>Ga0210402_10001969_pt1 | contig 20523 bp, 16 predicted proteins | sample IncBWC7MmetaG_FD_161055 | JGI IMG/M metagenome (GOLD analysis project Ga0210402, IMG submission 161055) | Forest soil microbial communities from Barre Woods Harvard Forest LTER site, Petersham, Massachusetts, United States - Inc-BW-C-7-M | ecosystem: Environmental > Terrestrial > Soil >... | reverse complement strand
CGACCAGCGACTCCGAGCGGACCATGGTGACCTTGTCGACGGAAACCGTCGCTGCCGTTTTGATTTCGTTCGGGGGGCCGCAACCACTCGAAGTCTGGAGCAAGAGGATGACCGGCCTGATAGAGCGCTATGCAGAAGGTCGCGAATTCCGAACGGAAGTCATCGCCTAGTTTTAAAGCTTGCGCGATCAATGGAATGCTCGCGCAGGAACTCCAGGATCACAAAGCTTGATGAGCGACGGAATCCACCCAATAGCAAGTCTGCTTGCCGCAGTCGCCCGCGGAATCACCGGCGTGCAAGTGCTGTGGGCGGGTTGCGAACCCGACGAACGGCAGCGCATTTATTTTGCGAATCACACCAGCCATCTGGATTTCGTGGTGCTTTGGTCTGCTCTGCCCTCTGAAATTCGCGCCCGCGCACGCCCCATCGCCGCCAAAGACTATTGGGAAGAGACATCCCTGCGCCGCTATTTGGCCGAGAGTGTTTTTAAGGCGGTCCTCGTGGAGCGCGGCGCCGTGGCTAAGTCCAAATCCCACGACGAAGCCAAATTCGTGGGCCGCTCGATGATCGAAGACCTGACCGCGGCCCTCGGTGAGCGCAACTCGCTCATCCTTTTCCCCGAAGGCACACGTGGCAATGGTGAAAAGGTCGGCGAATTTCGCGGCGGTCTCTATCACCTGGGCCTGCGGCGGCCTGACATCGAGTTAGTTCCCGCTTATCTGGAAAATATGAATCGTATTTTGCCCAAAGGCGAATACCTCCCCGTGCCCATGTTGAGTTTGCTGACTTTCGGCAAGCCCATCCAGGTGGAACCCCACGAGAATAAGGACGTCTTCCTGGAGCGCGCACGCGAGGCTGTCAGCAGCCTCCGCCGGATTGGGCCCGCCTGATGCTGACAGCGATTCACGACCCGATATTGATGTGGCTTTTTGGCGGGGTGCTCTGCCTACTGGTGATTCTAACTGTCGCCGGCCGGGCCCTCAAGCGAAGCCACAACTCGAATATCAGCCGCTCCACGATCGACAATTTCAATGCGCAGATTTCTGCCTGGTGGAAAATGTGCGTGGTGTTGTTCCTTTCCCTGGTGCTGGGGCGCATCGGTTCGCTGGCGTTGTTCGGGATTCTTTCTTTTCTAGCGATGCGCGAATACCTGACCCTGGTTCCTACGCGCCGCGGTGACCATCGCACGTTATTCTGGAGCTTCTTCGTCATCATGCCGCTGCAGTATTGCGTGCTGGGCTTTCAATGGTATGTCCTCTTGGCGATTATGATTCCCGTTCTGGCGTGCGTTTTCATTCCCACAAGCATCGCCGTTGCCGGAGACACCGCTCATTTTCTGGAACGTGCCGCAAAGATCCAATTCGGCTTGATGGTCTGCGGCTATTGCCTGAGCCACGCGGCCGCGTTGCTGCAGCTGAAAATTCCCGGATTTGAGGGGCACGATGCGAGGTTGTTGCTGTACCTGGGAATTGTGGATCAGATGAATGATCTCTTGCAGTATGTCTGGGGCAAGCTGATCGGCAAACACAAGATTGCCTGGCGCGTCAGCCCGGATAAAACCTGGGAAGGTTTCCTTGGCGGGTTGGTGAGCGCCACCACGTTGGGAACTCTTTTGTGGTGGGCCACGCCGTTCACGCCGCTACAATCGGCTGGGATGTCCTTTATCATTTGCATTCTGGGTTTCGCCGGCGGTGTGGTGATGAGCGCGATCAAGCGCGACATCGGGATCAAGGATTTCGGCGGGGTGATCGAGAGGCGCGGCGGCATTCTGGATCGCATCGACTCATTGTGCTTCGCCGCGCCGATCTTCTTCCACCTGGTGCGTTACTATTTTGCTCCCTGATCGTAGAGCTTCAGCGAGCGACGGGCTCCGCGCTCTGCGCACCGGCAGGGACGCGCGATTTCAAAAATCCACGCGCGGCCAGCAGTTCCGCATTCAGTAACGCCGCCCCGGCAGCGCCGCGCACCAGATTGTGCGAAAGCAGGGCGAGCTTCAGATCGAGAAGAGGGCATTCGCGAACACGGCCGACGACCGCAGCCATGCCATGGCCGGCATTCACGTCCTTGCGCGGCTGCGGGCGATCTTCTTCATCTTGCACAACGATGGGATGTTTCAGCCCGGTCGGCAGAGAAGCCAGTTCTGGAGAAACTTCAAAGCTCCGCAACGCTTGGCGAACTTCATCCAACGTCGCTGTTTTCTTCAACCGCAGCGAGACACATTCGAGATGGCCATCACTGACGGGCACGCGGTTGCAATGAGCGCTGATACCGAGCCCCGCTTCCACGAAACGCGTGCCGTCCCACTTGCCAAGAAGTTTCTGGGGTTCGGCTTCCATTTTCTCTTCTTCGCCACTGATGAAAGGGACCACGTTTCCAAGAATGTCGAGCGACGGTACGCCCGGGTAGCCTGCCCCGGAGACGGCCTGCAAGGTCACCACAAATATTTTTTCCAAACCGAACGCCTCGGCCAGTGGCTTTAAAACCAAAACGAGTCCGGCAGTCGAGCAATTCGGATTAGTTACGATGAACCCATTCTCATACCCGCGATTTTTCTGTTGGACGCGAAGGGAATCGAGGTGAGCTGCGTTCACTTCCGGAATCAGCAACGGAACATCGGCATCCATGCGATGGTTCCTGGAGTTGCTGATCACCGGATAGCCGGCACGCGCGAAATCCTCTTCGGCTTTTCCAGCGACGGAAGAATCGAGTGCGGAGAAAACAAAATCGCATTCGAGATTCGGATCCAGATCCTTCACGACTAGTTTGCTCGCTACTTCCGGAACCGGACCTTCCAGGTGCCAGCGCGCCGCTTCGGCATACGTTTTTCCGGAGGAACGCTCCGACGCCGCTACCGCTGTCAGTTCAAACCAGGGATGCTCCGCGAGTAGCTTCACAAGACGCTGCCCGACCATTCCGGTTGCGCCCAAAACTCCGGCGCGCCATTTCCGTCCATCCGCGCGGCGACTCATCGCGCACCTCGGCCAGGCATGGATTCACGACTCTCGTTCACGATTTCTTCCAGTGGTTCCGAACTCATTTTCGCGGCTCCTCATCTGATTGTTCCGCCGGAGTCATGCGGGAGGGGGTTAAACGAAAAAACCCACCGCCCGGTTCGCTTCGGGGGTGGGTTAGAAACTTTTTCCAGCTGGCTAGCTGTTTCTCCCGTCGCCCGAAGCGCTCTTAGTGGACGTAGTGCTAGTTGTAGTCGTCGTAATCGACGGCTTCACGGCAGTCCCGATTCGCTTCGATGCGCCAGCCAACATATCCCACAAGATATCACGAGCCACAGGAATTAGGAGAGCAAATTGGATGTTCGTCCAAAACGTGTGGCGAAAGCGAAATCAGGATGGCGGGCACGGAGCTTTCCGATTCCCATCCTGCCAGTGCAACTGTGCTCGCAACCTTATGTAAGGGAATAGGTTATGGGAAGCAACTTTCTTGAATTCTCCGGGTTTAGCCGCCGCAAGGGAAGGGGAGGCTCTCGAAGCCTCTGGGGAATTTCCAAAGCGAAAAGGGAGACTTTAGCTATGCACCTTAAGAAGTGGTTCAGCAGCGTCTGCGCGCTCGCGCTGATCGCCCTGCTCAATGGCTGCGGCAACAATTCAAGTTCCTCCGGCACCCCCAATCCACAATCCAATTCCGTATTTGTCACCGGCACTGACGCTCCCCTGCCCAGCGTCGTTGGTTTCCGCGTGGACATCACGGGCCTGACTCTTTCTGACGGGATGAGCACACCGGTTTCCGTGCTGAACGGAACGCAGACTGTGGACTTCGCCCGTTTGAACGGGCTGCGCACGCTGCTGGACATCAACACTATTCCGACGGGAACGTACACGCAGGCGGTGGTCACGCTCGCCAATCCTTCGATCGACTACCTGAACGTAACGAATCCCCAGACCAATCCGCCGACACATCCGACGATCAGCACGCTCGACACGAGCGCGAGTTCCAATCCTCAACTTAGCCTGACGACGTCGCAGGTGACGATTAATCTGGCGACACCGGTGGTGGTTTCCGCCGGCGACATTGACGGGCTACGTTTCGAATTCGACATTCGCCAATCCGTCGCGCTGGATGGCAGCGGCCAGATCACTGGCGCAATCACACCGACGCTCGACCTGAAAGTGGTTACTCCGTCGGACGCGGACGCTTATATCGATGAATTCGACGCGGGGGTGGTCAGCGTGAACGCCACGGGTAACACTTTTGTGATTCAGGGTCCGCACGGCCACCAGTTCACGGTGAACGTGAACGAGCAGACCGAGTGGGAAGGGAATGAAACAATCAGCAACCTAACCAACAATTCAATCGTGGAAATTTCCGGAACACTCGACCGGACTTCGGCTGCGATTCTGGCGGACAGCGTGGCCATCGTTTCGCAGGATCACTTCTCGGCCGGAGGACTGGTCACGTTCGTCGAGCCGCCGGTTGGGACCGCGACGGACTTTGACCTCTATGTCCGCAGTGTATTGCCTGCAGGCACGGGCTTCAATTCCGGGCAGGTTTCCAACGTCGCGTTGACCGGCCAGGAGAAATATTTCATCCACTGGTGGCACGACAATTTCGGCAGCTTCCTGTTCACTTCCAGCGGGTTGGTGCCGGGGCAGCATGTCAGTATCGCGGGGCCGTTCAGCAACGGGGTGGTCACCGTGAAGCGCGTGGTGCTGCGCCACTCGGGCCACACGGGCTTGCTGGTCACCGGGGAGACCAACACCAGCGCGGGGACGTTTGAGTTCGACTCGAATGGCCTTGCGGGTGTGTTGTTCGAAGGACCGGTGACGGTGCAAGTCACGCCGTTCACCAGATACCTGGGCGGATTGACGGGCATCAACGACTTGACCGGAACCACCGTGTTGCATCTCCGCGTGGTTGGATTGATCCTAAAGACCAACACCGGTGCTCCGATCTTCCTAGCGCGCAGCGTGGAAACGCTAGCGAACTAAGAGCAGGAAAAGTTGGGGGTAATCCAGCGGCCACTTCCTCTATCGAAGTGGTCGCTTTTTTAGCATGCCGCGTCGAACAGAAGGCTGGAACAGGTGAGGCCCGATTCCGCCTTTTGCAATTCCGAAATGTCCAACGACTCGACGCGAAAAGCCTTGGCTTCGATTCGCGCACGCGTTTTCGGAAACGATGCGGGGAAAACGATGGATTCGCCAATGGCCAGCGCGTTTCCGGCGTGGGGTTCGGCGGGATCCACATCCACCCAGTCAAAGCCTTCGAAGCGTTCCCAGTGAAACCGCTCGCGGTTGCCAAGGAGCGTGTTCCGCCCGAGATACGTTACGGCGGACTTCAGGTGCAGGCAACCGGTCACCGGTACGGCGGTCGAATCGTATCCGTAATGTTCCGTGATTACCGCCAACTGCCGGATGCCTTCGGCGTTTGAGCGCTGCGTCAGCCCGACAAAAACTTTCTTGCCGACTCGCAGAACGTCGCCGCCTTCGAGCATCCCCGGCAGTTTTGCGTACGCCAATTTACGAAACGGTTCGAGAGCGGCTGCAAGGGAGGGAGCTTCCCTTCGTCGTCTCTCTGTGCCAAGCGGACAAATGATAGCCACTTCGTCTAGCACGATTGCGGGGTCTTCGACGAACATTGAATCGGGCAGCTCTTTCTCTTCCGGTAATGAGATCACTTTGGCGCCCAATTTTTCGAGGAGAGCTTCATAGGCGTGGTGTTGCGCGCGTGCCTTTTCCATATCGATTGGTTTGCGATCGATGAAACTCAGTTCGCAATCTGCGAGTGAAGAACTAACTTTACGGGTGATCGCCGTCAGCATTTTGTGAATGTATCAGAGAATCTTCGCTTTGGTCACCTTAAGAGCGGAAATCCGAGTTATGATTTTTAGTCGCCTGCCGTGGGCGGAGTAAACGATGTATTCTTAAAGCATTCTTAGCTGTGCGAATTTGGCGCTGCAAAACCAAGGAGAATGCCTTCATGCCGGATGGAATTCGTCGCGTTATTGCTCTCAGCGTGCTCTTGCTCGGCACTGGACTTTTGTGGGTGGCCGGCCGTTCGGATAACGATGAGGCCAACGCGACCAATGATTTGAAGTCCACGTTGAATGCGAATCGCGAACGCGCCGCCTCCAACGATCCGCGCCTGAAGGGCGCTTACCGCTACGAGCAGGGCGGCTGGGTTTATGTCCACCTGGAGGGCGACCCGGCCAGCATCGGCTTTCAGCATGGGTATCTGCTTGCTCCGGAAATTTCTGACGCTTTTCCCGCCATCAGCACGAACATGACGCATTCGACGAAGCGAGACTGGGCGTTCTTTCGGGAAACTGCGCGCACCATGTTGTGGCCCAGGATTGATGCGGAATACCAGCAAGAGCTTCAGGGAATCGTGGAAGGATTGAATACCGGCGCCGGCTCTAGCCTGGACGTTTACGATATCGTGGCGATGAACGCGTTCGAAGAGTTGCCGGACTATTACGTGCCGTGGCTGAACAAGCGCGAGAAGGCCGCCAATCCGCCAAATTTGAAGAGCCCCGGAAATTGCAGCGCGTTTGTGGCCACCGGCAGCTGGACGAAAGACGGCAAGATTGTGATCGCGCACAACAACTGGACGAATTACATGAACGGCGAACGCTGGCGAATTATTTTTGATATCGAGCCAAAGAACGGCTATCGCATGATGATGGATGGTATTCCCGGGGTGATCGCGAGCGATGACGATTTCGGCATCAATAGCGATGGTCTCATGGTCACGGAAACGACCATCACCCAGTTCGAAGGCTGGGATCCGAACGGCAAGGCGGAATTTGTGCGCGCGCGCAAAGCGCTGCAGTATGCCGGCTCAATCGATGAGTACACGAAGATCATGCTGGATGGAAATAACGGCGGGTACGCGAATGATTGGCTGATTGGCGACCGCAAGACGAACGAAGTGGCGCAATTGGAGTTGGGACTGAAAGCGTACAAGCTGTGGCGCACGAAAGATGGCGTGTTCGCCGGCTCCAACTGGGCGCGCGATCCCAAGGTGCTCAAGCAAGACACGCCGGAGTTCGATCCGAACAATCTGGAAACTTCACCGAATGCGCGCCGGGTTCGGTGGGAGCAATTGTTGAATGAAAACAAGGGCAGGCTGGATGTGGAGCTTGCTGAGAAAATGCTCGGCGACCACTTTGATTCGTTCCAGAAAAGGGAAGAAGCGAATGAGCGCACGCTTTGCGGCCACGTGGACAATTCTCCGCGCGGAGTTGCGATCTGGGCGTGGGGAGCAAATTATCCCGGCGGCGCGGTGCAGGGAAAGGCGAGCGATTCCATGATGGCGCAGCAACTTCGCTTCGTGGCACGCATGGGGCATCCTTGCGGCGAGATGTTTCAGGCCAAGGCGTTTCTCGCGGCGCATCCCGACTATGCCTGGCAGGAACCGTATCTACGCGACATGCCGGCAGGCCCCTGGACGGAATTCCATGCTGGGGAAATTCCGGTTCCTCAGCACTAGCCGACGGTCAGAACGAAAAGTTTAGTGGGCTGTGCCACCGGGCACGGAAATTTCCACGTGCGACGGAAATTTCTGCGAGCGGTAAATCTTCTGCGTGGCTTTCTGGTAGTCCGTTTCCTTCGCCTCGAAAATATTGGGCACAAATTTCTGCGGGTTGCGGTCGTAGAGCGGAAACCACGTGCTCTGCACCTCGACCATGATCCTGTGACCTTTCTTGAAGACGTGGTCCGCAGTGTGCAGGTCAATCGTGACCGGCGTGACCTCGCCAGGCACAAGCGCTTCCGGTTTCTCGTACGAATTACGATAGCGCCCGCGGAAAATTTCGTCGGCGATCATCAGTTCAAAGCTTGAAAGATTCCACTCCGTATCGGGTTTGTCGGGATAAACGTCGATCAGCTTCACGACCCAGTCACTGTCCGACCCTGTCGTCGCGGCGAAAAGTTTCGCGGTCACCTGGCCGGTCAGCGTTACGTCTTCCTGCAGCACCTCCGTTTTCCAATTCAGCACGTCCGGGCGCTTCTCGACGAAGCGCTGGTCCTGCACCAACCAGGTGTACCAGCGGCCGGGATGATCGGAGGGATACGTTTCGTCCACAGGCCGGTTGCGGTACGGGACGGGGCTTGCGGGATCGCTGACGTAGGAATCGAATACGTCTGCGACGTCGGATTTCGGAGCGTCAAAACTTAATTTGCCGTCGGAGCCGAAATACAAGTTTTTGGTTTGCGCGTCGCGTGGCGGCCAGGCATCGAACCGCGTCCACGTGTTGCTCCCAGTCTGAAACAACAGCGCCTCCTTCATTGGCAACTCGCCTTTGTCATGCAGCCAGTAGGCGAACCACGGCGCTTCTACCTTCTCGCGAAAATACTCCCCAGTGTTGCTAGTAAACGGGATCTGGCCCAGCCAGTTGCCGGGGCCGTGCGCCCAACCACCGTGATTCCAGGGGCCAACGACCAGATAGTTCATGTGCGCCGCGTCATTCTTTTCCAGATTCGCGTACGTGGCCATCGGGCCGTAAAAATCTTCCTGGTCCCACCATCCGGCAACGTTCAGGTTCGGCACCGTCGCCTGGTGCAGGGCGTGCGCGAGCGATTTTTCCTTCCAGAATTCGTCATATGCCGGATGCTCCACAAAACTGTTCCAGGAGGGAATCTTGCCGTGCAGGTAGTCCTTATTGATGTTCGAGAGCGGCCCGACGTGGAGATACCAGTCATATAAATCGTCGCGATCAAACGTCAGCTTGAAATTTTCTTTCGTCGATTCCATCCCGGTTGCGTATTCATAGCCGTAGCTGAGCCGGAACGCACCGTTGTGAAAAAAATCGTCGCCCAACCAGGTATCGCCCATGCAGGCCTGCTCGGAGACCGCTTTCAAAGCGGGGTGCGGATTCACCAGCGCCATCGCCGCCAGAAAGCCACCGTAGGAAATTCCCGCTGTGCCCACGCGGCTATTGTTGTTGGGCACGTTTTTCACCAGCCACTCGATCGTGTCGTAGGTGTCCGTGCTCTCGTCGACCCCCTTGGGGTTGCCGGCGTCGTGCACTGGCCGGTTCATCACAAATTGGCCTTCCGAGCCATACCGCCCGCGAATGTCCTGAAACACAAACACGTAGCCATCCGCGAACATGTGCGAGTAGCGATAAAGCTTCGGACTGTATCCCTTGTCTTGGGCGGAAATTCCGTATGGCGTACGCTCCAGAAAAATCGGCAGCGCGGCCTTGGCATTCTTCGGCGTGTAAATCTCCGTATGCAGCTTCACGCCATCCCGCATGGCGATCATTACCTCTTTCTTCTCGAACAGCGCCGGCACGTCCAGCCGCGCCGCCCCTTGGGCCCAGCCTCCAGGGACGATGATCAAACCCAGCACGAAAACTCCAAGAACTTTTCGAAAAATTCTCATAACCCGGAATCCCCTTAGGTACGGAACAAAAACGCCGCGAGCATATCACACCCAAAGAAGGTGGATTCGGTCAGTATTCGACATATCCGTTGGATGGCTGTTTGAGCGTTTGTGTCCGAAATCCTCCCACCATGGGTGTGAGCACAACTTTCTTGTCATCTCCGATGTAACGCATTGGATGTAGAATCCAGGCCAGTCGCGAATTCGGGACCTATTGGCTTTTTGAGTAGGAGTCCGCAACTCTTGAATTCCTCCAAAGTGCAACTCGCTGCGATCTCTGGTCTCCGGTATAGTCTCGGGATTTTCCTCACAACCCTCATGATGGTCCCCATAGTTTCAATCGTGCGTCGCGTATTTGATGGAACTTGGAACGTAAACTGGCAAATGATGCTGTCCGTTTCGGGGGTCGTGACGGCATTCTTCTTTTTGTTCTTTTTTTTCACTCAATTACTGGAGTTCCGTGCTGCGTCACGGCGCAACCAGTCCAACCAGCTTATTTCCCCGGGGGCGGTGTGGCTGAGGGGAATCTACCTCCTGGTCACGTTCATGGGGGCCACGATAATGGTTGGAACCTACACTGAAGGAGATCCATGGTGGAACGTGGTTTTGCCCTTCGGTTTTATCCTTCTCGGATATTTTGCGTGGCCTCGAGCAATTCGCGTAAACGGAAATGAGATACGACAGGGCCGCCCGTTGCTTGGGCCAAGAATAATTTCCTTCGGTGATATTCAAACCCTGGTGTCGGATCCCACCAGCGGGGAAGCGGTCGTCTTCGGAAAGAACGGCCAGAGAATATTGCATTCACCGATGCACGTGGATGCTGATCGATTTGTGCGGAAAATCGAGTCGCTTACGGGAAAAGAAGCTGCCGTCCCTGGGACGAAGATTTAGGATAGTAGCTTTAGAGAGTATCCGAACTAGTGCTTTCGTGAACATCACGAGCGACACTAACTTCAAGGCCGTCAAGCGCAGGCGATGGTTGCATGGGTGTTTCACCTCACGCAGCTGAGCGGCCATCTCCTTCGGTCTTTTGTCGCTCAAACACATCAACCGGGCTGAAGGGATATGATTTGAGTAGGGTCTTCCATGCGTGGCGTTCGTTGACAAACGCCGGTTCGCGCCCCAAAATAAGACTTGCCTGCGTTGTATTCCCTGTGCCCGAATGGCGGAACTGGCAGACGCGCTAGCTTCAGGAGCTAGTGGCCTCACGGTCGTGGAGGTTCGAGTCCTCTTTCGGGCACCATCTCTGAATTCCCCTCACTTTTCGTCCTCATTACCCGGCTGAATTCTCCTCGCTCTTCGCGTATCCTTCTTCCCTATGCGCTTCCTTCATTGTCCCTCGCGTCTCTGGTCCGCGACTTCTTTCGTAATCTTCCTGCTCACGTGCGCCGCCTCGCTTCGCTCCGACGAATGGAAAGCCCGCCACGCTCTCGTCGCTCCGAACGGCACCATGACGCTCACCATTCCTCCCGCGCCTTCTGAAGTCTTCCTTGCCGGTCCGGCCGATCCTGCCGATCCCTCGTGGCTCGCCGGATTGGAAGCCTGGCGCAAGCAACGCCGCACGCAACTCCGCCTCGATGAATCCGACTACCTGAATCCCGATCTAGCCTGGACCCAGCGCACCTTTTCCCAGGTCCAGCTTCTTGTTTGGGACCGCTCCATTTACGATCCTGAAACGCGCCGCTACACCCCCGAAAAATTCCTGGCCGAAACCGAGCGCCGAATCGGCCCCATCGACGCCGTCCTCCTCTGGCAGGTCTATCCCAACCTCGGCGTCGACGATCGTAACCAGTTCGATCTCCTTCGCGATCTTCCTGGTGGCCTCCCCGCGCTGAAAAAACTCGTCGACGATTTTCACCGCCACAACGTCAAGGTTCTTTTCCCCGTCCTCGCCTGGGATTCCGGCACGCGCGAAGAATCCGCGCCTCCCTGGGTCGCACTCACGCAACTCCTGAAAGAGATCGGCGCCGACGGCATCAACTTCGACACCCTCGAAAGCGTCCCCGCCGATTTCCGCGCCGCGTCCATCGCCGACGGGCACCGCCTGGCCTTTGAGCCGCAATTCGAAATTCGCGACGAATCGATCGCCTGGAGCACTCTCGGCTGGAACGACTGGGTCACCTGGGAAGACGTTGCGTACCCTTTCACTCCGATGGTCAGCAAAACGCGCTGGCTCGAGCCACGCCACATGATCAACGTCACCGACCGCTTCACCCGCGATAAAACCGACAGCCTCCAGCACGCCTTCTTCAACGGCAGCGGCTACGCGTCTCTCGAAAATCTCTGGGGCTTCTGGTATCCCATGAACGCGCGCGATGCCGAAGCCGTGCTCCGCTTCACCCGTATCGAACGCGCCTTCGCCGAAAATCTCGTCAGTCCGGGCTGGCAGCCCCACACGCCCACGCTGCAATCCGGCGTCTTCGCCAGCAAATTCCCCCTGCCGCAACGAACACTCTGGACCATCGTCAATCGCAATGAGTTCGATGTCGACGGCCAGGAACTGCGCGTCGCTTACCAAGCTGGTCTTCACTACTACGACCTCTGGCAGGGCGTCGAACTGCAACCGCGCATCAGCGCAGGGGAAGCAACACTCAGTTTTTCGATGGATGGCCTCGGCTTCGGTGCCGTCCTCGCCACCACGGAAACCGCCAGCTTTCCGCCTCTTCGCGAACTTCTCCCCTTCATGGCCGAGCGTTCCCAAAAATCCCTGCGCGAATATACCCGCACCTGGTCCGCGGTGCCGCAAACCATCGTGGACATTCCCCCGACAAAACCCGCGGCCACCGCTCCCGCAGGTATGGTGAAAATTCCTGAAGGCGATATCGACTTCGCCGTCCGTGGCATCGAAATCGAAGGCGGTAATGATCCCGGCGTCGACGTGCAATATCCCTGGGAAAATTCGCCGCGCCGCTCGCATCTTCACCGCATGCATCTCCGCGCCTATTACATTGACCGGACTCCGATCACCAATGCCCAATTCAAGCAGTTCCTTGATGCCACGCACTACCATCCCGCCGACGATCACAATTTCCTGCGCGACTGGTCCAATGAGAGATTCCCCGCAGGTTGGGACGCCAAGCCCGTCACCTGGGTCTCGCTCGAAGATGCGCGCGCCTATGCCGCCTGGGCCGGCAAGCGCTTGCCGCACGAATGGGAGTGGCAATACGCCGCGCAATCCGCTGATGCGCGCCTCTATCCCTGGGGCAACGATTGGAACGCGGCAAAAGTGCCCGCCGCCGACCGCGGCCACAAGCACGCCCCGCTCGCGAACGTCGATGCACACCCGTACGGGGCCAGCCCCTTCGGCCTGCTCGATCTGATCGGAAATGTCTCGCAATGGACCGACGAATTTCGCGATGAACACACGCGTGCCGCCATTATTCGGGGTGCCGCGGCTTATCAACCGTTAGGCTCCGTCTGGTATTTCCCGCGAACCTATCGCCTCGACGAACACGAGAAGTTGCTCCTCATGGCCCCTAGCCGGGATCGTGCTGCCACCATCGGCTTCCGCTGCGTCGTCGATGCGTCGTAGGCATTGGAACGGCCTTCACTCTGCCGCAAGGACCGCGTACCTGGTCACAAATAATGCCGTCAGAATCCACAGCAGCACGCTGACCTCTCTCCACTTTCCTGCCGCCAATTTTGCCGCCGTGTAGGAAATCACTCCCAAACTTAACCCCGTGGCGATGCTGAAGGTGAGCGGCGTCGCCACCAGCGTCACAAACGCCGGAAACGCTTCCGTAAATTCCTTCCAATCCACTTGCGCGATCGATTCCGTCATCAGCGCGCCCACCAGCACCAGCGCGGGCGCCGTTGCAAACGCCGGAATCGCCGCCGCCACCGGCGAAAAAAACATCGCTGCCAGAAACAACGCCGCCACCATCACGTTGCTCAAACCCGTCCGAGCCCCCGCCGCCACACCCGCCGCGCTCTCGATGTAGCTTGTCACCGTCGACGTCCCGGTCATCGCGCCAAAAATCGTCCCAATGCCATCCGCCAGCAGCATCCGCCCTACGCGCGGAATTTTCCCATCCTTCACGAATCCGCCCTGCTCGCACACGCCCAACATCGTGCCCACGTTGTCGAACAAATCTACAAACAGAAAAATGAAAATGATCTCCACTAGGCCCAGGTGCAGCGCCCCGCGCAAATCCATCTTCAGGAACGTGGACGAGGGATGGGGCAGCGCCACCCAGTGTTCCGGCAACTGCGCCAGCCCGCGAAAAATTCCAAACACCGCCGTCCCCAGAATCCCCAGCAGAATCGCTCCGTTCACTCGCCGCACCATCAGCGCCAGCGTCAGCAAAATACCCAGGCAGGCAGCCTGCACCGAAGGGTCCGCGAAATTTCCCAAACTCACAAACGTCGCCGGATTCGCCACTACCAGCTTCGCGCTGCGAAATCCCACAAACGCGATGAACATCCCGATGCCGCCCGCCGTCGCGTGCTTCAATCCCAGCGGTATCCCGTTCACGATCTGCTCCCGCACGCGCGTCACCGTCAGCAGCACAAACAGCACACCCGAAAAAAACACCGCGCCCAGCGCCGTCGGCCACGGCACACGCATTCCGATGCAAACGGTGTAGGTGAAATACGCGTTCAGCGACATCCCCGGCGCCAGCGCGATCGGATAATTCGCGTATAAACCCATCACCAGCGTCGCCACCGCCGCGGCCAGGCACGTCGCGAACACCACGCCTTCCGCAGGCATCCCTGCTTGCGACAATATCTGCGGATTCACCACGATGATGTACGCCATAGTGATGAACGTGGTCAGCCCGCCCAGCATCTCCCGCTGCACGGTGGTCTGGTTTTCCTGCAGCTTGAAAAGTCGCTCGATCAATCCATTCCCCTTTACCCGAACTGAGCCGCCACTCTAAAGTTCACTCCACTCCCTGTCAATCGCCCGCTCCCGATCCCGCGCCGCAAGTTCACGCAATCTGTCCCACCCATACTCGGTCTTTCTAACGGCCACCGTCTGCGGCGGGCGCTTTCGCATTTTTGGAGTGCGGAGACGAAGCTCCCGCTTTTACGGATTCAACTGCCCCCCACCGTTGCAGTGCCGCACTTTCTGCGCTAACTTCTAACGCTCATTCACTTTTCATCCAAGGACTGCCATGCGCTCAAATAATTTCCTTCGTAACCGCCGAGACTTCCTCCGCGCTTCCGCCGTAACGATCGCCGCAGGCGCTCTCCCTGCTTTCCCCTCATCTGTTTTTGCTACCAACAGGAAATTCGCAACCGCCCCCTCTGCGACTCCATCCAAACCCCACCGCATCATCCTCGATACGGATCCAGGTGTCGACGACGCCATGGCCATCTTCCTCGCGCTCCGCTCCCCCGAACTTCACGTCGAAGCGGTTACACCGGTCTGCGGCAACGTTCCGCTCTCGCTCACCCTTCCGAACGCCCTTCGCCTGGTTGAAATCACCGGCCGCACCGACATTCCTGTCGCCGCGGGCGCCGCCACTCCGCTGGTTCGCCGCCTGGTCACCGCCAAATACGCTCACGGCAACAACGGACTCGGCGGAGTCGATTTCCCCGATCCAAAGCTGAAACCCGTCTCCGAAACCGCCACCGAGCTGATTCGCCGCATCGTCCGCGCGAACCCCGGCGAAATTTCCATCGTCGCAGTCGGTCCGCTCACTAACGTAGCCACGGTTCTCAAGTCCGATCCGACCATTGCCCCGCTGATTAAATCTATCGTCATCATGGGAGGCTCGCTCAGCGGCGGGAACATCACGCCTGCAGCAGAATTCAATTTCTACGTGGATCCCGAAGCAGCACGCATCGTCTTCGATTCCGGTGTTTCGCTCACAATGGTCGGCCTTGACGTGACCAATAAAGTCATCATCCGCGACGAGCAGGTCCGCGCCCTCGAAGCTGCGCAAAATCCCGTCAGCCAGGCCGCCGGAAAAATCCTGCGCGCCAATTTCGACCGCTTGAGCAAAACAGGCCATGCAAGTGGTTTCGCCATGCACGATCCGCTCACTGTCGCGCAGCTCATTGACCCATCCGTGGTCACCCTCAAAGATTATTTTGTGGAAATTGAAACCACCGGCGAACTCACCGCGGGACAATCGCTTGGCTACGCTCACGGCCCTGTTCGCCGCTCACCGCCGCTTGAAACCGGCCTGCCTGCCGCCGATTCGCCTGAGCCTGAATTCAAACCCAACGCCAAAGTCGCCGTCGAAGTCGACCCCGAAAAATTCTTCCGTCTGCTGCTTGCGCGCCTTACCTCCGCAGCATAGAAAGGTCGCCAGCATGATTCGCTATATCGCCTCAGGCTCACTATTTTTGATCGTCATTCTCGTTGCGCTGTCCGCCTCCACGCAGCCGGCAACGAACCCATGGCGGCTGACGTCCGAATCCGATGCGCTCGTCCGGGATGCCGTGCTGCGCGCGCAAATTTTCCGCGCGCTCGACGCCGCGGAAAGCGCCGGCACCGACCCGTCGATCTCTCATTTCAAGGTTCGCGCCGCTACCGTCGTCACCGTGAATAAGGAAGATCACGTCGTCCTCGGGGGCAACACCGAATACGAAGTCCCCGAAGCCATTCACGGGGAATCTTCGCTGCTGAACCACGTCACCACGCTCTATGGCCCGGATGCCACGCGGCATGCGGTCCGCTTCGTCGCGTTCTTTTCGCAGCGCTGTGGGGTAAGCGGAAGCTGCGGAGATTGCCGCGACTTCCAGCACGCCGTCACCGATTACGCCCACCTGCTTATCGTTTGCGGCCAGGCTTCTGATCACACGGTGCGGGTAACACGCTTCTCCGATCAGCTCGTGGACGAAGAGAAATTTCCTGCAGCCATGCCCGATTCGCTTCCCATCACGCCAGGTGAACTCGCCGAGCTCACCCAATCCGCTTCCGAAGCCCGCCTCGGCGGCGTCACTTTGTTCACCACCGCGCGCCACACTGGCGCAGCGGGCCTCTCGTTTTCCGGAAAAATTTATCGCGCCGCCGGCGGTGACGATGCCGCCTTTCACTATCGCTTTCCCATCGGCGGGCTTCTCCAGCAAGCCGGCACTGAGCGAGACTACTTCCTTCGTGCCATCGTAGTTGTCGGAGAAAAAGGCCGGTGGCCCGTCGTCAATTATCGTGACCGCCAGTACGGCTTCGAATCGAGCAGCTTCAATCACGAAGCCGGAAAATCGCCCATCGCCCTGATCGTCACCGACGGCCTCGGCCACTATCGCGCCACCACCTTCGAAGCCGCCCTGCCCCACGCCTTCAGCACCGCCAACTTCATGCCCCAGGCCTTGAAAGATTTCCTGCAGTCCCACACCGCGACCGCACCTAAGTAACGCATCCACGGGTGTAGGGCACGCCCGCCAAACAACCAGGTGCGTACTGGCACAATCCCAGTCTCGGAGGCAAAAACATGACGACGCGTCAGGAGAAGTTCAACGTGCTTCGGTCCCTGCATGAACGGTCCGGCGCATTTATAATTCCCAATCCCTGGGATGCGGGAAGCGCCAAAATTCTGGCGGCACTGGGTTTTGAAGCGCTGGCCACCACCAGCGCCGGCTGCGCTTTCTCCAGGGGGTACCTGGACTCTGCGCCGGAAATGACGCGCGACGTGATTTTCGAGAACGCCAGGGAAATTGTGGAGGCCACGCCGCTCCCCGTCTCTGCGGACCTTCAGAACGGGTTCGGCCATTCCCCTGATACTTGCGCGGACACGATCCGGCTAGCCGCCATTGTCGGCCTCGCGGGCGGCTCCATCGAAGATTCGACGGGCGATCCGAAAAATCCCATCTACGACTTCCAGCTTGCCACTGAACGCGTAGCGGCCGCAGCCGAAGGGGCACATGCTTCTCAGTTCCTGCTTACGGCGCGCGCCGAGAATTTTCTGCATGGCCGCCCCGACCTCGACGACACCATCCGGCGACTGCAATCTTTCTCAAAAGCTGGCGCTGACGTTCTCTATGCGCCCGGCCTATCGAGTCTCGAAGCAATCCGCGCCGTGTGCGCTTCCGTTTCAAAGCCCGTCAATGTCGTCATGGGTCTGGTAGGTGTGACTTTCTCGGTAGAAGAGCTGGCTGCGGCTGGTGTGAGACGCATCAGCGTTGGCGGCTCGTTCGCCCGGGCCGCCCTCGGAGGATTGGTGCGGGCCGCGCGCGAGGTGAAAGAGAAAGGCACATTTACTTACGCTGCGGACGCTCTTGCTTCCGCTGAGGTGAAACGCTACCTGGGTGCTCACAAGCAGTAATACCGCTTACTTGCGAAACAGCCCCCACCCGATGCGCACCTGGATCGTGTTGATCCCCGGATTGGGCGTGGTCATCCCCGCATTGGAAATGTGCATGTACCGCACTTCGGCGCTCCAATTGTGTTTCTCTCCAAGAATGTGTATTCCTAGAGCGCCGCTGGACGTGAAGTTAATCTGCGACGTGTTTTCCGGAACCTTCGTCGTGGTGAACAACGTTCCGCCCTCAATCTCAAAGAACGGCTTCACCTTTTTTGGTTCCGACAAAATCCACTTGAACGCGAACGGATTCACTCCTCCGCCATACGTTGTATTGGTCTTCTGCGTCACCACCCAAGCCGGCACCACGTCGAACGCGTACTCCAGTTGCCCCTTCAAAAACCCCGGCCCGTGCGGGCTGGTCAAAATCAATCCATACCGCAATCCCAGGTTCCACACACCCGTATCCGAGGTGCTCCCATAAATCCCATGACCGCCGCCAGTCCATACCTGCAATTCGCGGCTCGAATTCTCCGGCGAACCCTGCGCTCGCGATTCTCTTGCGCCCAAAAGCGCCGACACCAACCCAAGCGCTGCCGCCAAAATGATCTTCCGCTTCACGTTCACGTTTTCTCTCCGCCGTTCCCGAATCCTGCACCATATCCGAAAACCTATCCCGCTGACAATCAACGATCTTCGCTGGGGGATCCATTTAATATCGTATCTCCCCGGTGAAGCTGCATTGTTCGCGCGAGCAGCACACGGCTCGTGAGATACGTCGCGGACTGCTGCTCCGGTCCTCCGCCTAAGGGCGCGGCAAGCAAATTGGGACGGCATAGCAGTATTTGAAGAACACTCGAGCTTGCGTTCCTCGTTATAATTCGGAAGCACTTTTGATGCGCGTCCTACCCGCCAATCTGGCGCGCAGGAGTCTTCATGACCAAGACCTGGCAGACCAAGCTCATTCATTCTGACGCGAAGATTCCCACTGACTATAAGTCGCTGGCCACGCCCACTTATCGCGGGTCCACGACCGTGTTTCCTTCGGCTGCGGTCGTCAAAGATACCTGGGACCAGAATAAAGTCGGCTACACCTATGGACTTTACGGCACGCCCACGGCTCTTGAACTTGCCGCTCGCATTTGCGAGCTTGAATCCGGGAAGCACACTATTCTCGCGCCGGGCGGACAGGCGGCGATTTCGCTGATTAATTTTGCACTGCTTCAGGCGGGGGACCATATCCTTGTCCCCGCCAGCGTTTACTATCCGAATCGCAAGCTCACCGCACAACTGCTCTCGCGCTTCGGTGTCACGGCCACGTTCTACGATCCTCTTGTCGGAGCGGGGATTTCTGCGCTCATGCAGGAAAATACCCGCCTGGTGTGGACCGAATCCCCCGGGTCCATCACGATGGAGGTTCAGGACATTCCCGCAATTGTCACGGCGGCGCATGCGCGCAACGTTAAGGTCGTGATCGACAACACCTGGTCCGCGGGAGTGCTCTTCGATGCCTTCGCCCACGGCGTGGACATCACGATGCAGGCCGTTACCAAATACATTGGGGGACACAGCGACTTGCTGCTTGGCTCGGTCACTGTCCGCGATGACGCCAGCTATCAGCGCCTCGGAGTAGCGCAACAAATGCTTGGGTTCGCGGTGTCACCCGACGACTGCAGCCTTGCTCTTCGCGGTTTGCAAACGCTTGCCGTGCGGCTTTCGGCCATCGAAAATTCTGCTCTCGCCGTCGCGATGTGGCTCGCGGCTCGCGCTGAAGTCGATCTCGTTCTGCATCCCGCGCTGCCCGCCTGCCCCGGCCACGAATTCTGGAAACGTGATTTCCTTGGTTCTTCCGGAGTGTTTTCGCTGGTGTTCAAGCCTGGCCCCACACAGCAGCAGGTCTTCGCCTTTGTGGATGCGCTGACGCTTTTTAAAGTGGGTTACAGCTGGGCAGGTGTGACCAGTCTCGCCGTCGCTTACAATATCGGCCGCATTCCAGGCCGGCCGCCCTACGATCACCGCATTGTCCGCCTCAACATCGGCCTGGAATCCACCACCGATCTCATCGCCGATCTCGAGCAGGCACTCCCCAAATTGCGCGCTTAGTTGCGCCTAATCTTCCCGGGCCACCGCATCATAAACAAACCGGAACCGTGACGGATTTTTGTCCTTCCCGATCACCATTTCCACTTCTTCCCACAGTTGCAATCCGTCCGGCGAAACCTCATACGTCCGCGTCAGCGAACCCTTTTTCGGCAGCGGCGAAGTGCTCACCAGTTTGCCTTCGTCCCATTTGGCTTCCACCACGTCCGTGCCAACGCCCTCGGGCGCGTCTGGCTTGTGTCCATCGGTATAGAAAATCGTTTTCCGCCCCTGGTCCCCAAACATTTCAACAATCGGATCCTTCTCCGTCTTCCGTTCCAGCTTTAGCCGAATCGATGGATCGATTAATTCGGCATAGCGTTGGCGGTCTTCCGTAGTGTCTTTTTGCGGCCCATTGTTACCGTGCTGACCGCCGCCCGCGCCGGGGCCGCCCATTCCACCGCCGGGCCAACCGCTGACATGCGGTCCGCTGTTTCCGCCGTGACCTTGGTTTGGATCATTGACCTTGCGCTGGTTGGAGCGCGCCTTCGGATCATCGCTTTCGTCGCGATTCAATCTCCACGCGCCCAAAATATTGGTACGCGGAACAATCTTCACCGGCGGCGGAGGCGGCGGCTCTGACGACGACCTTTGCGAGGCCACCGGCGCGATCGGACCCGGCGGCGCCTGGGCAAACGCCGTTCCTGCGAGCAACAAACCAACTCCGCCTAAAACGAGGATTTTTTCGACTTGCTTCATAGCCTTCTTTCCTGAAAGGAGTCCGCGCGGCACCCCACTGACTTCATTCCTTCAGACGCGCCCGAAAGTTCCCGGGTTGTGTGCGGCATTTTTCCGATTCGTTTCCCCGATTTGATTCAATGACCATCTTACTCCCTGCCAGTGTAGAATTCGC
>Ga0210402_10001968_pt1 | contig 20529 bp, 15 predicted proteins | sample IncBWC7MmetaG_FD_161055 | JGI IMG/M metagenome (GOLD analysis project Ga0210402, IMG submission 161055) | Forest soil microbial communities from Barre Woods Harvard Forest LTER site, Petersham, Massachusetts, United States - Inc-BW-C-7-M | ecosystem: Environmental > Terrestrial > Soil >... | reverse complement strand
CACCGCGCCCAGAATTCCCAGCAGCGTCAGCAGCCCGCCCCAAATCACCGAGGCCGGCCGGTAGCGCATGGTCACCGTATGAAGCCCGGCGGGAACCAACACGCCGCGCATGGCGGCATTCACTTCATAGATAGCCGCTGCCTTGCCATCCACCCGCGCCCGCCAGCCCGGAAAATACGTGTCGGAGAGAACCACCATTCCGGCGCACGACATGTTGGCGCGGATCAGGAGCCGGTCCGCGCCGTGCTCCAGCAAATCCACAAAATCGCGATCGTGGCACGGATCGAGCGCCGGCCCCTTCCCCAACAGCACCGCCTGATTGCGCATTTCCGCCGGGCGCCCCATCATCACCATGTTGGCTTCGACGGCATCGCGCGCCTGCACCAGCTTGTGCACGGCCCATGCCCGCGGAAACGCCGCGCTGTTCCGGTACACGTTGAGGCCGCTCTGGCCGCGGAAAACCTGGTCGCCGGCTTCGGGCGTGGGCTGCGCCCCAATGGTATAAGCTACGCCGTAGAGCAGGCGCGCCTCAGGCTTGTGAAACTCGAAGCTGAGCAGATTGCTGGTGACGCCAGCCAGGTAGCCGCCCCACATTTCGACGCCGTGCCAGGCGCCCCAATTCGGCACGAACGCATTTCCCGCGATAGTGGTCCGGGCGAATCCGGGCTGCTGCTTCAAGAATCCGGCGATGTCCCGGTTGTCCCGCATTTGCGTCAGCCACGACGCACGCCCCTTGCCGGTTCGGTCGGCGAAGACGGTTTCGTAATCGTTGCCTAATTCCATGATCAGCAGCAGCATCAGCAGGGTACATGCCTGTTGGCGCGTCAGGCTGCCGCCCATCCAGGCAAACAATAGCGCGGCCAGCAGCAGGGCCAGGAAGCCCGTGATCACCATGCCTTCCTCGCCGGGAAACTGCATCTTGTTGGCAAACGTCAGCGCTTGATACAGCGCCACCACAAACGCTCCGAACCCCAGCACCGCCCATGCTGCCCAGCGTGGCTGCGCAGGAATGGCCTGCGTGGGACTGGGCGGCGTGGGACTGGGCGGCGTAGGACCAGGCGGCGTAGGACCGGGCGGCGCAGCATCGGCACCGCGCAACCGGTCCAGGCCGAACGCCGCCAGCACGGCCGCGCCGAATTCGAAGATCACCACCGCCACCGCCGGCGTCCGCGCCTTGTCGAACGTGGGAATCACGGCGTAGAGCAATCCCTGGAACACAGAATGCTGCCCCAGCGCGTAGAGCAGCCCCCCGAGCCCCACCGCCGTCATCAGCCGCACACGGCCCTGGCGCCAGCAGCAGGCAATCCCAATCAGAGCCAAGGTTAAGGCCACTACTCCGATGAAGGGATCGAACTGGGCGTGCATGTTCGGGAAGACCACGCCCAGCAGGTTTCCGGGCTTCAGGTCGTAGGTCTCGTGGATGTAGTACGGCACGGTCTGATTCCAACTCAACGGTTCCGGCGTCCCTACCCAACGCTTGGCCTGGTGCCCGTACTCGTAGGCCGGAAGGATTTGCAAGGCGCCGGTACACCCCGTGAATACCGCGGCCGTTAGCGCGGCTCCGGCGATCCGCCAGTCGACAGGGCGCTGCCGGAAGAGGAAAAACAGCCAGGTTGCGGCCACCGCCACGGCAGTGAACATGGGGATCTGGTGATGCCCGCTGAGCCACGCCAAGCCCAGGAACAGTCCGGAGAGCGCGGCGTTGGTAAAACGGTTGGTAACCTGACAGGCCACCAAACCCGATGGCCCGTTAGTAACCTGACAGGCCACTAAACCCGATGGCCTATCCCACTTTTCCCCGCGCACAGACCGCAGCAGGAACAGAAAGACCAGCGGAATCCAAACCGCGCCGTTCACCATCACCGGCCAGCCCGTGGTGCCCATGAATCCGCCCAAGGCGAACACCAACCCGCCGGCCAGCGAGGCCACCCGGCTCCGTCCCAGGTCCCGGCAGAGCCAGTAGCAGAAGGCGGCCGCCATGAAACGGATGACGACAAAATACCACTGCAGCGCCACCATCGAAATGACGCCGTCGGCGGTGGTGTGGGCGCCGGTGTGGGACTGGAGCGGCAGCAGGAACAGGAGCCAGTTGAGCGGATAGGCTCCGCCCGTTATCGCCTGGCCCAGCACGGGCTGTCCCGCCCAAAGGTACGGGTCCCACAACGGGAACGTCCCGGCATTCCAGGATCGCGCCTGCTCCTGGTACCAGGGCATGACCTGCGTTGCCAGGTCGGGCCCCCAGACCCAGTCGTACTGCGCGGTGAGCGTGATTCGCCAATAAAAGGCGGCAACGATGGCGAATAGAGCCAGCGCCATGCCGAACGTAGCGAGTGAAGCATGGCGGCGGAAGTCAAAATTCATTGGCCACGCTCGCCATTCTCATTCTCATCCCCGGGCTCATCCCCAGGCTGATCCCCAGCGCGCCCAGAATACCCAGCATCGTCAGCAGCCCGCCCCAAATCACCGAGGCCGGCCGGTAGCGCATGGTCACCGTATGCAGGCCGCCCGGCACCATTACACCGCGCATGGCCACATTCACTTCGTAGATCTCCGCCGCTTTGCCATCCACCAGCGCCCGCCAACCCGGAAACCAGGTGTCGGAGAGAACTACCATGCCCGGGCACGACATGTTGGCTCGAATCAAGATCCGGTCCGCGCCGTGCTCGATCAAATCTATCCAATCGCGCCCATCGCACGGACCGGGCTCCGGGGGCTTCCCCAGCATCACCGCCTGATTGCGCATGTCCGCCAGGCGCTGGATCATCAACGCGTCGGCTTCGTCGGCATCGCGAGCCTGCACCACCTTATGCACCGCCCACGCGCGCGGAAACGCCGCGTTGTTCCGGTAGACCTTCATACCGCTGCGGCCGCTGAAAACCTCGCCGCCGGCTTCGGGCGTGGGCTGCGCCGCAACGGTGTACGCAACGCCGAACAGCATGCGCGCCTCCGGCCGGTGAAACTCCAGGCTCAGCAGGTTGCTGGTCACGCTGGCCAGCGACCCGCCCCACATCTCCACTTCGTGCACCGCCCCCCAATTGGCGTTGAAAGCATCGTTCGGAACGTTGGCCCGCTGGAAGCCCGGCTGGTGGCGCAGAAAGTCGGCTACGTCGGCGTTGGCCTTCATCTGCTCCGACCAGCGCTCGCGCCCCGTATCCGTCTTTGGGGTGAAGACGCCTTCATAATTGTTTCCTAGTTCCATCAGCAGCAGCCCCGCGATCAGAATGCCTGCCTGGGTTGGGTTCAAGCCGGTTGCATTCAAGCCGGTTGCATTCAGGCCGCCACGCATTGCAGCCAGCATCAACGCCGCCAGCAGCAGCATGATGAGAGCCGTGACGGCCACCTGGTCGCCACCGGGGAAGCTCATTTTGTTGGCGAAGTACACGGCCTGGAACAACACCAGCGTGAAAATGGCGAACCCCAGCACGGCCCACATCACCCGCCGGGGCCATGGGGATGCTTCCGCCGACGTCAATTGGTCCAGTCCGAACGCTGCCAGCACGGCGACGGCGAACTCGAAAACCCCGATGGCTGCCGAGGGCGACCGCGCCTTATCCAACGACGGAATCACGGCATATAAAAAGCCTTGGAAAACGCTATGCTGGCCCATGGCGTAGACGACGCCGCCTAGCGCCACCCCGCCCATAAGCCGCACCGGGCGATCACGCCACCAGGCCGCCACCCCAATCCACGCCAGCGCCAGCGCCACGCTGCCGACAAAGGGATCGAAGTGCAGTTTCACGCCGGGAAACACCATTCCCAGCAGGTTTTGCGGCTTGAAATCGTATTGCTCGTGGACAGAGTAGGGCACCGGCTGATTCCACGAGAGCGGTTCCGGCACCCCCACCCACCGCTTGGCCAAATGCCCGTATTCCGAGGCCGGCAGGATCTGCAGCGCTCCAGTGAGGCCGGTAAACAGAAAAGCCACCGCCGCCGCGGCAGCCATCCGGCGATCCAACCGCTGATCCATTCGCCGATCCGGCCGCCCCGAACCGAAAATGAAAAACAGCCACACGCCGCCCGCCGCCAGCGTCACAAAAAAAGGAAGCTGGTGATGCCCGCTCAGCCACGCCACCCCGAGGAACATTCCCGACAGCGCGGCATTGCCGAAGACGTTGATGCCGCGCGCGGCTCGCAGCAAAAATAGAAACACCAGCGGCGCCCAGGTGGCTCCGTTCACCATTTGCGGCCATCCGGTGGTGCCGATGACGCCGCCCAGCCCGAAGACGAAGCCCGCGATTGCCGACGCGATCCGCGACCGGCCCAGATCGCGGCACAATAGATAACAAAACGCCACGGCCAGAAAGCGGATCGCCACGAAATACCATTGCAAGGCCACGGCGGAAATCTGCCCGTGATCCAGCGGGAGCATGAATAACAGCCAGTTCAGCGGATACGCCGCGCCGGGCTGCGCCTGTCCGAGGAGCGGCTGTCCGGCCCACAGAAACGGATCCCAGAGGGGAAACGTCCCCGCATGCCAACTCCGCGCCTGCACCGCAAACCACGGCATCACCTGGGTCGCCAGGTCCGGCCCCCAGACCCAATCGTATTGCGAGGTGAGCGTAATCCTCCAATAGAAGCCGGCCACGATAGCGAACAGAGCCATCGCCACGCGCAGAGAGTTTGCCAGAGCGGGGCCAAGCGGGAGCGGTGGTTTGCAATTCAGCAAGGTTTCATTATCACCTGTGGACGACCTTGCGGATTCCCGACTTGTCGGGTTGCCATCTCAGTCCCGACGGAGTTGGGTGAAAAGGAAATCGACGACGCGGAAACCGCGGTCAGGCCGGATATAGTGATGTCGCCGTAGCCTAGGGCGCGAAACGCGACCAGCGGACGTTCGCGCTTGGGCGAGTAGAAGATATCGCCGAACACCACCGCGGACGCATCGTTGCACTGAAGCGACACCGGGGAAACATGATGGGGTCGACGCATAGGGGATAGACTTTGTATCGGGAAGCTCAAGACTCAAGTATGGCGGGGCAAAGAAGAGGCCGCTGGTCAAATCTGACGCACGATGTATTACCATTTATATATACAGAGTGCGATACGAATGGGGCGAGGCCAAGAACCGGCGAAATCAGCGAAAGCACGGCGGGGGCTCATTCCAATTGGCGGCGATGGCCTTCGAAGACGAATTCTGCCTCTTAGATCCGGACCGCACGGACGAAACTGGAGAACAACGCCGGCATGCGATTGGGTTGGCATCGGTTGAGTCCGAGCCGCCGATCGTGCTGCTCGTAGTCCACGCATACAGGGAGCGTCAACATGGCGAAGAAATTATCCGCATCATCCCGGCGCGCAAGGCTGACCAGCGTGACGTCCGAAGATATCAAGACCAGAAAACGGACTGAATCCGAGCGGCGAGCGGTTCGCCGTATTGCCAGAAGCCAGGCCGCCGGAGATGATTCGGACATCAACTTCGAAGACATCCCTCGTTTAACCGCGGAGCAACTGGCGCGCATGGTACGATTGCGAGACGTCAGACCGAAGGTGGCCGTGAGCGTCCGCCTCGACGCGCGGGTTTTCGATTGGCTGAAGTCCAAAGGCGAAGGCCACCTGACGCGCATCAATGATATCCTCACAAACCTGATGGAGGCGGAGCGCAGGGCGGGGCCGCGGTGATCGAGACCAACATCAGGGGCCCCGTAGTAGTGGATAGCAGAGGCCACCAGGGAACCTTGACCGCGTGGTTGTCTGACACCCCCGGGCACTGATCTTCCAGGGGATCGCCCTTTGGAGGTGCTAGAGATCGATGGCGACGCCCGGCGTACAATGAAGTGATCATGTCCGCTGCGACTACACAACCGCTCACCGCCGAGGAGTTTGACCGTCTCGACTTCCCGCAGGACATGAACTGGGAATTGCACGATGGCGCGGTTGCCGAGGAGCCTTTTCCGCCGCTCGTCAACCGGCTCATCCAAATGCGAGTGGTGGCGCTGCTGGGTCCGCTGTTTCGGCGTGCCCAAGTGGTCATGGAGTGCCCCTTTCAAATCGGCGGTCGCGATAAGCGATCGGCGGACGTCGCCGTTGTGAGCGAGCACCGCGCAGAAGTCGCTTTGCAAAAAGGCATCCTCACTGACGCACCCGAGATGGTGGTGGAAGTGCTGTCGCCGTTGAAGGGTTATCTGGAGTTGAAGCGCTATCGGCGCCTCTGCCTGAACCACGGGACCGCACTGTTCCTGGTCATCGACCCAGAAGACAATACGGTGGAGGTCTTCACCCAGTGCGGCAAGGTCGCGACTTACGCCGTCGAGGAGAGCCTGCCGGTGGTGCTGCTGGATGTCAGTTCAGCGATCCCCGTAGCCCAGATCTTCCAGGGGATCACTCTGTAAAGCCTAACCCACACAGCCAGGAATGGCCCTGCTGCATCCAGTCCAATGTGGTATGGTATGGACTGATGGAATTCACGCCAAAGCTGGACCATCAAGCCGAATCACCGCTCTACCGGCAACTCTTCGAGCAAATTGCGCAACAAATCCGCTCGGGACAGCTTGCGCGTGGCGAACGGTTACCAGCCACCCGCGAATTGGCTGGCCTGCTTGGACTGAACCGCACCACGGTTTCCGCCGCCTACGAGATGCTGGAAACCGAAGGGCTGATCTCCGGCCAAGTGGGACGCGGCAGCTTCGTGACCAGCGGGCCTTCCATCGCCAGTAGGGGCGTGGACTGGAACGCGCTGCTGGAGCGCAGCGAAACACCCGCCGCCGGACCCGGCCATTCCGCCGGCTGGGGCAAAGAAGTCATCAGCTTCGCGGTCTCACGGCCCTCGCACGAACTCTTCCCGCTCGACGATTTCCGCGCCAGTTGCGCCGCCGTGTTGAGCCGCCCCGATCTGGCCGACATCCTGCAACTCGGCTCGCCCAGCGGCTACGAACCGCTTCGGCGGTACCTCATGGACGAAGCCCGCCGCCAGCAACTGGCCGGCCCCGGCGATGACATCATCATCACCAACGGCTGCCAGCAGGCGCTCGATCTGATCGGCCGTGTGCTGCTGCGGCCCGGTGACACCGTGGCCGTGGAAGACCCTATTTATACTGGCTTGAAGCACCTGCTGACCGGCATGGGCGCGCAACTCTGTGGCATTCCGGTGGGCGCCGATGGCATGGAGGCGGCCCAACTGGAACGGGTTTTGGAACGGGAACACCCGCGCTTCCTGGTGGTGACGTCCAACTTTCAGAACCCCACCGGTGTCACTCTGCCTTTGCCGGCACGCCTGGCATTGCTCGAAGCCGCGCGTCTGGCCGGCGTGCCGGTGATCGAGAACGACGCCTATGGCGAACTGCGCTACCAGGGCGAGCCGCTTCCCTCCCTGAAGCAGTTGGATTCGAGCGGCGGCACGGTGCTGCTGCGCAGTTTTTCCAAGGTGAGCTTCCCCGGCCTGCGCGTGGGTTGGGTGCTGGGGCCCAAGCCGCTGCTGGACCGCTTGCGCAGCGCCAAGGAAGCCGCCGATCTGCATACCGATCAGCTTTCTCAGGCCGTGCTGCTGGAGTTTGCCGAATCGGGGCGCCTGGAAAAACATCGCGCACGCGTGCAGCGCGCCGGTTCCGAACGGCTGGCGGCCACTATGCAGGCATGCCGCGAGTTTCTGCCTGCGGGCACCCGCTGGACGCGGCCGGAAGGCGGCATGAATGTTTGGGTTCGCCTGCCAGAACCGCTGGATGCCGGCGACCTGCTGGCCAGGGCGCAGCGCGAGGGCGTGGCCTATCTGCCGGGACGGTATTTCGCGGTTTCCCGGCTCGACCGAGGCGCATTGCGATTGAGTTTTGCGGGGCTCGCTCCGGAGCAGATCCGGACCGGCCTCGCCATTTTGGGGCGGATTATTGCCGGCGAAATCGAAAGTTCCTCCCGAACCTTCGAGCCTTCGCCCGCGATGGTGTAGGAGAAGGTGTAGGACAGGCCGGGTGCCCTCGGGGCCAGCCCATCTAACGAGGAGGAGAGAGCGATATGTATCAATTTTCGAGCGAACTGCATCGGGTCAACGTTGGACACGCCGAGATGTTAAAGGGCGGCGTGATCATGGACGTCACCAACGCGGAACAGGCCAAGATCGCGGAAGACGCGGGCGCGGAAGCCGTCATGGCTCTGGAGCGCGTGCCATCGGACATCCGCAAAGAGGGCGGCGTGGCCCGCATGGCCAATATCTCCATCATCGAAGCGATCATGAGGACGGTCAGCATACCGGTGATGGCCAAGGCGCGCATCGGCCACTTTATGGAAGCGCGCATTCTGGAGGCGCTGGGCGTGGACTATATCGACGAAAGCGAAGTCCTCACTCCCGCCGACGAAGAGCACCACATCGATAAGACCGCCTTCAAAGTCCCGTTCGTGTGCGGCGCGCGCAACCTGGGAGAAGCGCTGCGGCGTATCGCCGAGGGGGCGACCATGGTGCGCACCAAGGGAGAGGCCGGCTCCGGCAACATCGTCGAAGCCGTCCGTCATATCCGCACAATCATCAAAGAGATGAAGCACCTCACCATCCTGGGTAAGGAAGAGTTGGTGCACGAGGCCAAGAACCTGGGTGCGCCACTGGAACTGGTGGAGTGGGTGGCGAAGCACGGCAGACTGCCGGTGCCCAACTTCTCTGCCGGCGGCATCGCGACCCCTGCCGATGCGGCGCTGGTGATGCAATTGGGCGCCGAGGCCGTCTTTGTGGGTTCGGGCATTTTCAAGTCCTCCGACCCGGCGGCGCGCGCCAACGCCATCGTGAAGGCCGCCAAGAACTACAACAACCCCGAGAAACTGCTGGAAGCCAGCCGCGAGTTGGGCGACGCCATGCCCGGGCTGGACGTATCCAAGATACCCGAAGGGGAGCTGCTCCAGACGCGAGGCTGGTGATCGGAAAAGCCGCGAGGCTGGTGATGAAGAAGGTCGGCATACTCTCGCTCCAGGGGGATTTCGCGGCGCACGGTGCGGCGGTGGAACGCGCCGGCGCCCAGCCGGTATACGTCCGCGAACGCCCGCAGTTCGAGGAGATCGATGGGCTCATCATCCCTGGCGGCGAGAGCACCACCATGCTCAAGCTCCTGCATTACGAGGGTCTCTTTGACGACCTGGCGAGGTTTGGCCGCCGCAAACCGATGTTCGGGACCTGCGCCGGGGCCATTCTGATGGCCAAGGAGGTTTCCCATCCGAGCCAGGAGAGCCTCGGGTTGATCGATATCGCGATCGAGCGCAACGCCTACGGCCGGCAGATCGATTCGCGGGTCGTGGAGATCGACATGGAACCGGACTTCCAGCAACATAGCTTCTTGGGCAATCCAAACGCCCTGAGCAACACGAAGCCGAGTAAACTGGAGGCAGTGTTCATCCGAGCGCCCATCATCCGGCACGTTAATGGGACGGTGAAAGTGTTGGCCCGTTACGAGGGCAACGCGGTGCTGATCGAGCAAGGACCGCACCTGGTGGCTACGTTCCACCCGGAGCTGACGGCGGATTCCCGCGTGCATAAGTTTTTTCTGGAGAAGCTGTGACTGAGAGGCCCAAGTGACTGTGAGGCCCAAGTGAACGAGAGGCCCAAGAAGCGCGTTCTGTTCGTCTGTTTCGGCAACGCCTGCCGCAGCCAGATGGCGGAAGGTTTCGCGCGCGCTTTGGGAGCGGACTGCATGGTTCCGGCCAGCGCGGGCGTGTTTCCGGCGCACGGCGTGGCGCTCGACACGGTCCGGGCCATGGACGAAAAGGGCATTGACCTGCGGCAACACTTCCCCAAGGGAGTGCACCACCTGGACCGGGTGAAGTTCGACGTGGTAGTCAACATGAGCGACAGCTTTCTGCCGGAAGAGGTCGGCGTGCGCCTGCTGGAGTGGGAGGTGCCCGACCCGGTGGACATGGAGTTCGAGGACCACTGCAAGGTGCGCGACCTGATCGAGCGCAAAGTCATGAGCCTGATCCTGGAAATGCGCCAGGAACGGGAGGTGACGCAATTCAGAGGGCAGGGTTCGGGGCGGCGCGAGATCTGAGCGGGGCCACCTCGATCTGATTCCAGAGGGGAACGCTTCGGCCGTTTTTGCCCCAACCCGGTTCGCAAAGAAATGAGCCAGCTTCGCGAGAAACTCTCCCGCTATTACCTGGCGGAAGGCCTGCAGGACGAGATTCGCATTCTTAGCACGGGCGGCGGTTACCTGCTTGGCTTCGAAAGGCGTGGAACCGTCAACCCTGGATTCATCAACCTAAGGAGCGGCAGATCCTGTTGGCTGGTGCTGCCGTTCCGGTCGAATCCGGAAATGGCGGAACCCGCTGAACAAATGCTCGAGGATCTTCTGATTGGGCTCGATGAGCGGGGCGGGCACGAACTGGTGACTCCCACGACGGCTCTTGCGTATCGCGGACGCACCGGAGACGTGCGGCAGTTTGCCGCTGAATGCTGCGCTGATTTCGTCGTTGAGGGAAGCCTGCGACGGCGCCAGGAAGCCATCGAAATCGCGGTGTGGCTGGTAGACGGCCGGAGCGGGCGCAGCCGGCGAGCCAAACGTTTCACTGGTTCCGATGCCACCGCTCTGGCGCGGTTGGCGGCTTCGTGGCTGCTGGAAGAAGGGTAGCGGTAAGGCTCCTGGTCAGTTTAGAGAAGCAACCACTCCCTAACGGTCTTACGCGCGGAAACCAAGTTTCCCGGCAGAGACTAGCCCGGCCGCCGGCGGTCGTGCGAAGTTCCTGACTGGCGGACGGCGCGGCTTGACAAGTTGTTGACATCGCACTGACAACCAAGACCTCCCAATGAATCATCCTTGGACCAGCAGCAGTGTTTGAGCGTTCCGTAAGGTGCGCCGGCCTCAAGCGATCACCTGAAGGCGGCCCTGTTCAGAGGCGCCCGAGATGAAACCCAAGGAGAATTTGAAAATGTTCCACAAGAAAACCGCGAAAAGGAACGCTATCGGCAGGTTGGCAACGCAATTGGCGATCATCGCCACAGGGATGACGGGCGCGTCCCACGCTTGGGCGCAAACGAAGGCATATGTAACGGACACGGGAACCGCGAATCTGGCGACCGTGATCGACACGGCCCCTAATGTAGTCCTACGGACCATTCCGCTGGCCGGACCGTCAAAAATCGCCATCGGCGCCAATGGAACGAGGGCATATGTCTTGCAGCCCGGCGCGCTTTCCATGGCCGTCATCGACATCGCCACAGATACTGTGCTCAATACGATCGGCCTCTCGTCCGGCCCTACCGCGCTGGCACTCACGCCTGACGGACAGACTGCCTACGTGGGCGTGGCGGGCGCGGTGCAGGCGATATCGTTAAGCAGCGGCCTGATGACTGGTTCGATACCAATCAGTGGAACCGTCAGCGGCCTGGCCGTCACTCCCGATGGAACCCGCTTATACGTCACCGCCGGCGTCGACGCGCTGACGCTGATCACTCAACCGACGGGCCCGGCTCGCCAGGTCAACGTGATTAACACGGCGACGAATGCGATTGCCGCGACTTTCGTGGTGGCCATGCCGCCAGTGCCGGGGCTGACTGTGGACAGTGGCGCCGTAGGGGTAGCCGTTTCCCCGAATGGCAAACTGGCCTACATCACCCTCAACGCCATCTATGTTGGCGCTGGTTTCGGCATGGGCGGTGGCGTTGCCGCGGTGGACACGGCTTCGAACACCGTCCTGCAAGTTGTCGACCTGAAGGCGTTTCCTGGGGAAATCGCGTTTACCCCGGACGGCACCCGCGCTTACGTGGGCATAGCGTCAACCTTTGACAACCTGGGCTTCGGGGGCGCCCCGTTCCCGGGAAGCAGCATCGCCGTGGTCGATACCGCCAATCATATGCAGATCGGCAGCATTGCCCTGGGTGCGGGCGGTCCGGTCGCGTTTATGCAGAACACGGCCGCCGGCATCGCCGTGACTCCGGATCGCAGTGAGATTTACGTGGTCATTCCGCGCCTCGGTTCGGTGGCGGTAGTGGGGGTGAACACCAACACGATTGGCCAGACGATTGCCGTCTCTGCCAACCCCTACGGCGTGGCGATTGTTCCCGCCAAGGTGCCGCTCGTCCCTTACCTGATCGACGCGGTGGATGACATCCCCCCAGTTGCTGTTTCTTCGAACGTCGGCCTGGCGATGCTCAATGTGCTGGCGAACGACACCCTGGGCGCGGCCCAGGCGACACTTTCCAACGTCACGCTGACGCAGGTCTCAAGCACGATTGCCGGCCTTTCTCTCAATGCGGGCACGGGTATCGTTTCCCTGTCGGCAGGAGCGCCTCTCGGGACCCAGACGTTGGTTTACCAGATCTGCGATAAGAGCCTGGCGGGCAATTGCGGTCAGGCCAATGTCATCGTGACCGTCCGTGCTCCCTACGCGGTGAAGGCGGTGGACGATTCGGCAAGTTCACTCGTGGGCCGCATAGCCGTCCCGAACGTGTTGAGCAACGACACCTTTAACGGTGGTGCGGCGACGCTGGCGACGGTCACGCTGTCGGCGCTCTCCTCCTCCAATGCCGGCATCGTCCTCAGTCCCTCAGGCGCCGTCTCCGTCGCCCAGAGCACACCCGCTGGCGTGCAAACTATGGGGTATCAGATCTGCGAAACGGCCGAGCCCGGCAATTGCGCCACCGCCCTGGTGACGATTCAAGTGCTTCCCTCCGCGATCCATGCCGTGAACGATAGCGGCACCATCACCAGAGTCGGCGGTGTAGTGGTTGCCAACGTCCTCGGCAACGATACCTTGAATGGTGCGGTGGCGACGCTCGTTAACGTGACGCTCACACAAATCTCCACTACCAGTCCCGGTATCACCTTGAACGCTGACGGATCAGTCTCCGTGGCCCCCGCGACGCCTGCCGCAGCTTATACACTCACCTACGGTATTTGCGAAGCGGCCACCCCCGCCAACTGCGTTTCGGCCGTGGTTGCCGTGACGGTTACCCAATACGTGATCATCGCGGTGAACGATGCAGCTCCCGGTTTCTCAAATCTAGCCAACACGGCGCTGCGCAGCGTGTTGGAGAACGACACCTTGGGCGGCGCCCTCGCCACGACATCGAACGTCACCTTGTCGTTGGTTTCGCTGATCCCGGCAAATCCCCAGATCCAGATGGAGCCCGACGGAGCCATCCAGGTGTTGGGCCCGACCACTGCGGGTCTGTATTCGCTGGTCTACAAGATCTGCGAAATCGGCAATCCTGGCAACTGCAGTCAGGCCACTGTGTCCATCAGTCTGAAGGTCAATACAACGACGACATTCAAGATCAGCATCAGCAAGAACGGTAAGGGCACGGTGACCGCGAATCCGGCGGGTTCCAGCTTTGCGGTGGGAACGGTGGTGACGCTGACGGCGACACCCGACCCTGGTCAGCCTTGGGTCGGCTGGGGTGGAGCTTGCTCGGGGACCGCAACCACGTGCTCCCTGACCATGAGCAGCGACAAGTCTGTGACTGCGAACTTCAGATAGGACCGTCGGCTAGAGCTGGCTATTGGCTAAGATAGAAGAATCCCGGACCCGGAGCTATCCGGCTCCGGGGTTTCTGTTTTGGGATGGTTGTGGGGCAGATTGTTAATCTGCGGCGGATTGTTAATCCGCCTCCGCGATGCGGCAGCGAGCCATTCCGCGTTGGTGGCGATGCAGGTAAGGTCCGGCAGGGGGATTGCCAATCCGCCGCAGGTTGTCAACCGGGTTGCCAAGCGGTTGTCAACCGGTTGTCAACCTGCCCCACTAATACTTCGGCACGCTGGGGTCAACCTTATCGCTCCACGCCAGAATGCCGCCCACCACGTTCCGCACGTGCTGGAAGCCGTTCTGCTTCAGCACCGCGCAGGCCTTGGCGCTGCGCATGCCGCTGCGGCAGTGAATCACGATGTCGGCCTCGGGGTCGAATTCGCCAACGTGCTTGGGGAACTCGCCCAGCGGAATCAGCCTGGCGCCGGGGATGCTGCAGATCTTGTATTCGTGCGGCTCGCGCACGTCGATCAGCACGAAGTTGTCGCCGCGATCGATCTTCTCTTTGAGTTCAATTACGTCGATTTCGCCTTCGCTCACTTTGGCCTCCTGGTTTTCACCGATGGTGACGGGCGGAGCCTGCGTCGTTTCGGGCACCCCGCAGAATTGATGATAGTCGATCAGCTTGGTGATGGTGCGGTGCTCGCCGCACATCGGACATTCGGGATTCTTGCGCAGCTTGAGTTCGCGGAAGCGCATGGCGAGGGCGTCATACAGCAGCAGGCGGCCCACCAGCGACTCGCCGATCCCCAGGATCAGCTTCACGGTTTCGGTGGCCTGGATCAGCCCGATGGTGCCCGGCAGAATGCCCAGCACACCGCCTTCGGCGCAGCTTGGAACCAGGCCGGGAGGCGGCGGTTCTGGGTACAGGCAGCGGTAACAGGGGCCGCCCTCATAGGCAAACACCGTGGCCTGGCCTTCGAACCGGAAGATGGAACCGTAGATGTTCGGCTTGTTCAGCAGCACGCAGGCGTCGTTGACCAGGTAGCGCGTCGGAAAATTGTCGGTGCCATCCACCACGTAGTCGTAGTCCTTGATGATGTCGAGCGCGTTCTCGCTGGTCAGCGCCACTTCGTGTTTGGCTATCCGCACGTTGGGATTGATAGCCAGCATCTTTTCGGCCGCCGAATCGATCTTGTTGCGCCCCACGTCCTTGGTGGAGTGGATCACCTGGCGCTGGAGATTGGTGAAGTCCACCACGTCGAAATCCACCAGGCCGATTTTCCCCACGCCGGCTGCCGCCAGATACAGGCCGAGCGGCGCGCCCAAACCGCCGGCGCCCACCAGCAGTACCTTGGCGGCCTTGAGTTTCTTCTGACCCTCGATGCCAACCTCCGGGATGATCAGGTGCCGGCTGTAGCGCATGATCTCGTCGTTCGAAAGCGTGACTTCTTCGGGCGCGGCGTTTTCCGGCGCGCTCACCGGCCGTGCGGCGTTTTCGGAAACCAGGGCCGAACCACCGGCGATCGAAGGAACCAGCGAGAGCGTGTCACCATCGCTGACCGCCGTCGCATTCTTTCCGAGGTAGCGGATGTCTTCGTCGTTCAAGTAGACGTTGACGAAGCTGCGCAGCTTGCCTTCGTCGTTGAAGATCTGTTTACGCAGGTCGGGGTACTGGGTGGTGAGCGCGCTCAGCACCTCACCCACGGTGGCGCCGCCCGCAACCACCGAATCCTGCTTGCCAGTGAACTGCCGCAAGGGCGTTGGGATAAGAATCTTAGCCATGTCAGTAAGTCAACTCCTCTTTGGCCGCTTCGGTCTGATCGAAGTTCGGCAGCCAGCTATTGGCGTGGTGGAATTCGCCCTTCTGAATGGATAGCACGACGAACGAATACCACGGGCATGAGTTTTGTAAATCGGTCTTGGAAAAGTAGGCATCGCAATCCGGATGCGAGTGGTAGATGCCGATCAGGTCCATTTTGTGTTCGCGCGCGGCTTTGTCGGCGGCTAACAGATCTTCGGGGCGCAACTCGTAGCGCGCCGCCTGCGCTCCCGCGAAGGCGTTTTCCAGGCGCATGGAAACGCGAACAGTTTTGTCGCCCCCGGTTTCGTCGCCACCGGTTTTGTCCCCACCGGTGACGCCGAGCATGGCCCCGCAGCACTCGTTGGGATAGGCCTCGCGGGCGTGCGCCACCATGTCCGCCCAAGGTTCCGGTTCGATGCGGATCATGCCTCGTCCCAGAAGTGCTCGCTCAGGTATTTTTCCGCGCTGTCCGAAAGCACGGTCACGATAGTCGCCCGTTCGCCGCGCCCGGCCAATTCGCGCGCCAGCAGCGTGGCGGCGTGAACGTTGCAGCCCGAAGAGATGCCCACCAGCAGGCCTTCTTCGCGGGCCAGGCGGCGGACCATTTTGTAGGCGTCTTCGGTTTCGATCCACAGGTTGGCGTCGGCCAGGTTTTCGTCGTAAATGCCGGGAACGATGGCGGTCGGCATGTGCTTCAAGCCTTCCAGGCCGTGGAAGCCGCTGGAGGGCTGGACCGAAATGCACTTCACTTCCGGCAAGTCGCGCTTAAGACGCCGGCTGGTTCCCATAAAGGTGCCGCTGGTGCCCATGGCGGCCACGAAGTGCGTGATCCGCCCGCCGGTCTGCTCGATAATCTCGGGTCCGGTGCCTTCGAAATGCGCCTTCCAGTTGGCCGGATTGTTGTATTGGTCGGGGTAGAAATAGAGGTCCGGATCGGCCATGTAGATTTCGCGGACCATGCGGATGGCGCCGTCCGAGCCTTCGCCGGGGTCGCTGAATGCCATCTGGGCACCGTAGGCTTTGAGGATCCGCTTGCGCTCTTCGGAGGCGTTCCGCGGCAGCACGAGTCTCACCTTGTAGCCGCGGTTGGCGCCGATCATGGCGTAGGCGATGCCGGTGTTTCCGCTTGTTGAATCGAGGATGGTGCGGTTGTGATTCAGCTTGCCGGAACGCTCGCCATCCAGCACCATATTGCGTGCCGCGCGGTCCTTCACCGAGCCGCCGGGGTTGAAGTATTCCGCCTTGCCAAAGATCTCGATTCCGGGAAACTCAAGCGGGATCTTTTCCAGACGCAGCAGCGGCGTGTTGCCGATGGTGGCAAGCAGCGGTTCGGCCTGCGTGCGGGCTAAGTGGGGGATCGGTAGAGCGTGCGCCATAACCTCTTCTTCGATTCGCCCGGCAGCCCCCAGGATGCGGATAAACAACGCGGATACGCATTCCTCTCGAAACAATGGGATTATCAGGGCTCTGAGTTCGTTCTCCATTCTACCATCGCCCCAATCTCCGTCAACGAAGCAGGGATGGGAGGCTTGCACCGCCGGCACGCCCACCCACGCCCACCGGCCACCGTTGACACACCTCCCAAACATCGTATACTATATCGTATATGTCCCAGCTCACTATCTATCTTCCGGATGAGGTCGAGAAAAAGGTACGCAAAGTCGCCAAGGCGCAGAAAATGTCCGTCAGCCATTGGATAGCGGACCAGGTTAAGGATAAGGTGGCGAAGTCATTGCCTCAGTCGTGGATCGATGCGGCCGGCGCGTTTCCGGATTTCCCGGAAGTCGATGAGCTTCGCAAGGGTTATGGCAAGGACGCGCCTCGGGAGTCTCTCGATTGATCCTTCTGGATACCAACGTCGTCATTCACTACCTGAAAGGTGAGCCATCCGTGGTTGCCAGAATCCAGGCGATGGAAGCGCCCGATCTGGCGATTCCGAGCGTGGTCGCCTACGAATTGGAATACGGAACGCTCAAGGCCGCGAGTCCCCGCCGCCGGGAACTCGTCACCAGGTTGCTGGCCGATAGCGTGCAAGTTCCCTTCGATCACGCGGCGGCCAGCGAGGCAGCACGTATTCGGCTCGAGTTGGAACGGCAGAGTATGGTTATTGGACCACTGAATTTGCTGATCGCCGGAACCGCGGCCAGCCGAGGCGCTGTCCTGGTGACCAACAACACCAAGGAGTTCGCGAGGGTTGCGGGATTGCGGCTCGCGGACTGGACCCGCCCCCTATAGCGTCGAGTAAGTCCATTGTGCCTTTTCGCACATTCAGTTAACATGGACAATAACGATGCGCCATACTTACTCTCTTGGGATCGTGGTGGCTCTTACCGCGATTCTCTGTCCGGCTGCTTTTCCGGCGTCGATTCTGGGCTCGGTCAAGGACCAGTCGGGCACCGCGGTATCGGGCGCGGGAGTCGAACTGCGCGAAGTACCCGGACCCGGTTCCGCCAGGAACGCGCGTACGGACGGAAGCGGCTCATTTCACTTCACGAACCTGGCCGGATCGCACTATCGCGTGCGAGTAACTCAGACTGGCTTCAAGATATACGAAAGCGATGTCACGATCGACGCGGGAAAAGACGCCTCGCTGGACATCGGTCTTTCGATTACCGAGTCGCGTGAATCCATCAATGTCTCCGGTGGCCGCCGGCAAACCGTGGATGCCGTCTACCGTGCCCTGCGCGGGGCGGAGATAGAAGACGTTTACGGGGTCGAAAACGTAGTGCTGAAGCGCGACGCCGGCGTGCTCACGCTCAAGAAAGGTTCGATCGGCTTCACGGCGCCTCAGATGGGGCGCGACACGGTAGTGGTGTTCAACGGCGAAGGGGAGTTCGACTTCGTTCCGGGTCCGATTGTCGAGAAGGCGCACCTGAAAAACCTCACCGGGCAGGAGCAGGTTCACGAGAATTTCGACCGGGCTTTTTTCTGCTTTACCGACGGCACGGGGAAGGAACTCCGCGACCAGGGGACTAAAGACCACGGGACTAAAGACCACGGGACTAAAGACCAGGGGACGAAACAAGCTGGCGATCTGAAACTCACCGACCTGCTTCACGATTACCGCAAACGCCTTCGTGGGAATGCGGAGAACATCCGCTCGATGACCGAGGCGCTCGCCATGGAATCGGCCGGAAACGTGGAAGCCGACCTGTTGGCCGATCTTTACAACGCTGCCGCCCGCGGGTCCTTTTCGGTGTTTCTGCACGGGCGCAAGCATTCCGACCTGCGGTTCGCGGTCAAGCCTCGCGGCGTCTTCCCGAGTCTCGCGCCGGAGGAGGTCGCCGTCGTCAATGTCGATCCGGACGCTGATCAGGAAGGCATCTGGTACCTCTCGCACCTGGCAAGTGAATTCCAGAACCGTACTGCCAACAGCGATGAAGACAACCGGGTGGTGGAGGGGGCCGCCTACCGAATCGAAACGGTCATCGGCAAGAACGACCATCTGGCGGCAACCGCCGCGATCACCATCCGTGGTGTGACCGACGGCGACCGTGTGATCGATTTCGACCTTCTGCCCACGCTGCGCGTGACGCGGGTGAGCATGGGCGGGCAGGATATCCCATTCATTCAGGAGGACCGCAAGCACGATGGCAGTTTCTATGTGGTGTTGCCGCAGCCGTTGCAGCGCGGCAGCGCTCAGGAAATTCTGATCGAATACCAGGGGGACAAGGTGGTGCACAACGCCGGCGGCGGCAACTTCAGCGTGGGCGCGCGCACCAGTTGGTATCCCAGCCTGAACGCGTTCCGGGATCACACACGCTTCCACTTGATCTTCAAAGTCCCCAAGCATTACACGCTGGTCAGTGTGGGCAGGATGGTGAAGCAATGGACGGAGCAGGACTTCGGCTGCACGGAGTGGGACAGTGAAATGCCTGTTCCGGTAGCGGGCTTCAACTACGGCGAGTTTAAGAAGAGGGCGGTGACGGATAGCACGCTGAACAACTTTGGTATCGAAGGCTATGCGGTGGCCGCTCTGCCGGATAGCCTGAAGGGCGCCGAATCGATTGGCGGCATGAGCCCTTCGCGCATGAATGAGAACGTGATGGTGGACGCGCAGAACGCCATGCGGGTGTTTGACCAGTGGTTCGGCAAGAGCGAATTCAACCGGATCGCCATCACCCAGCAGCCACAGATGAATTTCGGCCAATCCTGGCCGACTCTGGTGTACCTGCCGATCATCGCGTACTTCGATCCGACTCAGCGTTGGGAGATGGGCCTCTCGTCGACGCGGACGAAGGAGTTTGTCGACGAAGTCACCGCCCATGAGGTTTCCCACCAGTGGTGGGGCCACATGGTGGGATGGTCGAGCTATCACGACCAGTGGCTGAGCGAGGGCTTCGCCTTCTTCTCGGCCGGGCTCTACCTGCAATTCATCGAGAAGGATCCGGAAAAGTATCTGGCGTACTGGAGCCACGCGCACCAACTGCTCACCGAGAAGAACGGCTTCGGCAAGCGCGCCAACGACGCCGGCCCGGTTTGGCTGGGGTTGCGGCTGGATAACTTCAAGAATCCCGGCGGCTACAGTTCGGTGGTTTACCGCAAGGGCGGCTACATCCTGCACATGCTGCGCACCATGATGTGGAACGCGAAGGATGGCGACCAGGCGTTTAAGACTATGATGCAGGAGTTTGTGAAGACCTACACGAACCGCAACGCTTCGACGGAGGCGTTTCAGGAAATCGCGACGAAATACATGACCCCGGCCATGGATGTGGAAGGTAACCATCGGCTCGACTGGTTTTTCCGTCAGTGGGTATATGGGACCACGATCCCGAAGTATAAGTTCGAACCGAGCCTGACTCCCGCGGCGGACGGCAAATGGCTGTTGAAGGCGACGCTGACCCAGAGCGAGGTAACGCCGGACTTCACCATGTTGGTTCCAATCTACGCCGATTTCGATGGTCAGATGACACGTTTGGGAAACCTCAGGATGACGGGCAATTCGGCCAACGACAAAATCCAGGTGCTGCTGCCGAAGAAGCCGCGGAAGGTCATCATCAACGCCTTCCACGACGTGCTGGAGATGTAAGCCCGTGCTGGAGAGGTAACGCCGTGCTGGAGAGGTAACGCCGTGCTGGAGATGCAAGGCGGTGCTGGGAGGTAAGGCCGAACGGTTCTGCGGCGGGTGCGTAAACGTTTTCGGGATTGATGGGTTCAGCGGTGGCAAAACGCTCCCTTACGGTCGCGGCTCGGTTGTGGTCGTGCTGATTCGGCGTCAGTTACAGAGCCGCGACCGTTAGAAGGCGTGAAATATTGTTCGTCAGGACCGAGGGGGCATAAAAATCAGATCCGCAACTCCGCAACTCAATTATTGTCGCTTACTGCCTCGGCCCCACCTCCTTGAAATGCCGCCCAGC
>Ga0210402_10001964_pt1 | contig 20542 bp, 17 predicted proteins | sample IncBWC7MmetaG_FD_161055 | JGI IMG/M metagenome (GOLD analysis project Ga0210402, IMG submission 161055) | Forest soil microbial communities from Barre Woods Harvard Forest LTER site, Petersham, Massachusetts, United States - Inc-BW-C-7-M | ecosystem: Environmental > Terrestrial > Soil >... | reverse complement strand
TGCCCATCGGAGTCGGTCTCGGTGGTGTAGTTCGAGCCGTCTTTCTGGTCTTCCGCAATCAAGTGCAGCAGAACTTTCTTGATCGGCTGGCTGCCCGGTTCTTTAACGACCACGCCGGCGATGATAGCGGTGTTGGAAGGCGGCGAGTCCTGCGCGGCGGGTTGCCTTACGGCACAGAGCGCAAGGAAAAGGAAAAAGACGAAAAGGCGTTTCATGATGCGGCTCTCGGGAATTCGGGGCCGATTTCAATTCAGGAAGTACTGCCGGTACAACGTATCCCGTTGCGCGGGACGGAAGCCCGCATCCCGTATGATGCGGCGCAGCTCTTCTTCCGTTGTGCAATTGGTCACGCCCGCCGCGCGCACAACATTCTCTTCCAGCATTACGGAGCCGACGTCGTTGCCGCCGAAGCGCAAACCCATCTGGCAGACTTTCAAGCCCTGCGTGACCCAACTCGACTGAATATTGAGAAAGTTCGACAGATACATCCGGGAAATCGCGAGCACTTTCAGATATTCGACGGCCGTAGCTTCTTCCCACTTCCTTCCGCCCAGGGCGGTGTTTTGCGGTTGAAAGCTCCAGGGAATGAAGGCCGTGAATCCGCCTGTTTCTTCCTGCAATTCATAGAGCCGCTGGAAATGGTTAATGCGATGTTCCGCTGTTTCGCCGACGCCGAACATCATCGTCGCCGTCGTGCGCATTCCGAGTTGGTGGGCCGTGCGATGAACATGCAGCCAGTCTTCGGTCAGACACTTCAGCCGCGCAATGCGGTGGCGGACTTCGTCGTCAAGAATTTCAGCGCCGCCGCCCGGAATGGAATCGAGTCCGGCAGCGCGCAGACGGATGATCGTTTCGCGCACGTCAAGAGCGCTGTATTCCGCAATTGCCAGAATCTCCGACGCCGAATAGCAATGCAGATGAATCTTCGGAAAGCGCTGTTTGATCCCGCTGAGCATCTTCTCGTGCCAGTCGATCTTGAGATCCGGATGCAGTCCGCCCTGCATCAACACGCCTGTGCCGCCGAGTTCCACCGTCTCCTGAATCTTGTCGTAGATGGTTTCGAAATCGAGGATGTAACCCTCTTTCGAAGCCGGACCCTTCAGCGGACGATAGAACGCGCAGAAAGTGCAGTATTCCGTGCAGAAATTGGTGTAATTGATATTGCGGTCGATGATGTACGTGACCGTGCCCTCAGGATGAATCCGGCGACGCACCGCGTCCGCCTCCATGCCGATGCCGATGAGGTCATCGGACTCAAACATCTCCAACGCCTGCTGCTTGGTAAGGGACATCCGTTTCACCCCGCGAACACTACTATTTTAGCTGGTGTAAGGGCTCAGACGCGAATTTCAGTTCGTTCATCCCGAACGATTCCGTCGAACAACTGTCCTGTGGTGCTCGGAGGAGTGGCCGGCTTATCCACTGGCTCTTTGCGCTTTTCGTCCATATCGACCGAGAACAGCATGTAGTGGTCGAAGCTATGTCGCCGGTAGTAGCGGTGTTGCCGGAATTCAAAATAAATTTCCGCGCTCTTCGGCAGCCAGAGCGAAGTTTTCTTCTTGTCGAATCGGACCGGACCGTACTCGACCACTTGATGCTCACTAAGCAGTTTGATTTCCGGCATCGGTCGAACCATTTCCGACTCAATGCGCACGATCTGAAATCTATCGGCGGTAATCCATGCGCGTCCCTTGAGCTTCACCGGATAGATCATGGTGCCCATTTTGTAACCGTGCATTCGATTGGGCTTGTCGTCGCGCTGTTTGAAGTACACGAGCCAGCTTGCCTGACCGCGCCAGTCGCCAAGACCCTCGCATTTCATCTCAAAGTTTTCGCGGATGTGCGGATGAAAAACGAGTGCCAGCGTCGCGAAGCCGGTGCTCGCGATCTTGTCGGGATAGCCTTCCAGAGAAATCTTGTCCGCCCGGCTTTCGTCGACTGCAAGATATCCCGGCTCGGGTTCCGAAATCGAAGCTACATAGTTGTACTTCCGCGTCTCGGTACGGATCGGATTGCCGACATTGTCTAGATTCTGGTGGAACATATCTTCGATCGCCGAAAAGCGGGACAAGTCATCCGCCAATTCGGCGACGTGCTTGCCGGCGCCCTCTACTACTTTTTCGGACGGGCAAACCACACCAGTCGCCATCGCGACTTTCACCTGATCAATTCCCGGCGGTTGCCACGAACGTACGGACAGGTCCGGCTGTTTCAGAGCCTGTAGCGGATCGACGCCCGCCAGCTTTGTCCCGCTCTTGCCATCGGTATCCGCAACGCGGGAGGAATGGTCGTGAATCTCGGCGATCAGGCTGCGCACTTGTCCAGCCGTCGGAAAACTCGGCGACTGCTGGAGAAAGGTCTCTAACGCCTGAACTCCCTCCCCATCATGACCCATGTTGATCAGCGCCTGGCCGAGAATCAGCCGCGCTGGATTCGCCTCTGATTTTCCCTTGTCGAGGGCAATCTGCGCTTCATCACGGGCGTTTTCATATTTCTTCTGGTGCAGATAGGCATCGGCCAGCAGGTTGTGTGGCAACCAACTCTCCGAATCGCTTGCCACTGCTTGCTCCAGTACTGTTTGTGCCGCCGGATAGTCTTTCTTCTCCAACCATGTCCTTCCCGCCAGAGTCAGGGCTTGACTGTCGTGTGGACGAAGCTTGGTCGCGGCGCTGAGATACTCCGAAGCCTTGTCGTAGTCCTGCCGTTGAAAATACAGATAGCCCAATAGGAAGTTGATCTCCGCGCTGGACGGAGCCGCGTTGTGAGCCGCCAAAAGATGTTTCTCCGCGTCAGGGAATTTACGCGATTTGAGCGAGGATTCGCCGTGCCGCATTTCTTTCCGGGCCTTGGAAGGGAGGGCGCGGTCGTCCACATCCAGATTAATGGCGGCCGGATCGCGATGTAGCACGATCTCAAACTGTTGCAGCGGTGAGTTCGTGTTGTGGACTTCTTGATGCTTGCTGAGATACCCGACAGCGCTGATCTCCACGTCGTAGTTTCCGAAGGCTACGTTGGTAAACGCTCCCTGCGAGTTCTCTTCCGTCGTCGCCCATTGGACGCTCTGATCTTTGAGGCTCACCATCTTCAGCAGAGCCTGACGATCCAGGGGATTGGAGACCTTTTCCCCAAATACTTTGAACACCGCAACGCTGGTGCCGGGATTCGTCTGGTAGACGGTAGAAGTCTGAAGATTCAGGGTGCCGGGATTGCGATCGGTGCTTACGTCCTGACCGAAGGTGGCGTTCGCGAGCATAGTAAGAGCCAACAGGCAACCGCCAAGCGCAACTCCGTTTTGCTTGACAGTGTTTCTCGCGAGATACTTGCCGTCCCTCATGATCGAGATAGTCTGACCTAGCGGGACCATCCGGTCAATAAAAAGGGGATACGTGACTGTTGGAGCCTCCTGAGCCAACTGGTGAACTGCCCTAAACGATCAGGCTGTCCGCCGACCCGGCGGGACCTTGGGGCTCGCCTATTTGGGCAGGCGGTCTTTTCTTCCGCGTTGGTACTGGTACAGCGCATACATTCCGCCCGCCACCGACAGGCCGACTAGAACAATCAGCACGTGCCAGTAATAGCGCGAGAAGAAGCTCACGATGTGCGTGCCGTAACGCATCCCAAAATAGCCGAGGATCGTAAACCGAATTGCCCGGCCCACTGTTAGAGCCCCCAGGAATTTTCGCGTTGGATACTGCATTGTGCCTGCCGCCAGCAGGATCGGCACAATCGGAAAAGGCGGCGGCAGAATCGCGGAGATTGCGACCGACGCGAATCCCCAGCGCTCAAAGATTTCATAAACGTTCTTAACCCGCTTCCGGGAAAGCCTGCGCTCCAGCGTCTCCTTGCCACCCTTGCGCGCCATGCGGTACGTCACAAACCCGCCGAGAACAGCTCCTACCGTCGCCATGATCGAGTAATAGAACCACATCTCCCGATGATGCGCAGCCAGCAGGATGGTCACAACATCTGTGCTACCGGGCATCGGAATGACGGAGTTGTCAGCCAGTCCCAGCAGGATCAGGCCGGGGCCGCCCAGGCTGACCAGCCATCGCAGAGTACTCTTCTTCGACGCCAACAGAACGATGGTGGACAAGCGCATTTGGATTAGAACTTCAGTAGCAGATTGACAGGTTGCAACACCTACTTGAGAGTGAGGCCTTCTTCGCGCAATTGGCAACCACTGGCTTTCGCTTTGATCATCGATGCTGCCAGACTCAGAATTCGCCGGGCTGCCTGATCCGGGCTCACTCCACGAGCATGGATGTTCGAGATCAGGTTGCGATCCGCATCCGTATCGGATCTCCTCGGCCGGTAGCCCATATATGCCGACAGACTGTCGGCCGTGGCCAGCCCCGGGCGCTCGCCGATCAACAGCACGACCACCTTGGGATCAAGCAACTCGCCAATCTCATTGAGAACGCCGACCCGGCAGTATCGGATCACAAACGTCTGACCAACTTTCCAGCCGAGAGCGACCGCTCCATCCAACAGGAGCGGCAACAGTCGCGGGACCTGCGCGGCAACGGCTGTGACGGAGAGTCCATCGCCAATCACAACTTGCAAGTCCGGCCCTCGGGAGCAACGCCTGCCCAATTCATCGAGTGAACTTTGATTCAAACGCCTCCCCAGATCGGGCCGCAATAAATATTCATCTTTCTTTGTCGCGCGGGAGCCGACTTCAAACAAACCCAACTTCCGGACAAAAGACTCGCCCAGGTCGGACAACAGACTCAATTCTGCTCGCACGGCGTCCCGGGCCGCGGCGTGTGCCTCACGAAGTTCAAGTTGTGTATTCGTGCGATAAGCAGCCCCACTGCGTCCGGTCAAGAGCCGCGCCGGAGTTCGCGCCCGCACTTTCTTCACAATCTCGGGCAGATCGTAGGGTAGGGCGAGCTTATCGTCCGGGGGCATTCAGACCGCCCTCGCGAGCGACGATTCCAATCCGTCCATTAATTGCCGCCGCGCCGAAGAGTTGAGCGACACCAGTTCGCTGTCGCGGTAGATTCCCATCTTCTGGAGCCACGCCAGAAACTCCGGCGCCGGACTTAGATGAAAGAGGCGCCGTGCCGCCAGCGCATCGTGATAGCTGGTCGATTGGTAATTCAGCATCACGTCGTCGGAGCAGGGAACTCCCATAAAGTAGTTGCATCCCGCAGCCGACAGAAGCAGCAGCAGATTGTCTGCGGAGTTCTGGTCCGCTGCGGCGTGATTCGTATAGCAGACGTCGCACCCCATTGGCAGCCCCAGCAGTTTGCCCATGAAGTGATCTTCCAGGCCGGCGCGAATGATCTGGCGTTCGTCATACAGATATTCCGGTCCGATAAACCCGACCACGCTGTTGACGAGAAACGGATCGAAAGCGCGAGCGACTCCATAGGCGCGTGCTTCGAGCGTCAGTTGATCGACACCATGGTGCGCTTCGGCTGAGAGCGCGCTCCCCTGGCCGGTTTCGAAGTACATCGCTTGTTCGCCGGCCCAGCGCACATCCCTTTGACGATGATGCTCGCGAACCTGCTCGTGTCCTTCCCGCAACATCGCGAGTGTGATCCCAAAACTGCGATGGGCCGCTTCCGTACCTGCAATGGACTGGAATAGAAGGTCGACGGGAGCGCCGCTCTTCATCGCTTCGAGCTGGGTTGTGATGTGCGCGAGACAACACGTCTGCGTAGGGATTTCGTAGGCGGCAATCAGCCGGTTCAGTGCCGTGAGAATCGCGATGACAGTCTCCACCGAATCCGTCGCCGGATTCACGCCGAGAACGGCGTCTCCGCAGCCATAGAGCAGCCCCTCGAAGGCAGCCAGTAGAATTCCGCCAACGTCATCTGCCGGATGATTCGGCTGTACGCGGATGCCCAACACCCCGCGCTCGCCCACGGTATTGCGGCAGCGCGTGATATTGCGGATCCTGGACGCCGCCAGAACCAGATCCTTGTTGCTCATCAATTTCGCGACTGCCGCCGCGATCTCAGGAATGATTGCCTTCTGCACCGCAAGCAGCTGTGCGACGGTGGTTTCGTCGTCGAGCAGAAATTCGCGAAACTCGCCTACCGTCATGCTGCCGAGAGCCTGGAACGCTTGCTGATCGTATGTCTCGAGGATCAGCCGCGTGACTTCATCCTGAGAGGGATCGATTAAAGGATTACCGACAATTTCACTGAGCGGCAAGTCCGCCAGCTTGCGTTTCGCCGCCACTCGCTCGCGTTCCGACCGTGCCGCAATGCCAGCCAACTGATCGCCTGACTTTTCTTCATTGGCCTTGGCGAACAATTCCCGGATGTCGGAGAAGTCGAAACGCTCGATCATGGCTGGTGCTCGCAGGGAGCCACCATGGTACCGAAAAAAGTCGCGGGCGGATGTCAGCGGCCTAGGTAAATATTAAGTCTGGCGCGGGAGGGAGCACGCCGAGTTCTGCCCCGTAGCGGTAAAAGAGTTGCAATCCATCGAGGCACGGCGGGTCGAGATAATAATGGATGTTTTGGGTCAGATAGGTTCGAATCGCCGTCTCCGGCAGGTGTAGCCGCGGTGCCCAGGCTCGTACAATGCTCTCCAGATTTTCCGGTTGCAAGCCGTGGTCGCGCGATTTCTGGAACGTCTTGCAAATTGCTTCTGCGTTCTCGCCCACCAGTGACGCCCTGCGAATCGCCCAGAACGCAAACACGAACGATTTGCCCGTGCGCAGTACCCATTCTTCCGCCAGGTCGAGCGTGACGTAGCGCTGGCGGTCCACCTGCAACGCCGGATCTCCGATCAGCAACGCCGCGTCGTACTTCGCCAGCATCTGTTCGAGATCGGGATCCACCGCAACGTATTCGCGTGCTCCACCCAGCCACTTGGCGAAAAGAATTTTGGTGAGTGCTACCGAAGTCATGGACGAAGTATCCAGAGCAACTGTGCGAACCAGTTCAATCGGCACCTGACTGACGAGCAGAATAGACCGCACCGCCTGCCGCGCTGCGATCGCGACGTCAGGGATAATGACCAGATCGGGGATCGTGGTGTAGGCAGCCGCCGGGATGATGCCGATTTCGGCTTGGCCCGCACTCAGTGCAGCCGCGCACGCGGAAGGGATCGTGTAGGAAATATCGAAGCCGGGTGCCTTCCCATGTTCAAAATCCCACATGAGCGGGGCCGTATTGAGGTAGGAAATTGCCGAGATCTTCAACCGGCTCATCAGTTTACGAATTCTAACAAAAATGGTGTACCGGCATCACAGACAGCCTCTTGGCCGGGCCACTAGATTCATGCACTATGTCGAGTCCCGCGTTGAACACGATAATTTCCGCATCCCAACCTGCATCCTACTGGCTCGCCCTGGCGTTGACGCCAGGTCTGGGCCCTACCCGTGTTCGCAAACTGGTGAATCACATCGGCGGCGCTGAACGCGTGTTCCAAGCCAGCCTGACCGAACTGGAAGCGACTGGGATGCCGGTCGTGTCTGCGCAGTCGATCGCGACCGGCAAATCGCAGGAACTGGCGCAGCAGGAGTACGCAAAGGCAGCCGGGTGCGGCGCCGTGATTCTAGCGCTCGATGATCCAAAGTACCCTGCACGGCTGAAAGAAATCTACGATCCGCCCGTCGTGCTGTTCGTGCGCGGAAGCGTGGAAGCGATTTCGATGCCCGGTATCGCCATGGTCGGCACGCGTCATCCGACGCCCTACGGTCAGGGCATGGCCGAACGCCTCTCCAGAGATCTGGCGACGCGTGGACTTGTGGTCATCAGCGGGATGGCCAGGGGCGTCGACACAGCATCGCATCGCGGAGCCATCGCGGCCGGCGGCAAGACGGTTGCGGTATTCGGAACCGGCATCGATGTGATGTATCCCAAGGAAAATTCGCGGCTTGCCGAGCAGATACTTTCACTGGGCGGTGCGCTCATCTCCGAATTCCCGGTCGGTACGTTTGCTGCGCCACAAAACTTTCCCATCCGCAACCGCATCATCAGCGGCATGTCGGCGGGCGTGCTGGTGGTGGAAGCGGCCGAGTACAGCGGAACCCGCATTACCTCTCGTTGCGCGCTTGAACAGAACCGCGACGTATATGCCGTCCCCGGCAACGTGACGAACAAAGGATCGTGGGGTCCGAACACTTTAATCAAGCAAGGCGCCAAGTTGGTCGCAACCTGGGAAGATGTTTGGGAAGAACTACCTACGGACATTCAGGATGCCCTCGATGCCGCCCGCCCTGAATCCTCGCAGCCCGAAACCGCATCTCTATTCCCCGACGACGATACCTCGCCCCATGAGAGAAAAATCATGAGGCTCCTCAAGGCGGATGAGTCGACGCACATCGACTTCATCGTCGAAACGCTGGAGAACGAAGTATCGTCATCGGAGATATTCTCAGCGTTGTTTGAGCTTGAATTGAATGGAAAAATCAGACAATTGCCGGGAAAGAACTTCGTGAAGTGTTTTTGATTGCGAGAAGCGGGTACGAGTGAGAGAAGACCAGTCGGCGCCGTTCTGAATGCTCGGCAGTCGTTACCTCGAACCTCGCTGTATCACACACCCATTTCGCGAAATTTGCAAAATCATGCTAGTTTCGAGTAAGTAGCTAACGCAGAGGAACCATTGTCCAAAGGACTCGTCATCGTCGAATCGCCTGGCAAGGCGAAAACAATTCAGAAATATCTAGGCAAGGGATTCACCGTGGATGCGTCCTACGGCCACGTGAAGGACCTGCCCAAGAGCAGTCTTGGTGTCGATATCGAGAACGATTTCGAAACCGAGTACATCGTGATCCCCGGCAAAGAGAAAGTTCTGGCCAAGCTGAAGAAGCTGGCGCAGTCAGCGGACATGATCTACCTGGCGCCTGACCCGGACCGCGAAGGTGAAGCCATCGCCGCGCACCTGGCATATGAACTCGGCGACGGCGACAAGAAAAAGAAAAAAGGCAAGGTCAGCAAGAAAGCGCAAAAGGAACTGGAAGAGCATCCCGATGGCGTGAATATCCGCCGCGTCACGTTCAACGAGATCACACAAAAGGCGGTCAAAGCCGCGTTCGAAAATCCGCGGGATATCGATCGAAACCTGGTTGATGCGCAGCAGGCTCGCCGTGTACTCGATCGCCTGGTGGGGTATCAGGTCTCTCCTCTTCTATGGGATAAGGTCCGCCGCGGCATCTCCGCCGGACGCGTTCAGACCGTCGCCCTCCGCCTGATTGTCGACCGCGAGCGCGAGATCAAGGCCTTCGAGAAAAACGAATATTGGACGATCGACGCGAATCTTGCCGCCAATAAGCCTCCCGCCTTCGACGCGCGCTTTGTAGGAAAGGGCGAAGAAAAGGTCGAAGTCACGAATGGCGATGACGCCGAAAAGATCCGCGGCGCCCTCGAAAAATCCGACTGGCTGGTTCGCGCGGTGGAGAAGAAGGAGCGCCGCCGGAACGCGACTCCGCCCTTCACCACCAGTAAGCTACAGCAGGATTCCTCGCGCAAACTCCGCTTCAGCGTGAAGCGCACGATGATGATCGCGCAGCGCCTCTATGAAGGCATCGAAATGGGCGACGAAGGCCTGGTTGGCCTGATTACTTATATGCGTACGGATTCGACCCGCGTCTCGCCCGACGCCATTGTCGAAGTGCGCGAGTATATCGCCGAACAGTTCGGACCCCAGTACATCCCCGAATCGCCGAACACATATAAGGATAAGAAGGAGGCGCAGGCCGCGCACGAAGCGATTCGTCCGACTTCGGCCATGCGGCATCCCGACCAGGTCAAGCAGTACATTCAGGAAGACGAGTTCAAGGTCTACAAACTGATCTGGCAGCGCTTCATCGCTTCGCAGATGAATCCGGCGATTTTCGACCAGACGACCGTCGACATTGACGCGAAGTCAGCCGCCGAGACTTTCTGGTTCCGCGTCACCGGCTCGGTCATGAAGTTCGACGGCTTCCTCAAAGTCTACGAAGAGTCCAAAGACAATAAGGACGAAGAAGACGAAGAACTGAAGCACAAGCTGCCGCCGCTCGAAGCCGGCCAGAAGCTTACGCTGAAAGAACTGAAACCTGAACAGCACTTCACCGAGCCGCCTCCGCGTTACAACGAAGCGTCGTTGGTGAAGGAGCTTGAAGAACGTGGCATCGGACGCCCCTCGACCTACGCGACCATCCTGAGCACGATTCAGGAACGCCAGTACGCGACCAAGATCGGCGGCAAGTTTGCTCCGACCGAAATCGGTCTCGTCGTTACGGACCTGCTGGTCGAAAACTTCAAAGACATTTTCGACTTCCAGTACACCGCGCGCCTGGAAGAGGAACTCGACGAAATCGAAGAAGGCAAAGAAAAGTGGACCGACGCGTTAGCCGAGTTCTACAAGAAGTTCGCCAAGGATCTCAAATACGCCGAGAAGCACATGGAAAACATCAAGCGTATGGAGAAGCCGACGGATGAAAAGTGCGAACTCTGCGGCGCGCCGCTGGTCATCAAGTGGGGCAAGCACGGATCGTTCTACGCATGCAGTACCTACGACAAGGAAAATCCGGAAAGCTGCAAGTTCACGAAAGAAAATCCGATCAACCTGCCCGACCTCGACTCCGCCGACATGCAGGAAACGACGCAGGAGGAATACTGCGAGAATTGCGGTCGCGTCATGGTTCTCAAGCGCGGACGCTTCGGCCAGTTCATGGCCTGCACGGGATATCCCGATTGCAAGACCACGCGCCGTCTTGATCAGGGTAAGCGCGTGCCGGATATTCCGCTCGAAGAGATATGCCCGGAGTGTAAGACCCGCAACCTGATCATCCGTCACGGCCGTTTCGGCGAGTTCACTTCGTGTAGCGGATATCCCGACTGCAAGTACGTGAAGCAGAACTTTATCGGCGTGAAGTGCCCCGAGTGCAAGGAAGGCGAACTGGTTGAGAAGCGCGCTCGCAAAGGAAACACGTTCTACGGCTGCGGACGTTACCCGAATTGCAAATTCACTTCGGCGGCAAAACCGATTGCCGAAAAATGCCCCGATTGCGGTCACGAATTCTTGGTCGAACGGTTGCGCAAAGACGGCACAGTGATCGCCTGTCCGAACAAAGAATGTGACTACGAACGCGCAGCAGAAGGCGCGAGCGCCCCGCAGGCGGTTTAGGATTCTGTAGACTTGGTCTCATAAATGGTTTTGGGAGGGCACGGCTTCAGCCGTGCCGCTACTGGCCAATAAAAACGCGGGCTTTAGCCCCTGAGGGCCTGGCTCCCTGCCCGCAAACCATTTGTGAGACCAGTTCTAGCGTTGGCGTCGCGTCAAGTGGCGCCCCAACAAGCAAGTTCATGTGCACTCTCGCGGCAGCCGTCACGAAATCGCCGCTTCGAATCTTCAATTACGAGGACAATTATTCATGGCCAAAAAAGCAACCGCGCACGACGCACAAATCATTCTCCAACTCTATGATCTTCGCCGCGAAGCCGAAATGCGCAAGGCTCGCCACTGGTACACCGTGGAATTCTGGCCGCAGAGCGCCGACGAATTTCTTGCCGTCGCCAACGCCTTTCCCGGCCAGGAAAATGCCTGGATGCGCCAGGTCAACGGCTACTGGGATATGGCCGCGGCGCTGGTGGTTCAGGGTGCGTTGCATGAAGAGTTGTTTCTCCAGGGCGGGATCAGCGGCGAGATGTTTTTTCTCTTCGCCAAGATCCATCCGTTCTTGAAAGAGATTCGCCAGAAGATGGGCAATCCGGACGCGTACATGAACATCGAGACGGTCGCGACCGGAACCAAGCTTGCCCGCAAGCGCCTGGAGCGCTTCAGCAAGAACGTCGAAGCGCGCCGCAAGTCCATGGCGAAACCATCCAAGGCGAAATAAGTGGCTGCGCGTGATCAGCGCTCGGCGCTTCTGCTATCCTAACTTGCTGTGCGGATGCTCTGGTGGTTTCTGATCCTCGGAGCCAGTACGGTGGTCGTGGTGGCGGTGGCGGCGTTTCTCTACGTGCAGGTACGGCACCAGATGAAGCGCCCTGCCAGCGGTTTCAGGCCTCCACTCGACGACCACAAAGAGCCCCCATCCCAGGGCTGATCTGTCGCACGTGATCCGCCGTAAGAGAGGACTATCGATGTCGAAAGCTGCGATTCAGGTTCTAGAGCGTCCCAGTACAGCCGCAGAGTGGGCAAAGCAGGGCGCGATTGTGATCGGCGCCAGTTTATTTGTGGCGTTGTGCGCGCGTCTGACCGTGCCTCTGCCGTTCACGCCGGTTCCGCTCACCCTGCAAAACTTCGGCGTGCTGCTGGTCGGACTGCTCCTTGGATCACGTCGTGGATTCGCGGCGCTAGCCATTTATCTGATGGAAGGCGCGATGGGTATGCCGGTATTCAATCCAGCAGGCCCCGGCGGAATCGCCCAGATCCTAGGCCCAACGGGCGGTTTCCTGATGGCGTATCCGCTGGTTGCATTTGTAGCGGGATGGATCTACGAGCATTCGTCCAAACGATTTGCCTGGGCCGCATTCTCCGGCATCGCAGCCGAACTGGTGCTCTTCGCTGGTGGATTGGGCTGGCTCGCCTATTGGACGCATTCGATCTCGCTGGCCCTGAAGTATGGCCTGTATTGGTTCGTCTTCGCTGAATTAATCAAAATCCTGATGGCCGCTGCTTTCGCGACACGCTGGAACAGAAATCTAGAAGTGAGGAGAGCAAGCGAGTAGCTAGAAGCGAAGAGCTAATAGCTAAGTGCCAAGTGCCAAGTGCTAATTGCTGATTTATGACAACCGTCTCCGCTCCCGTTCGCGACATCGCCGTGGCTCATAGCCCCGACTCCGACGACGCCTTCATGTTCTACGGCCTCGCCACCAACAAAGTGCGCGTCCCCGGACTCCGCTTCACCCACACGCTTACCGATATCGAAACCCTGAACCAGAAAGCGCAGCAAGGCGTATACGACGTGACTGCCGTTTCGTTCCACGCGTATCCCTACATCCAGGACAACTACGCGCTCATGGCGTGCGGCGGCAGCGTCGGCGACGGCTACGGCCCGATGATCGTCTCGCCGCGCCCCTTCAGCCAGACCGAAATCAAGAAAATCAAAATCGCCGTACCCGGAAAGCTGACGACCGCGTATCTGGCGCTGCAGCTTTTCGCGCCCGGAATCGAAATCGAAGTTGTTCCCTTCGACCAGATCATCCCGCAAGTCGTCGAAGGAAAATACGAAGCGGGACTGATCATCCACGAAGGCCAGCTGAGTTACTCGAAAGCCGGACTCCAGCGCGTAGTCGACCTTGGAAAATGGTGGCAGAAAGTAACTGGACTCCCTCTGCCGCTAGGTGGCAACGCGATCCGCCGCTCGCTCGGCGCTGAGACAATCGCCAGCGTGACCCAGGCCCTCCGCGACAGCATCCAGTACGCTCTCGACCACCGCGAAGAAGCTCTCGCCTACGCCATGCAATTCGCCCGTGACCTCGACACCCAACTCGCTGACAAGTTCGTCGGTATGTACGTCAACGAACGCACTCTCGATTACGGCGACGACGGCAGGGAAGCGGTGCGGCGGTTGCTGGATATGGGGCACAAGGCGGGGATTATTCCGATGACGCCGCGGGTGGAATGGGTCTGAAGTAGCTGCGAGCTACGAGCTAAGAGCGAACAGAGTTATGATTAGGGACAGTACTCCCGTTTCCGACTCTTCGGTGGGATTATGTTTTCCCGGATCGGCACAAACGTAATTATCATCACAGTCTTCCTCGCTGCCTCGCTGTCGAACGCCGCTGCGCAGACAAAGCTTCCACCGACGTCAGAGCCTGTCTATCACGTTGGCGGCAATGTAACTGCTCCCCGGCTCTTGTACGACCCAGCGCCTGAGTATTCTGATGCAGCTCGATCCGCGCACCAGCAAGGCGTCTGCAAACTGAGCGTCGTCGTTGGTTCCAATGGCGAACCACGTGACATCACGGTATCTCAACCACTTGGTATGGGGTTGGACGAAAAATCCGTCGAAGCGGTCCGTAACTGGAGGTTTGAGCCGGCGCGGAGAGAGGGCATCCCAGTCGCCGTTGAGATTACCGTCACAGTTAGTTTCAGTTTGGGCGGCCATGACCCGAAGATCGAGCAGTGGTTGGAACAGCTTCAGCGCACCCCTCGCCCCCCTGTCTCGGTCTCTGTCGAACCTTGCCCGCCGCTTTCTGCACGGCATGAAACAAAATCCTCCGTAGTGAGTTTCACGATTGGCGAATTGAATTTTGACGGAGCGGTGCAACTCCCGATCTCAGAGCAGGAAGAAATCGCCGCCTCGCTCAAACGGCAGAGTTATACGGGCACCCCAAGGCAGTTCGATGTGCTGGAAACAGTCCGGGCCGCGTGGCAAGATCGCGGCTACCTTAAGGTAGAAGTGAGCGAGGACGCAAAGATCCTGACGAGTTCTCCCTCCGCCGAGCGAATCGCTCTTACTGTTCACGTGAGTGAGGGACAGCAGTACCGTTTGCGCCGTATCACTTTTGACAAGCCTCTGGTCATAGACATGCAGGCCTTACGAGATCTTTTTCCAATCAAGGACGGGGACGTTTTCACACGAAAAGCGGTCTCGGATGGTTTGGCCGCGTTGCGCAAAGTATTCGGGGAGATGGGTTATATCAACTTCGTTCCGGTCCCCGACGCCAGAGTTGACGACGAAAACGGATTAATCGATTTGGTCATTAACATGGATCGAGGCAAGCAGTTCTTTATCAGCGCGATCAATCTTGTGGGGACTGATCCGGATCTGTTACAAAACGCCTCGAGAGATCTGCCGTTGCAGCCCGGCGATGTCTACAACCAGAGACTCATCGAGTTGATTCTAGAGAAGTACGCCACCAAGCTGAATCCCGTTCCAGATCCAAACCATGACCTGTTGCGACTCGACGAAAGTGCCGGAACGGTAGCCATCACATTCGATCTTCGGAATTGTCCCATGCCTGCTAGCAGCCAGTAGCCAGTACCGCTGTCCTACTTCACCTTCTCCGCAAACTCAAACGCCGGATCCACATCCACCGGCACATCCGACGCTGCCTTCAGGGCTGTCTTCAAATCCTCGGGCATCTGTCCATACTTCTTGAACCAGTTCTCGCAGCGCTCGCGGTCGCCGGTGGCTTCGATTTCGAGAAGTTCTTTTGCCAGATCTGCCACCGCGCCGGGAATTTTTCCGTAGTCGAGCACGTAGCGGCCATTGGCATTACGGCGAACCGCGCCGCGTTCGGATAGATAGTTAAACTCCATCATCTCGGCCTGGCCGTGGGCTTCGGCGGTGCCAAAACGCACGGTGCGGAACATGCCTCCGACGTACGATGCGTAATACTCCTCCAGCTTTTCTTTCGGCAACGCTCCGTGATCCACCAGCCACTTCAATCCAAACATGCCGACTACGTCGGCTTTCGCTTCTTCCAAACCGCTGAAGGCATGTCCGATGGCTTCGCGAATGCTGACTTTCCCATTCGCTGTGCGCGCGAACGCCGGACCGATTCCATGCGCGATCTCATGCATGATCGTGTCTTCCATGTATCCGTCGCCGGTAACCTTGCCAGCCTGGGCTGGCTCCATCAGTTTGCGCGCCACCGGCAGGATCACGTAGTTCACACGCGCATCCATAAAGTTCTTGAAGAAAAGTTTCTTGCTGCCTTTCTGCTCGTGTACTCGCGGATCGTTGGGCAGATTGTCGGCGACGGCCTGGTATCCGTGCGTCAGATCGCCCGCGCGGAACGGCGTGTCCATCACTTCCATCGGCGTTTCCAGCCCTCGCTTCGACGGACGATCTTCCGCCGCCAACGGTAGGGCGTCCTGAATGTCGGCGACATATTTCTGGAACAGTTCGAGCTTCTTGCTTTCGCGTTCGTTGCGCACCATGACCGCCGCTCCGTACGAGCCTTTTACGCCAAGCAAGGAATCCATGTATGTCTCATAAGGCGCAAAAATAATGTCGAACTTAGGATTCTTCAAATCCAACCATGCCAGATCGCTCGGGAAGTAGTCATCGCTCAGAAGCGCATCGGCCCGCAGGTCGAGGAACTTCGCGAATGCCGGATCGTCGCTTAGCTTCGCCGCATCCCGCAGTGCCAACGCCGCTGGCTCCAGAAATGGACGATAGAAAACGTGGTAGGGAACGGCCTCGAGCTTTCCGTCCTTCCACCGTACGACGGTGAACTGGTCGTAGATTGCCGCCTTTTGCTCAGGATGGTCTTTGACGTACTGCTCAACTTTTTCTCGAGTCAGGTCTGCCGGATAGAATCCGCGCCCCAGCGGCATCGGTTCAGTCCCGACGAACGGTTTGTTCTCGTCAATCAGGTCGAAGCGCGACGCATTGAGCTTCAAGTATGTGCGCAACTTCACGTCCCGGATATTCGTGCTCGACTCCAGAGACTGATACAAGGCCAGCCCTTCCGGATCACTCTGCCGCCAGTAAATGCTTTCGAGATATCCGCAGGCTTCCACCAGTTTGCCGACCAACTTTTGTTCGCGCCCGGTGAGCCCGGCCCGGTTGAAAGGCATCTTGACGCGGCGAAACTTGGCCAGCCGTTTGTCCAGATCCGGAGCAACTTTCAGACTTGACGAAACCGGGCCCCGGGCGGCCGTCCCCGTCATCCTGCGCGTCGTTTTTGTTTGAGCGGAGTCTGAAATAGCCATCAGAAAAATGAGAGCGGTCACAACACAATAAGTCTTCATTGAATGGATTTAATTCTACCAAATTCGAGATGGCGCTCCGAGGCGCTATCATTAGACGTATGACCGGGCAAAATGGCGCTCAGACCCTGCTCATCGACGCCGATGACACGCTCTGGGAGAATAATATCTATTTCGAGCGCGCCATCGGCCGCTTCATCTCGTTTCTCAATCACCGCGACTACTCACCCGAGCAGGTGCGGGAAGTCCTCAACGACGCTGAACGCGATTCGATCGTGAAGCACGGCTACGGCCTGCACAGCTTTGCCCATTCGCTGGTCGCGACATTCGAGAAGCTTTCCGTCGAGCCGGTGACGCCGGAATTGCATGAGCGCATTCACAGCTTCGCCCATCAAATCGCCGATCATCCCATTGAAATCATGCCGGGAGTGGCCGAGACGCTCGCCTACCTCGCCGGCCGCCACCACGTAATCATGATGACCAAAGGCAATCCAGTAGAGCAGGCTGGCAAGGTGGAGCGTTCGGGACTGAAGGAATATTTCGCCGCGGTTGAAATTGTTCCCGAGAAAGATGCGCAATGCTATCGCGCGGTGATTTCCAAGTACGGCTTGCAACCCGATCTCACCTGGATGGTCGGCAACAGTCCCAAGTCCGACATCAACCCCGCACTAGCCGCCGGTTTACACGCCGTTTTCGTCCCGCACGGCGACACCTGGATCCTCGAACATGAAGAACTGGCAACCGCTCCCGCGACCCAGCGTTTGCTGGTCGTAGAGCGGTTCGCCGACTTGCGTATCCACTTCTAAGAACCTCCAACAAATAACGTCGCGGCTACTGCACCGTGAAGTCAATCACATTGGAAATCTTGCCGCCTGAGTGAACCGAGACCGGAATGACACCGGCAGCGGCCACATCTGCGGCAGGGACCGTAGCCATGACGGTCATGGTCGTGCCGTATCTGGACGCCAGCGCCACTCCGTTCCAGAAGACCACCGCATCGGTGCCAAAGTTGGCGCCGTTCACAGTCAAGGTGAATTGCGAATCCCCGGCTGTGGCCATGTTCGGCGTGAGTGTGGCGACGGTGGGAGAACCACTCCCGCCCATGTAATGAGATCCATAACCGCAGCCAGTTGCGAAAAGAGCGAGCGTTAGAAAAAGTGCGAAACCAAGTCGTGACATAAAAAAACTCCGAAGAAGAAAGTTGTAACTGCGGCCCAGACTATCAAGACGGGTTGGCGACTTTGTCATCCGCGTGTCACATTCTTGTTGAATCGAAAAGACACGAGAAGACTTCGTCTTTGCCCGCTGGGCGCGGATTTGATACGATTACCGCCCGTTGTGTTTTGCTCTTCTCCCCCCAAGAGGCCGTCCGCCCAGAGACACCGCGCGGCGGGCATCTTAACGAGTCAGGCACCAGACGTCTCATGAAAGGTGGTTTGTTTTGCGCAAGAAGTTGATCCCTGCAATCGCGACCCTTGTCTTCGCCGCATTGTCGATGGCGCAGACGCTGCAGACAATCAAGAACCCTCCGCCCGCTGGCGTAGGAATGACGTTTCTCCTCACTGACGGCACGGTATTGTTCCAGGGAGCCATTCACTCGCGCTGGTACAAGCTCACGCCTGACATTAACGGCAGCTACCTGAACGGAACCTGGTCGACGCTCGCTACTCTCCCGGGAGCCTATTCGCCCGACGCGTTTGCCTCCTCGGTGCTGGCGGACGGACGCGTTCTCATCGAGGGAGGCGAATACAACCAGAATCAATTCGTCCTCACCAACAAAGGGGCGATCTACGATCCCAAAGCGAATACATGGACGACTGTCGCGCCGCCTACTGGTTGGGCGACCATCGGCGACTCGCCCTCAGTCGTCTTGCCCGACGGCAGATTCCTCCTCGGCAACAAGCTCACCATGGATATGGCCGCGCTCGACCCCGCGACCCTGACCTGGACAGCTGTCCTCTCGACCGGCAAGACGGACTTCAACGCCGAAGAAGGATGGACGCTGATGCCCAACGGCACAGTCCTGACTTTTGATGTGCTGTCTGCGCCGCACGCCGAGCGATACCTTCCCACGAGGTCGAAATGGGTATCGGCCGGCAGTACGATCGTTGACCTACATTCGCCCACTGACATCGTGGGCTGTCTCACGTATCCGGGTGGCTGCTACTATCCACCTGGAGAAGTTGGCCCAGCCATCCTGCGACCCGACGGCACCGTGTTCGCAACCGGCTCCTATACCAACGGTGGCGCCGGACCCGGACATACCTCGGTCTTTCACCCGGGCCTCAAGCTCGGCGCGCGAGGCATCTGGAAAGCGGGTCCTGACTTCCCGGACGGCGACAACGCTGGAGACTCCTGGGCCGCGCTGCTGCCGAGCGGCAACGTGCTGGTCGCCGGGAACTCCAGCCGCTTTTATGAATTTGATGGGACGACCCTCAAGTTCACCATCGCGGGATACGGAGCGCTGATGACCCTGCCCACCGGCCAGGTTCTCGTCTCGGGCAACAACGTACAGATCTACACTCCGACGGGAACCTACTTGCCGGCGTGGGCTCCGACCATCGCCAGCTCTCCGGGCACGGTGGCTCGCGGCTCGACGTATTCCATCTCCGGAACACAGTTCAACGGCCTTTCACAGGCCGCCGCCTTCGGAGACGAATTCGAAACCAGCACGAACTATCCCATGGTGCGAATTACCAACAACGCCACTCACCACGTGTTCTACGCCAGAACCCATAACCACAGCACGATGGGAGTAGCCACCGGTACCACGATCGTATCGACCAACTTCGATGTTCCGTCCGGAGCTGAAACCGGCGCCAGCACACTCGAAGTCGTAGCCAATGGAATCCCATCGGCGAAGGTTGCGGTGACGGTGAATTAGAAACGCGTCCTCTGAGCTGACCCACCTTTCGCGTATCGGAAGGTGGGTTTTTTGTTTGATTGGTACAGTTCCAGGCTATTTACTATCTGGTACCGGGTACCCCACCCCCCTCCCCGTCGGTCTTTTAGAATCAGCACTTTAGGTAGTGATCCGCGCGCAAAATATTGATGTCAAAGAGCTTACAGCCAAAATCTAGAGTCCATTGGACTTAGGCGGCGCCTCACCAGAGTGGGACGACAGCTATAGTGGCTTTAGTATTGTTAGCTTACAGATGATGGTTGTCAATTGAATTCGGTGGCGTGTTACTGCAAATAGGAGAGCATTTGCGAAGTCGTGGGAATCTTAGCGCGAGCGACGAATAGCATGGCACACGCAGCACCCACTCATTCGCAAAAAAACGCGAATGAGTGGGGCACCCTCCGGTTTACCTGGGGCACCCGGCGTCGTGATTTTTAGGCCATTGTGAGAACCATGCGGAATCGCGCATCACCAGACATCATGCGTCGATACGCTTCTTCGGCTTTTTCCAAAGGAAGCGTTTCGATCATGGGGCGAACGTCGGTGAGGACGCTGAAGTCAAGGGTGTCCTGTGTCTCGATCGCTCTTCCTGTCACGCTTCCGATAACAGAGCGGCCACCAAAGATGAGCGGAACGCCGTTGACGGGAATCGGATCAGCCGAAACACCAACTACCACCAGCTTTCCGCAAACTGAGAGGCCGGGAAGCAGGCTGGCGATTGCTGCTCCGCTGGGGGCGGTTGCCAGGATCACGTCGGCGCCTCCCAGTTTCTGCAGCGCGGCTCCCGCATCCTCAGCTTTGGCGTCGATATAAACGTGAGCTCCCAGTTTGGGCGCGAGATGTTCTTTGTCTGGACCGAAGCCGATTGCAACGGTGCGGAAGCCCATCTTTTTGGCGTATTGCACGCCGAGATGCCCCAAACCGCCGATACCCTGGATAGCAACGGTATCGCCAGCACGTCCGGTGTTGCGGAGCGCATTGAATGTAGTGATGCCGGCGCAGACCAACGGGGCCGCATCTTCTGATTTGAGCTCTTCCGGTATGAGAGCCAGTGCGCGTGCCTCTGCGATCATCATTTCC
>Ga0210402_10001963_pt1 | contig 20550 bp, 15 predicted proteins | sample IncBWC7MmetaG_FD_161055 | JGI IMG/M metagenome (GOLD analysis project Ga0210402, IMG submission 161055) | Forest soil microbial communities from Barre Woods Harvard Forest LTER site, Petersham, Massachusetts, United States - Inc-BW-C-7-M | ecosystem: Environmental > Terrestrial > Soil >... | reverse complement strand
TGGCGAAAATCTAAGTGCCCTATCTGGTGTTGCTTACGGGAAATCGGGAGCCATTTTCCCCTCTCTAGCTGCACCCAATGTTGCACCCAAGATCCGGGCGATGCGCACAGAGTTCTGCACGCAATGTGGAGGAGGACAGCAGGAGCTAACCCTGGCCGGATCAGGACGTCCGTCTGCGCATGGCAGAACCTTTTTCAACGGGGAGGGGACACACCGAATCGACCTTGCAATCATGCCATGGTATGGCATAATTTCAAGGTAATGATTGAGCGAGCGATCAAGCCAGTTATTAAGGACCTCTTGACTCGATTCCCCGCGGTTGGGCTTCTCGGGCCTCGCCAAGTCGGCAAAACCACGCTGGCCCTTTCGCTGGCTTCCGAGCTGAAAAACAGCTCCATCTACCTTGACTTGGAACTGCCGTCGGACCGGGCGAAACTGTCGGATCCAGAACTCTATCTCGGACAACACGAGGAAAGTCTCGTGATCCTGGATGAGATTCATCGTCTACCCGGCATCTTCACGACGCTTCGGAGCCTCATTGATAGAAGACGCCGCAAAAAGAATCGTCGTGGGCGGTTTCTGATCCTAGGTTCTGCCTCGATTGATCTACTTCAGCAATCGGCTGAAACGTTGGCAGGACGCATCACGTATCAGGAACTACGGCCGTTCTCCGAGCTGGAGATTGCGGATGTCAGACCAGATGCGGGAGACCAACTCTGGGTGCGGGGTGGCTTTCCGGACAGTTTCCTTGCAGCGGATGACAAAGAAAGCTTTGAATGGCGGAGCGCTTTCATCCAAACCTATTTGGAGAGAGATGTGCCCGCTCTCGGACCCAGAATTCCAGCCGAGACTCTCCGTCGATATTGGCAGATGCTGGCTCACAATCAGGCGCAAATGCTGAATGCCGCACAATTGGCGAGCGGACTTGGGGTGAGCGGTCACACCGTGGCCCGTTACCTCGACATCATGGTGGATCTTCTGCTGGTTCGGCGATTGCCACCTTGGTCGTCAAATGCAAAGAAACGCCTGGTGCGAACACCGAAAGTCTTCGTGCGAGACAGTGGTCTTGTCCATGCTTTGCTTGGCATCCGCGAGCGCGAGGAACTTCTCGGACACCCTATCGTCGGGGCAAGTTGGGAAGGAATGGTCATTGAAAATGTACTGGCTGCGCTACCCGCTAGCGCTCAGACATTCTTCTACAGAACGTCTGTAGGCGCCGAGATCGACCTCATCATTGAATTTGGCCCAAAGGATCGGTGGGCGATCGAAGTTAAGCGATCCATTGGAAACCCTGCACCGACCAAAGGGTTCTACATCGGATGTGAAGACATCAGAGCAACCCGACAGATCGTGCTTTATCCTGGCACGGAGAGATACAAGTTGGACCCAAAGACAGAAGTGATGTCCCTGGAAGTGCTTCTACGCAAAGAACTGCACCGAGCCAAGTAGCCTAAGACCATTACAGAACATTACGTGAAGATGCAGGAGCAGTTTCGGCAGAAACACGCTTCAGACACCCAAAGCCATAACCATGGACTTCCGCGTTCTGAAGTACTTTCCGTTCGGTGGGTCAAAGCGCTTGGACCTCGTCGCCGAATTCTTCAACCTGTTTAACCATCCGAACGTTGCCCAAATCAATCCTGTGTTCGGCTCAAACGTGACGCCGATAACAGGGTTCCAGCGACCAATCGAAGGAATCGGGCCTCGCCAAATCCAATTTTCCTTGGACGTTGAATTCTGATCAAATAGCCCGGCCCTCGGGCAGAGAGCCGGGCCAAAACGCATTGACTAGAATCTTTAATCCAAGCTATTCATTGTCGTCACCTTCATCTTCGTCGGCTCTGAACTTGCACGGATTGTTATTGAGCACCTGGCGGTTGTTCTCGACCAAGATGATGGAGGAGGTCCCGTTAATATAGGGACTGAACAGCAACGGTCCATATTCCGCAGTTGAGGTACCGCCGAAGTTGTTGATGGTGCCTTTGATGTTCCCGCCCCCTTCTTGCCAGCCGCAAACTCCTGGCAGAAACTCGGTGGTGCTGTAAATGGGATAGAACTGGGCTCCTGGCGGAGGATTCGTGCAACCAACGCCCGTTCGGTGACTACAGGGTGGGTTGGGGGTTATGGCCGGGATGTCCGCTTCAAAGGCTACTCGCTTATAGTTTCTCAGTTTACCGTGCTTGTCCACGAAACGCGGGCTTGTGAACTGCACCGGTTGCGATCGACGCTGGCGATCGGCATCCTCATCTTTTGTCCCTCCGGCCCATGAATCCGCCAGATAAGGGACGCCATCGAAGTCACGTTCGGTAGTGATGCATGCAGTCACTGGAATCAGCGTTGGGTCGCCAAAGTTGTCGAAGCAGCGACGATCATCCGCGTCAAGACCGGCAGTGTCGTTGGCCCCAGCCAATGTGCAGGCACCGCCTTCGGCTGCGATTGCGTCGCACCACTCAAAATGACCGATCTCATCCGAGAACGCGGTATTCAGCGTGTGGGCCGCCCAGACTACACGTGTGTGTTCGCTGGATGTCGAATACATGGGGTGGAACACATATGGATTTGACGAGCACACCGTGGCGCTTGGGTCGAAGTTAATCTGTGCGAAGCCGTTGGCGAGGCTGGCGGTCATAGAACCCCTCTGGCCGGTCGTGAGATCTGTGACGTCCACCCGGAACCCATCTGGCGTGTCATGGAGAAAGACGGCGAGGATGTCCCCTGGATTGTACTGGAGCACCTGAGCAGGGTCGGGGATGCCAGCCGTTTGATTAGGATCAAGGGCGCGAGCCAGCGGATCTGCGGCGGCTTGTGACTTCCCGTTGAAGGTAAGGAACGCGAAATTCACATACTCTTCGCCCACCTTGTTTAAGCAATCTTGGTTGTTCAATTGACCAGTCGATTCCTTGGCAGAGAGACTGTCAATAGTCATTGCAGAACACCAGGTCGTCGGGAAGCAATCGGTCACCCAGCCCGGTGGATAGAACTGGAACTCCATCAGCGCGACGCCGGGATGCTTGCCAATGAAATCCGGAGCAGTTGGGTCGGGGTTGTCGAAGATATTAGCATCGGTGTCCGGCTCACACACATTCGTGAAGTTCGGATCCGATTGGCTATCGCAAATCGCTACGCTGAACCAGAATGCGGGACGCAATTGGAAGTTCCAAGTGCCGCCTCCACCATCTTGTTTGGGCTTAACCGGCGCGTCCTTGGGTATTCTGATTAGGTAGAAACTCGAATTGCCTGAGCCGGGTTTATTCGAATAGAACACCACGGCGGGCTCGTCGTGACCGGAGTATTGGCCTTCGTAGTTGGTTCCCTTAGCTAGGTCCGTGCACAGGCCGGAGTTAACATCATCGCAAAAGCTACCGCCGGGAAATACGGGTTGGCGCTTCTGGGCCCAGGATGGGTTCGCTAAGCACGCTAACAGGACCACACCTGCGCACAAGGTTATGACTTTCTGTTGCACGCAAAGAAAGGATGAGAACGATATTGGCCTCATCGGAATTTCTCCTTTCGCCCCTTTTTAATTTCGCTCGCTCGCAGTTCAAACAGGCATAAACCGGATTCGTGCGAACCAGCTCAACCAAAAGGGTCCGCCGAAACTGCAAGGTTGGCTGGGGTACTAAATCACTGGGCGGGATTCTGTTCTTCGACAAATACGGTGTCAAGAAAAAAGAATATCGACTATAAACAAAACTTATTTGAGGTCCTCAATTGCCGAGCGGGTTGGGGTTCTAACGAGTTATATCAACGGCGCTCAAGCCTGTACTTACCAGAACTGCTACCTGTCCGTCGCGTGGGGACCCTGCGCCCCAAAGATCTGAATAAATGCGGGATTCAGATGCTTGATTGTTGTTCACGTTAGACGCAGTATGCGGGCGATCCACTCGTTGGTGCTAGCGCCTTGGCTGGTACCGAGAAGGAGGGCGGTCCATGGGTATCGCTCTCCTTCTTTCAGTTACAACGCAATTCTCACTACACGAGGCCTTATGTCCGAGCCATCACCGGATGGCCAGAGAAGTGTGTGGGACACCGGGTTGTTGGCCGCCACAACGGTGTCTCGCCAGGACAAAGCCGCGCTAAGTTAGTGCCAGCAGCTTCGCGGCATTCTCCTTGAGAATCAGTGGGCGAACTTCCTTGCGAATATCGAGCGTTTCAAAGTCGGCGAGCCACCGGTCTGGAGTAATGAAGGGATAGTCTGAACCAAACAGCACTTTGTTCTTAAGACGAGTATTCGCATATTGCACCAGAGTCGGCGAGAAATACTTGGGAGACCATCCGGACAAATCAATATAGACGTTGGGCTTGTGCAGGCATATGGAAATGGCTTCGTCTTGCCATGGAAAGGAAGGATGAGCCAGGATGATCGGCATCGTGGGGAAATCCACGGCGACATCATCAATGGGCAGGGGGTTGCCGTACTTCAGCCGGACCCCGCCGCCACCGGGCATGCCGGTGCCGATGCCGCTGTGTCCGGTGTGAAATAAGACCGGCAGCCGCGCTTCGGCAAACACTTCGTAGAGAGGATAAGCAAGCTTATCGTCCGGCGAGAACTGTTGCACGGGAGGATGCAGCTTTAACCCGCGGGCAAGCCGTTCAGACACCAGGCGCTTCGCTTCGCGCACGCCTTCCGGGCCACGGTGAGGATCAATGCTGGCAAAAGGAATGGCGACGTCGGCATTGTCGCATGCAAAGCGGATGACCTCATCATTCGTCACACGAGGTCTGCCGGTGAGGCGTTCATCCACGGCAAATATGACGAAAGCCATTTTGCGAGACCGATAGTATTCCGCCAAGGCCTTGGGATCGCGAGAGGCGCCGCTCTCTCCGAAGTATTGTTTGGCGGCCGCGTCTGTTGGGGTGGCTTCATTCGCCGCTTCGAGATGCACATGGACATCGATGGCAGCGAGTGAGCTAACGTCGATTTTCTGAGAGTGAATCATCAATTATTCTCCGGGGCGGCTGTGTGCACACGGACGATTTCCCGGCCGCCACTGTTCCGTACTGAGCGAGTACGCTCACGGTCTTTTCTCGACATCGGGAGTGCTCCGGCCGTGCAAAATTCAGGTCACACTCCAACATAACCCGCTTTGAATGCGAGTAAAGAGGATGAGAGAGAGCATCCGGGCGATTATCGCTCAAACAGCAAATGTGTCATGGAAAGGTATCATTGACAAACTCCAAGTGGGGCGTAAAGGATTGGCCATGTCGCGACATCAATTGTCACTGATGCTCCAATTGCACTGTCTCGACCGCAACTCCTTACGTCCAGGTCCTCGGAGGTCAATTATGGCAAAACGAATCTTGCAAGTCTCCATATTGGGGGCAGTTTACTCACCTTCGTTGCTTTCGCGGCCTATGGCCAGGCACAGACCAAAGAGGTGAAGAAAGAGCCTATCGGCATGACTTCCGCGACTTCGGGGAGTGAAATGTTCAACTCCTACTGCGCGCCATGTCACGGAAAGGACCAAGGAAATGGGCCGGCGGCGACGGCACTCAAAAATCCACCGGCCAACCTGACGCAGTTGGCAAAGAAGATCAATGGCAAGTTCCCAGCCGACGGTGTAGCAAGCGTTTTGAGGAGCGGGTTAGCCGGCGCTCATGGTTCATCGGACATGCCGGTGTGGGGGCCGCTGTTTTCCGCAGTGAGCGGGCGGGACGACTCGATCGTCCAGATGCGTATTGCGAACCTGATTCATTATCTGGAATCGTTGCAGGAAAAATAAGAAGCCCACACTGATACATGCCGCTCACTCGGAGTGAAAAGACTGGGCGGCGCGATAGTGTTCACGATAGGGTCGGTAACTCGCCAGGCAAATCAACAACATCAGGATGGAAGCTGTGGCCATAGTGAGGGCCAGCGAAGTGCCGATTTTTTTCTCATCGTGGAAGTAATAATCGTTCAATAGCCCTGGCAACAACGGCCCAAGAGAAAGTCCCCCCAAACTCAAGATAAATAAGAAGAGAGCCGAGACCTGGCCGCGGACCTGGTTGGGGAATATCAGCTGTATGGCCGCGTACGAGCAGCCGATGGGCATGGCGAGGAAAAAAATCCCAAACGCAAGCAGAAAAGTGGTCCACGCGGGATTGCCGATGATCAGGGCGAGGGGAAAGAAGGCACATGTCCCCGCGGCGCTCAGCACAGCAACCCGCAGCGGCGCTTCGGGAACCCCTCGGCGCTGCCAGAGGTCGCACAAGCTGCCTCCCAGATACATGCCTGCGCATCCGAAGATCAGCGTCAGAACGCCGAGCGTGAGCCCGGCGCGCCCCGGCGTCCAAGCATAGGTGCGCTGTAGAAACGCAGGGCCCCAAGCAAGGAACGCATAACTACAAAGAGCCTGGAAGACCATTCCGAGGGAGATGCCCAGGAAAGAACGGATACGCAAGCGGAGTTGCCGCCAGACCACGCGAAACGGCGGGTGGATTGCGCTGCCATCACTTGTACGTAGCAGCGCTCGGCGCCGCGGTTCGCGAATCGTGAGGGTGAGAAGCGCGATGAAAACCCCCGGGAGTCCAACGATAAGAAATGTCGCGCGCCAGGAAGCGATTGTACCGAGGAGAGGGAGGGTGAGTTCCGGCCGATGCGATAAGCTTTGCACCACTGAGCCACCCACGATCATAGCCATGCCGGAACCGAGGTAAATCCCCATTGAATAAAAGCTCAAGGCGAGGCCCAACTGGCCGGGAGGGAAGGTGTCGGCGATGAGCGAAAATGCCGACGGGGAGAGCGCAGCTTCCCCGACACCAACGCCCATGCGAGTAACAAAGAGCGACCAGAAATTTCTGGCAGCGCTACAGGCAGCCGTAAGAATGCTCCAGGCAACCACTCCCAGGGTGATGATTTTGCGTCGAGGTCGAGAATCGGCGAGTCTTCCCAAAGGGAGGCCCGCCAGTGTGTAAAAGAGGGCAAAGGAGAGTCCCTGGAGCAGACCGATGCGTGTGTCGTTGATATGCAGGTCGCGTTTCATTGGAGCAACAAGCAGGCTCAGGATTTGACGGTCAATGAGAGAGAGGGCGTAGCAAAGCATCAATACGAAGACGACATACCAGGCATAGCGGAGAGAGAATGGGCGGTCAGTGTTCAAATCGTGTAAGCCTGAGCGAATGAAATTACGATGGTCAGGTAAGAATCTGTGAGAGTTTACCCCGAACTGAGTTGTAAAGGAGAATGTCTATCCCATGGCGTTGCAGATCAAGGCTGCGACAACGTGGAGCATACGTTTATCGCGCAGAGTTGCCGCTGTTTTCTCTGTGGCGCACTTGACACTCCTTACCAGTCCGGATAGGAAAGGAGGGTATCCCGCGCAGGTCATTTCTGCGAGCTTCACGGAGAAAAAGAGAATGCAGTTGATGACTGAGGAGCGTACAAGAAGAGGATTGTGGCCCGTGTTGATGCTGTGCGCGGCCGCTTTCGGATTGAGTGGATGTGGAGATCACGCGTCTCGAACGACGCAGACGGCTGGGGCTGTACCGGGCGTCGCCACGGTGGACAGCGCGAGAATCATAAAAGCAGACCAGGCGGCCGACAACTGGATGACGTATGGCCGGACCTATAGTGAACAGCGATTTAGTCCGCTCCAGCAGGTCACCGACCAGAATGTGAAACAGCTTGGGCTTGCGTGGTATTTCGATCTGGATACCAAGCGCGGGCAGGAATCCACGCCGTTGGTGGTTGACGGCGTGATGTTTTTCACCACCGCATGGAGCAAAGTCATGGCGCTGGACGCGGCGACCGGCGCACGACTTTGGACATTCGATCCCAAAGTTCCGCCAACTTGGAGCGTAAATGCCTGCTGCGATGTGGTAAACCGCGGCGTTGCGGCTTGGAAAGGAAACGTGTTTGTGGGGACATTGGACGGGCGCCTAATCGCGCTCGACGCAACAAAGGGTCAGCCAGTTTGGGAAACGCAAACCTTTGAGCCGGGTATGCGGTACACAATTACCGGCGCGCCGCGCGTGGTGAAAGGCAAGGTCCTGATCGGAAATGGTGGCGCAGAGATGGGAGTCCGCGGATATATCTCCGCGTATGACGCAGAGACGGGAAAGCTTGCATGGCGTTTTTATACCGTACCGGGGAATCCTGCGAAGCCGTTTGAGAGTCCGATGCTGAAAGAGGCCGCGAAAACCTGGAACGGTGAATGGTGGAAGAACGGCGGCGGTGGAACCGTCTGGGATGCGATGGCTTACGATCCGCAACTGGACTTGCTGTATATCGGAACGGGAAACGCGGACCCATGGGCGCGCAAGGTGCGCGAAGCAAAGGTGGACGATAACCTTTTCTGCTCCTCGATTATTGCGTTGCGGCCAGACACCGGCGAATACGTCTGGCACTACCAGGAAAATCCTGCTGACGAGTGGGACTACGACTCGGCGGAACAGATCGTGCTGGCGGACCTGACGATGGATGGGAAGACCCGCCAAGTGCTGCTGCACGCGCCGAAGAACGGTTTCTTCTATGTTTTGGATCGCGCCACAGGAAAACTACTTTCGGCGAAGCCCTATACTCAAGTCACCTGGGCTACGGGCATCGACATGCAAACGGGGCGCCCGATCGAGTCTGCCTCTGCGGAGTACGAGCGCAGCGACAAACCGGCCATTGTGTCTCCAGGACCCGGAGGCGCGCATAGCTGGCAACCCATGTCCTACAGCCCGCGAACCGGTCTTGTCTACTTCCCTGTTCTGGAGTCTGGGTTCGCTTACAAATCGGCGGAACATTTTCATCGCAGCCCCCTGGGATGGAACACCGGAATCGATGACGTGGCTGCCGGCATGCCGCAAGTCCCGGAAATCAAGAAGGCGATTCTGGGAAGTATAAAAGCGCACCTCACGGCCTGGGATCCGGTGGCCCAAAAAGAGGTGTGGCGCGCGGAACGGACGTGTCCGTGGAATGGCGGAGCGCTTTCCACTGCAGGCAGCTTAGTTTTCGAGGGGACGGGGTACGGTCAGTTTGAGGCGTTCCGCGCCACAAGCGGTGAGAAACTCTGGTCTGCTTCCACGGAAAGCGGCGTGACCGCTGGCCCCATTTCCTATTCCGTGAACGGAGAACAATATATCGCCGTGGTTGTTGGCTGGGGAGGCGTGCTGCCATTGGCTGCGGGAGAAGTCGCGCTGCAGACTCCGCGCATCGCAAACGTCCCACGGATGCTGGCCTTCAAATTGGGAGGCAAGGCCAATCTGCCTGCGGCGCCCGAGGTGAAGCCGCCGGTTCTTGCGCCCCCGAAGAGCATGGCGAGCGCTGCCCAGGTGAAAAGAGGCGAAGAAATTTATCAACGATATTGCGGAGGGTGCCACGGCGACGTCGCGGTGAGTGGTGGCGTGCTTCCGGACCTGCGTTACTCCGGCACACTTGCTGATGATCAATGGTTCCAGATCGTTTTGAAAGGGATGTTGGAACCTTACGGGATGGTCAATTTTTCCAAGGAGCTTTCGAAGCAAGATGCGGCGGCGGTCCGAGAATATGTGATTGCCCGAGCGAATCAGAGTCTGGCCGCGGAGCGGCAAGTCCAGAAATAAATTACTGCGAATCTGGATTCTTGCCGGGCTAGTGAACTCTCCTGTCGACGCCTTCCCAGTAAGGGGCGCGAAGTTTCTTGCGATCGATCTTCCCGGCGGGCGTTTTTGGAATTTCCTGGCAAAATTCAACGGACTTGGGAGACTTCACGCCCCCGAGCTTTGTTTTGCAGTACGAAATAATCTCCTCTTCGATCAGCGAAGCCCCTTCACGAATAACGACGAATGCCTTCACGGCTTCGCCCCAGGTTTCGTGCGGCACGCCAACTACGGCGCATTCGAATACGGCAGGAAGCGCCATCAGGCAGGATTCCACCTCGGCGGAGTACACATTGAACCCACCGGTGATAATCATGTCTTTCTTACGATCCACGATGTAGAAGTAGCCATCCTCATCGTGGTAGCCGACATCGCCCGTGTGGTGCCAACCGAAGGCACGGATCTCCGCAGTCGCTTCGGGAAGGTTGTGATAGCCGGGTGTCACGAGGGTGCCGCGCGCGACAATCTCTCCGGTCTGGTTCGCGGGCAGGAGCTGACCCTGGTCGTCCATGATTCCCAGGCGCACCCCGTAACTCGGCTTGCCACAGCTTCGGAGACGCTCCGGATGATCGCCGGTAGCCGCAGCCGCTATAGTCTTCTGATCCAGCCAGGTCATGATCATGGGGGCTTCTGTTTGGCCATAGCTCTGGCAAATGCAGGGACCAAAAATCTCGACACCTTGCTTGACCCGGTCCGGAGACACCGGCGAAGCAGCGAGCAGAAGCAACTTGAGGCTGGAATGCTTGCGTTGCCTCACTTCGGGATGCGCGAGCAATGCATAGAATGCTGTCGGTGGCAGGAAAAGATGAGTAACACGATGTTGCTCGATCTGCTGGAGAACCGCTCCGGCGTCAAATCGCGGCAAAACCACGTTCGTTGCGCCCAAAGTGAATAGCGCGTAGGCGATGACTCCTGCCGCGTGGGATAGAGGAGCGGTGCTCAGGCAAACCGGGGGGCCTTCCTCAATCTGCCAATAGTGCGCCGCCGTCTCGATGAATGCGCCCCACGAATCGCTCGTTATGCGCACCCCCTTCGCCGGGCCCGTCGTGCCGCCGGTGGGTACCAACCCTACCAGGCGGCCTGGATTGCCGCGTGGATCGGCCCAATCGGAAACCTTGGCACGCGTACCCTGCTGCTGGAACTGTGCAAGCGAAGGGTTGGCTCCGTCTTCCGCGTCGATGCAGATCAAATGCTGCAAGCCAGGTACTTGCGATTGCATCTCCAACACCTGCTCGCGAAAACTGCTGTGGTAGAAAAGCCATCGCGTTTCGGCGTAATTCATGAACTGGATGTTGGCGTCGTTCGCGTTGCGGTAGTTGATGGGAACCCAGGCGCCGCCGGCGCGCATGATGGCGACCATACAAACGAGAACACGGGCGTCATTGGACGAGTAGACTGCGACCCGCTCCTCATCGCGAAGGCCGGCGGCAATCATAGCGCTGGCCAGGCGTTCGCTGGCTACGCGCAGTTCGCCATAGGTGAGGCGCGTGTCGCCGTCAATCAGGGCGATGCGGTCGGAGAAAGCTTCGGCAGCTTTGTCAAAGTAATCAATGGAGCGCACGGTTGATCCCAATGCTTTGCATCATATCGGCCAGCGGGCGACTTTCAATCGGGAAACTGCCTCCTCGTGGTCTGGAATGCGTGCGTGGTCAGGCGCTCCAAGGACCATTGGCGGGCTTCCTCCGAGAGGACCTCAATTCCCCAAGGCCCTTGATACCCGGCACCGCGGATGGCATCGATGAATCCGCGCACATCAAACTCGCCTTCGCCGCAAAACCGGCGGTGATTAACCGTATCTTCGTGCAAGCTCCATGGTGCCTGAACCGTTCCGTCATTGAGTTCCACGCTCACGATACACTCGAGAGGGAACTTCCGTATTTCCTCGTGGGGAACGCCAAGCTTGGCCAGGTGCCAGAGATCAAACGAAATCCCCCCATTCTTGGCTCCGGCTCCGGAGATCATGGCCAGCGAGTCACGAAGTGAATCGATCATCGCGAACGGCATCAACTCGAAGCCAATACGCGTACCGTGGTTTGCGGCTTCCGCGCATAAATCCGCAAAACTCTCGATAAGCTTCGGCATGCAACATTTTTCGCGATGGAAATCGCCCACTTTCACGTGGCGAGCATCGAGCGCCTCAGCGGCGGTGAGTAATTTCTCTCGCTGGACGTCCGATTGTCTCTTCCGTTCCCCATCAAGAAACCAGTCCGTCAGGAATTCAATTTCCAGGTGGATGATCCCATCGTCGTCCAGAATCCGCTTCATCTCCTTCAGAGTTCGCGTTTGAAGGATGTGTTCCAGATCGGCGTGCCAAATCCCCATACCGGTAAAGCCCGCCTTGGCCGCAGCCGCGACGCGGTCTTGAAAGTCGAATGGGCTGAACTCCCGGTCGGTGTGAGGAAATGCGCCGCCGGCGATCGTCCAATAGGAAGCTAAGAGGTCCACTTTGCCGCTCATCGCGTTGCCAAAGATCCAGAGCCTGCCTGCTTATACAGCGCTGGCATGACGTTGCACTACGGATTTGACCGCCTCAATAATCTTTTTTGCGTCGGGCAAAACAAAATTTTCAAGAGGCTCGCTGAATGGCACCGGAGTGTCGGCTGCGGTGACCAATCGAACGGGGGCTTTCAAATAGGAGAAAGCGTGTTCCGCGATCTCTCCTGCAATGACAACAGCGACTGAGGCATGGCGGGGAGCCTGGTCCACGAGGACGACACGCCCAGTCTTTCTCACGGAGTTGACGATCGTGTTTACGTCCAGCGGCGCGATAGTCCGCGGATCAATCACTTCCGCGCTGATCCCCTCTTTCGCCAGAGCTTCCGCGGCGGCCAAAGATTTTTGCACCATCCAGCCGGTCGCTACGATGGTGACGTCGGTGCCGGCGCGTTTCACATCCGCGACACCAAACGGAATCACATGATCCCCATCGGGCACATCCCCTTTTTCCAGAGTGAGCAGGAAATGCTGCAGAAAGACGACCGGATTGTCGTCGCGAATCGCCGCTTTCATGAGGCCCTTGGCATCGGCGGGAGTGGAAGGCAACGCGACCTTCAATCCGGGTGTGCCCATAAAAAGGTGGTAGATACAATTGGAGTGCTGCCCTGCCCAACCGGCGGCGAATCCATATCCGGCTTTGAAGACCACAGGAACTTTCACTTGGCCACCGGACATATATCGAAGCCGCGGCGCTTCGTTCAGGACCTGATCGAAGGCCACCAGCATGAATTCGCTCATCCAAAGTTCGACGATTGGCCGTAGGCCGGTTAGAGCCGAGCCGATCGCGATTCCCAATTCGGCAGTTTCTGAAATGGGAGTGATGCGGACGCGGTCTTTCCCGAACATTTTGAGCATGGGATCCCGTTCGGTCATGCCCATGTTCTGACCGTAGAAGATTACATTGGAGTCACGCTGCATTTCTTCGACGATGGCGGTAGCAATGGCTTCGCCGTACATCATTTCCTTGGGCATGGCACCGTCCTCCTATGCAAACACGAACTTGAGCGCGTCTTCCGGTTGCGGCAGCGGGCTCGCAAGACCAAAGCGAACCGCCTCTTCCATCTCGCCGCGTACCTGGCCTTCAATTTCCTTTGCCTGAGTGTCCGTGAGGGCCCTTCTACCCACAAGTTGATCCCTGAATTTGGGGATGGGATCATTGGCTCTCGCAGCTTCGTATTCGGCCTTTCTGCCGTAGACTTCGATGGATTCGTGCTTCGGGAACTGTGTCGGAACGGGAGGCACGGTGATGGCATTGCCGTGGGCGCTCAGGCGGTAAAACCTTGATTCGATCAAGCTGGGGCCCTGTCCGGTTCGCGCGCGATCGGCGGCGGTTTTCACTTCGTCATATACCGCGAGGGGATCGGTTCCGTCTACGGTGGCACCTGGGATGCTGTACGCCTCCGCCTTTTTGGAAAGAGGTTCTCCCGCGACATCATTCGCATCTTCCAGCCCAATGTGCGTGTAGGCTTGATATCCGTTATTTTCCAGAATAAAGACGACCGGCAGTTTCCAGACCGCCGCGAGATTCAGAGTTTCGTGGAAGGCGCCCTGCTTTGAGGCGCCATCGCCAAAAAAGCTGTAGATCACCTGACCAGTCTTCTTGACTTGAGCCGTCAGAGCAACCCCGGCCGCGTGCGCAATGCCGGCGCCAATGATTCCCGTTGTCCCCGGAAAATCGTGCGCGGGATCCGCCAGATGCATGGAGCCTCCAAAGCCCTTACAAATCCCGTCCTTCCTTCCATACAATTCCGCCATCAAGCGGTTAGGCGGGGTGCCAAGCACGATCGGGTAGCCATGGCATCTGTAACTGGGCATAACTGGGTCACCGTTGTTGCGCGTCGCCAGTGCGCCAACGATAGAAGCTTCCGCGCCGTCGCCCAGATGCGTATGCCCGCGAATGACTCCCGGATGTTCGACGAACGTGCGCTTGACGCGCTCTTCAAACTCCCGGATCCTCAACATCTGTGTGTACATCCAGATCAGCCGCTCGTTGCCAAGTTGTTCGGCAGGCCGCATAGCGCCCTCCATGAATCAATGTTGCGGAATCGTATCCCCTGACTCCCCGATGTGACAGACTGGGTCGCCGACCGGCACTTCCGCACCTTCCCGGGTAAGAATCTTGAGCAGAATTCCATCCGTGGGTGAATCGAGTTCGTAATTTACCTTTTCCGTTTCCAACTCGACGACGGCGTCGCCGCGCTTCACCCTCTCTCCCTCTTGTTTCAGCCAGCGGACAACATTCACCTTCGTGGTTGGTAAGCCGCCGGTTTTGGGAACTTTTAGAGTAGTGATGATGACCGCCTCTCCAACTGGAAATACGCGCAGGAAATGGCGTTCATGGTGCACATTTCCGCCAGAGATCAGGCCCAAACACGTTGCGCTGTTTCCACGACGAGTTTCAACTTGGCCCATTGTTGGTCTTCGGTGAGCAGGTTTCCTTCGGCTGTCGAAGCAAACCCACATTGCGGACCAAGCGCCAGATATTCCAGAGGCACATAGCGCGAAGCCTCGTCAATCCTTCTCATCAGTTCATCTGGATCTTCCATTCGCGGCACTTTGGAGCTCACCAGACCAAGCACGACTGTTTTGCCTTTTGGGACGAAGCGCAATGGTGTGAACGTGCCGGAGCGTTCGTCGTCGTATTCCAGCAGAAACCTGTCCACTTCCAGCGTGCCGAAGAGCTTTTCGGCGATGGCGTCATACCCGCCTTCCGCGTACCAGTGGCTGCGGTTGTTGCCGCGACAAAGATGGATACCGAGCGTCACCCCGGGATGACGAGCGGCCAGCAGGCAGGCGTTGTCCGCGCGGACTGCTTCGTCCAGCGCCGCGTCCGGATCGACTCGAAGCTCGGCCTTGATCCACTCGCGCCATTTGGGATCCATGTAGTAGCTGTAGCGCGGCGCATCAATCTGGATATAGCTCACGCCATCTGCAGCCAGATTTTTTAAATCGCTTTTCATGATTTCGACAATGTCCCACAGTAGGGCGGAGTGATCCCTGTAGATCCTGTCCGTGACGCCACACTTGAACGAAATCGCGGGAAATTGAGTGGCGCTGGGCAGTGTCATTTTGATGGGTAAAGGGCTGTTCGCTCTAAGGAATGGCAGTTCATGACCCGTAAGCGGGCGCAGTTGGCGCAGTTTGGAGGTTACGATCCCGGTGACACTGATGTTGACAGTGGAACTTGATTGCCCCGAGTGCCAGCCACGGCCAAGCGCGTCGGTCAAATCAAAGCCTCCGACGGCGTCCGTGAAATCACTCATGAAATTTCGCCGCCGTAGCTCACCATCCGTAACGCACTCATAGCCCAATTCTTTTTGTTTACCCAGGGCGCGCAGGATGTGTTGGTCTTCGAGCTTCCGCAATTCCTCAGGGCGCGCCGATTCGCGGGCCTCGAGTAGTTCAGCTGTTCTTAGAAGGCTTCCGATATGGTCTGCTTTGTAAGGGGCTCGCATTGGTTACCGCTCACTCGGACCCAACCAGATTTCGGCGCCGGGTTTGGCAGTTACGTTTAACTCCTAGAAGTGTCCGGCCTCGGCGGCTGACATCCAGTCGCGGCAGGGTTAGGATTGCGCCGGGGGCAAAAGCCCCGGCGTCCCAAATGCGAAATACTTCCCTGCTGGTTCGCGGCGTCAGAAGGAGAATTTCACTGCGAACTGCAGTTGCCGCGGATTCAGCATCGTCCTCGGTTTCCCAAAGCTTGAATTTGGAGAAGCAGGAATAAATGTGAATGTGTTGGTTCCAATCGGATTGGGAGCGAGACTTCCGCCAGGAATCACAATGGGGCCTACCGGACAAGCGGCCGAAGTCGCCAGATGCTGGATCGCGAGACTTGCTGCGTCCTTATAGTTGCGGGGAATAACTCCTCCGCAAAAAACAGGCGAGCCGTATACCGGAGTCACTTCATCCACGTTCGGACGGTTCAATAGATTGAATGCGTCAAACATCAGATCGAGTCTTTTACTCTCTTTGAGATGGATTGCGCGCGCAAGCCGGAAGTCCCAGGCGCGCATGGCATCACCGAAATAGGTGTTTCTGGGAATCACCGTCTGGCAGCGATCCACAGTGACGCAGCCGTTAGCTCCGGTGGCCCCGGAGAAGAACGGTGCGCCTCCTACGCGGTCCGTTGCGCCGCCAGCCAGGTCGTTGAAGGTGGAATTTCCGGCGAAAATGGTAAACGGACGTCCCGTCTGGAGGGTAATAATGCTGCTGAGCGTGAAATTCCGATACCAGCCGGTGGTCGGAGCAGTCAGCGTAAAGTTGGTGACAAAGCGATGGCGCAGGTCCTGGTTCGAGCTGCTGCGCTCCATGTGGTAATCAAATTGGTTCACCGGCAAATTCACGAAAGTGGTGAAGTTTCCATTGTCGATGGTGTGCGAGTAGGTATAGTCAGCATTCAGAGTCAAATATTTTCCCATGCGCTCCAGGCCTGTGATCGTGAGCCCATGGTACGCGGCGTTGGCTACGTTATTGTTGTAGTCAATAAGGCCGGCGCTGATGGTCTGGAGTCCGCTGCCTAGTGCCCCAGCGAACCATGGGCCTAATCCCGCCAAGGCGCCTGTACCGAGCACGGGCGCGCCAGTGCACCCGGAGGCCTGGCCGTTTGCATCGAGCAGGCCAGGCACCCATTCGTTTCCTCCCGGAAAAGGGAGGCTTAGCGGGTCTGTGGGCGTAGCCGTCTTCGTCGTTCCCACTGCGCAGGGAACGTTCAAGTTGTTTCCACGCACCAGTTTGTGCCCACCGACGAAGAGATAGCTGACGCTCATGGCAAAGCCGTGGCTGAACTGCCGGTCTATTTCCATGCTGCCTTGCTCGGCATAAGGAATACGGGCATTGTGGTCCATCCCGCCAGAGCCCACACCGCAGGCTCCGTTCAGGAAGCAGGTTCCAGCCAGGACCGCGTTTCCTCCGGTTTGCGCAAAGAACTGGTCATAGCCGCCGGTGCTGATGATGTTAGCGGCAATGGCGGCCGCGCCATTGGGTGTCGCGAAGAGCTGGTAGCCCTGAGTGGCCTGTCCGAGATTGGAGGCAATCATGGGGAGCTGTTGGGGTTGTATCCCGGCACCTTGGCAGGCGGAGGCGACGGCAGATGGAGCGTGATTGTCACACAGATAGCCGCCAACGACCTTCTGGGTATTGGGGACGAAGAAGAAGGTCAAATTATACCGATCATCGAAAATTCCGAAACCCGCGCGAATGACTGTTTTGCTGTCGGGCGAGTATGCGAAACCCACACGTGGCTGCCATCCGCGGAAGTCCTTGTTGACGTAGTTGGACAATCCGGATTCATACTCCCACCGCAGCCCGTAATTTAACGTCAGTTTGCGCGTGACCCGCCACTGATCCTGAAAGAATCCAGCCCAGTAGCCGTGATCAATCTCCTTGCTGTAATTGTTGAAGAGATTGGCCGGATAGGCGTTTGCCCAAGTTGCCGTGTTCAAGGTATTCCCACTGGCTTGCGACACCAGCGGTGCACAGCCGGTCGAGCAAACAGTGGGATTCGTGGGCAGGGGCACGCCGGCGTAGATAACCACAACGCCATTGGGGCCCTGAGTTTCATCAAAGGTGTTGCCCTTCACTGGGCATCCCGTGGTGGCGAAATTGCCGGATTGCGCGACATCGGCTGGAAGAACGCCAGGAACCGCGAGCTGATTGTTATAGAACGCAGCGAAATTTGCCAAACAATCAATCGGCGTCGCTCCAGCAGCCGGTATGAGCAAGCGGGCTGGAGTGAAGCCCGGGAAGTTATCCAAGCTCAAAACGTGGTTGCCATCGAAGCCAAATTTCCACACGTGATTGCCTTTGACCCAGGAAATAGAATCGGAAAATTGCACGCGGCTCTCGTATTTCCGGTCGTCGGTGCCGAAGTTGTGGCCCAGCTCCAGGTCGTTGAGCAAACTGAAATCGGGCTGGCCGGTCATGCCGGGAAAGTTGTAGTGCCGCCTGGCGTATTGCACCAGGGCGGCGTTGACCAGGTTTGGCTTCAAGGTGGTGACTAAGGTGCCGAAGAGAGACTGGTCACGGATGAAAAGGTCACGGCCGCCGCTCGGCGTGCCGATGCCGCCGCCGTCCAGCGTTTGCCCGACCAAGGTACCTGTGGAGCGCGAATCCTCGATGTTGTATCGGATTCCCAACCGGTTGTTGGCGTTTATCTGGTGGTCGACGCGCACAAAACCCCAGTCATCGTCCGTCGTCTTCAGGAAACCATCCAGGTAACCTTCGTATGCCGCGTGGGTGCTGCCGCAACTGCTCAGGCCCGTCATGCACCCTTCCGGCGCCAGGCCAAGCACGGCCTTTGTGTGGTTAATGAGGTCTATATTGCTGATCAGGTCCGGAGGATAGGTCGGCGACTCGGCGCGGCGTTTCCCTTCGTAATTCATGAAGAAAAAGGTCTTGTCTTTCTTCACCGGCCCGCCGAGGGTTCCGCCATACTGGTTTTGCCGCAACTCGTAGGGCAAGGGCGCAGGCTGCAGCATGCCCCGAGCATCTGTGGCGTTATTTTGAAAATATTCGTACAAGGAGCCGTGCAAATCGTTGGTGCCGGACTTCGTCACAATGTTGACAATGCCGCCGGCTGCTCGCCCATACTCCGCGCCGAAGGTGTTGTTGACCACGCGGAATTCCTGCACCGATTCCTGCGGCGGGGTGGACCGCTGGACGCCGGAAATCGTGCTGACGAAATCGGCGCCGTCCACGGCGACCGAGTTGCTAAACGAGCGCTGGCCGCCAAAAGAGATCTGCGAGGTTTCAAAGTCGGTGAACGTCGTTCCCAGACTGGTACGGCTTGTCGCCACGCCCGGAGTGAGCAGCGCAAAATCGGTGAACAGGCGCCCGTTGATGGGCAACGAGTTGATCTGCTGGGTTTCGATCACCTGACTGATTTCGGTCTTGGTGGGCTCGATGACAGGGGTTTCGGTAGTGACCACGACCTTTTCCGTGCCACCCGCAACGCGGAGCGTGACGTCCAATGTGGCCGTCTGACCGACGGTCAAAACAATTCCCGTCTGCGTGGATTTGGCAAAGCCCGGCGCTTCCATGGCGAGTTCATAGCGACCAGGAGGCACGCTGGCAAACACGTAGAGTCCATCGCCGTTCGAGACGGTGCTATAGCTCCGGTTGGTATCGGTATCGCGCAGGGTGACCGTGGCTTTAGCTATCGTGCCGCCGCTCACGTCGCGCAATGTGCCATTCAGCTGGGCCGAAGCCGCCCCTACTTGGCCGTAAATGGGACTAGCGCAAAGGCCAAATATTAAAACACTGACAATCGCCACGTAAGAAAAGCGTCGCGCCATGGCTCACCCCTTTTAGGAAGGATTCGGGCCCTCGATAGTCAGGAATCGTTTTGTGACTACACCCCAATGTTGCAGGTGTGTATCGTGTCCGACCTGGGATGTCAAGGCAATTTTGCATACACTTGTGTACATTCGGACGGAGGCGGAGCCTCCTTCCTGCCCGGTTCTGAGCATATGCACAGTCATCCATTGAATTGTGCCGGCAAGCGGTGCCCGGTCCCCGTTACTCCTACCGCCTTGTCGACGACTCACTGCGCATTGCATTCAAACGCAGGAGTTCACGTAGATTGTGGAGTACCAAGTGTGGCCTTCGTCCTAGGGGTTGTGCCATCCACTCCCGCGCGGTTGTCATTCCGGTGGTTACCCCAAGCCCTACGGCTCCTCCGCGGCGGGCCATAATCATCTCGACCAGCGGGTCGTCCCCGACTACCGCCACCTTCCGCATCGGTACTCCCAGCTTCTTAGCCACCAGCCTGAGCGCGTGCAACGAGGGCTTGCCGGTCAGAATCATCGGTGCACGGGTCATCTTTCGCACCGCCGCGGTGATGGCATAGGAATAGCCCATCGTTTTTCCCCCGGCAGTGGCGAAAAAGGGGACGTCCGACGCAACATACAGCTTGGCTCCGTTCCAGATCGCCCTGACGGCAGTCTCGATATCCTTCATCCCGCACTCCGGGTGCCAGCCGATGTAGACCGCGTCCACGTCTTCGGCATCTTTCTGACCCGTAAAAAAAACCTGGATGCCGGCTTCGCTCAACGGAACTCCAACACCGGGCACGCCCAGCACCAGCGTCCGTTTTACGCCGTGTCGAGGCATCAAGTCCGCCGCCACAGACGATGGCGTGATTAGGGCCGCATCAGAGATTGGCAAACCGAGCGCGCGAAGTTTCGGCGCCTGTTCGGCCACCGGATAGGCGGTTCCATTTGTGAGCGTGACGAAGGGGATGCCGCGCTCCTGCAATTCGCTCAATACCTCGATCGCATGGGGCAGCAATTTGTAGCCGCCCAAACCTTTGTCACTCAAGATCAGCGTGCCGTCGAGGTCAAACATAAACCCCTGGACAGACTCCAAAATGCGTTTCCCTTTTTTCCGGGATTTGGCCATGCTCAGACCTCTGTCCGAGCAGCGTGGGTTTTGAGTTCGAGCCGGAACCCGGGCTTGTCCACCGAAATATAGGCAATATCGCGCCGGGCAGCCAGTTTCCGAATCAGGCTT
>Ga0210402_10001962_pt1 | contig 20553 bp, 17 predicted proteins | sample IncBWC7MmetaG_FD_161055 | JGI IMG/M metagenome (GOLD analysis project Ga0210402, IMG submission 161055) | Forest soil microbial communities from Barre Woods Harvard Forest LTER site, Petersham, Massachusetts, United States - Inc-BW-C-7-M | ecosystem: Environmental > Terrestrial > Soil >... | reverse complement strand
GCTCCGAGTCAGACCTCGCCAGCGATATCCGTGGGTCGGCGAGTTCTGGAGTTCGCTAAAGGTCGGATCAACTTCGCAGAACTTGCGGCGGATACGCTTGATAGATGATCGAACGTTTGTCCGATATCCTTGATCCCCTTGCCCGGCAACGAAGCCTTCGTAGTATTGGACGTCGTAGATCGCGCGGTAAGTCTCATAATTACCGACGTTCGACGCCAGAAAATGGACGATGTCGTATTCACTGACGGTGAGACCGACATCGACCCCGTTCCAACAAGCTCTGCTAGCGCTCGGACTGAGACCGAGCTTGCCGCAGACGATGCGCTTCTCGGCCTCGGGAGTGGCGGCAGGCTTGCCTGATTTGGCCGCGAGTCTGAGACGCGTGGCGAGAATCTCCACGCCGCGTGTCTTGTCGATGAAGTCGAGCGCACCGCGTTCGAAGGCGAGTTTCTCGTACGCCGGGTCAGCGTGGCTCGTTAGAAATACCACCGGCAGGTTCACGCCGCGCTGACGCAGTTGAGGTAGCAGGTCGATGCCCGAAATAGTCGGAAGCCTCCAGTCGAGGACGATGACATCGGCCTCGGCGGCGGTATCGAGCGAGCCGAGCAGCGCGTCGCCATCGGCAAGGCTGCGGACGATAAATCCGTGCCACGAAAGCTCGCTAGCGACAATCTCGCGGTAGTTCTCATCGTCTTCAACGATAAGGACGCGGATGGGACCCGCTTCGCCCTCCTCAGGGCGGTTCATCGACGAGGAGGCGGGAAAACGCGCTAGCAGGCTTGATTTTGCCTCAGTCGCGCAGGCGACCCCGGAGTTCCTTAGCGACTGAACCATAACTGATGGTTTGAGGCGTAACGCGACGCCGGTTTTCTTTTCATTTGAGACCGCAGGCTGCATTCGCTGAGCACGTTCGCAGTTGGCCCGCATCGTACACACTGAACAAGCGCCAGTTGGGGCCATTTGGTGACCGCATCTGGCATAGTTCGAACAACGAGGTGCTTGAGACCGCTGCCTACCTGCTCGCGAGCCGCCCTACTAGACCCCGGTGAGTTCAAATCTCGCCGGGTCCGCCATTCAGTCTGCGAACGTTTTCTCCAGGGCTTACGCCCTGGAGAAAAGGCCCGTATTGGCGCGTCGACTCACTCGCCGTTTGAGGCCTGAGCTCGTCCAGCCCTACAACGAGGGTCCAATGGTCTGCAGGGAATTATGCGAGGCTCATTAGCGCTGCATATGCATCGGCTCGGCCGGCGGCATCAGGTTGTCGTTGAGATTGGTCATGATCACGAGCGAGCCGGTGACGACCACGGTGACGATGAGCATGCCGAAGGCGAGCGCGAGCACGTTGTTGGTGTTGTCCGGCCCGGTCGTGATGTGCAGGAAGAAGACGAGGTGAATGCCCATCTGGGCGACGGCCAGCACCGCCAGGCCGAGCGGGATGCCCGGCTCCCAGAGCAGCGTCGTGTTGGCGGCCCAGAAAGAGGTCGCCGTCAGGATCAGGGAAAGCAGCAGCCCGATCGAATAGACGAGCAAGCCGGACGAACCCCTCTCTTCCGTTTCGAGAGGTGCCGACTGGTCTCCGGGGGCGCGATCGTATGATGTGTCCGTCATGGGCGTACTCCCATCAGATAGACGACCGTGAACAGCCAGACCCAGACGATGTCGAGGAAGTGCCAGAACAGCGCAAAGCACTGCAGCCGGCGCTGAACGACATCGTGAAAGCCCCTGACGGCGACCTGGGCCATCATCACGATCAACCACACGAGCCCGGCGGTGACGTGCAGCCCGTGGCAGCCGACCAGCGTGAAGAAGGCGGACAGGAAGCCGCTGCGTTGCGGCGTCGCATCGCGCGCGATCATGCCGGCGAACTCGCGCAGTTCGATCGCCAGGAACGCAGCTCCCAGGGCGAACGTGGCCGCGGCCGCGAGGTAGGTGAGGAAGCGCCGGCGTCGGGCGATGGCGAGCGACATCAGTCCGCAGGTGTAGCTCGAGGCGAGAAGGCAGACCGTTTCGATCGCCACACTCGTCTGGTTGAACAGCTGCACGCCGCTCGGGCCGCCGGCCGTCGCGTGCACCAGCACGGCGTAGGCGGCGAACAGCGCCGAGAACATGATGATGTCGCTCAGCAGGAAGATCCAGAAGCCGTAGGCAACGACGATCCGCTTCGACGCCGGTCCCGCTTCGCTGGCAGGAATCCCGCGCGGGACCCCGTCGAGGGTGGCCGTGAGGCTCATGGCGCGGCCTCCCTCTCGCGCGCGCGCTCGAAGCGGGCAATCTCGACGGCGGGAATTTCGACCTCCTCCTGACGGCGGAATGCGAAGAACAGCAGCGTCACGAACGCGCCCAGCACGCCGAAGGCCGCCATCCACCAGATATGCCAGATCAAGGCAAAGCCGGTGATGACGGCGAAGAACGCGGTGATGAATCCGGTCGGGCTGTTCCTCGGCATGTCGATCGCCTCGTACTCACGCGCTTGCGCGGGCCGGGCCTCGCGGCCGCGCGGGCTTTGCTTGGCCTGCCAGTAGGCGTCGATCTCGCCGACCTGCGGCAGGACCGCGTAGTTCCAGGCCGGCGGCGGCGAGGGCGTGGACCATTCCAGGGTGCGGCCATTCCACGGGTCGCCCGTCACGTCGCGCAGCTGCTCGCGGGCACGGATCGACACGACGAGCTGCACGGCCTGGCAGGCGATTCCCGCGAGGATGATCACGGCACCGCCCGCGGCGAGCAGCAGCCACGGCTGCCACGAGACGACGTCGTAGTGCTGCATGCGCCGGGTCATGCCCAAGAGGCCGACCACATAGAGCGGCATGAAAGCGAGGTGAAAGCCGACGAACCAGCACCAGAACGAGGCCTTGCCCCAGCGTTCGTCGAGCCTGAAGCCGAATGCCTTGGGGAACCAATAGTGATAGCCGGCGAAGGCGCCGAATACGACGCCGGGAATGATGACGTGATGGAAATGGGCGACCAGGAACAGGCTGTTGTGCAGCTGGAAGTCGGCGGGAGGCACGGCCAGCAGCACGCCGGTCAGGCCACCGAGGACGAAGGTCACCATGAAGCCGATGGTCCACAGGATCGGCGCGGTGAAGCGCACGCGCCCGCCGTACATCGTGAACATCCAATTGAAGATTTTGACGCCGGTCGGGACCGCGATGATCATGCTCATGACGCCGAAGAAGGCGTTGACGCCGGCGCCGGCGCCCATGGTGAAAAAGTGGTGCAGCCAGACCAGGTAGGCGATCACGCAGATCGCCATGCTGGCGCCGACCATCGAGCGGTAGCCGAACAGCGGCTTGCCGGAGAAGGTCGCCACCACTTCCGAATAGACGCCGAACGCGGGCAGGACGAGGATGTAGACCTCGGGGTGACCCCACACCCAGAACAGGTTCACGTACATCATCGGGTTGCCCCCGGCATCGGTCGTGAAGAAGTGAAAGCCGAGGTAGCGGTCGAGCAGCAGCATCGCGAGAGTTGCGGTGAGCACCGGAAAGGCCGCGACGATGAGCAGGTTGGAGGCGAGCGCCGTCCAGCAGAAGACGGGCATGCGCATGTAGCCCATGCCGGGCGCCCGCGTCTTCAGGATGGTCGTGACGAAGTTTATGCCGGTGAGCAACGTCCCGATGCCGGAGATCTGCAGCGCCCACAGGTAGTAGTCGACCCCGACGCCGGGCGAGAATTGCAGCTCGCTGAGCGGCGGATAGGCAACCCAGCCGGTCTTGGCGAACTCGCCGACCACCAGCGAGAGGTTGGTCAAGAGGATGCCCGACGCGGTGAGCCACAGGCTGACCGAGTTCAAGGTGGGGAAGGCGACGTCGCGGATGCCGAGTTGCAACGGCACCGCGAAGTTCATCAATCCGATCACCAGCGGCATCGCCACGAAGAAAATCATGATGGTGCCGTGCGCCGAGAAGATCTGGTCGAAATGCTCCGGCGGCAGATATCCTTGCGCGCCGCCGGCGGCAACCGCCTGCTGGGCGCGCATCATGATGGCGTCGGTGAAGCCGCGCAGCAGCATGAGCATCGCCAGCACCAGGTACATGACGCCAATGCGCTTGTGGTCGACGGAGGTCAGCCACTCGCGCCACAGATAGGGCAGATATCCCTTGAGGACGATCCATCCCAACACGAAGGCGATGCCCAGCACCATCATCGCCGACGCGGCCATGATGATCGGCTGGTCGAAGGGGATCGCGCTCCAGTCGAGCTTGCCCAAAGGATTCATTTTTCCATCCTCTGCGCCGCCGCAGGCTGCACGCTCGCCCTCAGGATGTGGCCGAAGAAGGCGGGGGCGACGGAGCGATAGCCGAAGGGCTGGGCGACGGTGCCGGGTCTCGCGAGATCGGCATAGCTCTGGGCGTCGAGTACGGGACCGCTCTGGCGCGTTGTCTCGACCCACGCCGTGAAGTTCTCGGCAGGCACCGCCTCGACGGCAAAGTGCATGTCGGAAAAGCCGTCGCCGCTGAAATTGCCCGACAGCCCGCGGTACGTTCCAGGATGGTCCGCCTGCAGGTTGAGGCGCGTCGTCATGCCGGCCATGGTGTAGATCTGGCCGCTGAGCTGAGGCACCCAGAAGGTGTTCATCACGCCCGAGGATGTCAGCTCGAAGCTGACCGGCGTGCCGACCGGTATGGCCAGTCGATTGACGCTGGCGATCCCCTGCTCGGGATAGAGGAACAGCCATTTCCAGTCGAGCGATACGACCTGGATCCGCAGCGGCTTCACTTCGGAGGCGAGCAGCCTGGTCGGGGCGAGGTCGTACGAACCGACCCAGGCGACGCCGCCCAGCAACATCACCGTCATGGCGGGGATCGACCAGACCAGCGACTCCAGCCGGCCGGAATAAGCGAATTCGGGCAGGTAGCGGGCGCGGCGGTTGGACGACCGGTACCAGAAGGCGACGCCCAGCGTGGCAAGCATGGTCGGGATCACGATCGCCAGCATGATGCCGAGCGAGTTGAACAGGATCTCCCGTTCGGCGCCGGCGATGGGCCCCTTGGGAGCGAGGACGCCTTCGGAGCAACCGCCCAGCGTCGCGGCGCTGATCACGACGACGGCGAGGGCACCGTTCCGCATGTCAGATCTCCCCTGTCACGACGCTGTTGGAACGGGTGGGACTGGACAACACAGATGAGGGCCGCGCGATGCGCTGGCCGCCGGTCGGCTGGACTGCTCTTCCTCAGCCGCAGCACTTGCATGGTGAGAATCGCGCCGCAGACGGCGGCTGTCAATGCGTAGGCTGCGCCGGCAAATCCCAGCGCGGGCGAGGTTCTTGCTCAAGCTCTCGCCTACAAAGGCAAAGCGAGCGACGATTTTCAAAAAAAGATCGACGAATGGATGAGACGCAGCGGTTTCGTACCCTCGCGGTCATGATACGCCGTTGACACGTTGCCGATCCACGGCAGCGGGTCAGCGCATCAGGAAGCTGGCGACCCCAACAGGGAAGATGTGCGCCCGTGGAGCACGTCATTCGGAATGAAGGGGTCGGCGGTTCGATCCGTCTCGGGCCAACGACTCTTTATCTGTCCGAGGCATCAGGCGCCTGTCGCCTGGTGCGATACCCATGGCAAAGCCGCAATCGCACCGGCGCTCAACGGCCGCCAGCAAAAGCCTGCTACAGTCCCGGCACGAAGGGTGTCGGGAGTGTGCAATGAGCAAGACGCGCAAGATGCGCTTGGTGGCGTTCCTCAAGACCGGGCCGACGGCCCACCACCACGGCATGTGGCGCCATCCCGAGACCGACAACGATTTCCTCGACCCCGCCTGGTACGAGCATGTCGCGCGGGTGCTGGAGAAGGGCAAGTTCGACTGCCTGTTCTTCGCCGACACCCTGGGCCTCTTCGATAACTACCGTGGCAACTTCGACGCCATTCTGCGCGGCGGTGGCCAGATGGGGTTTCTCGATCCGCTGCCGGTGCTGGCGGTGATGTCGCGCGTCACCCGGCACATCGGCCTCGGCGCCACCCTGTCGACGACCTTTCACAATCCCTACCAGATCGCCCGCACGCTGGGCACGCTCGACGTGCTGAGCAAGGGTCGCATGGCGTGGAATGTCGTGTCCTCGATCAGCAACCTCGAGGCGCGCAACTTCGGCCAGGACGAGCTGCCGCCGCGCAACGTGCGCTACGACCGCGCCGACGAGGTGATGGAGGCCTGCTTCAAGCTCTGGGAGAGCTGGGAGCCCGACGCGCTGATCGTCGACAAGAAAAGCGGCGTCTTCGCCGATCCCGCCAAGGTGCATTACGTCGATTACGTCGGCAAATGGATCAAGACGCGCGGGCCGCTCACCGTGCCGCGCAGCCCGCAGGGTCATCCCGTCATCATGCAGGCCGGCGCCTCCGACCGCGGCCGCGATTTCGCCGCGCGCTGGTCGGAGATGATCTTCACCCTGCAGCATTCCAAGGCCGACATGCAGACCTTCTACGCCGACATCAAGCGACGTGTGGCGAAGTTCGACCGGTCCCTGGAGGATTGTGCCGTGCTGCCCTCGGTCGACCCGATCATCGGCGAGACCGAGTCGATCGCCCGCGAGAAGCAGGCCTATATCAACGAGTTGGTCGATCCCGAGGTGGCGCTGGCGCTTGTCTCGACGCATATCGGCGTCGATCTGTCCAAATATCCCCTCGACCAGCCGTTGCAGAACATCGAGATCGAGCAGGGCGCGCGTGGCTCGTTCGAGGTCATCCTGCAGGGCACAAAAGCGCATGGCCTGACGCTCGGCGAGGCGGCCAAGCGCTTTGCCACCAGCGAGCTGGCGCCGCAGATCGTCGGCACACCCAAGTCGGTGGCCGACCAGCTTCAGGACTATTTCGAATCGCAGGCCTGCGACGGCTTCATCCTGACGCCAACCGTCTTCCCCGGCACCTGGGAGCAATTTGCGCGCAGCGTCGTGCCGGAGCTGCAGAAACGAGGGGTGTTCCGCACCGACTACACGGGCCGCACGCTACGCGAACACCTTCACGACTGACGCAGGAGATATCCGTGAGCAAACCCAAAGCCCGCTGACCACAAGGAGCACATCGAATGGCCTACGCGATCGACACTCCGGGGTGCGCAAGGCGAAACGTGACCATGCGATTGATCGTGCGCCTGACGTTGCTGGTGGTCGTCGTCTTTGGAATACCTGACGGCCACGCCGCCACGCCCGACCCGGTCGCCGACGCGATCACCCACCAGAGCTTCAAGGTCGGCAGCGTCGCAGCAGCCTTCACCGTAACCGCCGCGACCTTGCCTCTCGCCGACGACAAGGGCGAGAAGCAGGCCGACATCTACTACGTCGCCTACACGCGCGACGAAGCGGCGGGCGGGAGCCGGCCGATCACCTTCGTCTTCAATGGCGGGCCGGGCTCCAGCTCGGCCTATCTCCACATCGGCGCGCTGGGACCGCGGGTCATCGATTTCGGGCCCGACGGCCAGGTCCCGTCGCCGCCCGGCACACTGGTGGACAATCCCGACAGCTGGCTGGACCTCAGCGACCTGGTGTTCGTCGATCCGGTCGGCACGGGCTACAGCCGTGCGGCCGGCGATGCCGCCAGGAGCTACTGGGGCGTGGAGGAGGACCTGGCCTCGATCGCGACCTTCATCGATCGCTACCTGACGCAGAACCACCGCCAGGCGTCACCCAAATATCTGGTCGGCGAGAGCTATGGCGGCTTTCGCGCCGCCCGCCTGCCGGAGCTGCTGGCGGACGATCATCACATCGCCATCGCCGGAAGCTTTCTGATTTCGCCGGTGCTCGAATTCAGCCTGATCGACGGCGACAGCCTGGCGCTCCTGCCCGACGTGCTGCGCCTGCCCTCCTACGCCGCCGTGGCGCTGGAGCGCTCGGCGACACCGACACCCGAAGCTCTTGCCGACGTCGAGCAGTTCGCGCTCGGCCCCTACCTGAGCGCCCTGGCCGCCACGCCACGCAACGAGGCGGCGATGCGGGACATCTACGCCAGGGTGGCGCGCTACACCAGCGTGCCCGAACCGGTCGTCGCCCGGCACGATGGCCGCCTCCCGCTCGGCGTGTTCGTGAAGGAAGCGCGCCGGGCCGACGGGCTCCTGATCAGCCGCTACGACGGTTCCGTCACGGCACCCGATCCCTCTCCCGGCTCGCAACGTGCACGGGGCGACGCCCTGTTCGACGGGCTGCGTGCGGCCCTGACCAAAGGCATGACCGCCTATCTTTCCGACACGCTGGGCGTCCACACCGACCTTCCCTACCGCCTGCTGAACGGCAACGCGGTCCGGCAGTGGAACTGGCGCAGCGGCCTCGGCGGGCGCGAGGGCCATGCCGGCGCCGCCGATGCGCTGCGCGAGATGCTGGCCCACGACCGGGCCTTCAGGATCGCCATCGCGCACGGCATGACCGATCTCGTGACGCCCTATCTCACCAGCCGCTACGTCGTCGATCATCTGCCGCCGACGCTGACGGCCGGTCGCGTCACGCTGAACCTCTATCCCGGCGGCCATATGATGTACCTGCGCGCCGCCTCGCGCGCCCGTCTGCACGCCGACGCCGCGCTGCTCTATTCGCCCCTGCCCTAGGGGTCCTGCAACCGGCAAGCAGCTCACGCCGGGCCGGCCGCCGCAACCGCCATCGGGTTCGTCCAGCGCCGCAAAGTGAGTCGAATACTCGCGCGTCGCGCAGCTGCTAGAAGCTTGTGTTCAGGCGAGTCTGTTGCGGCACGATCGATCGTGCCGACGCGTTCCTTCGATTTTCATCATCACCGATGAAGATTGTGTGGTGGGCCTGCGCGCTGCCCCTCCGCCCACTGATTGGCGATGAGGACGAAGACAACGCGTCAAGGCCGCCCCGCCGTCCCCTTGCGCACCCGTCGCCTCATTCCCTGCGGCAGCATTGCGTCGAGCGTGTCGTCGCGGCGCCAGAAATGGTGGTAGAGCGCCGCCGCGACATGAAGCGCAATCAGGCCGAGGAGAAGCAGACCGACCGTTTCGTGCACATCCAGGAGCTGCTTGGCGAGCGGGCGGTCCGTGCCGATCAACGCCGGCAGCTGGCCGAGGAAAAACAGATCCACCCGGTCGCCCCGCGCGTTGGTGTAGAGGAGCCCGAGGATCGGCTGGATCAGCAGAAGGGCGTAGAGCGCGTATTCGCTCCACTGCGCCGCGAACCGCATGGCCTGCGGCATGTCGGCGGGCCAATTGGGGAAGCGCGAGAATTGGCGCCAAACGAGCCGACCGAGCACCACGACCCACACAGTGACGCCGAACGAGCGATGCAGTTGGGTAAGCGCCACGGCTTGCTCCCGGGACGATGCCAAATCGATCGAGAAAGCCAGCACGAAGATCGCGACGATGAGGAATAGCGTCAGCCAGTGCAGGAATCGGATCGTCCCGTCGAAAGCGCTCAGTTCGGGATCGCCATCGTTCCGCAGCATCCGAATATCCCGCTTTCATGCCGTCGCAGGGCAGCAATAGAAGAGACCGGATCGGGTGCGCAATTATTCCCGATGAAATGCCGTGAAGTCGGAAATTTCAAGGTCGTCTGCCCGGGCGACGGCGCGCGCTGCCAGGCGCCCCTGCCGACCGTGGCAGGCATGGCTTGCAAGGTCGCGGTGTTGACCCTGTCGCCGATGACGGTGAGGTGGGAGGTGCGGTCGACTGCCTCGCGGTCGAGCCCGAACATCGCCATCACGCCGTCACCGACGAACTTGTCGACCCCGCCGCGGGCGGCCGGCTGGTTCCGCCGTTACTTGACCACGATCGTGCCGGTCATGTATCGGTGAATCGAGCAGAAATATTGGTAGGTGCCCGGTTTGGCGAAGGTGAAGGTGAACTTGTCGTCGGTGCCGAGCGCCGGCGACTTGAACGTCCTTCCGCCATCGACGCTCGTCACCGTGTGCGGCTCGTCGTCGTGGTTGATCCACACCACCTGCGTGCCGGACGCAACGGTCAGCGTCGCCGGCGTAAAGGCGAAGTTGTCGATGACCACCTGATTGGGCGGGACCACCGGGGTTTGTTGCGCCGATGCGGCCGCAGCAAAGGCAAGCAGGCCTCCGGCAGCGGCGAGCATGCATGCCCGCCGCGCAATCGCGTATTGCATGGGAATCTCCGGATTACGAAGCCAGGGTGGAGTCGGTGATGACGAGGCCGCTGGCCGGCGCGTAAGCGACGTCGCGGATGCCGAGCACCGCTTTCAGGTGGTCAGCTGGAACCTTCATCGGCCCCGGGCCAGGACCCTGGCCCGCGGCAAAAATCGGAAAGGCGGTCGACCTCGCGGTCTGGAAGGACACCTTGCCTTCGACCTTCTGCACGACCTGGTGGATATGGCCATTGAGCACGGTCACCGAGCCAAAGCGCTTCAGATAGGCCATCGCCTGCGCCGCGTCGTCGGTCGCCCAGCCCCATTGCGGGTAGATCGGCCACAGCGGCACGTGACCCAAGACCACAATCGGCGTACTCGCGCTCTTGCCCTTGAGGTCGCTCTCGAGCCACTCGATCTGCTCCTTGCCGAGCGTGCCGCCGGTGCCGGGCGTGAAGCCCAGCACATTGACCAACGCGACGAAGTGAACCCCACCCTCGTCAAAGCTGTACCACCCGCCGGGCGCTGCCCCTTTTCCGCCAAACCGTCCGAAAAACTGCTTGCCGTCATCGCCGATGACGTCGTGCTCGCCGGGGATGAAATGGGTGTCGAGCTTCGCCCCTTTGAGGATCTGGGCGGCGGTGTCGAACTCCTCCGCCTTCGACAGGTGGCTGACGTCGCCGGTATGGATCATCATTGCCGGCTTGTGCGGCAGCCCGGCGATCCGGTCGAGGGCTTGCTGCAGGGTCGCCTTCGGATCGGGATTGGCTTCCGCCTTGAAGCCGATATGGGTGTCGCTGATCTGGACGAAGCTGAAGCCGTCCACTGGCGCCGCCAGAGCCGTGCCGCCAAGGCCGAGCCCGCGCGGCACGCCACCGACGACGCTCCAGACGATGCCGGTACCGGCCCAGGCCATACATTTCAAAAGGCCGCGGCGTGTGCCGCTGGGATTTTCTGTGTCGTGCGAATCCATGTTCGGTGCTCCAATGAAGGGATGTTGGGTAATATGGAGACCAGTCGCTGCAGCGATTTATTCCGGTCGGAAGAAATTTTCCCGCAAGAAAAACAGATCAGCCGCCGATTGGATCTCGCAGGGTCAAAGAACTTAAACGGCCGAGAAGCCGGTCAGTCAGGCAGGGTCGGCATAGCAACCGGAGCTGCCGTCACGCTTCTGCCAGAAAACGCATCAGACACTGTGCGCCGAACTCTAGATTCATGCGACCAGGGGGCCGGGGTCTTATGCCCTCCAATTGCCGGCGGAATAAAATCGACGGTCGGGCGGTATCATTATCCTATGGACGGCGCGCCAGATAGGAGCTCGGTCGAGCGGTTTCGCAGTGTCATGCTGCAGAAGCTGTCAGCTCTGGTGCTCGAAAGCGATCTCAGATGTCTCTCTGATTGGCAGCGACGACACTTGCCCAATATTCATTCTCCGCTCGGTCAACAGATACTTGCTTGGCTAATAAGAAACAAAGATCAGCCGAAGCCTTTCAATCATCTTCTTATTTCGACGAGTTTTAGCACAACGTCCGTGAGACACTTGCTCAACCAGTTTGCCGTCCTTGGATTGGTCGAGGTTCGAAAAGGTCCAGTTACTCGTCGTCCGGGAGATATCGTCGCTACGCCAAAGCTAAAGGAAAGGCTTGAGGAGTATGCCGAGCGCATAAGGGGCATCATTTCGCATCACCGGGGCTTGGACTCATCTCAGTTGGTCAGAACTGTGCAAAGCATGCTTTTGTTCAAGTGAGTTCAATTACGCCTAGTGCCGTGAGCCCGCGCCTAACGGGCGTTCCGCCCGCTTCAGCCGCCTCGCGCGCCAGCATGCGGGGCCAGCGCACGCGAAGCGGAATTTCGATCGCACTTCACCGGTATCATCTCCAGAAGGAGGTGTCGGATGAAACACAACCTCTTCGCGCTCGGCCTGATTTCCATCCTGACCGGCTTGGCCGGCCCCCAGTCAGGCGCGGCCCAGGACTCATCGGCGTCCTACACCGTCAATCCGGTCAGCCCCTCCGACGCCAGCGCAGGCGCGGCGGCGATCAAGTCCAGGATCGAGGCCTGGGGCTACGGCGACGTCAAGGACCTGTCGCGCGACCGCACCGGCAGCTGGCACGCCCATGTCATCAGGAACAAGGTCGAGATTGCCGTGTCGGTCGACAAGGGCGGCCGGATCACCGCCCAGTCAGCCGACAAACAAAGGGCAGCGCGCTGCCGCCAGCTGTACGGGATCGCCAGCCGCTACGTGTCGGGAGGCGCGGGGGTGGAAGGCTCGTTAGCGGCCAACATGGGCGTGATAGACGCCGGTCTCGATTGCCAGAAGGGCCGCTACGAAGAGGGCATCCAGGCGCTGGAGAAAGTCCTGAACGGCCAACGCATATCGTACCCGCCGGGTTGATCGGCCGATCCGCGAGCCGGGCCGCAGTTTGCCACCAACTACCTTTTCTGGGCGGGGCTTGAAGTCGATGAAGACAGCATCGGTGCCGAGCGACAGCGCAAGCCCGGTGCGCCAAGCGCGCGCGTGGCTGCGCGACCACGATACGGTTCGGCGGCTGCGGCTCGCTTGCGGCTGGGTGATGTTTTCCTATCTCATCTTTCACTTCTCGAATCACGCGCTTGGCAACATTTCTCTTCAGGCCATGACGTGGGGCCTGCAGTTTCACGAATGGGTCTGGCACGGGCCCATCGGCGGCACCGCGCTTTATGCGGCCTTCCTCATCCATTTTTCGCTCGCGCTCTGGGCGCTCTATCAACGACGGTGGTTTCGCATGGGCTGGGGCGAGGGCGCGCGGCTGGCTCTGGGCTTCTCTATCGTGCCGCTTCTCATCCATCACTACCTGGCCGGACGCTGGGTCTATACGACCTACGCGATCGACCATCGCTACGACGTGGTGCTCTTGTCCTACTTCACGTTGCGGCCATTTTTGGGCGAACGGCAAATTCTGGTGCTGATCGTCGCCTGGATCCACGGCTGCCTTGGAATGCACTACTGGCTTCGCCACCGACGCGGCTACCAGAGACTGAAGCCCGCGCTGTTGACCGCCGCCGTTCTCCTGCCTTCGCTCGCCTTGCTCGGTATTGCCAACGGCGCGCGCGAGGTCGCTGCGCTAGCGCAGGACCCGACGTGGAAGGCTGCGGTGATTGCGCAGGGGCGCATCGGCGATCCCGCGATTGACGCCCGCGTCTGGGATATCGAGCTCACGATTTATTGGGCCTACGCGGCCGTCGTCGCCCTCGTATTCGTGGCGCGGGGCGTGCGCTGGTGGGTCGAGCAGCGGAGCGGCAGCGTCTGCATCACCTATCCCGGCGGGGAGGTCGTGCGCATCCCCAAGGGTCTTACGGTGCTCGATGCGAGCCGGCGCGCGGGCATTCCGCATGCCTCGATCTGCGGCGGACGGGGCCGCTGCTCGACCTGCCGCGTCCGGGTGTTTCGAGGCTTCGAAAACCTGCCGCCGCCGAGCCAGCACGAGGCAGCGGTCCTCGCCCGATCTCGGGTGGCGCGCAATGTCCGTCTCGCTTGCCAGATTTACCCCACACACGACATAGCGGTCTTGCCTCTGCTGGCGCCTGACATCGTCGCGGACGACCGGCGCCGTCGCAGCGCCGGGACCGTCGAAACTGAGCGTTTTGTCGCGATCATGTTCATAGATATCCGCGAATCGACAGCGCTCGTGGAGAAACTCCTGCCCTACGATGTGATCTTTTTGCTCAATCATTTCTTCGAGGCCGTAGGCGGCGCAGTCGCTGCGGTCGGCGGCGCACCTAACCAATTTCTCGGCGACGGCATGATGGCGATCTTCGGCATGGATTGCGAGCCGCGCGAGGCCTGCCGGCAAGCGCTTGCGGCCGTAGGGCCCATTTATCATCGGCTCGGCGAGATGAACCGCATGCTCGCCGACGAGTTGCCGCGACCGATCGGCATCGGCATCGGCATTCATGCGGGCAACGTGATCCTCGGCGAACTCGGCTATCGCGAGCGCTTCTTGCTCACCGCGATCGGTGACGCTGTCCACGTCGCGTCCCGACTGCAGGAGCTGACCAGGGAGTATGGCTGCCAGGCAGTGGTATCGGAGGTCGTCGGCGAAACGGCGAACATCGCGCTCGTAGGGATGCCCGGCCGCGAAATCAGCGTGCGGGGGCGCGAGGCACAACTGACCGTCCGCCTGGTCGGCAAGGTCGAACAATTATCGCTATAAACATGCGGTGGAAGACGCGACTCATCGAGCGAGGTGTGGGAGGCCGATACGGCGTACGAGTTCCTGGAACCGAGCGTCGGATCGAAGGTTTTCGAACGCCGGACGCAGCAGGATGGACGGGTTGAATCTCGCTTCATAGGCCTTGTTCAACCAGATCATCGCCTGATCCTGATCGCCTAGTCCCGAGTAGATCAAGGCAACATTGGCGTGGGCAGAAGGGTTTTGATCATGCCGAGCCTCCAGGTCCTCGACTAGTTTCATTGCTTCTTCCGTCCTTCCTGAAAGGACGTATACGTAGGCGAGATTCGAGTCGAAGGCCCCACTGTGCCCGGAAAGCTCGATCGCTCTCCGAAACTCTGCGATTGCTTCATCATATGCGTGCTTTTGCACGAGCGCTTGGCCCAGTTGATAATGGGCAACGGCAAAGCTCGGGTCCATCTCCAGTGTTTTCCTGCTTTGCTGCACTGATTCGTCATAGAGATGGGCGATGCACAGTGCATCAGCCATGTCTGCGCTGATGATCAGGGAAAGAGGATCGAGGCTTTCCGCTTTTCTTAACTCGAAGATACCCTCGCTAGGCCGCCCCATCACCATCAGATGCCAGGCATACCACAGATGAGCCGTCGCATAACCGGGATGCAGCTTGATTGCCAGTTTGTATTCCCGATCGGCGGCCTCCCAGTCCCAGCGATAAAGGTCCAAAGCGAAAGCGAGCGAAGTGTGAGCCTCGCCGAGGCTATCGTCCAATGCCAACGCCTGGGTTGCAGCAGTCCGAGCTTTGGCGAAAGCATCCTGGGGAGGAAGGACCCCGTATTCCCAATCGCCTGACAATGCGTAGGAGTCAGCCAAGCCTGAATAGGCCTCGGCATAGGTCGGATCCATCTCGATCGCACGGCTGAAATACTCGATGGCTTTCTTCAGACCATCTCCGGTTCGCTTGTTCCAGAAGTACCGTCCTTTCAGGTAAGCCTCATAAGCATCCGGCTTTACGACCTTTGATTTCACCAGCGCAGCTTGTTCCTGTCGATTCAAGGTCACGCGAATCTGCTCGGCGATGGCACGGGCTACGCGACTTTGGAGAGGTATCGCGTCCTGCAGATCCCCTTCATAGCTCTCGGCCCATATGTGCCGTTCATTAGGCACCTGGATTAACTGAGCGGTGATCCGCACTCGTTCGCCAGAACGCAACACGGTGCCTTCCAACACGGCGTCTACGTTCAGCTCGCGCGCGATCTGGGGCAACGCCCTGTGAGCGTGCTTATACGTCATCGCCGAGGTACGGGAGATCACACGTAACGTGCTGATCTTCCCCAGGCGGGTGATCAGCTCGTCGGTCATGCCATCTGCGAAGTAATCCTGTGACGCATCGCTGGACAGGCTCGCCAGCGGCAGTACCACCAAGGAGCGAATCTGTTCAGGGCTCGCGTCGATCACAGCGACGTCGGCCAGGAACCGATAGCCGCGACGGGCGACGGTCTCCACGAAGCGCGGGTTTTGTGCCGAATCGCCCAGCGCTTCGCGAATCTTGCTGATTGCTTTGTTAACGCCGTGATCAAAGTCCACGGTGATCCCGGGCCAAAGCCGGCTGTGCAATTCCTCCCGGGTCACCAGTTTTCCCGGCTTTTGCACCAGCATACCCAGCAATTGAATGGGCTGCCCCTGCAACCTGATCCGTCTGCCATCCTTCGTCAGTTCGCCGGCTCGAAGATCAAACTCGAAAACGCCAAAACGCAAACGCCCAGGTCCGTCGCTGGCTTCTCGCATACCGGACTCCAGTCCGCTTAGACGCCGATGACGATGATCCGCCGCCGAGTGGTCGACATCGTACTCCAAGCTCGAGTCGGTCCTTGCACCGGCGGAGTCGGTGAATCTCGACTGGCTGCGCGATCGCCCACGCTATTTTTGGCGGGAGTGGTTGCAGTCACCTTAGCAGTAACCCAAAGCGGAGGACAAGTCTCGGTAAGCCGATGATATTACTGACTTTGTGAAGGTAGCCACGTTCCAGCCAAAGAGGACTGCGCGTCCATTGATACGACATAGGTATCTGATCAGTTTGGCTGCGTCGCAGTGCGAAGCAGCCAGAGGCGTCAGTGAACAAGCGAGAATGCGTCGACGATTTCGAGCGGGTCATGCTTCCTCACCTCGATGCCGCCTATAAGCTGGCGCGCTGGCTGGTCCGCAACCCGGCTGTGGCCGAGGACGTCGTGCAGGAAGCATTTCTGCGCGCTCTGAAATACTTCGCATCGTTTCGCGGCGGATCACGACGGGTGTGGTTGCTTCAGATCGTCCGCAATGTTTCGTATTCGCACTTCAAGGCAGAGCGGTCGAGAATGGAGGTTCCGCTCGGCAGGCAAACGGGCGCGGCTGGGGAGCAGGACATAGGCATGGACGTGCCGGATCCGGGCGTCGGCCCCGAGGTCACATTGATGCACCGACAGGAACTCGGCCAGGTAAACAAGGCGCTCCGCGCGCTTCCCCTCAAGCTTCGAGAATGCGTCGTTTTGCGCGAACTGGAGGAGCTTTCCTACAGGGATATTGCCCTGATCACGGGCGCCCCGATTGGAACGGTCATGTCGCGTCTTTCGCGCGCGCGGCAGGCGCTCTCAAAGGCCACAGTAGCATCGTCAGTCAACAGGCGGCTCCCCTTGTACCCTATAGGAGGATTAGCGCGAGCGTGACGCGCTCGGGCGCGGGCACCGAAGACATTATACCGTGATGGCGACCGATGTGTCGGCTACAGTCGACTGACGGGCGGTGACCAGGCTGGCACGCCCGGTCGCCTCAAGTACCCACGTCCGTCGCGAAAGGGAGCTGAGCCATGCCACGAGTGACGCCCATTGCCAGCAAAGCCGACGTCGCCCCCGAGCATCAGGCCGTCGTTGACGACGTGCTTGGCGTGTTCGGCGCCGTCCGTGGCCCATTCAGCATGATGCTGCACAGCCCGGAGATGACGAAGCGCCTGTTGCCGCTGGTGCCGTTCTTCCGCGACGAAAGCGTCGTCGAAGGCAAGCTGCGCTCCGTCGGCATCCTCGCCGCCGTGCGCGAGCGTGAAGCCGCGTACGTGTGGGCGGCGCAGGTAGCGGCGGCGCGTCGCAACGGCCTGCGTGAAGAGGCGATCGATCTGCTGCGCGCGAAGGCCGATCCATCGAAGTTTCCGGCTGAAGAGGCTGCGATCGTGACGTACGTCCGTCAGCTCATGCGCACAAACCGCGCGGAACAGGCCGCCTTCGATGCCCTCCATGGAAAGCACGGCACGAAGTGGCTCGTCGAGCTGACCACCGGTGTGCACTACTACGCCATGCTGTGCGGCGTCGTGAACGCGTTCGAGGTGGCAGCGCCGCCGGACGGAGACAAGCTGCCGGCGTAGCGCCCCGCAGCTTCGGCTACGGCGGATTTTGGGCGTGCCGGAGTGGCTGTTTACCTGTGAGCTAAGCCGAGCGGACGCGGGCGTGGCGGGCGCCTGAGCGGGGCGCGCTGGTCATACGGGTTGCGACCGTGTCGGGGCGGGTCCAGGCCAGGTATTCGGCGGCGAAGTCCGGCGGCAAGACCTCGACCATCGTATCGTTCTCGACCCAGACCTCGATCACGTGGAACGGCCCGCGATTGCAGGTCACACAATGCCAGCCAGCGCGCTCGGCGATCTGTTTCACTTTGCCCGCGTCGGTCGCGACGCTGAGCGCGAAGTGCGTGGCGCCGAAACCGCGTCCCTCCCGGGGCTTCCTGACAAAGCTGCCGCCCTCCTCGCCGGCGGGCTGCAATTCGGTCCCGGCCGGGTAGACCTCGACCCCGGAGCCGTGGTCGTCGAGCTGCAAGGCAAAAAAGCTGCCCGGGTTGGGCGGGAACGGCACCGCCTTGCCGCCCATGATCTCCGCCAGCACCTCGGCGGAGTGCTTGGGGTCGCGCGCGGCGATCGACAGGTGATGGATCATGGTGTTCTCCTCTTCAGTGAGCCCAGCAATAGTACGTTCGCGGCACAGATAGTAGACGCAGAAGACCGCCTCGATAAGATCGATTGGCCTCTATGCACCATCCTGGACTACCGAACGATGGGGGCTTTTTCATGGGGCGCACACAGCCCCGGCGTCGCGTAATCGCCGACGACCGGCTGGCGCCAGGTGCTATAATCGACGGCAACGGCAATCGAATGCCGAACAGGAGGAACACAAGATGGCGTACGACGTTTTGATCAAGAACGGCCGGGTCGTCGACGGCTCGGGGATGGCGTCGTTCCATGGCGATGTCGCCGTCAAGGACGGCAAGATCGCCGAGATCGGCAAATTGTCGGCCGCTGCCGACGCGGTCGTCGATGTCGGCGGTCAGGCGATCGCCCCGGGCTTTATCGACAATCACTGCCATTATGACGCCCAGGTCACCTGGGATCCGCTGTGCTCGTTCTCGTGCGATCACGGCGCGACCAGCGTCGTTATCGGCAATTGCTCGCTGTCGCTGGCGCCGGTGCGCCGTGGCAAGGCCGAACGCATGGCCGAGTTCCTCTCCTATGTCGAAGCGATCCCGATGGAGGTCTTGAACACGATCAAGGTCGATTGGGAGACCTTCCCGCAATACATGGACAAGCTCGACAGGCATCTCGGGGTCAATGTCGGCGCGCTGATCGGGCACACCGCGGTGCGCTATTACGTGATGGGCGACGAGTGCCAGAAGCGCACCGCGACCGACGCCGAACTGAAGGAGATGCAGCAGGTCGTGCGCGACGGCATCGAAGGCGGCGCCCTCGGCCTGTCGGTATCGCGCAACCGCGGCCACTACGACCCGCAGGGCGTGCACATCCCGGCATTGTGGGCGGACGAGAAGGAGATCTTCGCGCTCGCCGACGTGTTGCGCGAAATGGGCACCGGCATCATCCAATCGGGCGGCGGCCGCGACGCCGAGATGAAGGACGGGCTGATGGCGCGGCTCTCGGAAGCGACCGGGCGGCCGGTCGTCTACAACAATCTCGGCCAGAGCGTGCGCCGCCCCGGCGAGTGGAAAAAGCACATGGACCGAGTCGACGAAACCTCGCGGCAGGGCATCCGCGCCTACCCGCTGGCCTCGCCGAACACGACGACGCAGACCTTTACGATGGCGAACACCCAGGTGTTCCGCGGTGCGCCGACCTGGCACCCGATCCTCCTGGCGAGCGACGCGGAGAAGCTCAGGGCCTATGCCGACCCGGCGGTGCGCGCCAAATTGCACGAGGAAATGGTCGATTGGAAGGTTGAGATCCCCGGCAATACGATCGCGCGGGAATGGTACAACTACATCTGGGTCGAGGAGCCCCAGCTCGACAAGAACAAGTGGATGCAGGGCAAGACGCTGAGCCAGCTCGCGACGGCGCAGGGCAAAGGCATCATCGACGCGTTTCTCGACCTGGTGGTCGAGGAAGGACTGAAGACGGTGTTCGTGCAGGCCGAAAACAATATCGACCTCGACGCCATGCGCGAAATTCTGAACTATCCGAACGCGCTGATCGGATTGTCGGATGGCGGCGCGCATGTGCAGTACCACGGCGGTTATGGGTTCTCGACCCGTCTCCTCGGCGAGTGGGTGCGCGAAAAGCAGGTCATGAGCCTCGAAAACGCGGTGCGCCGGCTGACCTTCGATTCGGCCTCGACCTTCGGGCTCTACGATCGCGGGCTATTGCGTCCCGGCATGATCGCCGACATCACCGTGTTCGACCCTGACACGGTCAAGCCGCTGCCCGAGTTTATCGTGCACGATTTCCCGGCCGGCGGCTGGCGCTTCAAGGAGCCGGCGGCCGGCATCTACGCCACCTTTGTCAACGGCCGGATGCTGATGAAGGAAGGCGCCCACACCGGCAACCTCCCCGGCCGCGTATTGCGCAACTCGCGCTACCAGGCCGCGCGCGGCTAGGTCCTGTGGACTCGAGGGACTTGCTCTAGAATCCAAATATTCTAGAGCATGACCTTCCGCTCGGCTGATACCCTGGACACGGGCATTCGGCTCGACTCCAATAGGTGTCCAAGAGCCCGGGCGAGGTCCCCCTACGGCGAGGTCAACGTTTATCCCGGAGACACTCGATTCGTCTCGGGGAATGGTTGGAACTCGGTCGGCTGAGTCGGGAGCGACCGCGCACGATTCCGGGCGGATTCCATGGAGGCGGTGATGCGGGTCCATGAAGCCATTGTCGCGGTGCTCAGGGATCTCGGCGTCGACGTCATCTTCGGCGGCGCCGGCGAGGAGTCGATGGGCATGCAGATCGCCGTCGCCCAGGCCGAGGGGGTGCGGGGGATCATCCCCAAGCACGAGCAGAACGCGTCGTTCATGGCCTGCGGCTACGCCCTGTTCAGCGGCAAGCTCGGTGTCTGCTTCTCGACAGCCGGC
>Ga0210402_10001961_pt1 | contig 20565 bp, 18 predicted proteins | sample IncBWC7MmetaG_FD_161055 | JGI IMG/M metagenome (GOLD analysis project Ga0210402, IMG submission 161055) | Forest soil microbial communities from Barre Woods Harvard Forest LTER site, Petersham, Massachusetts, United States - Inc-BW-C-7-M | ecosystem: Environmental > Terrestrial > Soil >... | reverse complement strand
CTCGACGAGGTGTCTAGCGGTCTCGACGAGAGCACTGACTGGGACATCATGCGCCTGCTGCGGCGCCTCGCCGACGAGGGGATGACCATCGTCGTGGTCACCCATACCTTGGCGAACGTGGCGGAGTTCTGTGACAAAATCATCTGCATGGGACGTGGCGGTCAGCCCACTTTCATCGGCACGTTTCCCGAGGTGTTGGATTTCTTCGCGGTGCGCCGCCTGGGCGAGGTGTTCAACCGCATGGACGAGCTTGGCGCGGAGAGCTGGCGCGCAAGGTTCGAGCAGACCGTCGGCGCGACGGCAAACCTGCCGCCCGCGGCAATCGCGCGCCCGGGTCGGCAGCGCGCCAACCCGCACCGTCACCGCGGACCGCCCCTGGCCGCGACGCTTGTCAAATTGCGGCAAATCGTCGGGCAAGGGGTCATTCTGCTGCATAGGAACACGAAGCTGCTGCTGGCCGACCCCCGTATGCTGGTCATGGCGACATTGCAGAGCCTGCTGATCGGCGGATTGATCGGCTACGCCTTCGGCACCTTCGGTGCGGGACAGGAGCAGATCAACGCACAGAACGCGCTCTTGCTGCTGCTCGGCCTCAGCGCGATCTGGCTCGGCTGCAACGCTGCGTCGAAGGAGATCGTCGGCGAGTTGGCGATCTTTCGGCGCGAGCGCGACAGCAATCTGTCGACCGCGGCCTTCGTCGGGGCCAAATTTCTCGTGTCCGGTGTATTCACCGTGCTTCAGCTTGCCCTTGTCTTTGCGCTTGTCGGCACGCTGGCGGAAGATATCCCCGGGATTTGGCTGGAGCAGTTCATGCTGCTGACGATCGGCGCGATGGCGGGGACCGCAATCGGGCTGCTGATCTCGGCGGTCGTCAACACCCGCGACCAGGCGACCATGATCGTTCCCCTGGCCCTGGTGCCGCAGCTGATCCTGGCCGGGGTGCTGGTGCCCAAGCTGCCGAACCTGGCGGAGATGCTGGCCAAGGTAGGGGTCAGCGGCTACTGGCTGACCGAAGCGATGAAGTCGGTGTTCATCGCCGCCGAGGGGCCGATCCGGATGATCGATCCGCGCACGGGCTCGCTTATGGAGATGACCGCAGAACCAGCCGGCCGGGGCGCCGCGATCGTCGCGCTGCACGCCCTGGCATTCTTGCTGATCGCCTATCTGGTGACTCTGCTGCGCCACGGCGCGCGCAGGCGCGGCGCCTGAACGCACGCGGGCCGCCCCGTGCACGACGATGAAGCGCCAAGGTTAGTTGTCACTCCCGTCACGATATGCAGCGATCGCCTCTCGGGCACACCTGCGGGTGGGGCGTCAAGATCCACCCCTATACAACTGCGTGAACCTGTATCACTGGGGGTTGGATGACGCCGACAACAACGGAACGCTCTTACCCCTGTTCGAACGCCCCTATTCCAAAAAACGGGCAAGACTTCTACTGAGGATCGCGGCCTATTAGAACGGAAACTCCGTTCGCTCCAACGCGGGTGTGAAGGCCCCGCGACGTTCAGGGACGTTCAGATATGCAGCGGGAGCGTCTCGTCCCGCTAAAAAATGTTGCACAATATTGCTACGGTCTTGAGCGACATCGTCGGGCTAGGCGGTTTGTCGACGGAGTGTGCGAAACACTTTCTTGAAAGAGCCCACGGTGCCGCTGCTGCCCTGGCGAGTGACGCAGAATCGAGCTCGGTAACCTACCGCGTTTTTCAACAGTATCGTTTATTTTCGGACCTGACGCGAAGCTTGAGGCCGAAGCACGCGCAAACGCGCGAGTATGGGCCAAGCCGAGACTAAGAATTTGGAGTTATGAGTACACGCCCTAACTCTTGAAGCACATGCGGGGGAGAACCCGCCATGAAATCATGAGACCATCGTTCCAGGCGGCTGGCCGCGATCCTGTTGGCGGGAATTTGCCTCGCACCGCTTGCCGCGAAGGCGCGGGACGCGATGACACTTCAACCTCCTTTCGCAAAATTTCAGACCAACAAATTGCTTGCCGATTGCTTTGCGCCCGGGGAGCCGCAAGATGCACACACATTTGTTGACGACGACGGCGGCTGCGGCATTGCTCGCGGCTACGTCCGCTCAAGCGAGTAGGATTTTCCAAGAACAACCATGTCGTCGCACGAACGGCTCGCGGCCATTCGGGCTGCCGCTGCCGAAGCAGCCGCGCCTGCGTGCGACCGCGGTGCTGGCGACTGCCGCGCTCAATCTCGCCGCGCGCATTGCTATTCCAATCATCGTTTTGAGCGGTGTCTCCGGGGTGGCCTTTGCGCAAAACGCAACATGGCTAGGCACCCTCTCTTCTGACTGGAACACCGCGGGCAACTGGAACCCGAATGTCGTCGTCCCAACCGGAATAGCTACATTCAATCCATCGACTCCAACCTCGATTACGTTCTCAGCTCCTTCTACTGTCCAAACCCTGGCATTCAATGCGCCGGGCTATACTGTCAATTTGCGGGACTTGACTATCACTGGCAACGGGATCCAAGCCACTCCGACGAACGTCCGACTTTAAACGGGGGGAGTGCCCACTTAAGGCCTGCCGGCGCTGGATGCGGTCAGCGGCCAGCCCTGGGCCGACTTCGGCAAGCGTCGCGGTCTACGGCTCGTTCACGCAATCAGGCTTTTATGTCGATGCGCTGGCGGGCTACGCCTATTACAACAACCAGGTGCATCGCCAGATCTTGATCCCCGGCCTGGACCAGCGCACCGCCACCGGCAGCACCGGCGCCAACCAGTTCCTCGGCCAGATCGAGGGCGGCTACAAGTTCGACGTCTATGCACCCGCCGCCGCGACCATCACGCCGTTCGGCCGCTTCCAGATTACGAGCGCGACGCAGAATGGGTTCAGCGAGTCGGGAGCGCAAATGCTCGACCTCAACGTGTTTCAGCAGACGACGAATTCGCAGCGCACCACCATCGGTGCCGATCTGGCGGGCGCCATCGGCATCGGCGGGGACAGGAAGCTCAATCTCGATTTCAGGCTGGGCTGGATGCACGAGTTTGCCGATACCGGCCGGCCGATCACCGCGGCCTTTGGCGGCGCACCGGGGAGCGCCTTTACCGTGTTCGCCGCCCCGCCGGGGCGCAACTCGGCGGTGCTCGGCCTCTCGGCCATGGCCAACATCGCCGCGGCGACGCAGCTCTACCTGCGCTACGATGGCGAGATCGCCACTGGCACCGACAACCACGCCGTCAACCTCGGCGCACGCTTCTCCTGGTGAGACGGCTGGCAACTCGCCAACTTAGGGTTGTGACGAAGTCCGTTGGGTCAAGGGGTGATGGATAGGCCCATACGGACTACGAGCGCCCCAAAATGTCGTCCCAAAGATTTGTCCCTGAGGTTACTGAGCGATCGCAAACGATTGCGCGCTACCGTCATCGACTAGCTTGCCTTCCCCTGCGGTGTGAAGTTTGTTGTTTTTGTAGGCACACAGAGAAGGGGGGCAGGATGGAGTGGAACCGAAAGTATTCGCTGCGCAGTTATCTGCGGCGGCGTTATGGGTCGTGCCGGTACTCGCTTATGTCACGTCATTCGTAGCAATACGCATCGTCGGCTACCTGGATGACTGGCTCCAATGGTCCTGGGAATGGCACATGGAAGTCGACACGGTTCATTCCGTGTTGCAAGGCCTGGTTGCTGCAACGATCTCGTCTATCGTCTTTGCCTTCAGCTCCCTGTTGGTTGCGATCCAGGTTGCCAGCGCGCAGCTCAGTCCTCGAGTCATTGCCGCGACCTTGCTGCGCGACAACACCATCCGGCTTGTCGTCGCGCTTTTCGTGCTCACCCTGAGCTTTGGCCTGGGCACCCTGGCAAGATCGCAGACGCAGGTTCAGTATCTGCTCCTCAGCTGTGCGGTGGTTCTGGCCGGCACCTCGACAGTCGCCTTCATTTATCTGATCGACTACGCGGCGCGGCTGCTGCGACCGGTCAGCATCGTGTGGCGGCTGGGTGAGGAGGGATTGTCGGTAATAGAACAGGTCTATCCCTCGAAGATCAAAGGAAAACATATACGGTCGAAGCCGCACCCGTCGTTGGGAACGCCGGGTCGGATCATCGTGCACCAGGGCGTGTCCGCAATCATCCTGGCGCTCGATCTTGAGACGCTTCGGCTTGAGGCCGAACGCTCCAACGGCATCATCGAGTTTAGCCGCCAGGTCGGCGATTTCCTTGCTGTGGGGGAGCCGCTGTTCCTGTTGTACGGCGGCTCCGCCGAGGCGGAGGATCGCGTACTTCGCGGGGCGGTCGCGACTGGCCCGGAGCGTACCATCGAGCAGGATGCGACTTTCGCGTTTCGGGTCATCGTGGATATCGCCATCAAGGCGCTGTCGAAGGCAATCAATGTCCTACCACCGCCGTCGTTGCGATCGACCAATTGCACCGCCTGCTCCACGTCGTCGGCCGCCGCCATCTCCACGATGACGTGATCATGGACAGCTCCGGCAAACCCAGGGTCATTTTCAGGACACCCGGCTGGGACGACTTTGTCCAGCTGTCCTGCCGGGAGATCCGGCTGTACGGAGCCGAAAACTACCAGGTCGCGCGGCGCCTCAGGGCTATGCTCGATAACCTCGTGGTTAGCCTTTTTGAGGCGCGCCATGCCGCCTTGCTGAAGGAGCTCGAACTTCTGGACCGCACACTCGATCGCCTGGATCTTTTGCCTGATGATTTGGCGTTGGCGCAGACTTCGGATCTGCAGGGGTTGGGAGCGCCAATCCGCGATCCGCGACTGAAGGGACCCGTGACACTCTCCTAAGCGCCTTCTGGCAGTTTCAGGTCAGCGCCGTGAAGAGCCTCGCGAGATCCGACGCCGATGTGTCTTATGATGCTCGTGGCTTCGACCATCGTGATGCTTCAACGAACCCCTGGTCCTCGCGACCGAGTATCTTCGTAGTCTGAGTCGCTATACATAGATCGCTTTTGGACTTGCTAAACTCAATGGTTCGCGCACAGCGCCTAACGCGAGATCTGCTAAGGGTCCGAGTCGGGCCACGTGCGGTGGTGCTGCCACACTCGCGCCACGGAAGCGGGCTGGAGATAAGCCGACCTGCCGCGGGGGCCCCGACGGGTCCTTGTGACCAGGAAGCACGTGAGCCGCGACAGCAATCCTAGAACGCCACGGAGCAAGCATAGTAGAGTTTGACGTGCTGTACGCTCCAGCCTTGCTGAACGATTTGCCTGACCGGACTTAGTCAACCGTGCAAGAGCTGAAGTCGGCGGCCGTCATCGAGCCACAGCAGGATCAGTAGCCACGGATCGCCTCGACTATGAGGATCGGCATTATTTCGGATACGCATGGTCTTCTTCGGCCTGAGGTCACCGAACGACTCGCGGGCGCCAACTACATCATTCATGCTGGGGATATCGGCCGCCCTGAGGTGATTTCAGGACTGCGTAAAATCGCACCGGTAACGGCAATAAGTGGAAACATCGATAGGGGAGAGTGGGCGGCCCGGTACCCGGACACTGCGCTCATAAAGCTAGGCGGCCGGTCTTTCTACGTGCTTCACAACCTCAAAGAGCTGGAGCTCGATCCGGCCGCTGCCGGAATCGATGTGGTTGTGTCAGGACATTCGCATCGGCCGAAAATCGAGACTGTTGGGGGCGTCCTCTATCTCAATCCAGGAAGCGCCGGGCCACGCCGTTTCACCTTACCCATTGCACTCGCGACGCTTGAGCTAACCGGCGACGCGCTCCGGCCGTTCATCCATCACATTGGCAAGATGCCCTCTCAAAAATAGCGATTTTGCCGTGGTGAACGCCCGTGTTGAGCCCAAAGGCAACACCATCACCATTACCAAGCAAGCGTCAGGCACCGCAAAAATCGACCCACAGATGGCTGCATTCAATGTGCGGTCGCTTGGATGGCCGCAAATCCGGCGTCGTCGCAAACTAGCATCTTTGTGATCTAGGCCGTCTCATGTACGAGGGCCTGGCCCATAATCATGTCATGTCCGTTCCCGGGCCCTAAAGCGGACTCGGTCGCGTCCCTCGGAATTTCGCAAAAGTGCCAAAAGCGAAAGTAATTGTGGACGGCACCTGGCGGACCGGTCGATTCGCGAAAGCTCCGTCGGTTCAAGGGTCTGGAACTGGAACGGCAGCGCCGCGCCCGGTACCGCTTATGCAGTCCAGAGCCGACCTTAATGCGCCCGTAGCGCCGAACTGTTACGAGAACGCGGCGGTCCGTGGGTTGGCGCGTTGCGTCGACCCCGGTTTAGCCATTGGCGGCGGAGGCAAGCATGGGCCCTGCGATCGTGGATGTGGCGGAACAAGCGCGTTTGAACGAGGCGCGCGAGGCGCAGGTCCCGTGGAAGAAATGGGGGCCGTATCTCAGCGAGAGGCAGTGGGGCACGGTCCGTGAGGACTACAGCGAGGACGGCAACGCCTGGAACTACTTCACCCACGACCAGGCGCGGTCGCGCGCCTACCGGTGGGGCGAGGACGGGCTCGGCGGATTGAGCGACGACAGGCAGCTGTTGTGCTTCGGGCTGGCGTTGTGGAACGAGCGCGACCCGATTCTCAAGGAGCGCCTGTTCGGGCTCACGAACAGCGAGGGCAACCACGGCGAGGATGTCAAGGAGTACTACTTCTACCTCGATAGCACGCCCACGCACTCGTACATGAAGTACCTGTACAAGTACCCGCAGCGCGAGTTTCCCTATCGCGACCTGGTCGAGACCAACCGGAATCGATCGCGCGAGGAGCTCGAGTACGAGTTGCTCGATACCGGCATGTTCGACGGCGACCGCTACTTCGACGTGTTCGTCGAGTACGCCAAGGCCAGTCCGGAGGACGTGCTGGTCCGCATCACCGTGCACAATCGCGGGCCCGAGTCGGCCCGCCTGCGCGTCCTGCCGACCCTGTGGTTCCGCAACACCTGGTCGTGGGGCGAGGACGCGCGCAAGCCGTCGCTGCGGCAAGCGGCGCCGAGTGCCGTTCAGGCGGCGCACCCCGACCTCGGCGAATACTGGTTGCACTGCGACGGCGCCCCGGAGCTGCTGTTCACCGAGAACGAGAGCAATGCACAGCGCCTGTGGGGCCAGCCAAACGCGTCGCCGTACGTCAAGGACGCATTCCACCGCTCGGTGATCTCGCGGCAGGCCGAGGCGGTGAATCCCGCCGGGGCCGGGACCAAGGCGGCCGCCCACTATGCCCTCGAGGTGCCGGCGGGCGGCAGCACGACGGTCCGCCTGCGCCTGTCGGCCAAAAGGTCCGAGGATGCCTTCGGTGATTTCGAGACCGTGTTCGCGAGCCGCATCGCTGACGCCGACGAATTCTACCAGCGGATCGTGCCGAGGTCGCTCACCGAGGATCAGCGTCGCGTCCACCGCCAGGCGATGGCCGGCGTGCTGTGGGGCAAGCAGTACTACTACTTCGACCTCGAGCGCTGGCTGCGCGAGCACCACAGCCATCCATTGCAGGAGGCCGCCGTCGGCGGTGTGCGGAACGCGGAATGGTTCCATATGCTCAACGCCGACGTGATCTCCATGCCTGACAAGTGGGAGTACCCGTGGTACGCGGCGTGGGACCTGGCCTTCCACACGATCACCCTGGCGCAGGTGGATTTCGACTTCGCCAAGGAGCAGCTGCTGCTGATGCTGCGCAACCTGTACTTCCATCCGAGCGGGCAGATCCCCGCCTACGAATGGAACTTCAGCGACGTCAATCCACCGGTGCATGCCTGGGCCACGCTGTGGCTCTACAAGTACGAGAAGCAGCTCGGCCGGGAGGACCGCAGGTTCCTGGAGCACTCGTTCCATGGCCTGATGCTGAATTTCAACTGGTGGGTCAACCGCAAGGACCCGGCCGGGCGCAACGTCTTCGCCGGCGGCTTCTTGGGCCTCGACAACATCGGCATCTTTGATCGCAGCGCGCCGCTGCCGACCGGCGGCTCACTGGAGCAGGCCGACGGTACGGCGTGGATGGCGTTCTACTGCCAGAGCATGCTGGAGATCGCCCTCGTCCTGGCCGAGACCGACACAGTCTACGAGGAGATCGCCTTCAAGTTCGTCCAGCACTTCATGTGGATCGCCTACGCCATGGACCGTCGCGGCGAGCATCGCGACGAGATGTGGGACGAGCAGGACGGCTTCTTCTACGACGTACTGCGGCTGCCCGATGGCCGGGCGATGCGTTTGAAGGTGAGGTCGCTGGTCGGCCTGCTGCCGCTCTGCGCATCGGCGGTGATCGAGTCCGATGCCGTCGAGCGCTTGCCCAGGCTGATGGCGATGGTCGCGCAGTTCCGGGATCGCCATCCGGAGTTGGTATCCCAGGTGGCGCCGACGGAAGCAGGCTTCATCGGCCGCAACGGGCGCAGGCTGCTGTCGATTCTGAACCGGCGGAAGCTCGAGCGCGTGCTCGGCTACCTGCTCGACGAGAACGAGTTCCTCGCACCGCACGGCATCCGCTCACTGTCGCGCCATCACTTGGAACATCCGTTCGTATTCCATGTCGATGGCCACGAATACAAGGTCCAGTACCTGCCGGCCGAATCGAACACCGGCATGTTCGGCGGCAACTCCAACTGGCGCGGCCCGGTATGGATGCCGGTCAACGCCCTGATCGTCCGGGCGCTGGTGAACCTGTACGCCTTCTACGGCGACGAGTTCACGGTCGAATGCCCAACCGGCTCGGGGCACCGTATGACTCTGTTCGAAGTGGCACAGGAGATCGTGCGCCGGCTGACGAGCACTTTCCTGCGCGACGCCGACGGGCGGCGGCCGGTCTACGGCGGAACGACCCGGTTCCAGGACGATCCGCACTGGCGCGACCTCATCCTGTTCTACGAGTACTTCCACGGCGACAACGGCGCCGGCCTCGGAGCCAGTCACCAGACGGGATGGACCTCCCTGGTCGCCCCCCTGCTGGACCTGTTCGGCCGGGTCGACGCCAGAACGCTGCTCGAGGTCGAGCGCGGCAGCATCTTGGCCAGGGTCGTTCGGGAACAGGTCGGCGGAGAGCCGGTGAGAACGGGTTGAGGAGCGGCCATGTCCGATCCACGCTACCCGGCGCTTTACCAGATCAACACCCGCGTCTGGTTGACCGGAGCTCTCGCGCCCGCTGGGCAGGCGCGCGACCCTGGACGATGTGCCTGACGCCGAGCTCGACCGGCTGGCGCGGCTGGGGCTCGACTGGCTGTGGTTTCTGAGCGTCTGGCAGACCGGCCCGGCGGCGCAGATGGTCTCGCGCGCGCATCGCGGCTGGCGCCGCGAGTTCGAGGAAACGCTGCCCGAGCTTAACGAGGATGACATCGCCGGCTCGGGATTCGCCATCCGGAGCTACACCGTGCATCGCGACCTCGGCGGCGATGAGGCACTCGAGCGCCTGCGGAGGCGACTGCAGGAGCGCCGCCTGAAGTTGATGCTCGACTTCGTCCCCAGCCACATGGCACCGGATCACCCGTGGATCGACGAGCATCCCGGCTACTTCGTCCACGGCAGCGAGAGCGACCTGGAGCGCGCGCCGCGCAACCACTGTCGCGTGCAAACGAAGAACGGCCCACTGGTATTGGCTTATGGCCGCGATCCCTACTTCGATGGTTGGCCCGACACGCTGCAGCTCAACTACGGCAACCCGGCATTACAGCAGGCGATGATCGGCGAGTTGGAGCGGATCGCCGGCCAATGCGACGGCGTCCGAGCAGATCATCGGCGACCGGTGACCTCATGGGGTGCGACAAGGTCGGCCCCCCATTGATCTATTTGCGGGCGAAAATGTGGGCCTGGGGACGAGGGTTTGGCGCTCAGATTTTTTAGCCGACCCACCCCCCACCTATGCCGTCCCGGGAAGTGCCGGATCCGAAGTCGCCGCCACTGGCTTATCGGGCAACTCGCAGCGGTCAAGTGGTTTGAAATCACATGTACGCAAATACCCACGATTTTTAACCGGTCTTGAAGCGCCGGGAGCCAATCGCTCGATTTAATGATCAACGGGCCTGACTATTTTGCAAACGTCTCGCGCTTGATTGGGCGTGGCGGCATAGTCGTTTGCGGGTGCTACCCGTGCGTCGCCGCAGACTCCACGGGCTGCTGACAGAAATTACGCGCAGCGAACCCCAGGACCAGGGGACGATCGCCCACGCTCTTACCGATGCTGGACTCTCTCTCCAGCATTGTGACAATGCGCGACCACTCCCGCAGTTAGCCCAGCATTCCAGCCAGTTGTTGGCTGACTGGAAAAGTCCAGTTCTGACCACAGTTTCAAAGCAGCAAGTCACCGTGCAGCCGTGAGCAGGCGGGGCCTCGTCCAGACAAGCATGAAAGGTGTTGCCCTTGAGCGCCTCTATCCGCACACAAATCGGCATGCTCGTCATCGCCACGAGCGTCGTACAATTTGCCAACGGCTTCTTCGGCACCTACATCTCATTGCGAGTGGCAATTGAGGGCTTCGACGTTCCCGGCCTGGTACTCAGCGCCTATTTCGCCGGCTTCACCCTGGGCGCGTTTCGTTGCGGCAGCATCATCGAACGGATCGGTCACATTCGGGCGTACGCCGCATTTGCCGCCTTGGTCGCCGCCGCCGTTGCCATAATGCCGCTCCTGATTGGATCGCTCGCCTGGGTCATCCTGCGTGCGATCGTTGGCTTCGGTTGTGCCGGTATTTTCGTCACAACAGAGAGCTGGCTGACCGCAAAGGCCCTCCCATCCGAGCGCGGACGCGTCTTCTCGATCTATATGGTCGGCACGTTCCTGGCTCTTGCGCTGGGCCAGCTTTTGATAGCCCGAGTGGATGTGAAGGCGTCGGCATCGTTCAATGCCATTGTCGCACTGTTCGCTGTGGCACTGATCATGGTCACCACGGCCCGCGCCGAGCCACCCCGAGTGAGCGCCGTGGCCGTACTGCCCTATGGTGTGCTCACGCGAGCCGCACCTATCGCTGTGACGGGTTGCGCCTTGAGCGGGCTCGTCGGGGGTGCCTTCTACGCGCTTGTTCCGGCGTGGATGCAGGATCAGGATACCCCACGAGAGACCATCGCGCTGTTCATGCTAGTGGCCGTGCTTGGCGGATTTGCCTTCCAGATACCGGTCGGTCGGCTCTCCGACCGGTTCGACCGTCGCATCGTGCTGGCATTCCTCGGTCTGGGCTTTGCTGGCACTGCCATCGTCATGGTGCACCTGCCGCGCTCCCTGTCGACGATCCTGCCCGCCGCCGTCCTGCTCGGCGGATTCATGTCGACACTCTACCCCGTCTGCGTCGCCCACGCTCACGATCGCATGCCGGCAGGTCGGGTCGTGGCGGTAAGCGGACGGCTCATCCTGGTGAGCGGACTGGGCTCGGTGCTGGGCCCGCTGATCGGTGCGAGCCTGATGGCGCGCTTTGGAATTGACGGCGTGTTCTACTTCATGGCTGTCGCGGTAATCCTGCTGGCACTCGTAGCCGGCTTCGGAAGTCTGACCACGCACTCTCCAATGCACCTGAAAGCACCCTTCAAGATCCTGACACCCCAGGCTGGGCCGCGCGCGCATGATCCGCTCGACCCCCTGGACGGGCCTCCACCGCTCAATGATCCACGATAGATTTGGTTTCCATCTTCGATTCGAGCAAACCATCCTGAATCATGCGAACCAACAGTTTCCTCGCGATTTCCTCCAGGGCAACGGTTTGCGTTGGGCTCAAAAGCACGCTCGCCGTGGTGCCTTCGCCAGACGATTCCCAGACGATATGACCGGTCTGTGAGTCCCAAAGCTGAAGCCACAGCCGCAGCGTCGTCACCCTGTTCCGGACCAACTTGATACCAGCCGCCTCAAACTTATCGAGTATCTCCTCGCCGAACTGTGCAAGCCCCGGCAGCAGCACGTATTGCGAGCCAAGTCCTGATCCAATCCGTCGCAGCTGATGGCGGTCCAGCATCCCATTGCGCGCGAAGCCGGCGCGCAAATCGGCGTACTCTGTCGCCAATCGCTTGTCCGTAAGCCGGTTCAGGGTCTCGGCCGCGGGAATTTCGCGGATCGGCGGGGTCACTTCGGCAAGCGCACCGCTCAGCGCATGCGACAGGGTGGGGCTCAAGCCCTGCAGATTGGCCGGTGCCACAAATGCCAGCACCACCACCGGCGTATGGGCCAGATCCCTCGTATCGAGTGACGGAGGCTTCGCTGTCGAGGTGGCATAGGTATCTGAAAGATACGGGGGACCGCAGCCTCCCAGCAGCATTGCCACTATAGCTAACAACGCCACGCCAATACGACCTATCGCAGAACTTGTTTCCCGCACCATCAAGGCGCGAGCGCCGACATCGTGGTCCGCCATTTTCTCCTCCATCTCGTGGGGACACCATGGTCACTCCGCGCGCCACTGATTTTGTCCGCAATCGGTCGCCCGGGCAAAAGCGCTGCCGAGGTTCTATCTCTGCACGTTGCTTTTCGGAGCGATCAACCCCGGCGGTCACAACAAGGGTGTGGCAAGCCGACAATCTGCTGTGCAATCCGTGGGCATTGCGGCGTTTTTGGAAGTGGTCGCCGCTCACAATTCGGACCCGAGGGAGGACGCAGACATGCGTGGCTGCGACGAGGCCGTCGGGCTCCGACACGGAGCGCTGCAGTCGCCCGGGGGCCGGGGTAACACTCGGGGCGGCCTTGATTGCGACCATCCTGATCCGCCGCACGCCAATTCTCGCTGTGCTTGGCTTCAGGTGAGATGTTCGTGCCTTCGACGTGAGGAAAATAGAGGAAACTTCATCGTGGAACGCGACGATCACGGCCAGCGGCTGCCGGGTCACAGCGCCAATCCTGGCGGTGGACCCGGCGTCCCGGAGATGATCAAGGCGACCCTGCGCGAGCTTCCGCCGCGCGATTCAGCGCCCGGGCGAGCAGCTGGGCAGCGAGGACTAGCGCATCCAGCTCGAAGCGTCCAAGGCATCCTCGACCGGCATTTGGACCGACCGGCAATCCAGGCGGACATCAGCCCCATCGTGGTATTGCGGACGATCACCTTGCGCCGCTGCTCGGGGTGGCGCGGAAGAGGAGAGCCGAGCCGATCGACCTGGACGAGCGAGATGTCGTCGGCATCACGCCGTGCCAGTCAGACCCGAAGTAGCCCAACCTCTGACGCTACATCCGCGGCGAGGATGTTAGCGCGGCTGTGATGGGCGTAGACGAGGCGACCTCGAGACGTGATAGTCAGTGCGACCGTAACCTCCCCAAGCCCAAAGCTCAGACCCGCTGCTACTCGATCGGATTAAGAACGCAGACGGACGGAGAAGGAAAGGCGCGTTACACCTGGACAGATCATGCGCTTCGCAGGAATGCCCGAGGTGAGCTTTTAAGGACCACCGGGGTTTGCTTCCCCAGTGCGGGCCATTTTTCTATGCGCGTTCGCGGCAGCCCGTTTCGGTGCGGCCGCGCCCCATTCTTCACACGGGACAGCTTCCGGCCGTTGGCCCATCCTTGACGGAAACCGTCCTGGGAGGAGAATCCATGGCGGCACCATCTCAAGCTCTTGCGCTGCCGTGGTACGCCCGTAGCGACTATCCGGCACTGTTGGGTCTGTTTAGCGACGCAAACAAGTTGCCTACGACTTATGACGCTTGGCTTAAGCGTGCCGAGCGGATCGAGTGGCAATTTCAGAAAGCCGGTTTTGTTGTCTCAAAGACCTGGATCCGACCCATCCCCTTTGCGGCCTGGTGCGACGAGCGGAACATTTCTCCTGATCGAGTAGCGCGCCTGATTTTTGTCAATGAGGCTGTGCGAGACCTCCTAGTCTAGAATCGCGCCAACACTGAACGGTGCTACGCTCGCCCCATGCCTACTCCGTTGGCCGCCTCTGGCATGGTTCGAACAACGAATGCTTGAGACCACCGCCTGCCTGCTCGCGAGCAGCCCTACTGGATCCCGTAAATTCCGCTCGCGCGACAGAGCGAAGTAACCTCCGCCCGCTCACGGTCGGAAGAGCCGACCCCGACCAGGATGAAATCGGCATCCACGTCCGGTCCCATCAGTACGCCAACGAACGGCGACATGCTGACATTGCCCGCCGAGTTTCGGCCGTTCACTTCGCCGCACACAATGATCCGCCCGCGACTGTTCTGGACGGCTTCGAGCCCGCGGAACTGCACCGAGGCGGGATCCTTCATCCATTTCAACACGCCAGTCACGACGGCCTCCTGCTGACCGCCGTTGAGACCGACAGGCCGGCCCGGCTCGATCGGCGTGCCGGCCGGCGCAGGCGGCCACGTGTTGTATGGAGGCGGCAGGAAGATGGGCCAATGGGCGGTGTCCGGCGGCGTGCAGGCGATCAGCCCCGCGCAGGCAGCGATGACAACAAGACCGTCGCGCATCCTTCTTGATTTACTTCGCGATGTCCCCAGGGCGCTGACGGACCTCCGTAGCCCGCCCGTGCCGGTATCGACCAGCACTGGATGTGCTCGCGTTGGATGCTGGCACTGAGCGGTCCGCCCTTCGGCCTCGCGCGCCATTCGCTCAAGCCGGTCCGGATCTGTTGACGAGGGGATCTGAGCGCGCAGGTGGCGGGCGATGTCATTCACGGTGGTACCTTGGGTATTTCTAGCAGCCACCAGTTGGGGCTTTAGGCTGAATCCGGCTCGCTTCCCCGCGGAGGCGGTTTTCCTGACGAGCAATGCGCCCCCTTTATTGGTATTGCGCCTTCGCCTTTCATTGACTTCTCCCGACAGAATCTTGACCTTTGTCGTCAACTGGCGCCGCGATGTGCAGCCGTCCTTGGAGTCGCAATTGTTGCCCCCGCAGCGTTAAAATCTGACTCACTGAATCGATGTGACGACGCGGGAGGTTCCCCCGCCTACTAGCCGAGGGCTAATCGATTCCATGGGCGGAAAAGGGCCTTAGCGTCGTTGTCTGCTGGTCGAGGCGCGATCGAGCCTTTCCAGACGCTGCAGCAGTCGGGTAACGGTAGTGAGGTGCCATTTGCCGCCTCGTGGCGCTGCTATCCCTCGCTCGTTCAACTCGCCCGCGATGGCCTTGATAGAGACAATGCCCGCTTTTCGAAGTTTGCGAATTGTCGGACCAAGGGTCTCGGCTCGCAGGTCCGCGGCCCGCTTGTTTTCCAATCCATTGCTTATCCTGCTACCGCCAGGCAGCGCCACGCGCTTAAGCATCCGCACTACCGTGGTGCGATGCCACCTACCGCCAGCGGCGCCCGGTATTCCCCTTCGGTTCAATTCATTCGCCAGCTCACGTTGGGAAACGAAGCCAGCCGCCATAAGCGTCCGAATGGTCGGCAGTAAAGCAAGCGCGTAGGCGTCTGCGGCCCGCTTCTTCACTGAGGCACCTTTGCGGGATGCGCTTTCCTCACCTACTTGCTCCATTGAGCCATCATGGCCGGGTCTTGATGTGCGCCGCTAGACAGCGGCTCGGTGTTCAAAAGGGGTAAGTCGGAAGGGAAGGTGCAGTTAGTGTAGCGACAAGGACCCGCGAGCCTCATCGAGGACATGGATATCATGCACCCTGCTACCCTATGCTGGGCGATGACTACATGCCCTCGCTCGGACTGGCGGCAGCCGTATGATGTACTGCAGTCAATGGTTCACCTTTGAAATTCCCGACGCGTGGTGGGATGCGGCGGGGATGCGGGGCTTCAAGACGGACCGCAAGGTTTACCGACAGTCGCTGCAGAGCAGTCCCGCTGAAGATGCGACCATCATCATGCTGGTCGACAATATCGGCCCGGGTCCGCGCGGCCCAGCCGCGCCCAGCTTCGAGCGGTATCGTATGATCAGCGTGCTCCGGGCGATCCGCCTCGACCACGCGATGTCGCCGATTGAGGTGATCAAGGCAAACGATCAGGGTTACACCCACATCCTCTATCACGGCTGCCACCGGCTGGCCGCCTCCATCGCCGTCGGCTTCCCGTTGGTGCCGACCGTGATCAGGCGTCACCGTAACGAGATCTAGCGAACTGAGGCTTGGCCTAGGGATCGTTGCGCGGCATGCCACATCGCGTGGCGTGATAGCGTGCGGCGCGCTCGTCATAGCCCCCGCCGAATGCGAATGGCGTCGCCGCTGGCCGGAAGTGCTAGGGCTGTTTCTTCTTGGCGTCGATCTTCTGCCATTCGTACCAACCCGTCGCCCGGCACCAGGCATCGACGGTTCTTAAATCCCAAAAATTAAATCGCAAGGTTCCGACCCTGCAGGCCATCGAACCTTGCGATTCCAAAACCGCTCCCACAGCCGAAATCGATTCCCGCTCTAACCCTTACTAGTTCTTCACGGTCGACTGTTTAACGGCTGCCTTGTAGCTTCTGAGCGTCTGCTAACATTTCCTTTATCCCTGGCCACATCCGCTCGGCGTGACGACGCAAAGAACCATCATTACCGTTCTGAGAATAAGCACCGTACTGAGCCGACGCCGCCTTTTGCACCCGGAGTTGAGCATCAGCATAAGCCGTGTCGAATTCCGCACCTGAAAGTGAATTCAGGCGCGTCATTGCATCGTCTGCGATCTTTCTAACTTCCTCGTCAGGTGCCATCGTTACCCCAGCTTCCGCACGATTCTTCGCCAGATTTTGCGCATTTTCGGTGTACTCCTTGATTGTGTGCGTAGCATAGGAACGAACTAGTTCATTCTGCGATTTTTGGAGGGCCATTTGACCTGATTGAATCTCAAAGTCATTAACGGTCTGTGCAAAGCCGACAAACCGGGCGTCAGGAAAGGCATGAACCACCGGCAATGGTTGTTGCTGGCTTAATGCTGCGATAGGCACGACAGCAACAACAGCGGCAGCAATTAGGAACGTACGGCGAATCATAAGTACCTCCTTTGATGACCTCTATGCGGCACTGCCTCCGCCCGCCCGAACAGTTACTCAATGGCACTGGCCTCGGACAAGTCGCCGGACGACTGCTTGCCATGTCATCAAACGCCCGCCCACTCATCGCTTTTGCTGCAATGCCACCAAGTTAGTACCAGACTACACTCGTAGATTGCGCTGCTTTGCTGAAGGCCACGGTGGTCGTTTGGTGTTCAGTCGGGGATGTTTGACTTAAGTCAAAGCACTGCCCCCAAAGCGGGCCTACGAGGTTTGCTTACTAATCACTCACAAACGTGGAAATCATTGATTCTTCATAAACCGTACACGGTGACCACAACTCGCGGGGGGAATAGTCCATGCTCAAGTTCCTATTTTCTGTTGTCGCCGCCACGTTACTGTTGGGCGCGTGCAGTCAGACGCCGCCCCCGCCGCCGGCGCCGCCGGCTCAACGTGCGATGGCACCGAGCCAAATGCCCCCGGCGACGGTGTATTTCGCCACAGGCAGCTCGACCCTGTCGCCGGAGTCGATGGCCACGATCCAGCAGGTCGCGGCCAACTACAAGACCACGGCCAATGCCACCGTGACACTGACCGGCCACACCGACACCGTGGGTTCGCAAGACGTCAACATGGCGCTGTCACAGCGTCGCGCTGACGCCGTCAGGAACGCTCTTGTCCGCGCAGGCGTGCCGGCTGCGGCCATCACCGCCGGCGGCCAGGGCGAAACGAGCCTGCCTGTCCAGACCGCCGACAATGTCGACGAGCGGCAAAACCGCAGCGTCGCCATCACTGTTGTCGCCCCGATTCCGATGGCTCGCACTGGCATGAGCGACGCCGAGTACTGCGCAGCATTAAGTCGCACGTATAGGCAATTCCGTCCCTCGCAGGCTGACGAGACAGCCGCCGCCGCGATGCACCAATGCGAGATCGGCAACACGGCGGCCGGCATTCCAGTGCTCGAGCAAACGCTGACGATGTCCAGGATACCGCTTCCGTCGCGATACTAATGATGGCTACCGGCGGGCGACTGGTTGCGAGACCAGCCGCCCCGGTTTGCCAAGCCTAGACAAGCCTTGGCTCCCTTCTCGTCACGCTTGGCGGGACCGCGCGCCCAATGAAGCGACGCATTCCGTACAGACTCCAAAGGAGGAAGACATGAGGCGAGTAAACACAATCTTGAGCGTATCCGGGTTGGTCCTGGCTCTTTCACTTCCCGGTTGGGCGCAGGAAGTCAAACAGCTCCCGACACAGACCGTCACCATTTCGGGCACGGTGGCGACCATCGATCATGCCAAGCGCGTCGTGAACATCAAAACGTCCGATGGCAAGTTCGAGACCGTCGACGTGCCCGCAGGCGCGAAGCGGTTCGATGAACTCAAGGTCGGGGACAAAGTATCGCTGACCTATAACAACAACGTCTCGGCGAGACTGAAGCCGGCGGGCGAGGCCGCGGTCGACACGGGGAGCACGACCACTACTGCCGGGCAGCAGACGCGACCTGGTGGCACGGCAACTGTGCAGAGAACGCTGACCGTGACCGTCGACGCGATCGACAAAAACGCATCCTCGATGACCTTCTCTGGTCCGAACGGCTGGAAATATAGTCGGCATATCGTCGATCCGACTGTGTTCGATAAGGTCAAGGTTGGCGACAAGGTTGACATCACCTGGAACACGGACGTCACCGTTGCGGTGCAGTAAGTTTTTGGGAGCAAAGAGAGAGGGCCGCCCGGCAAGCCGGGCGGCCCATCGCCTCAACAGTAATCGACGTCGCGGGTGATGTAGTGCGTTGACCTGGCGGACAAGCTCAAGCAATCGATAGCAATCGTCCGCCCTAACGATCCTTGGCGCTGGTACGCATTCACCACCGACAGTAGGCACTCGCCGCTGGCCGACGGTGCTGATAATCGCGCTACTCGGCCATCATTGAGGCCGCCATGCCTAACACCCACAGTCTCAGCGACCCCGAGTTTGGGCCGATCAAAGCCCGGCTGGCGCGCGTCTATCTGGAGCACAAGGGCGATCTCAAGGTGCTGCTCACGGACGACGCAGAGATCATTGCGCACGTAGATGAGATCACTGCGCTCTTGTTGGCGGCGTCGGATCGGGCGTTACGCGCCGACAACCAGCGCTGGAAGGAGCGCTATCGCTGGTTTTTTGAGGCCATTGCGGAGCTGCAGGACGCCCTGCCGGACAAGCGACTCGATGGCTGAGCGCGGCAGCGGCAGCGAGGCACGACTCAAGCGGCACGAATGTTGGCGCGCCGCGTGCGCACGGCAACCCCCCAGGCCGCTGGACCACTTCGACGGGCGGGTTTGAAATCGGGTCGTGCCAGTCAGTCACTTGATTGTCGTTGCGATGGGCCTGCCATCGCGTTCGACCTTGGCGATCTGGCGTAGCTTGTTGTTGTCCAGGACGACGACCTCATCGCTCCCCATGAGGCTGATGACGTCGCGCTTTTTCAGCTTGCCGATGGCGCGGCTGACCGTCTCTATGGTGAGACCAAGATAATCGGCAATCTCGGTGCGGCTCATCTTCAGCACCAATTGCCCCAACGAGACAGCGCGCTGTCGATAGAGCGTGTCGATCTCGGCCAGGAAATGAGCCACCCGCTCGGTCGACCTGAGCTGACCCAGCACCAGCATGTCCTGGCCCGACTGCTTCAGGGCGGCGGACAAGGCCTCGGCAACCGCTGCGGCAAGGTCAGGATGCTTGGCTGCGAAGGCATCGAAGCCGCGTCGATCGAACGCGCAAGCCTCAACGTCGGTGAGTGCCTGGCCGTCGAACGCGTACTTGCCATCATTGTCGAGATATCCCACGCAGTCGCCGGGAGCGCGAATGGCGACGATCTGTCGGCGGCCGTCATTGAGGGTGCGCGAGACCGCCACGATGCCCGACCTGATCTTGAAGAACGCGCCCATGGGGGTGTCGGCGCGAAAGACAGTCTCGCGCTTCTTCCAATGACGGATGCCGCCAAGAGCAAGCATCACCTGCAGACGGACGCCGTCGAGCGGCTTGCACAGGTTGAGCGACCTGCCAACGCATCGGTCACACGGCAAAGAGGTCATGTTCTACCTCCAAGCGACGCAACGCGTTCCACGGCTCGCAACCGGAGCCATCAGCTATTTAATCACTCCACTAGAGCATACAGTGTGCAAGAAATGAAGCGGCTGTATGTTCAATATTGAACAGTTGCAGACAAGGACAGTTTGGCATCTTAACGTCATCCAGCGACGCGTAGGGGTACGGCGTGCCAGCACGCAAGAAATCGACCTTCAAAATCATTTTGCGTCGTCGAATGGCGTCGACGCGCACCTTAGGAGCGCGGCCAGTTCCCGGGAGATTAGGGCGTGGACTCATAAGCCCGTATCCAGAGTCGGATCGAGGCAAGCTTGATGAAGGCGAGGTAATTGGCGGCGAGCCTGTCATAACGGGTGGCGATACGCCGACATTGTTTGATCTTGTTAAAGAACCGCTCGACCAGGTTACGTGAGCGGTAGAGATCGGGGCTGAAGTTGATGAGGCTCGTGCGATTTTTCTTCGGCGGTATGTTGGCCCACACGCCTTGTTCCCGGATGAACTGCCTGATCCAGTCGGCATCGTAGCCACGATCTGCCAGCACAATCGCGGACTGACCAGCAAAGTCCACGTGGTGATTGACGCCAACGGACTGCCTGTGCGGCTCGGTCTTAGCCCGGGCGAGGCTCATGACAATCGGCTCTGTTCGGTGCTTCTGGCCGGACTGCGCCCGCAAACGCCCCGCGAGCGGCCCATGTGCTGCTCATGAGTTTCCGCGATGCACGCTCCATGCTGGTGCACGCGTACAACGGACGTATCG
>Ga0210402_10001960_pt1 | contig 20568 bp, 18 predicted proteins | sample IncBWC7MmetaG_FD_161055 | JGI IMG/M metagenome (GOLD analysis project Ga0210402, IMG submission 161055) | Forest soil microbial communities from Barre Woods Harvard Forest LTER site, Petersham, Massachusetts, United States - Inc-BW-C-7-M | ecosystem: Environmental > Terrestrial > Soil >... | reverse complement strand
ATAACGGATTGTGCGCAGGAAAGCCCACCGGCCACGGCGCCGGCGGGCCATCCACGGCTTTGTAACGGCAAAAACTCTCAAAATTCGGCTAGTTGGAGCGTTTTCGAGCGAAGCATGCCCTCGGACTTGATCCGGGGGTGGGTACCGGTTCGCGTGAAGAAAACGCGTCAAAACAAGAGACTAGAGCCTCCGTTCCGATTCAATCGGAACGGAAAAGGCTCTAGACCGTCGGCAGCACGGAGAAAGCCTCGCCGGGGCGGCGCAGATCGAGCTGGGCTTCGCTGGCGGTTTCATTGGTGACTGCGGCAACGCGGGCCCCTGGCGGACCATGCCGGCACAGCGCCACCATTTCGGCGACCACCTTGGCATTGCCGGCGAACAATGCTTCGACGCTGCCGTCCCTGCGATTGCGGACCCAGCCCTCGAGCCCGCTGGCGACAGCCTGATACTCGACCCAGGCGCGATAGCCGATGCCCTGGACCCGGCCCGTGATGACCACCTGTATGATCGCGCGGCTCATTTCTTCAGCCCCAGAAAATCGGCGCCGCGCGCTTTCATCGCGGCGTCGCGGGTCACGCGGCCGGTCAGTTCGGCCGACGCGATCCCCTTGAGACCCTTTGGCGACGTCCCTTCGCGCAGGGCTTTGAGCGTATCGTAGACCGCCTGTGTCGCCGCCGCGAACGGCGCGTGGCCCTGCAGCGCCATCCGCACGCGCTGACCTCTGAGATAATCGAGATCCGACATGTCCTCGGGCGCGCCGCCCAGCACGATGGGCAGCCGCGTAGCGGCCGAGATCGCCTCCAGCTCGCCGCGCGCCTTGATGCCGGTGAGGAACAGCGCATCGACGCCGGTCGCCTCATAGGCCTTCGCGCGCGCGATCGCATCGTCGAGCCCCGTCATCGACACCGCCCCGGTTCGCCCGATGATGACGAGCGAGGGATCGCCGCGGCCATCGAGCGCCGCCTTCATCTTGCCGACGCCCTCCTCCATCGAAATCAGTTGTGTCTTCGTCTCGCCAAAGGCCGGCGGCAGAAGCGTGTCCTCGATGGTGAGGCCGGCGGCGCCGGCCGCTTCCAGCTCCTGCACGGTGCGGCGGACATTGAGCGCATTGCCATAACCATGATCGGCATCGACCAGCACCGGCAGCGCGGCGGCGCGCGACATTCGCCGCATCTGCTCGGCGAGCTCGGTGAGCGTGATCAGCGCGACATCGGGATCGCCGAGCACGGCGAGCGAGGCGACCGAGCCGCCGAACATGCCGACCTCGAAGCCGAGGTCTTCGGCGATGCGGATCGAGATCGCGTCATGGACCGAGCCGGGACGGATGCATCGTGCGCCGGTCAGGATCGAACGCAACTGCTCTCTACGAAGACGGAAAGTCATAATGTTCCCCATGGTCATTCCGGGGCGCCTCCAACGGGTCCGCGCATAGCGCGGCCCGATGACAAGCTCCGAGGCGAACCCGGAATCTCGAGATTCCGGGTTCGATGCTGTCGCATCGCCCCGGAATGACGGAGTGCAAAGAACGGTTCATTGCTTGGCTTGTCCCAGGGACACGCTCTCACGCAAATTCCATGATCAGCGCATCCACGGCCAGCGTTGCGCCGGGAGCGGCGTGAATCTTCTTCACCATGCCGTCACGTTCTGCGCGCAGCACGTTTTGCATCTTCATCGCTTCCACCACGGCGAGCGTTTCACCGGCCTTGACCTCCTGCCCTTCCGAGACCGCGATCGAAACGACGAGGCCGGGCATCGGACAGAGCAGCTTCTTGCCGGTGTCGGCCGCGGTCACAACTGGCATCAGGCGGGCCGACGTCGCCTCCGCCTCGGTGAAGACATAGACGGGGACCTCGACGCCCTGATGCGCGAGGCGGATGCCGTTCGAGATCGGGCGCGCCTGCACCGCGATCGCTGCGCCGTCGATCGTGCCGTGCCAGACCGGCTCGCCCGGCAACCATGACGACACCAGATGATGCGGCTTGCCGGCCTTGCCATCGGCGCCGACGAAGCGCACGGCAATGCTGCCATCCTCTCGGGCGATATCGAGAATGATCTCGTCATGGTCGAGCCACACCGCGCGCCGCCCCTGGCGCGTGACCATGCGACCGATCATCTGGCCGGAAATCTGCCGCTTGCGCTCGCCCAGCACATGGTCGATCGCAGCGGCCACGGCGGCGATCCGCCGCGCGATCTCCCCTCCGGGCCGGCGCGCCGAAAAGCCCTTCGGGAATTCCTCCGCGATGAAGCCGGTGGACAATTTCCCTTCGCGCCAGCGCGGATGGTCCATCAGCGCCGACAGGAAAGGAATGTTGTGGCGGATGCCATCGACATAGAACGCATCGAGCGCCGTCGACTGCGCCTTGATCGCGGCCGCCCGTGACGGCCCGTGCGTGACGAGCTTGGCGATCATCGGGTCGTAGAAGATCGAAATCTCCCCGCCCTCCTGCACGCCGGTGTCATTGCGCACCGTGATGCCATTGGCCTTGCTTTCGGGCGGCGGGCGATATTTCACCAGCCGGCCGACCGAGGGCAGAAAATTGCGGAACGGGTCTTCGGCATAGACGCGCGACTCCACCGCCCAGCCCGTCAAGTGCACGTCCTTCTGCGCGATCGACAGCTTCTCGCCGGCCGCAATGCGGATCATCTGCTCGACCAGATCGATGCCGGTGACGAGCTCGGTCACGGGGTGCTCGACCTGCAGGCGCGTGTTCATCTCCAGGAAATAGAAGCTCTTGTCCTGGCCGGCGACGAACTCGACCGTGCCGGCGGAATCATATTTGACGGCCTTGGCCAGCGCCACCGCCTGCTGGCCCATCTTGCGGCGCGTGGTCTCGTCCAGAAGCGGCGACGGCGCTTCCTCGATGACCTTCTGATTGCGACGCTGGATCGAGCATTCGCGCTCGCCGAGATAGATCACATTGCCATGCTTGTCGCCCAGCACCTGGATTTCGATGTGGCGGGGATCGACGATGAATTTCTCGATGAAGACGCGGTCGTCGCCGAAGGACGACTTTGCTTCGGCCTTGGCAAGCGTAAAGCCTTCCGCGACTTCGGCCTTCGATTGCGCGACCCGCATGCCCTTGCCGCCGCCGCCGGCGGAAGCCTTGATCATCACGGGATAGCCGATCGCCTCGGCGATCTTCACCGCGTGCTTTTCATCCTCGATCACGCCGAGAAAGCCGGGCACGGTGGAGACATCGGCCTTGGCGGCGGCCTTCTTTGATTCGATCTTGTCGCCCATCGCGGCGATGGCGTCCGGATTGGGCCCGATGAAGACGATCCCGGCCTTCTCGAGCGCGCGCGGAAACGCCTCGCGCTCGGACAGGAAGCCATAGCCGGGATGCACCGCCTCCGCGCCGGTGCTGCGGCAGGCCTCGACGATCCTGTCGATCATGAGATAGCTCTCGGCCGCGGGCGGCGGCCCGATCAGCACGGCCTCGTCGGCCATCTCGACATGCAGCGCGTCGCGATCAGCCTCCGAATACACAGCTACCGTCTTGATATCCATGCGGCGGGCAGTCTTCATCACCCGGCAGGCAATCTCGCCGCGATTTGCGATCAGGATCTTTTTGAACATCTGGTTGTGTGTCGACCTTTGGGGCGGGTTCCTCGCCTGCAATCTGGCATGCGGGTGAGGACGTCACAATTGCGTCTACAGCAAAATGGGCCGCAGGCAACCGCCTATCGCGGAGCCTTCGCAATCGTCAGCACCGCTCAGCCGGAATAGGTCCGAAACCGTCCGCGCGCATAGGCATGGGAGACGGCCTTCATCAGCTCGCCGACTTCGGATTCCAGGAAGTCGTTGGCGACGATCAGCGCGCGGATTGCTGCCCGCATGTCCCCATCGCAGGCCGCAATCGCCTGATCGACGGCTGCCTCGAGTCCGTCGTCTTCCTCCATGTCGGGCTGCATGTGCGAGGACATTGTGCGAGGAATTGTGAGAGGACATGATGTGAAAGGCGACGGCGATTTCCCGCGACCGGCGATATTTGTTCTCTATTTGTTCTTGATAATCAACCCTCCGCCCTTACCTTTCGCTTCGCCTTTCGGCTCACCTGGCAACATCCTGCACAAGGCATGGATAAAGCCGAGCTTTCGGATGATCTCGGGCGACAGGATGAAGGGATAGAGGTCGCGTGCGCCCGTTGCCCGCGCGACGCTGTTGATGGCGAAGGTGAACGGCAGCCAGGCTGCGACCACCTGATCGAAATTCTCGGCGCGGTAGGGATCGAAGGCGATCCGCGCCGAGAGATCGCCGGTCCGGTCCATGGCTGGCCGCACCTCCATACCGAACTCGCCGGCCATCTCCAGCGTGTCCACAATGTGCAGATAGTGCGCCCAGGTCTCCGCAAAATCCTCCCAGGGATGGGTCGTCGCATAGGCCGATACAAACCGCTGCTGCCAGTCCGGTGGCGGCCCCTCGGCGTAGTGGCGTTGCAGCGCTTCACCGTAATCCGTTGAATCGTCACCGAACTCCGCGCGGCAGGCGTCAAGCTTGCCGCCGTCACGTACCAAAACGTCCCAGAAATAGTGACCGACCTCGTGGCGAAAATGGCCGAGCAGCGTGCGGTAGGGCTCGCCCATCTCAAGACGACGCCTCTCGCGTTCGATGTCGTCAGCCTCGGTCAGCGCGATCGTGATCAGGCCATTGTCATGGCCGGTCATGACCTTTTGCCCGGCGGCCGGATCGTCGGCGAGGAAATTGAAGATCAGGCCATGCGCGCTGTCCTCGGCGCGCGTCTTCACCGGCAGTTCCCAGCGGATCAGCGAATAAAACAGCCGGTGTTTTGCCAATTCCAGTTCGCGCCATCCGCTGAGGCGGGACGGCTCGGAAAGATCGGGCACTGTTCCGTTGTGCCGGCAGGCGCGACAATAGCCGGAGGTCTCGCCGGGCTCGAGCAGCCAGTTGCAGGCATCGAGGCCGGCATTCGCGCAGAGAACGCGGCCTTCCCCTCCGTCCGCTAGCGTCTTCCATGTCGAGCCTCCGCCCTCGATCGCCGACAGCGTGACCCGCTCCGGCAGGAACGCCAGTCGGTGGCCGCAGCGGCCGCAGGCGCGATTTTCGAAATAGAGGACGTTTGCGCAAGCTTGGCACACAAAGAGCTTCAAGACACGCCCCTTTCAAAACAGGCGCCTTTCAGAACAGGCCTGCGAAGACTCCCCGCGGTACCTTTCGTTCCAATGGAACAATTTGGAACAGGACACGTTTGTGTCGGGCGTTTCCCCAACGCCGCATTTCAAGGCCTTGCCTCAAAGCCTTGCCGCCCTGGTAACAAGACGGCAGGGCTTCTCTTTGACATTGCCCGGAATCGAGTGGCACTAAGCCAGGGCCGACACTCCCCCGTGACGATGAGTTCCTTAAGTCGTGAAGCGAACACATGACCGGCGCTGACGTTTCGAAGAACAACCTTGCCGAGCCCGCGGACGCGGAAAATCTGCGGCGGCATCTGGAAGAGATTGCGCGCGAACGCGATAGCGCGCATCGGGCTTTGCAGGAGCGCGAAGCCGAGCTCGCCCGCGTCCAGCGCATCGGTCGCGTCGGCGGCGTCGAAGTCGATCTTCGCGAGGGTTTCAAGAACCGCCGCTCGCCCGAATATCTCGTCATCCATGGCCTGCCGCCCGAAGCGGCAAGCGAGACCCATGAAGACTGGGTCGGCCGCATTCACCCCGAGGACCGTGACCGTGCAGTGCAGCAGTTCCTCGATGCGATCGCGGGACGAGACGAGGACTATGCCGCCGAATACCGGATCATCCGGCCGAGTGACGGCGAGACACGCTGGATCCGCGTCATCGCAAAGATCGAACGCGACGGCGACGGCCGTGCGTTGCGTCTGATCGGCGCCCATATCGACATCACCGACCGCATGGTCGCCGAGACCAGCCTGCGCGAAAGCGAGGAGCGCTTCCGCCTGATCGCCAACAGCGCGCCGGTACCGATGTGGGTGACCAAGCTCGACCGCACGCGTTCGTTTGCCAATCAGGCCTATCTCGATTTTCTCGGCCTGCCATACGACGAAGCGATCGCGTTCGACTGGCGCAAGGCGCTGCATCCCGACGATCTGCCGCGCATCCTGCAGCAGCAGATCACCGGCGAAGCCTCGCTCAAGCCATTCGTGCTGGAAGCACGCTACAGACGCGTCGATGGCGAGTGGCGCTGGCTCCGCTCGGAATCCCAGCCGCGCTGGGACGCGAACGGCAGGCATGTCGGTTTCATCGGCGTCGCCCATGACATCACGACGGCCAAGGAGGCCGAGATCGAGCTGCGAAAGCTGAATGAAACACTGGAGCGGCGCATCGAGGAACGGACCGCACAGCTTCGCTCCAGCGAGGCACATATGCGCGCCATCATCGAGACCAGTCACCAATATCAGGGCTTGCTCAATCTCGCAGGCGAACTGCTCTATATGAACCAGACGGCGCTGGCCGGCATCCGTTCAGACGGGCGCGGCGTGATCGGCCGGCCGTTCTGGGAGACGCCGTGGTTTGCCGCAACTGACGGAATGCCGCAGCAGATTCGCGACGGCTTCGCGCGTGCATTGCGCGGCGAGGAAGTGCGGATCGACACGACGTTGCACCTTCCGATCGGCGATCGTCATTTCGATTTTGTGATGCGGCCGCTGTTCGATCAGGACGGCAAGGTCTCCGGCGTCGTTCCGGAGGCGGTGGACATCACGGAACGCCGCCAGAGCGAGGAAGTGTTGCGCCAGTCGCAGAAGATGGAGGCTGTGGGGCAACTCACCGGCGGCGTCGCGCACGACTTCAACAACCTCCTGACCATCATCCGCTCCGCGACCGACTTCCTGCGCCGCCGCGATCTGCCCGAAGAACGCCGCCGCCGCTACGTCGATGCGATCTCCAATACGGTGGAACGCGCTTCCAAACTAACAGCGCAGCTTCTGGCCTTCGCCCGCCGCCAGCCCCTCAAGCCGGAAGTGTTCGATGTCGGCACGCATGTCGAAAATGTCGCGCAGCTCATACGCCCGCTGGTCGGCAGCCGGATCGGCATCGAGGTCGAGATCGGCACCGCCGGATGCTTCACGCTGGCCGACATCGCGCAGTTCGAGACGGCGCTGCTCAATCTTGCCATCAACGCCCGCGACGCGATGGCCGACGAAGGCTGCCTGACGATCTCGGTCCGCAAGGTCGACGCAATTCCGTCGATCCGTGCGCAGACTGCCCGCGGCGGAGATTTCATCGCGATTTCCGTGCGGGATACAGGGAGCGGAATCCCTGTGCAAAATCTCAACGCGATCTTCGAGCCGTTCTTCACGACCAAGGAAGTCGGCAAGGGTACCGGCCTCGGCCTCAGCCAGGCGTTCGGCTTTGCCAAGCAGTCCGGCGGCGATATCGAGGTCATGAGCACGCTCGGACGGGGCGCCACCTTCACGATCTACCTGCCGCAGGCGGCTTCGCCCAAACGCGACGAGCAACGCGCCGCCACCGGCAGCGAGACGGCGGCGAGCGGACGCGGCTATCGCGTGCTGATCGTGGAAGACAATGAGGATGTCGGCACCTTCTCCACGGAGCTGTTGGAGGACCTCGGATACACCGTCAGGCGGGTGGCGAATGCGGACGCGGCGCTCACCATCCTGGCCGAGAACGAATTCGCCGTCGATCTGGTGTTTTCCGACGTCATCATGCCCGGCATCAACGGCGTCGAGCTCGCCGGCATCATTCGCGAACGCCATCCCGGCCTGCCGGTGGTCTTGACCAGCGGCTACAGCAACGTGCTGGCGGAGAACGCCGATCGCGGCTTCGAACTGATCCAGAAGCCCTACTCGGTCGAATCGCTGTCGCGCATCGTCAGGAAGGCGATTTCGGAAAGAGCGTCCAGCGTTCGGTAAGCCCAAGGTAAGCTCAAGGGGTTCGGGAACAGATCCCGGCCCCAGCCGTTCTCGTTGCGGGCGCAATCCTTCCCGCGATCGAGGCGGACATGCATGCAGGCGAGCAAGCAGAGAGCGCGAGGCAGGCCGGCCGCGCGCTTGACGCCGCCAATTTCTTCCTCGCCGACGTCCGCGACGGGCTTGGACCCTATCTCGCCGTCTATCTTCTCACCGAGCAGAAATGGGATCAGGCCCGCATCGGCGTCGTGATGTCGGTCGCCACCGTTGCCGGAATCCTGGCGCAAACCCCGGCGGGCGCGCTGGTCGATGCGACGCGGGCGAAGCGGCTGCTGATGGCGGCCGCGGCAATGATCGTCACGCTCGCCTCGCTGCTGCTTCCGCTGGTCCCGAGCTTTTGGCCGGTCGCGATCTCGCAAGGCATTGCGCACGCCGCGGGCGTGGTGTTTCCGCCGGCGATCGCGGCCGTATCGCTCGGCATCGCCGGCCATCGCGCGTTCACCGCGCGGATCGGACGCAACGAGACCTTCAATCATGCGGGCAATGCCGCGGCCGCCGGGATCGCAGGCGGCGCGGCCTATCTGTTCGGCCCCCAGGTCGTGTTCTACATTCTGGCCTTCATGGCGGCTGCAAGCCTTCTCAGCGTGCTCGCGATCCCGGAAAGCGCGATCGATCACGATCTCGCGCGCGGCCTGCATGATGCGGCTGAAGAGAGTGGGGTTGAGCAAGCGCGAGACCAGCCGTCCGGATTGGGCGTTCTGCTCACCTGCCGCCCGCTCCTGATCTTCGCCGTCTGCGTGACGCTGTTCCATCTGTCGAACGCGGCGATGCTGCCACTGGTCGGGCAAAAGCTCGCTCTCCAGGACAAAAATCTCGGCACCAGCCTGATGTCGGCCTGCATCGTCGCGGCGCAGATCATCATGGTGCCGATGGCAATCCTGGTCGGGGCACGGGCGGATGCATGGGGCCACAAGCGTTTCTTCCTCGCCGCACTTCTGATCCTGCCGATTCGCGGCGCGCTCTATACGTTGTCCGACAGCAAGGCGTGGCTGGTCGGCGTGCAGCTTCTGGACGGCATCGGTGCCGGCATCTTTGGCGCAATCTTTCCGGTGATCGTCGCCGACCTCATGCGCAACACCGGCCGCTTCAACGTCGCGCAGGGCGCCGTGATCACCGCGCAAGGCATCGGTGCGGCATTATCAACCACGCTCGCAGGACTCGTGGTCGTCAAGTACGGCTACAGCGCGGCCTTCCTCGCCCTCGGCAGCGTCGCTGCGCTCGGCTTCGTGGTTTGCTGGCTGGCACTGCCTGAAACAGGCGGGCGTTCGCAGCCGGACGCAGCCCGATTGACGCGAAGAGCGGCACCTGCTTCGGGTATCGCTGCGGAGTAGCGACGATCAGAATTTGGAGAATTCCCTGACGATGCCGTATCAAACGCTTCTGGCCTGGAGCATCATCATTCCCGCCACTGCCGGCGTCATCGTCAGACCCTATCGTCTCCCGGAAGCGATCTGGGCCATGGCCGGCGCGGCCGCGCTGGTGCTCGCCGGTCTCCTGCCGCTCGGCGACGCGCTTGGCGGCATGCGCAAGGGGATCGACGTCTATCTGTTTCTCATCGGCATGATGCTGATCGCGGAGCTCGCGCAGCGCGAGGGCCTGTTCGACTATCTGGCAGCGCTCGCGGTCGAGCATGCACGGGGATCGCCGCATCGCCTGTTTCTGCTGGTCTACGCCGTCGGAATCCTGGTCACCGTGCTGCTGTCGAACGACGCGACCGCGATCGTGCTCACGCCAGCGGTCTATGCCGCGACCCGCGCGGCGGGCGCGGCACCGCTGCCCTATCTCCTCGTCTGCGCCTTCATCGCCAACGCGGCGAGCTTCGTGCTGCCGATTTCCAATCCCGCCAATCTCGTCGTGTTCGGCGAGCGCATGCCGCATCTGGCCGAATGGCTGCGTCAGTTCGCGCTGCCGTCCATTGCCTCCATTGTCGTCACCTACGCGGTTCTGCGCCTCACGCAGCGGCAGGCGCTGAACAAGGAACAGATCGAGGCTCGCGTGCCGGAGCCGCCGCGGCTGAGCCATGGCGGCAAGCTCACAGCCTTCGGCATCGGCGCCATCGCCATCGTTCTGATCGGCGCATCCGCACTCAATCTGCAACTGGGCCTGCCGACCTTCATCTGCGGAGCGATCACGGCGGCGGCCGTGCTGGCGCTCAGCCGTCAGTCGCCATGGCCGGTGCTGCAGGGCATTTCCTGGAGCGTGCTGCCGCTGGTCGCCGGGCTCTTCGTCATGGTGGAAGCGCTGATCCGGATCGGCGCGATCGGCCATCTCAGCACAATGCTGCACGAGGCGGCGGCGCAGTCCGTGCCCAAGACCGCATGGGCGGTCGGCATCGTCACCGCGCTGGCCGACAACATCGCCAACAACCTTCCCGTCGGGCTGGTGGCGGGTTCGGTCGCCGCCAGCGACCATCTTCCGCAACCGATCGTCAACGCCATGCTGATCGGCGTCGATCTGGGACCGAACCTCTCGGTCACGGGGTCGCTCGCGACGATCCTCTGGCTGGTGGCGCTGCGTCGCCAAAAGATCGACGTCGGCGCCTGGCACTTTCTCAAGATCGGTGCGCTGGTGATGCCGCCGGCGCTGCTGGCGGCGTTCGCGATGGCGATCTGGTAACAAGACACACGCGCATGAAGGCGGCGCTGCCGGAAGCCGGGCCGCCTGCCGCCTTGCTCCGCAAACGAAGCCGTCGGCTCTACTTCGCGGGAGGCCTGAGCGGGCTGTTGGCCCACCTCGCCGCCTCCTCCGATTTCAGCGGATCGAGCCCATCGCAATCCAGACATTGCCAAACCCGCGGCCCCTTGCCGCCCGGCGGCAAGCCCAGCGTCATCGGCTTGTTGCATTTGGGACAAGGTCTCTGCTGGGAGCTGGTCATACCTGCCTCCCCGCATTGGCGCGTGATATCGTCAAGGGCGGTTGTTCGCCGCATGATAACCTCCAAAATTCAGGCAAGGCAATCAAGCTGCCGTGCGCGGCCGCGCGAGTCATGGCTATTCGCGCCTGCAATACGGGCTTTGCTGCGCCAAACTGCGCTGTTTCAAGGCCGTAACAAATCTGTCACAGAGCAAATCTAGACAATGGCCACGGTCTTGAAGACCAGCGAATCCGGTCCTTGTCCGTTTCTTGCCTGTCTCTTGTCCGTCTCTTGGGAGATTTCCGATGCGCCGCGCAGTCATGCTGCTATCCGCAAGCCTTTTCACCTTGGCCGCAAGCGCGGCCGGCGCGGACGACGCCAAGCCTGACAATTTCAAGCCTGACAATTTCAAGCCTCACAATCTCATCCTGTTCGTGCCGGATGGCCTGCGTGCGCTGAAGGTGACGCCCGATACGGCGCCCGCGATGGCCGAATTGCGCGACAAGGGCGTCAACTTCAAGAACCCGCATTCGATCTTTCCGACTTTCACCATGGCCAACGGCTCGGCCATGGCGACCGGCCACTTTCTCGGCGACAGCGGCACTTTCAGCAACACGATCTATACCCGCTTCAGCTCGGTGCCGGCGGGCGACACCGTCGTCCCCTTCCTGGAAAACGACGCCGTGCTTGGCGACGTCGACGAGCACTTCAATGGCGACTATCTGAACGAAGAGACCATCCTGAAGATGGCGCGCGCGGAGGGCTACTCGACCGCGGCGATCGGCAAGGTCGGGCCCACCCTGCTGTTCGATCACAACGACCGCGCGGACAAGCCAGGCCTGCATTCCATCGTGATCGACGACGCGACCGGCGGAAAGAACGGCGTTCCGCTGTCGGATGAGATGAAGGACGCGCTGACCAAGGCAGGACTTCCGCTCGCCGCACCCTCACGCGGCGACAACGGCAAGGCCGGCGACGCCAAGACACCCGGCACCACCGTGCCCAACACCGCGCAGCAGGCCTATTTCGCCGATGCCGCCAGCAAGGTCGTGCTGCCGATGCTAAAAGCGCGCAACGAGCCCTTCGTGCTGGTGTTCTGGTCGCGCGATCCCGACGGCACCCAGCACAATCAGGGTGACAGTCTCAACAGCGTGACGCCCGGCATCAACGGCCCCTCCTCGATGGCCAGCATCAAGAACGCCGACAACAATCTCGCGCAACTGCGCAAGGCGCTGGACGAGCTCGGCCTTGCCGCCACCACCAATGTCATCGTTGCGGCGGATCACGGCTTCTCGACGATCTCGAAGGAGAGCAAGACGAGCCCCGCGGCGAAAGCGAGCTATGAAGATACGCCGAAGGATTTTCTGCCGATGGGCTTCCTCGCGATCGACCTCGCCAAGGCGCTCGACCTGCCGCTGTTCGACCCCAACGACAAGAACGCACCCATCGGCCCCAATGCGCATCCGAAGGCCGGCAACGGCGTTCTCGGCAAGGACCCGGCGAAGCCCGACCTTGTGGTGGCCACCAATGGTGGATCGGACCTGATCTACCTGCCGAACAAGGACAAGAAGCTCGCCGATCGCACGATCAAGGCCCTGCTCGAACAGGACTATATCAGCGGATTGTTCGTCGATGACGCGCTCGGAAAATTCCCCGGCACCTTGCGGATGTCGCAGATCAACCTGAAGGGCAAGGCTGTGACGCCGACGCCGTCGATCGTGGTCAATTTCCGTTCCTATGTGTCCGGCTGCGACGAGCCGACCAACTGCTCGGTCGAGGTCGCAGACACCGTGCTGCGGCAGGGCCAGGGGATGCATGGCAGTTTCGGCCGCGGCGACACCATGAATTTCATGGCGGCGATCGGCCCGGACTTCAAGGCCGGCTATGTCGATGCGCTGCCGGTCAGCAACGCCGACGTCGGCATGACGATCGCACAGCTCATGGGGCTGCGCGCCTCGTCCGCGGGCGGACTGAAAGGCCGGGTGATGTCGGAAGCCCTGCCGAACGGCATCACGCTGAAATCCGCCGACGGACGGATCGTCTCGAAGCCTGCCGCCAACGGCCTGCGGACGGCCCTGAAGTATCAGCGCGTCCTGACGACCTTCTATTTCGACGCCGCCGGATTTGAGGGGCGGACCGTCGGGCTCGACGCGGATGGCGGCAAACAAAAAACGGCGGGGAAATAGCCCCGCCGCCTAAGATAAAAGCTGGACCGGTATGCGGTTACATCCCGATATCGAACACGTTGGGCAATTGCGCCAGCGGCAGCGCCGCGGCGCCGACCACCGTTGCGACCATCGCCATCAAGGTATGGTTGATGCAACGCTTGCCGCGCATTTGGCTTGCAATCCACTCCAAGACCTCGATGTCGACACCATTGGCCTTCATCGGCGCCCAGCTCTCGATATCGGTGTCCGGCGACAGCGCGACCGTGCGCGGCGGCACCGGCAGGCCCGATGCGGATGCGGCGTGATGGGCGACGGCCTTGGCCAGCAGGTCGTCGAAGCGGCCGTCGTCGGTCCGCTCGGCGGCCGCGTCGCTGATCTGGAACAAGGCCTCGGCCTCGGCGCGGCTGACCGGCTGATGCTCGACCGCCGCCGCAGTCAGAATGCGCGCGCACCAGGCGGCGTCATCGGCGTCAAGAGCGCGCGAAAAATGGACACGGCCCTTGGTCGTCGGGCCTTCGCCTGTGATGACGCCATCGCGCACGATTGTCAGCGCATGAGCGGCGGTCTCGCGGCAGGAGGGTTCAAGAGAGGGTTCAAGGACGTCGATTGCTTCGACGCCATTGGCTAGAGGGGCAGGCATTGGTTCCACTTCTTGGTTTTCCTGGTCAGATGCACCATGTGCAACCAGACCTGAACGGGTCGTTAACGATCCGGAATCCGGATCGCGCGTCTTCTAAATGGTTGCCGATTTGTCGCATTTATTCCCAGACGGCCCGATTCCCGAGCCCTGGCACCGGCAAGACGGGGGGCGAATAAAAGGTGGTGGCTGCACAATCAAGTCTTTTGGCCCTGGCTAGGGTGCCTTTTATCGTCACGGTGATTTTTTCGCCGCAGCGACATCGGTCACGAAGAGATGCTAAGGGTTCCCTGCACGAGAGAATGATTTGCCCTTTTTGCGGCCAACCGTTCACTTAGGGTTGGCACCCCACTATATTAGCCCCCACGAATTTCCCTGTAACTTGAACGACATGAGGTCGTCACATGGCACTTCAGATAGGCGCTGTGGCCCCGGATTTCGAGGCCGAAACCACCGAAGGCAGGATCAAGTTCCATGACTGGATCGGGAACTCCTGGGCGCTGCTGTTCTCGCATCCCAAGGATTTTACCCCGGTCTGCACCACGGAACTTGGGGCGCTGGCGAAGCTGAAGCCGGAGTTCGACAAGCGCGGTGTGAAGCTGATGGGACTGAGCGTCGATCCGGTCGATCGCCACGCGAAATGGTCCGAGGACATCAAGGAGACCCAAGGCGCGGCGCCGAACTATCCGATGATCGGCGACACCGATTACAACGTCTCCAAGCTCTACGACATGCTGCCCGCATCGACATCCGGCGATCCGCTGACCCGCACGCCTGCCGACAACCAGACCGTCCGCAACGTCTTCGTCATCGGGCCCGACAAGAAGATCAAGCTGGTGATGGTTTACCCGATGACCACCGGCCGTAATTTCCAGGAAATACTGCGCTCCATCGACTCGCTGCAGATGACCGCGAAGCATCGGGTCGCAACACCCGCCGACTGGAAGCAGGGCGAGGACGTCATCATCGCAGGCTCCGTCAGCGACGACGAGGCCAAGACCATCTATCCGCAGGGCTGGAAGGCCCCGAAGCCCTATATCCGGATCGTGCCGCATCCGAAGTGACGGCTCGGACGACATCCGTGTTCCGGGGCGATGCACCATCGCCCCGGCATCTCGAACTTCCGCGTCTGGTGCTAACGCACCAGCCTGGAATGACGAGGGTGTGGAATGCTCACGCGCACCCGCCGCCTGCATCCGTGAGTCAGCCCCTTGGCGCCAGCCAGTTCGCAATCAGAAAGCCTGCGGTCGACGAGATCGCGGTCACCGCCGCTCCCCACGCCACATCAAGAGCTGCAACGCAGGAGCTCCAATGCTTGAGCACCGCCAGCGACGTCAGGTCGAAGGTTGCGTAGCAGAACAATCCGAACAGCGCGCCATAGACCATCGTGGATTGCCAGGTCGCGGCTGACGAACCGCTGACGAAGATCACGATGCCTGCGACGTAGAACAGATAGAACAGGATCGCGGGCGCGATCCGCAGCTCGCCCAGCATCTCGCCGACCTGTGTGACGAAAAAGCCCTTGGCAAGGATTCCCACAAACAGGAAATCGAGCGGCACGACGATGATGAGCGTCGCGAGGAAAAGAACAGCGTACCGGTTCACGTGAGCTTCCTCCGGACGATAGCCACGGAGCCGACGGCCCGCGGCCTATGCTCGGATTCTACGAACCGGAAGCCTGGGGGTTTCGGGGCGAGATCGCGGCAATATCGCAGAGAAGGCCAGTCAGGCCGCCCTCATCCGGTCAAGGAATTTATCGACTTCGGCCTTCAGCCGAAGGCTCTCGGCGGACAGCGCTTTGGCCGAGGTGAACATGCGGTCCGAGCTGTCGCCGGTCTCGCCGGCACCCTTTGCCGCGCTGCGAATGTTCGAGACGACGTCGGCCGTGCCGCTTGCCGCCGAACGAACGCTCTGCGCGATGTTCTGCGTCGCCGCGCGCTGCTGCTCGACCGCGCTCGAAATCGAGGTTGCGATCTCGCTGATGCGCTCGATGGTCTGTCCGATCGCCTTGATGGCGGCGACCGACTCCTGGGTCGCAAGCTGCATGCTGGCGATCTGGCTGCCGATCTCCTCGGTCGCCTTCGCGGTCTGTCCGGCCAGCGTCTTGACCTCCTGCGCCACCACCGCGAAGCCGCGGCCGGCGTCTCCGGCGCGCGCGGCCTCGATCGTCGCATTCAGCGCCAACAGGTTGGTCTGCTCAGCAATCGAGGTGATGAGCTTCACGACATCGCCGATCCGCGCACCGGCTTCCGACAATTCGTTGATGCGCTGATCGGTCGCAGCCGCCTGCTTGACCGCCTCGGCAGCGATGCCATTGGACTCCTGGACGCGGCGGGTAATGTCGGCAATCGACGTGGACAGCTCATCCGAGGCGACCGCGGCGGACCGAACATGCTCGGACGCCGTCTCGGAGGCACCTGCGGACCGCCCCGACAGATCGGCCGTCGTGCGCGCTGTCTCCGTCAGCTGGGAGGCGACCCTTTCGAATTCGCCGGAGGAGTCCAGCACGTTGTCGATAATGCCGCCGACGCTGGCCTGAAACGCGTCCACGAAACTGCGCAATTCCATCTTGCGCTGCTCCGAAGCGGCCACCGCGCTTGCGGACTGTGCGTCGCGAAGACGCCGGCGTTCGAGAGCGTTGTTCTTGAAGACCGCGACGGTGCGCGCCATGTCGCCGATCTCATCGGCCCGGTCGTCGCAGGTGATCTTGACGTCGTCCCCGCCATTGGCGATTGCCGTCAGCGCGTCCGTCACCGATGTCAGCGGCTTTGTGACGCGGCGCACGACGACCATCGTCACCGCCAGGACGAGAAGCGCCGCGAGGCCCCCGGCAACGGCCATGGTCTGCATCGCCTGCGTCAGCATGGCATCAAGCTGCGTCATCGGAATCCCGACATAGAGAATGCCGATCACCTTTCCGGCCGGGCTGGAGATCGGGAAATAGGAGGTCATGAAGGACTTGCCAAACAGAACGGCAGGCCCCTGATAGGGCTCGCCCCGGCGAATCATCGCCTGCGCCGGGTGGTCGGCCGCAAGCTGGGTCCCCACGGCGCGCTCGCCATTCTCCTTTTTGACATTGGTGGAACGCCGCACGAACTGGCTGCTCGCCTCGTCATAGACGAAAAGCGTCGCATTGCCGCCGACATAGGAGACCGCGCGATCGACAATTGCGTGATCGTTCAATTCCGGCATTTGCGGCATTTCGATGCGGCTCACGGTGCCGTCCTTCAGCGTGACCTTGGCGTCCTTGAAAGCCTCGGCAAAAGCCAGCGCCAGCGTGCGCGAATTGGTCTCAATATCCCGCCGGGCCCGATCGGCAAACTCCGACGTCAGCGACCAATAGGCCGCGCCGACCACCAGTGCGGTGTTCACCGCGATCACCAGCGCCGCGCAAATCAGGGCCTTGGTGCCCAGCTTGAGCTTCAAAGTCGGCCGGAACTTTCCCTTGGGTGCGAGCGTCATCACACGAATCCCCCTTGAAGGCTCAAGATTTGACGGCTTGTTCTTACAACCGCATTAACAATCCGAGCCGAAAACGCTCTAGCTCAACGGTGAGTGATCCGACGATGAGCGCCACCACGCAAAACAGCCGGCCGGTCATCGTCTGGTTTCGGGACGATCTGCGGCTTTCCGATCACCCTGCCCTTTATGAAGCGTCAAAGACCGGAGCTCCGGTGATCTGCCTTTACCTGCTTGACGAGGCCAGCCATGCGACGCATCTGCGTCCGCTAGGCGGTGCCGCGCGCTGGTGGCTCGCGCAATCGCTGAAGGCCCTGCAGACGAGCCTGCGGCGGATCGGCGCAGAAGCCGGCGCAAGGACCAGCACAGGGCTGGTGCTGCGGCGTGGGCCGGCGGCAAGGATCATCCCTGAGCTCGCGCGCGAGACCAAGGCAAAAGCCGTATTCTGGAACGAGATCGCTCAGGCGCCGCACCGGGACATCGCCGGCGAGGTTGCCGCAAGCCTCGATGGCATCGGCGTCGGCACGCAACAATTCCCGGGAGATCTGCTGGCCGCCCCCTCCGCCATCCGCACCAGGGAAGGGCGGGGCTTCAAGGTCTTCACCCCGTTCTGGCGCAGGATGCAGGCCCGGGGCGACCCACCCGCGCCGCTGCCGGCACCGAAATCGCTCTGGATGTTCGATGATTTGGCCAGCGAGCCGCTCGAGACCTGGCAGCTCGAACCGCATCAACCCGATTGGGCCGGCGGCCTGCGCCAAACCTGGACGCCTGGCGAGACTGCCGCGCAGCAGCAGCTTAGGCGGTTTCTGGCTGATGGCGTCAAAGCCTATGCCGATAACCGCGATCGGCCCGACCGCGAGGCCACCTCACGGCTCTCGCCCCATCTGCGCTTTGGCGAGATCAGCCCGCGGCAGGTCTGGCACGCCGCGCGTTTTGCCGCGGCCGAGCACCCGGCCCTTGCGGGCAACATCGATAAGTTCCTGAGCGAGCTTGGCTGGCGCGAGTTCTGCCGCCACCTCCTGTTCGAAGCGCCCGACCTCGCCGAGCGCAATCTGCAAGGCGCATTCGACGCCTTTCCCTGGCGTCAGGATGATACGACCCTCGCCGCCTGGCAGCGCGGCCGGACCGGCTACCCCATCGTCGATGCCGGCATGCGCGAGCTCTGGCACAGCGGGGTGATGCACAACCGCGTCCGCATGGTGGCGGCATCGTTCCTGGTCAAGCATCTCTTGATCGACTGGCGCTACGGAGAGCGATGGTTCTGGGACACGCTGGTTGACGCCGATGCCGGCAGCAACCCCGCCAACTGGCAATGGGTCGCGGGCTCCGGCGCCGACGCCGCCCCCTATTTCCGGGTCTTCAACCCAGTGCTGCAGGGCGAAAAGTTCGATCCCGAGGGCGCCTATGTGCGGCGCTGGGTGCCGGAATTGGAGCAGCTGCCGGCGCCGCTGATCCACCGGCCATGGACCGCCACACCACTCGAACTGAAGAGCGCCGGCGTGGAGCTGGGTCGCATCTATCCCGCGCCGATCATCGATCACAAGGCCGGCCGCGAGCGCGCTCTGGCGGCCTATGGCAGGGTACGCGGCGTGAATAGCGGCCTGAATAACAGCGCTTCTCTTTGACAGCCCTTAAAATCCAGCTATCGTCATCAGCACTGTAAAACACTTGGGGGTGTGACATGGACGACGACAAGCCGATGATCGAGCAGGCGACCGATGCGATCACTGGCGCCACCGAAGCAACCACCGAGGCCGTCAAGACCGCCGTGAAGAAGGTCCGTAAGGCCGCCAAGAAAGTCGCGAAGAAAGTAACCAAGAAGAAAGCGACAAAGAAAGCTGCAAAGGCCAAGAAGGCCGTCAAGAAAACCAAGAAGGCCGCAAAGAAGGCCTACAAAGCTCCCAAGAAGAAGGCGAAGCGCTAGAGCCTTTTCCGTTCCGATTGAATCGGAACGGAGGCTCGTGTCTCTTGTTTTGACGCGTTTTCTTCACGCGAACCGGTGCCCACCGCCGGATCAAGTCCGAGGGCATGCTTCGCCCGAAAACGCTCTAATCTCGCGCATAGGCGCAAAGCGGCGCACACAGGCCTCTGGGTGAAAGCCCGGGGGCCTTTGTTTGAGGCGGCGATGAGTTTGGGCGGCGATGATTGGCCGATGGTCTTCGCGCGGTGAGCCGCGCCCTACCAGTCCTCCGGGCAGGGATCGACGATCTTCCAGAGCTCCATGCCGTTCTTGATCTTCTTCATCTCGGTCGTGAGCCCGCCATTGCGGCGGATCCAATCCTTCACCGTATCCGGATAATAGGACATCAGGTCGGAGGTCCCGTCGAGGCTCGTGACCTTGATGCCGAATGTGTAGGCCTTGTCGTAATAGGCCTGGTGAAAACCGAGACTTGCGCGGGGCGTCACGCAGATCTTGTTCATCGGCACGATGCCCAGCACCAGCGTGCAGGCCGAATTGCAGATGCCGTCGATGATGACGCGCTGGCCGGTGTCGCGAATGCGCTTGTACCTGGTCTTGTATTCCTCGACATAGCCGCCATGGTCACGCGTGATATGCAGGTCCGCCCGCGCCGGCGCGGTGGCCGGGAAGGAGAGCACCAGCAGAGCGAGAGGCGTGATGCGCATGGACGAAAACGGAAGCCCCGTGATCTTTTGTGACGCGGGACGGCCAGCAGAACCGACCAGCCGCCGCAATGTCGCTTCACTGTGTTGGGAATTCGTTAAGCATGCGGAAAAGGCCAAAAATGGGGCGCCCGATCAAGGTTTTGTCCAATTTTTGAGGCGATTTTAGCCTAGAGGACGGTGAATTCCGGATGAATCGTCATCGCGCTCTAACTTTTTTCCGGGCATGATCTCCGCGCAAACGCGTTCCGCGTTTGTTGGGCTCAAGGGAAAACCGGCGTCCACCCCCGCAACGAGTGCGAGGCTGCTTTTCCGGATCATGCTCTAGAGCGTTTTCGAGCGAAGTGGATACCGGTTCGCGTGAAGAAAACGCGTCAAAACAAGAGACTAGAGCCTCCGTTCCGATTCGATCGAAACGGAAAAGGCTTTAGAGCCGCCCGGTCGAGCGATGTGAAGCCGGTGCGGAGGGGACTTAGCGGAGTTTTCGGAGAATCGAGATGAACAGATCAAAGTTTTTGGCTGCTGCCGTCGTGGTGTCTGCGTTCGCCCTCGCGCCGAGTTTGGCGGATGCCAGAAGCCATCATCGCCACTACGGCTACTACCATCACGACTGGTACGGGCTGCCCTATTCGATCAGCTATATGCACAATTATGGTCCGGGCGTCACGCCCAGCACCTTCGCCTATTACGATGGCCCCTCCACCAACTACTGCTACCAGGGCTCGGCCACCTATATCGGCCAGGACCGCCGCCGGCATCCTTGCTTCTGAAGTTCGCCCGTAGAACTGCCTCGCAGTCTCTGCTATTCGGACGGCACGCGCTCGTAGCTCAGCTGGATAGAGCATCGGATTTCGATTCCGAGGGTCGGAGGTTCGAATCCTTCCGAGCGCGCCAGAAAAAAGCCGAGAGATCAGAGATATCTGACGA
>Ga0210402_10001959_pt1 | contig 20572 bp, 23 predicted proteins | sample IncBWC7MmetaG_FD_161055 | JGI IMG/M metagenome (GOLD analysis project Ga0210402, IMG submission 161055) | Forest soil microbial communities from Barre Woods Harvard Forest LTER site, Petersham, Massachusetts, United States - Inc-BW-C-7-M | ecosystem: Environmental > Terrestrial > Soil >... | reverse complement strand
GGCCGACAACAGGACGTTCCTTGCGCAGGGCAAGCTTCAGATGCCGGTCTTGGCCTTCGGTGGCGAAGCTACATTCGGCCCTATGATCGGCGCGGTGATGCGGTGTGTCGCCGATAACGTCGAAGATGTGATCATCCCGGATTGCGGGCACTGGATCACGGAAGAGCAGCCCCAGGCGACGACAGACCTGGTCGTCGACTTCCTGCATCGCCGTTGATCCGGATCTATAGAGAAACTTGATGTAACGAAGGAGAACAATATGACACTCTCGCGAACATACCGAAGCGCTTTGATTGCAGGATTCTTACTGACGGCCGTGTTTCACACGGAAGCGGCCGCTCAGGCGAACTCCCCTCAAGGAGTCAGAAACGTTGTCATTGTTCACGGTGCGTGGGCCGATGGATCAAGCTGGTCCAAAGTGATTCCACTGCTTCAAGCCAAGGGATTCCATGTGGTCGCCGTGCAGAACCCACTGACCTCGCTGGCTGACGACGTTGCTGCCACCAGGCGCGCCATCGCATTGCAGGATGGCCCAGTACTGTTAGTGGGCCATTCCTATGGAGGAGTGGTTATCACAGAGGCAGGAAACGATCCAAAGGTAGTCGGGTTGGTCTATGTGGCTGCGCTCGCACCGTCAGACGGTGAGTCCGTTGCTTCGGTCACCAAACCGTTTCCGCCGGCTCCGCTAGGCAGCGAAGTCCGGGCGGATGCTGAAGGTTTTCTGACGGTGACCCCAAAGGGAATCGCTGAGGACTTCGCGCAGGATCTGCCGGACAAGGAGAAGCAGCTCTTGACATCGACACAGGGTCCCACGGCAGCAGCTGTTTTTGGCGCCACAATCACGACCGCCGCGTGGAAGACCAAGCCATCCTGGTGCGTGATTGCCAGCAACGATCGCGCTGTTCCTCCGGAGCTCGAGAAGGCCGAAGCGGCTGCAATGAAGGCTACCTCGATCACTGTATCCTCCAGTCACGTGCCAATGCTTTCTCACTCGAAAGAAGTCGCTGACTTAATCCAGCAAGCTGCAGCGAAAGCAGGGAGCCGATAGCCGGAGAACGTCCCCCAAAAGGAGAACCCATGACCGCAGTGAAATTAGAAGATGCCCGCCGCGTAATCAGCGCGGCGGAGAAGAAAGCCAGAGAAATTGGCCAGCCCATGAACATCGCGGTGGCTGACGAAGGCGGAAATATCGTAGCGCACGTTCGTATGGACAACGCATGGGTTGGCAGCATTGATGTCTCCATGAAGAAGGCTTACACGTCGCGCGCATTTGACATCGAAACGAAGGAATTGGCAAAGCATTCTCAATCGGGGGGCGAGTTCTTCGGCATTCATGTTTCGAACAACGGCAAAATCATGATTTTTGCTGGTGGCATCCCGCTGAAGCTGGATGGCAAGGTGGTAGGGGCGATTGGCGTCAGCGGTGGTTCCGGGGATCAGGATCAGACCGTCGCCGCGGCCGGTGCCGCTGCGTTCTAAACTCGCCGGACAGAGCAGACCTGCAAGGAGAGAACTAATCTATGTCGCACCATTATTCTGGCCCTGACTTCAGCTTTCCCCAAGGGGACGCCCGACTGGACTTCACTGATCTGTATGCCTTTCCAAAACCGGGAGACACTGGGAACTCCATCCTGATTATGAACGTGCATCCGTCTGCCGGAGAAAATCCTCCTGGGGCCACTACGACCGAGCCTTTCGCACCCAAAGCACTGTACGAACTCAAGATTGACACCGATGGTGATGGGGTTGCTGATATCGCGTACCGGGTGCGCTTCTCAGCTTTCGAGCGCGGCGCACAAACCGCAATTCTCCACCGCGTTGATGGCCCGCAAGCCGCCGGTACCGGCGATGGCGGACGGGTGATCGTTGAAGGGGCGCCTGTTTCGATAGGGCGCGAGGCGAGGGTTACAGAGGCAGGAGATACCCGCTTCTTTGCCGGCTGGCGGAGCGACCCTTTCTTCTGCGACGTGGAAGGCGCGAAGAACAACTTCCAGTTCACAAGCGACGATTTCTTCGCGGACAAAGATGTATGCAGCATCGTTGTTGAAGTACCTAATTCTGCTCTGGGGGCAAAAGAGGTTCGCCTGTGGGCGCGCACGCTTACGCCAGGTGATGGCGGTGGCTGGATTCAAGTGGAGCGCGGAGCGCGGCCTGCCCAGGCTGTCGTGCTTGTTGAAGAAAGAGATGCCTACCTCGGAGGTGAACCGGCGGATGATGAGCGCTTCCTTGCTGGCTTCGCGCACGCTCTGGAGCACACGGGTGGATATACGCCGGCTGAGGCGAAGCGCGTGGCGGGGACGTTGCTGCCAGATGTTATGCCTTATGACCCTACGCGCCCGGCGTCATTTCCCGATAACGGCCGGACACTCACCGACGATGCGTTCGATTGGTTCATGCGCGTTCTCACAAATGGAAGGGTCACGGGGGATAGCGTAGGGCCCCACGGCGATCTGTTACTCGAGTTTCCTTATGTGGGACCACCTCACAAAAGCCGCGTGACGAAAGCGCCGACCAAAACAAAAGAATAAGGAGACGACCAGCATGAAAGATCACAAGTTCGCAGCAACAAAGAATACTCAGATCCATGTGACCAAGCGCTCGCCCGAGTATTGGCGAGTCACGTTCGACCACCCGCCGCTCAACATCTTCGGCCCCGAGATGCTTCCGCAAGTGAACGAGATCATCACGGCACTCGAAACTGACGAGCAGGTCAAGGTGGTGGTTTTTGACAGTGCCGTTGAAGGTTTCTTTCTGATTCATTTGGATTTTCTTGCAAAACTTGACGATTTAGCGCATCTTCCTCCTGGACCCACAGGGTTGCATCCATGGCCCGAGATGCTGGTGCGCCTGAGTCGTGCTCCCGTCGTATCGATTGCGTCGATTCGCGGGCGGGCGACTGGTATGGGAAGTGAGCTTGCCCTTGCCTGCGACATGCGTTTTGCCAGTCGCGAAAAAGCCATCTTGTCGCAGTTTGAAGTTGGCGCCGGCCTGGTGCCTGGCGGTGGCCCGATGGCGCAACTGACGCGTCTCATGGGAAGAGGGCGCGCTCTGGAAGTGATTTTGAGCGCAAACGACATCCCAGGCGACCTGGCCGAGCTCTATGGCTATGTGAATCGGTCGTTGCCGGATGCTGACCTTGACGGATTTGTCGATGCGCTTGCCACCAGAATCGCCTCCTTCGACAAACGGACAATCATGGATACCAGGCGCCTTGTCAACATCGCGAGTTGGCCGTCCGATATCGAAATCGAATCCGGGTGGAACGCGTGCGTTGCTTCGATGGCACGACCAGCCACACAGGAGCGGATCAAGGAGTTGATTGGGCGAGGCTTTTGCAAACCCGGCGATGCAGAAAATCGCCTGGGAGATTTCGTCGGACAGCATGGGCGCTGAGTATGGAGCGAGATCAATGAATACCGGGCCGAAAGACAAACTCTTAGACGTCGATAGCTCTCGTCCTGCCACTGCCGAGCAGCGGTTAAGACAACTGGGCATCAAGCTGCCAACGCCGCCTGAGCCGTTCGGCATCTACGCGGAAGCGGTGCAAACGGGCGACCTGCTCTTTCTCACCGGAATGCTCCCCACGGTAGGCCACGAAGCGAAATACATCGGGCGCATCGGTGCAGAACTCGACGTGCAAACGGGACGCGAGGCCGCTTACCTGGCAGCGATCAATGCCCTGGCTGTCGCGCGGCAGCATTTGGGATCGCTCGACAAGGTTACCCGAATCGTCCGCCTCGGCGTGTTGGTGGCCACTTCGGGAGATGTCCGGGAACAGCCGAAAATCGCTGACGGCGCTTCAGAGTTGCTGCAGGACGTTTTTGGAAAAGGCAAGAATCCTTCTCGGCTGGTCTACGGTGTTGCCAGCCTTCCGCTCGGGGTGCCGGTCGAGCTTGAGTTGATTTTTGAGGTATCCGCGTAATGCCGCCTCGCTGGAATGAGAACCGGCTCACAGCGAAACTCGGGATCGACTATCCCATCATCCAAGGCCCGCTCGGTGGGCTGTCATCGCAAAGATTGACGGCAGCGGTCTCCAGTTTTGGCGGGCTCGGCTCATTCGGCGCCCACGGTCTGACGCCGGAAGCAATCAAAGACGTCATCGCGCAGATTCGCTCTCTTACATCGAAGCCGTTCGCAATGAACCTGTGGGTATCGATGGAAGACGAAGGTGCTCGAAAATCTGATGAAAACGCGTTTAACAGAAGCCTTGCGCCACTTGCCGTCCATATCGCAGCCCTGGGGGCGCCGCGCCCAGAGTACGAACCATATTCGCGGATGCGATTTGAGGATCAGGCCCGCGTCTTGCTGGATGAAAGGGTACCCGTGTTCAGCTTCATCTACGGGATTCCACCACGCGAAATCCTGGACGAGTGCCGGGGAAAACGCATCGTGACAATTGGCACGGCGACCACACCCGAAGAGAGTGCAGCACTTCAGGACGCCGACGTGGATGCCATCGTCGCTTCCGGCTTCGAAGCCGGGGGACACCGTGGTTCATTCCTCCGCGCTGCGGAGGATTCACTTACAGGCACCTTTTCGCTCGTACCTCAGATTGCCGACACGGTCAATCTGCCGGTGATCGCCGCCGGTGGCATTGCGGATGCGCGCGGCGTAGTCGCCGCCCTGGTTCTTGGCGCAGAGGCCGTGCAAATGGGAACTGTATTCCTGGCGTGCGAGGAGTCCGGCGCCAGCCCCCTTCATCGCCAAGTCTTGCGAGGGAAAAAGGCCGGGCACACCGCGCTGACAAAGGGCTTCACAGGGAGACTCGCGCGGGGAATCCACAACCGTTTACTTGAGGAGTTGAATCAGGCGGGAACACCGATTCTACCTTATCCGTTGCAGCGAAGACTGGTCAGAAACCTCGCGATCCCGGCGGAGGCGGCGGGCAGATCGGATCTCCTGCCCCTATGGGCTGGGCAAAGTGCCAATCTTTCTACCTGCACCGACGTATTGGCCTTCTTGACCTCATTGGTTGAGGAGATTTCTGAAATCGGGGAGCCCGCCATTCAGTGGAGCGCAGCCAGCCGTGAAAACCAAAGTCTTAAATAAGGAGTAAACGAAATGTCAAATATCACCGACAAAGTTGTAGTCATCACCGGCGCCAGCAGCGGTATTGGGGAAAGCACCGCGAAGCTTCTCGCACAACAAGGAGCAAGAGTTGTACTGGGAGCGCGGCGTTCGAACCGGATCGACGCAGTGGTTAAGGAGATCTCGGCCACCGGCGGCAAGGCCATCGGATTTGCCACCGATGTGACGAAGCGCGCAGAAGTGGAAGCGCTGATCAAACGGGCCATCGACGGTTTCGGCCGCGTCGATGTGCTCCTCAATAACGCAGGTATTATGCCCATCGCACCGATCGAGGCCCTTAAGGTAGAGGAGTGGGACCGGCAGATTGACGTCAATATCAAAGGGCTTCTCTATGGAGTTGCCGCCGCCCTTCCTCACATGCAGAAGCAAAAGAGCGGTCATATCATTAACATCACTTCAGTTTTCGGGATCAAAGTGTTTGCTCCGGGTGGAACGGTTTATTGCGCGACCAAGGCCGCGGGCCGCGCCTTGACTGAAGGGCTCCGGATGGAATTACACTCGCAAAATATCCGGTGCACAATGATCTCTCCAGGCGCCGTTGCCACGGAGCTCCCTGAGAGCAGCTCGGACGAGGCAACCAGAAAGAATCTGCGCGAGTTCATGAAAATGGCTATTTCTGCCAACTCGATCGCGCGCGCCATCGCTTACGCCATCGAGCAACCAGCCGACGTGGAAATCGATGAGATCGTCGTCCGGCCCACTGCGCAGGACTTCTAACGCGAAGGCAAACTATGCACCCTTTCTTGGAGGTTTCTCGCGCGGTGCTGATGGTTTCCATGATGATCGCAATACTTCAACCGCCGGCCACGGCCCAGGGAAAGGAACGTCCCGTGGAACACCCGACTTTTTATCGCACGATTCCGGTAGATGGACTCTCCATCTTTTACAGAGAGGCCGGGCCGAAAGACGCGCCAACGTTACTGCTGTTGCACGGGCTTCCCTCCTCATCCCGGATGTTCGAGCCCCTATTCTCTCGGCTTTCCGATCGCTATCACCTGGTAGCGCCCGACTATCCGGGCTTTGGCCACAGCGACTGGCCCAACCCGAAAACATTCGCGTACACGTTCGATCACTACGCCGAAACCATGAATCACTTCACCGAAGCGCTCGGTCTATCGCGCTACACCCTCTACATGCAGGATTACGGCGGCCCCGTAGGATTTCGCATGGCCTTGGCGCATCCGGATCGGATCGAGGCTCTAATCGTTCAGAACGCCGTTTCGCACAACGAAGGTCTGGGGGCGAATTGGAAGCCGCGGCGGGCCTTCTGGGCCGATCGCGCTGCCAACGAAAGTACGCTTCGTACAAATCTGCTGTCGCTGGCGACGACGCGGACTCGCCATGTCGGAAACGATCCCAATGTGGAACGCTATGACCCGGATCTCTGGACCTATGAATTTGCTTTTCTTAGCCAGCCCGGCCAGGTGGATATTCAAAGCGGCCTCTTCTATGACTACCGCTCGAACGTCGAGTCCTACCCCAAGTGGCAGGCGTGGATGCGCGAGAAGCAACCGCGGCTGCTGGTGATTTGGGGCAAATATGACCTCTCGTTCGAACTCTCGGAGCCCGAGGCCTATCGCCGGGATGTATCGAACGCTGAGGTTCACCTTCTCGACGCAGGACACTTCGCTCTTGATACCAAAGCGGATGAAATTGCGGCACTTGTAGATCAGTTCATGGAGGCGCAGAGATGAGTACTACCAGTCGCGAAGCATCGGCCGGTTCGCAGTCGAAAAGGGGGCAAGAGATTATGGGCAGAAGACTCGCACTACTCGCAATTCGCCTATTGGTGTCGGCGAATCTTTTGTATGCCGCCATCTTTCTCAAGTTTGCAGGGGCGCCAGGTTCGGTGGCCCTATTCGACCAGATGTCGCAAGCGGTCCACGGGTTGGTATCTCAGCCGGTATTCCGGCTAGGGTCCGGGGCGTTCGAGACGGTGGTAGCGGTTCTGCTCCTGATCCCCAAGGCCGCCAGATTCGGAGCGGGATTGATTGTTGTGTGGATGACTGCAGTAATTCTCAGTCACATTTTCGTGTTGGGATATGGCCCGTTCTTTGTCGATGCTCTCATGGTGATTCTGCTGGCTATCATTTATCTCTCGCTGACGCGCAGGCTATCCCATTGGGGCGAACCCAAAAGCGTGGGCACGATGGCCGCGGCACAAACGCACAAAAACTAGTCGGGGGAGCAGTTGGAAGCGACCCACAAGATCCTGGACCGACTGGTTGTGGCACCAATTCCAAAAACGTTGGAGTCGGTGCTGGTGCGCCTGGAGCAGCAGCGGTGGATTCCGCCATCCGCTTGAGCTTGCTGTACTCCGCGGTGCAAAACCTTCGCGGTGCGGAAGACCCCGTGCTCCCGAGCCACATCCGCGGCGCCGCCCACAATGCCTCTGGGATCGGCAACCGGCCTTGGTGTCCATTCCGCCAACGCTCAAAATGTCGGCGGATCCTCCGAATGCCAACCGGAGTCTCAAGCGACGTTTGGTGGCCATAGCCGGTCTTCCTTGCCCTGTCGGGGAAAGACCGACGCTATCAACTACGCGCAGGCGGAATCATGCAGGCTTCAATGGGGCCGCGATCAATTGATCGCGGAAGTGCTCTACGGCAAGGCGCAAGCCTGGGCGCCGGAAAAGCTTCAATGGGGCCGCGATCAATTGATCGCGGAAGTGTGGAACTTACGCTCTATTGCCCCACACGCTAATCTGGCTTCAATGGGGCCGCGATCAATTGATCGCGGAAGTAAATGTGAACTACCAGATCCGTAACGAAGATGCGTTGCTTCAATGGGGCCGCGATCAATTGATCGCGGAAGTGGGGTAAGAGAGTTCCGGCATGGGATTATGCGACCAGCTTCAATGGGGCCGCGATCAATTGATCGCGGAAGTCGCTCTCGCGGTATTGGCGTCCGGCGACATTATACTGGCTTCAATGGGGCCGCGATCAATTGATCGCGGAAGTGTACGGGCACCTGATAGACCTCGGGTTCAACGTCCTGCTTCAATGGGGCCGCGATCAATTGATCGCGGAAGTCGATTATTCAGGTCAACAGCGTGCGGTTTGAACGGGCTTCAATGGGGCCGCGATCAATTGATCGCGGAAGTCGGCACCCGATTCGTTACGGTGCAGTGGGACAAGAAGCTTCAATGGGGCCGCGATCAATTGATCGCGGAAGTGATAGATCAATTAACGGTCCAGGTCCAGGTGCAGTTGCTTCAATGGGGCCGCGATCAATTGATCGCGGAAGTATGTCTCTCGCAGTAATCGCGCAAGGTACGTTGTTGCTTCAATGGGGCCGCGATCAATTGATCGCGGAAGTGGGTACCTGTACAGTACATGCTGCCAGTCATCACGTGCTTCAATGGGGCCGCGATCAATTGATCGCGGAAGTGGCGCCCTCTGCGCAGAACTCCAGATCGTCCAGCATGCTTCAATGGGGCCGCGATCAATTGATCGCGGAAGTTGGGCGGCTCACTCCGCGCGGGCCGCGCAATTCCGTGCTTCAATGGGGCCGCGATCAATTGATCGCGGAAGTGGCCGGAGGACGAGAAACCAGGCCGCGGCGCCGATGCTTCAATGGGGCCGCGATCAATTGATCGCGGAAGTGTGATGTCCCCCATATCCTTCGACAGCAGAGACCGGCTTCAATGGGGCCGCGATCAATTGATCGCGGAAGTGGCGCCCAGACTTCAAACATGCTGCCGTGGTGTTTGCTTCAATGGGGCCGCGATCAATTGATCGCGGAAGTAAAGTGCCTGCTGCCGGTCGTATTCGCGCTGGTCTTGCTTCAATGGGGCCGCGATCAATTGATCGCGGAAGTACGTTGAGGGCGTTGCTGAGCCTGATGGCGGCGTGGCTTCAATGGGGCCGCGATCAATTGATCGCGGAAGTGGCCGATTCCCCGCAAATAGCAAACTTTCGGATTCTGCTTCAATGGGGCCGCGATCAATTGATCGCGGAAGTGTCTTCGGCCATTGTGACCAGCGCATGAACCGACGAGCTTCAATGGGGCCGCGATCAATTGATCGCGGAAGTTCGCTGAGGTGGTTCGCAAGAAGGAAAAAAAGCACGCAGGGCTTCAATGGGGCCGCGATCAATTGATCGCGGAAGTGCCGATCCGGGAAGCCGAGCCGGTTCCAGCCGATCTGCTTCAATGGGGCCGCGATCAATTGATCGCGGAAGTGGAAAGTACTGTTGTCCTCACCCACGTTTGTGGGTAGCTTCAATGGGGCCGCGATCAATTGATCGCGGAAGTGGCGATATCGAATATGACCCTGTTCTAAAGCATAATGCTTCAATGGGGCCGCGATCAATTGATCGCGGAAGTTCAAAACTGTACGTCGTTTATTGGGACATTTACAAGCTTCAATGGGGCCGCGATCAATTGATCGCGGAAGTGTGAAAACTAATGTGTGGGTGAAGGGTTATGATTCGCTTCAATGGGGCCGCGATCAATTGATCGCGGAAGTACCAATTCGCTTAAGTTCCATTGCTGCCGCAGCCATGATGCTTCAATGGGGCCGCGATCAATTGATCGCGGAAGTTTTGCCGCCAATGCGGAGTTGCAGGCGGCTGACCAGCTTCAATGGGGCCGCGATCAATTGATCGCGGAAGTCATCCAATTGTCTCTGGAGAAGAAACTTAATCCCAGCTTCAATGGGGCCGCGATCAATTGATCGCGGAAGTCTTATTGTTCGTTGCTTTGATCCGTCCAAGTACTGCAGCTTCAATGGGGCCGCGATCAATTGATCGCGGAAGTCAGAATGGTTGGGTTGATGCAAAGTACACCGAACGGCTTCAATGGGGCCGCGATCAATTGATCGCGGAAGTATGATCTTAGATTTGGACAAGCGATTGATACTTATAGGCTTCAATGGGGCCGCGATCAATTGATCGCGGAAGTGATGACGATGGATTTAGGTTGTAGTTTATGGTTCAGCTTCAATGGGGCCGCGATCAATTGATCGCGGAAGTGTCAGCGGGATTCCCGTCGCCGGGTGAGTCACAATGCTTCAATGGGGCCGCGATCAATTGATCGCGGAAGTAACGAAGACAGCATCAATATTTTCGTGGAAGGTCTGGGCTTCAATGGGGCCGCGATCAATTGATCGCGGAAGTGTATGTGGTGGGCATGAGACAGCCGCTGAAGACCCTGCTTCAATGGGGCCGCGATCAATTGATCGCGGAAGTGAAATCAGTCATTCTGAGTACTCGATACCAAAACCGCTTCAATGGGGCCGCGATCAATTGATCGCGGAAGTGAAATCAGTCATTCTGAGTACTCGATACCAAAACCGCTTCAATGGGGCCGCGATCAATTGATCGCGGAAGTCTTACTTACGAAGATAGGGAAGTTTCCGTCTCTTCTGCTTCAATGGGGCCGCGATCAATTGATCGCGGAAGTTTCATTTTTTGGGTTTCTCCAGTTGCGCTTGGGCAGCTTCAATGGGGCCGCGATCAATTGATCGCGGAAGTATCGCTGAGTATCTTGGTCTGCGCGCCAGTCAATCCGCTTCAATGGGGCCGCGATCAATTGATCGCGGTAGTGTATTGCTTGGCGTAATCCCCGGCGAAGGCTGACATGCTTCAATGGGGCCGCGATCAATTGATCGCGGAAGTGATGGTCGTCACCCGAGTCTGGAGCACCGGCTACATGCTTCAATGGGGCCGCGATCAATTGATCGCGGAAGTCTACACGGCGGGCTGGCAGTCTGCTGGCTGCCCTCGCTTCAATGGGGCCGCGATCAATTGATCGCGGAAGTCTGGAGATCCTAGCCAGCTTATTGATTCAATAAGCAGCTTCAATGGGGCCGCGATCAATTGATCGCGGAAGTATCCCAGCCGCCGCAATACCCAGCCAGGCAGAAGAGGCTTCAATGGGGCCGCGATCAATTGATCGCGGAAGTAGCGATCACTCTATCCTATTCAATTATCAAAGACCACCGGGGCCAGTCCCGAGAGGCCACGCCATCCGTCTTCCCGCATCGACATCCCTTACGATCTCTCACCCGCTAACTCCCACGCATCCTAGAGCATACACCCTCGCGAGCGCCTGCCGCCTTTCCCGCAACCCGCCACCGCTCGCAGCCCGCTTCACCGCGTCGTAAACACCGGGTACTCCCCGATCTCGCCCTGCAACACCCGCGCCAGCAGCCGCGCCTGGATCTCCAGCATTCGCCGGTAGCTGACTCGGTAATCGAACAGCGGATGCGTCACCAGCGAGTCCATTCTCAGCTCGAACGCCCTGAAAAACCCCTTCCGCCCCGCCGGCGACAGCGCCACCGACCCGCCCACCCGCACAAAATCCCTCACCGTCACCATCCCCGTGTTGATCGCCGTCAGCACCGCCGAATCCACCACCAGCGGACGGAACGGCTCCATCAAATCCAGCGCCAGCGCCAGCCGCCCAAACCGCGGCTGATGGTAGAACCCCACATACGGGTCGAACCCCACCGCGTAACACGCCACCGTCAGATCCTTCGCCAGCACGCTGTACCCCAGCGACAACAGGGCGTTCACCGGATCCCGCGGCGGCCTCCGGTTCCGCCCATTCAGATCGAACGTGAACTCCCCCGCCCCCGCGCTCTCGTCCGGCTTGATCATCCCCGCGAAATCTCCGAAGTACAGCCGCGCCGCGTTCCCTTCGATCCCCAGCAACTCCTCCAACGACTTCCCTCGTTCCGCCCGCTCCGCCATCTCCTTCAGCCCCGCCAACGTCTGCCGATTCGGCTCCACATGGTTCCGTTGCAGCAGGGTCCTCTGATTGCGAATCTTCCCCGCCACCAGCCGCCGCGCAATCGCCCGCGCGAAGGACTCCTCGTCCGACAGCCGGAATTGGCTCCGCCGCAGAAACACGTTCTTCTGGTTCAGCCCCATCGTGATCCCGTAGAACCAGCCGCCCATCGAGAAGTAGCAGATCGGCACCTCCGCCTCGCACAACGCCTGCACCGCCTGCGTCGAAATCTGCACGTTGCCCATCAGGTTAACCTGGTTGATCTCGCCGATCCGCACCTCCTGCAGCAGCTTCTCCTTCTCACGCATCTGCAAAACCCCGCCCGATTTCCCCACCCTCACGCCGTGGGTGTTCAGATACAGCGGACGCTGCTCACTCCGCGGCGTCATCAGCGCCCGCACTTCCCGTTTCACCGGTTTACCATGCGGCGTCTCGAACAGCCCGAGCTGGTGCGGCTCCAAGTCCCGCTCCATCTCGCCCGCCGACAGCGTCTCGTCCGGCATGCAAATCCCCACCAGCGAGCACCCAGGGCACTTCGGCGAATCCACCAGAGGCGGCGGAATCTCCAGCGCCGCGGCTACCGCCCAAGCTTGCGGAATCAGCGCCTCCGTCTCCGCCATCAGCGCATCGTCGAACGCCACCCGCACCCGCTGCCCGGTCTTGCGGTAGTACGCGATCCCCTCCTCGCATCGGTACCCGTTCTCTCGCAGCGTGATCCCCTGCACCGCCAGTTGCGCCCGGTCGGACGGCCACATTTCCAGTCCCTCGCGCCCTTCCCGCGGATGCCCATGTTTGTAGTCCACCGGCGTCGCCACTCCGCCTTCCACTTCCACCAGGTCCATCTTGGCTATCACCCGCAGCCGCTCGCTTGCCAGCGTCACCGACCGCGAGTGGATCGATTGTGGTGGCCCTCCTTCCTGCGCTTCAATTTCCTTGGCCGCCGGCAGCGCCGTGCTCTTCGCATCCACCCGCCTGTGCTGGATTGCACCTTCCACCGTGTCCGTGCTCTCCTGGAACAGCCCTTCCACCCACTCGTAGAAGAACAACCGCGGACAGTACACAAACTCGCTGACCATGCGGGCCGGCAGATAGTCCGGCAGTTCCCGCTGTGCGTCGATCTCTATCGGCAGCGCGCCCATAGTTTTTTGTGGGGCAGGTTGTTAACCTGCGGCGGATTGGCAATCCGCCTGCTTGCGTCCCTGCGACCCTCTACCCAACGATGCCCAGCCCCATCCATCGCCTCGTGGCACAGACATTCCTGCCTTCGTGGTGTAGGCCTCCCGGTCTGCACTCCTTGAACTCTTTCACACGATGATGCATGGCGCGTCCATCGCCGTATACGGTTTCCCCAGCGCCGCGATCACGCGTTCGCCCCGCCCCTCGGACGGACCCAGGTTCACGAACAGCACCTGGTCCTCGGTATGGTGAATGATCGCCCCCAGCGCCGACCGGCACCGCGCCAGGTCGCTCGCCGTCAACTGGCACTCAAACACCGAATACTGCAAATGGTCCCCGTACCCCCGCATGGTTTGGAATACTTTGCGGAGCCGTTTGTCGTCGCAGATGTCGTAGCAGATCAGGTAGGATGTTCGCATGGTCTATATCACCGCGAATAGGCCCAAGCCATAAAAGCGGCCACCACCGAGACAAATTGGCCCAGAAACTGGAACTGGCCTGTTCTGTGTGTCGCGCCATTGAATCTTGACGTGAAAGCGCGGGAACCGGTTGAGATGGTCGGGCACGCCGTATCTGTCTGCAAGATCCGTACCAGGCCAAAAACCAACCTTGCGCCACTCAATCTCTGCGTGGTCCGCCAGCACTTGAGGAAGACCGGCTTGAACGATGGCCTTGCGAAGCAGTCCATCGATGCGGTCGTCCAGCCGTTCCAACAATACTTTTTGTTCCTCCGCGCCGATCTCGCGCTCCATGCGTCGGCGAAAGTGCTTCGGATCGTCATAGCCAGGGAGCACTACGGGTGTAACCGTGGCCCATGCTACGGCGGTTTGAATGTAGTATCCAACAACTTTCTCAGTTGCGGGGATTAGAGACAGAAGAGCGACGGGTCGCTTCTGGTCCTTCTTCTCCTGGATTAGTTCCTGTCCTGAAAGGGCACGGCGCGCCCATGCGATCTCGGCTTCGCAGTCGTCGGCGAAACTCGAAAGCATTACTCGGCGCACGCTGCCCGCAACGCGAGCGCGACCTTCACCCCTCCCTTCGATGCTGGGTAAGGGCAGGTAGGCGAAGCGTCGTGGTCCGACCGCAATGTGTGCGCCGGAATCAATCGTGTCGCCGTGCCCAAGGATGAATGCGTCAATCTTCGGTTCCGACCAACCAGCTTGGGTTGCGGCGGCCTTGGCCGCGCCGCGCATCATCCCTGCCACAGTTAAAGCCTGGCGGGCCGCGTCGAAGGCCCGAAATCCGCTTGCGTCTAGTTCCAGCAGAGAGAAGGCCGCCACCGAATGTGATTGGGGATCGGTTGCCCGACGGTAATTGATCTTCATATAGACTGACAGTGGCGGCGGCGCGGCGAAAGAACCATCGCAGTCCATGCGTTTCAGGAACCGTTTATGGCGGTCGATTACATCTTTGAGAGTATCCCCAATCGGCACCCGTAAACCACCTTCCCTTGCATTATTCATCGGCAACCAGCGCTCGCCAGGCAGCGCGTCCGCATCGTCATTAGAAATGATTGCACCATGGCCCACCACCATGTCCAATCCCCAACCCAGCGCGGCGGTGCTGGAAGCAACTTCGGACAATGATTTCACATAGCCATGAACTTCGTCGGGAACAGGATCGGGAAGTTGCCAGAGATAGTGTGTGGCATCGCCGAGCAGCAGCGTGGGCCGTACAGCTTTCATCGTCCGATGGGTTGCGGGATTTGCATCGCCCGAATTGGATTCGTTCCCCCGAGACCATGCCCTCGCGACGATGTCCATAGCGTTGTTTGGCACCGAGAGGCGGCGGCCTGCCCCTTCGAATCCGGCGGGAGCGAAAACCACCGGGGGTTGCTGCTCTTCGAGCCACTCTAACGCCGCTCGGACACTGGAAGCGGGTTCGCCTGCATTTCGGCGCGCAGCCGTGGCGATCAGCGACTGAAACACGCGGAGCGGCGAGGGCGGCCATTCGCGCGCGGCGCCATCGCTGCGGCCATGGAAGGCGGGGTCAAGGAAACGGAATGACAGACAAAAGCGTGAAGGCATGACACTCTTTGCTACTAGGGTTTGACCGCCCCTCCCTTCTTGGGTTTCCTCGTCTTCGGTACCCCATCGTCAGCCACGTCCGCTTTTGCCAAATCCTTGTCGAATTCTACCTCCTGGTCCGGCGGGACTCTGTAGTCGATTTCCCGTTCTGGATCTAACGCAAAGTCCTTTGCGGCGGCCTTGGCATAGGCGAGAACCTCAGAGTGCTTCAAGGTGGCCTCCTTGCGCTCACCGTTGCCGTATACCTCCTTGAACTCGGGCGCCTTGTCCGGGTCGAGTACCAGGTTGCATCCTTGCCGGAGATATCCGGAGGCTGGGTATGTGAACGCCGTTAGCGCCAGACCGAGGATATATCGACGCAGGGCGAGGGTCGTTTGTTCATCTTTGCCAGCGGTGAGAAGGCGTAATGCCGCGAGATGGAGCGATGCGTCGCGACGAATACCGCCGTCCGCGATCACACCCCCGTGGGAGCTGGACGCTGGCACGTGTATAAAACCGCGTACAGCATAAGCGTCCTTCGTCTGCTTGTCTGCTGGTTCCGCGAGCAAGCCCTCGGTGACATACTCCGTAGCAGGCACGTACTGGGCTGATCGCGTCAGTTCCCGAACGTTAAATGCACGAATCGTCGAAGCGATCAGTCGTGGCAGTTTGGCCTGGGTATCTCGGGAGTCCCAGGCGCCAAACACGATTGACGTAGGCGCGATTTTCGCCAGTGGTTCGGCATTGCCCTTCAGCACCGCCTTGAATGCCTCCTGTAGTTCCTTCTGCAATGCCGAACAGCGGACAATGGCGTCGCCGGCACGATGTCCAGCCTCAAGCAGGTTCACCCTTTTTGGGCCCGCCTTGATCACGACTTGTGGAACAAGCCCGGCGTATTCCTTCTGTTTGAACAGCGGCTCGATCCGATTGGCTTGCGAGCCGACACTATCGACAAGGCAAATGCTCGTACCGCCAGGAAACCGATCGATGTTGTAGCCGCCAGGAAAGCCGTCTCCCGAGGCAAACGTGGCCGGGAATAGCACTCCGTCCGATCCCTCAACAGGCAAAAGATGTTCTCGGAGGACGAGGGCAGCCGGCCCCTCATCTTTCAACCACGTGTCAAAACTGTTTAACAGTTTGTCCATTGCTGCTCCTTTATATTGGCGTGGCTGGAAGAAAGCTCTTTAGATACTTTGTTCGATACAGCAACGCGAACCTGAAAGCGCGGGACTTCAGACACTCTACTGAACCACAAACAACCACGCTCGCGACTTCCGACAGTAGAGGTTCGCACCAAATCGCGTATTCATACACATTCTGAATGCCGATTCTTCTTGGACGAAACCTCTGCAAACCAACGAACACAGCAAACTCAAGAAGCGGCCGCGTTCTGATTCTTAGGCCTGTGTCCTTCAGCGGATCGAAGCTAAATCCAACGTCGAGAGCCGACCCCACACCTCCGAGATCTGAATCGAAGTTGAAGGGGAGGCCATCCGCGCCCGAGGACCGGAACAGCCACTCCTCAGGCGAGAAATGATTCGGGTCCAGGAGTGCCTTCATTCCAATTGCAATGTCCACGGCCGACTGTTGGCCGGCCCAAGTCTTGAAATCGCTCCCGCCGGCACGGTCGTCAAGGAACCAGTCCAGTGTAAGATTGAACGGTTCGCGCACGAGCACAGGCGCTTGTCTATAGAGAGCATCGAGTTGTTTCTTCTCCGCATCCAAGGCGGGGTCCGCTTCCCTGGTCTGTCCGGCCATCGCCGATAGTTCCTCCCGGCGTTTATGTTGAGAATCGGTCATGGTGTTAGAGAGCGGACATCGGGCGATTTCACCGATGAGTTTCGCTGCACTAAAGTTCGAACCGGCCTGTGTGGATCGAAGGCAGAAATGGGCTCCTCCGTCAAACCACCCCTCGGTACCTTCCCAGAGCCTGTCGGCCAACTCCAGCAGGCCACAGCAAGCGAAGAACTGCCCCGGATTAGCCGGGTTAACACGCACCTTGATTGTAGTCTCCAGGTCCTCGCTCACCCTTGAGCCTCCAGCGTCGGTGCTTCGGTCAAATCGGCGAGTTCCATTGCTACCGGTTCGATGTTTTGCGATGCCAGGGCATCTGCGGCCCGCACCAGAGATTCGAGGTACGCCAAGCCCCACCTGCCGTACTTGCGTTGGAGTCGCCCGAAGCGGCGGGGCGTCTCACGCGCGATTCCGTTGCGATTGCGTCCGTGGATTTTGGATCGAAAGCCTCGTCGAGAGGAAAATGAGGCCGTGCGCGACCGTGGTGAGCAGCGACTAGATGCAGGATGAGGTCCTGCGCGTCCAGCGTTAACTCGAGAAACTTTTCACAATGCGAGACATCGGTTAGCGATCCAAACTCGTGCCGGTAACCGCTGCGGCCAAACATCACGTTATGCCCCGATTTCGCCAAGACCCGCTTCGGATAATCACGATTGCCGATCAAACGTTGCCAGAGTTCTCGGCGTTTGCCGAGGTCGTGCCATCCCGCAGCGAGCACAATTGCCGACGCTTCCGGTTCCTTCAAGCTCAACCTCGCCACGAGTTCGCGAGCGACCCGCTCCGCCTCGTTTGTATGCTCTTCCCAATCCTGTTCGCGCGGGGCGGTCCACGACCCATCATCGTCAGCCGACCGCGGCCGGACGTACCAACGCCAGTATCGGCGGGCGGATGCCTGTTCCTCCTCATTCAACTCATCGTCGGCGTCGGGAGAACGCGTGTCGATGGTCCGGACCAGCCGCATCCGAGGCGGTTTCCCGGCGTCCCACGCCCGGCACCGGCGAGGGCGGCCCTTGTCGTCGAACCACCTGTCGGCAATATCGTAAGACTCGCGGCGCGCGTCACCGTATTCAATGTCGCCGTTGAGCATGCCCCTTTCATCCAGTCCTCCGACCGGGGGAGGAAGCAACACGGTGCAATCTGCAATTTCGAAGTCGCGTTTCGATGCGACTTCGGCCAACTTCAAGACCTCAACACCGCCCTCGGGGTCTACCAGCCACACGGGCACCTCCGAGTGTTTGTTGGCGATCTTCTTCAAGTGATCAAGCACTCGCGAGGCAGTATCGCGTAACAACTCGTGCGGTTTCAGCGGATAGTCCTCCAGCAGGTCTTCCAGATCTTCGGAGCTGTACACCTCTTGTAGAGCGGGGCTGATGACCTCCACCTCCTGCCGCCACGCCACGTAGGTCTGGGGAGGCTCCCACTCGGTGATCCCGTGGAGCCAGTCGGCAACCGGAGGGCGGCCGGGAAGCTTCCCGCGAATTGAGGTGAGTGCCCACGCGTCGAATAGAATGTCGCTCGTCGCGAGAATGGTTGGAGGCGGAGTAAACGCGGCCAGTCGGCTGTCGATCGGCAAATCCCCCAACGCAGCAGGGCTGCCGTCGTAACGCCCATCAGTGCCTCTCGGCAGCCCTTTCAGCAACGTCTGAGTTCGTTCGCACGCTTGCACGAACTTCAATTGCCCTGCCTTCTTCTTCGATGTTTGATCGTCTGCGGTCTTGGCGTAGACCACTTCGACTCGCGCTTCTCCTTTTCCAAAGCGATTCACGCGACCCAAGCGTTGCGCCATGCTGTCAAATGGCGTGAGGTCGCATATCAGGTGGTCAGCCGATATGTTGATGCCTACCTCTCCAGCCGACGTGCAGACGAGATACACCGTACCATCCCTTGGCAAGACGGACGGATCCGGAGTGAACCGAGCGAAGACGTCGTCGGTTCTTGCCAACTCGTCACGCTCGTATCCACGTAGCGTTCCGGTCAACATTTGGACTGGCCTAACCGTTTTCAGCTTGGACGCCACGTCTTCGACGTCCTTTACCCTGAGCAGAAACACCACGACCGCTTGGCCGCTGTCCTTGAATTCGAGCGCGCGCTGATAGGCCTCTGTCGCGACCGCCTTTTCGTCGTCGACAAGATGAAACGCTAGCCCCTTCTTTGCGTAGATCCGCTTCTGTATCTCTCCGTGCTTTCGGTCAGCGTTGGTGAGTGTGAACTGTTTGTCGTCAGTGCCGCGCGATGTGGCAGTCAGGGCCATCACTCGGAGCGGCCTGGGGTCACCGCACCGTTGCTGTTCCGATTCGACGGCAACGATGAGGTGTTGGAAAGCCGGTTCTAAGTGAGCTTCGTCATGAACAAGCAGCGTGTCCTGCCCGATAAATCCGGCGTGCAGCGGTCGAGACTTAAATCCGCGGCCGTAGCCCGCGAACAGCAATCGGCTGCCAACCATGTCGACCGTACCGACGATCACAGCCGGTCGCGCCGGGTCGTCTCGCCATTCCGCGTTATCCGCGAATTGACCGCGCAGTGTGCTAACTGCGAGGAGGTCGTCAGTGTTTGCGGCGGCCAGCTTTCTTAGTGCCCCACGAACTGCATCTAGTTCTGTGGGACCTTCCTTCTTCAAGCGCTCTTTGAGCTTTGCGGCTTCGCTCGAAGCTTGGTCAACGACCACTCGGCGGTTAACAACCCATACAAGCCTTCGCGGCAGAGAGACGCCCTCCGGCCCCGTTTGGGCCTGCCAGGCCAACGCGAGCAACCACACGGCCATAGCCGAGGTCTTCCCGCATCCGGTGGGCAGGTTAAGGTCATTTGGAATCTCACAACATCCACAAAGCCGGCGAAAGAGTTCCTCCTGCCAGGGGAAGCTTTCCACGTGCCCAGTAAGTGCACTGTACGACCCATGAAAAAACTCCAACGAATTGATGGCGGCCATAGATCAGACCGAACGAATAAAGTCTAATTACCCACTACACTACGGCAAGCCGGACAACCACATCACAGGCCTTGAAAAGCTTGGAGTCCGGCGCTACTCGGCAGGCGGTCGAATCTTCGGCATGGTTATGATGAAAAAAGCCGCCCCGCTGGAGCTAGGCTCGCGTACCGAGCGCAGGCGTGTGGCCGACTTTCACCCTCAGAAGAACAGCCTGGAACCATTGTAGGTACACCTTGCCCATATTTCAACCTGCTTCAAGCATGCTAATCGACGGACTGTGTTGGAACCTCCAAACCCCAGTCACAAGCCCTCCCCAACTTTCTTCCCCATCCCCTCAACCACTTACAGCCCGCAATTTCAGACTCCAGCCTCCCCATCTGCTACAAGTGGTTGTGAGCACTCAAGCCCAAACCGACGCCAACCGGCGTAACTCCCAGAAGTCCACAGGACCGCGCTCCGTTGAGGGCAAGGCCGCCTCTGCCATGAACGCTCTGCAAACCGGCATCAACGCCAGGCGCGAAATCATCCGCGGCGAAAGTGCCGAAGAACTCCAGGCCCTCTCCGATTGCTATTACCAGCGCTGGGCTCCCACCACCCCCGAACAGTGTTACCTGCTCGACGTCCTTATCTCCACCGATTGGATCACCCGCCGCCTCCGCCGTGTCGAAGCCGAACTCTGGGAGCACCACATCGCCGATGCCTGGAAGCCCGACAAGAAATGCCCCATCGGCCAGGCCTTTCAGATGGCCACCGGCACCTTCGACAGCCTCACCCGCCGCATCGAATCCACGGTCCGCATGAACCGCAAGGCTCTCGAAGCCCTAATCAAGATGGAAGTCCTCATCAAGCT
>Ga0210402_10001956_pt1 | contig 20594 bp, 21 predicted proteins | sample IncBWC7MmetaG_FD_161055 | JGI IMG/M metagenome (GOLD analysis project Ga0210402, IMG submission 161055) | Forest soil microbial communities from Barre Woods Harvard Forest LTER site, Petersham, Massachusetts, United States - Inc-BW-C-7-M | ecosystem: Environmental > Terrestrial > Soil >... | reverse complement strand
TGCTTGGCTGTGGGACGTTCGCCGGGCTGCCGACAGCATCGCAGCGTTTGTCGAAAGCCGCAGTTTCGCTGACTATGCCGCTGACCTGATGTTGCGCTCGGCAGTCGAGCGCCAGTTTGAAATCGCGGGCGAGGCTCTCAACCGATTGTCGCAGGAGGTCCCGGAAGTCGCTACACGACTGCCCGACCTCCGGCGCGTGATCGCCATGCGCAATGCGCTGATCCATGGCGACCGCGAGGTCGACAACGCGACCGTGTGGCAGACCATTCACGAGGATCTCCCTGCGTTGCGTGAACAGGTCCAGGCGCTGTTGGTCGAACTGGGGGAGCATCCGTAACCACAACGGCCGCGCCGACCAGTTTCCGTAATGAAAGCGCCGACAGCTCGTTCGCACGAGCTGTATAGCCTGAAAATCCGAAGAGATTTGGTCGGAGCGGCGGGATTTGAACCCACGACCCCCAGTCCCCCAGACTGATGCGCTACCAGGCTGCGCTACGCTCCGACCGTGGGACCGCTGGTTTACCAGCGGCGGATCATCGCCGCAACGCCGCCGATCAAGGCAGTAGGGCGCGCAGCGCCTCCAACTCCCGCAGGGTCTCGGCCAGCACCGACCGCAGGCGCTCGGTCTCGGAATCCGCATTCGGGCGCACGCTGCTTCGCGAGGGCGTGGACTGAGGCGCGGAACGGGCCAGTTCGGGCATCGGCAGCTCCGGTTCGAACGCCGCCGCGGCCGTCCGCTCCGCCTCGGCAGCTTCCAGTTCATCCGCGCTGGGAGGCGGGATATCGTCGGACAGCCTGCCGCCGCCCTCGCGCAGCAGCCGCTGCACGCCCTTGATTGTATAGCCCTGGATATAAAGCAGATCGGAGATGCGGCGCAGCAAAGCGATGTCGTCCGGCCGATAGTATCGCCGTCCGCCGCCGCGCTTCAGCGGCTTCACCTGAGGGAACTTGGTCTCCCAGAAGCGCAGGACGTGCTGTGGGATGTGCAGTTCGTCCGCCACCTCGCTGATCGTGCGAAATGCGTTCGGCGCCTTCTTCGGCCGCACGCGCGCCCCGGCAGGCATCCCTACATCATCGGCCGGATCGCTCATTCGTCCTCACCCTGGACTGGAGCCGTACCGTTCACACGCGCCTTCAGCACGTGGCTCGGGCGGAACACCAGGACACGCCGCGGCAGGATCGGCACCTCCCTGCCGGTCTTCGGATTGCGTCCCACCCTGCGCCCCTTCTGGCGCACAGAAAATGTTCCGAACCCACTGATCTTAACTGATTCTCCTGATTCCAGCGTGGCGGCCATTCGCTCCAGGACCGTCTCCAAAAGATCAGCGGACTCGTTCCGGGACAGGCCGACCTGAGAATAGATCGTCTCGGCCAGTTGCGCGCGCGTGACGGTCTGCATCCGGCAACGCTAGGGAGACTGCGCCACGCCGTCAAGCAATTAGCGATGCAAAATCGATCAGGATCAGGATGTTGCAGGCAGGCGTCTGCAACACGTCACAGGCTTCACATGCGCACCAACGCGGAGCCCCAGGTCAGGCCACCGCCCAGCGCCTCCATCAGCACGAGATCACCCTGGCGAATGCGTCCGTCCTGGCACGCCTCGGCCAGCGCGAGCGGCACAGAAGCGGCGGAAGTGTTGGCATGACGGTCCACGGTGATAACCACCCGCTCGGACGGCAGGCCAAGCTTGCGGCCCATCGCGTCGATGATCCGAAGGTTGGCCTGATGCGGCACCAGCCAATCCACGTCGCGTCTGCCCAGGCCATTGGCGGCGAGCGCCTCGTCCACCGCCTCGGCCAGCCGTGTCACCGCGTGGCGGAACACTTCCCGTCCGTTCATCACCAGATAACCGGGCCGGTCATGGCGTCCGACCGCGCCATCCACATACAGGATATCGCCCAGGGTTCCCTGGGCGTGCAGGTGGGTGGACAGAATGCCCCGATCGATGCTGCCGCTGCCCTTGCCGGCCCGCAGGAACACCGCGCCCGCGCCGTCGCCGAACAGCACGCAGGTGCCGCGATCCCGCCAATTCATGATGCGCGAATAGACCTCGCTGCCGATCACCAGCACCCCGCGCACCTGCCCCACGCGGATCATGCTGTCGGCCACCGACAGCGCGTAGACGAAGCCGGCGCAGGCCGCGGCAAGATCGAAGCCGAAACCGCCCATTATGCCCAGCGCCGCCTGCACGCGCAGCGCCGTGGCCGGAAACGCCTGGTCCGGCGTGCTGGTGGCCAGAATGATCGCATCCACCTCGGCGGGTTTGGCGCCGGCATGCCGCAACGCCGCGCGTGCTGCTTCGGTGCCCATGAACGCGGCCGTCTCGTGGGGCGCCGCGATATAGCGCTGACGGATGCCGGTGCGTTCCCTTATCCACTCGTCCGACGTCTCGACGGTGCGGGACAACTCGTCATTGCTGACGATGCGCTCAGGCAGGTACGCGCCGACCCCGGCAATGATCGAACGGATTGGCATTGTCTTCCTACGGTGCGGTGGCGAGGTGTGCCCCGCTCCCACCGTCCTTGTCGTGGGTGCCGTTCTTCACAGCTACCGCCATCAGTTCGGCGATTCGCGTCAAGTCCTCACGCATGTGGTCGTTGAAGCGGTGCACGACCATATCCATCGCCACATCGATCGCATGCGCGAAACCTTGCGCGTCCGTGCCGCCATGCGATTTCACCACCCCGCCGTTCAGCCCGAGCATCACCGCACCGTTGTAACGGCGCGGGTCCAGCCATTCGCGCAGCCGGTCAAGTCCGGGTCGTGCCAGCAGGTAGGCGATGCGCGAGGCGAGGCTGCCGCGGAAAACCTGGCGTAGCAGATCGCCGATCAGCTTCAGCGCGCCTTCGCCGGTCTTCAGCGCGACGTTGCCGGTGAATCCATCGGTCACCACCACGTCGGTCGTACCGGCCGCGATGTCATGGCCCTCGACAAAGCCCGCGAACTGCGGCGCGATATGGCTCGCGCGCAGCGTTTCGGCGGCCAGGCGCAGCGTATCGTCGCCCTTGAGTTCCTCGGAGCCAACATTGAGCAGGCCGATGGAAGGTGCGGTCAGGCCGAGCACGGTGCGCGCGAAGACGTCACCCATCACCGCGAACTCGACCAGATTGCGTGCGTCGCATGACACGTTCGCGCCGAGGTCGAGCATCACCACGTCGCCGCGCGCCGAGGGGCCGATCGCGGCCATCGCCGGGCGGTCGATGCCCGGCAGCGTCTTGATGACGATCTTCGCCAGCGCCAGCAGCGCACCGGTATTGCCGGCGGTGACGATACCGGAGGCTTCGCCGCTGGCGACCGCATCGATGGCGACCCGCATCGACGAATTGCGCACGCGCAGCGCCGCCGTTGGTTTCATGTCATTGCGGACGACTTCGGGAGCGTGTCGCACCGTACACGCGGCGGCGGCGCGGCGATGACGAGCGAGCAGCGGTTGGAGTTGGGCCTCGTCGCCAACCAGCAGGAACCGTGCGCCCGGGTGTCGTTCCGCAGCGATCTCCAGCCCCTCAACGACCATGAGCGGCGCGTGATCCCCGCCCATGGCGTCCACCGCCAGCGTGTAGGTCGCGTTCAATGGCTCTCGGAGGCCACGCCGCGGCCCGGCGTCAGGCCCGGACAGCGCCCTTCAGCGCCTTTCCGGCAGCCACGATCTCGCGTCCGTCATAGAAGCCGCAGTGGCTGCACACGTGATGTGGCCGCTTCAGCTCGCCGCAGTTCGGGCATTCGGCGTGCGGCTCGCGCGGCAGCGCCTGGTGGCTGCGTCGCATGCCTGCGCGGGAAGGCGAAGTCTTTCGCTTGGGAACGGCCATTGGACGACGCCTCTCCGGTCTGGGTGACGCCCTGCGGTCCGGTCAAAGGCGGATGGGGCGGTCACATTCTTTCAACAACGCAAGCCGGGCCGTCTAGCAGAGGGTAGGGCGGGTCGCAAGGGACGTGGGCGACAGGGACGCGCGGCGACAGCAGTCCCGCAGGGAAGCGATCCGGGCTTGACGCCGGCCCAGCCCGCGCAATCCTCCGTCCCATGACCAGCAAACGCCCGCCACCCCAGCAACCTGCCGCGCCCCGCCCGCCTCCCGCGAAGCTCGCGGCGCGGCAGGAACGCGAGGCGGCGGCCTTGCGAGCCAATCTGCGCAAGCGCAAGGATCAGGCACGGGCGCGGGAGGCGCTGAAGCAGGAGTGAGCTGTGTCCGAACCGGCGCGCGGGCGCATGACATCCGACGAGTTCATCGCCTTGGCGATGGAGCAGCCCGAAACCAGCCACTACGAACTGGTTGCCGGCGAAGTGGTTGCCATGGCGCCGGAGCGCTCGGCGCATGCCCTGACGAAAGCGCAAATCTGACGTCGCATGGCCGAGGCCGTCGACGCCGGCAGACTGCCGTGCCAAGTCTATCCCGACGGGATGGCGGTGGAAGTGGACGAACACACGGTTTACGAACCGGACGCACTGGTTCGCTGCGGTGCCCCGCTTCCCGCCGATGCTGTCAAGCTGAACGACCCGGTCATCATCGTAGAGGTCCTGTCCCCTTCCACGCGCGCCCGGGATTCAGGTGCCAAGCTTGAGGACTATTTCCGTCTGCCGTCGCTGCGACACTACCTGATCGTGGAGACCGAGAATCGCACGGTCATTCATCATGCCCGTGGCGCGGACGGTATCATCCTCACCCGTATCGTGCGCGAAGGTCCGGTATTGCTCGAACCACCCGGCATCACCGTGACCGATTGCTTTCCGCTGGAACGCGAGGGCGGCTGACAGATCGTTTGCCCTCGCCCGGATGCTGCGCTAGACGCGCCAAAGTACCCCGCCCACCGGAGTCGCCCCCCGATGCCCGTCATGTCCGATCGCTGGATCCGCAGCATGGCGCAGCAGCATGCGATGATCGAACCCTTCGTCGAAGCGCAGAAGCGCCAAGGGGTGATCAGCTACGGGCTTTCGTCCTACGGTTACGATGCCCGCGTCGCCGATGAATTCAAGATCTTCACCAACATCGACTCCGCGGTGATCGATCCGAAGAACTTCGCGCCGACCAGTTTCGTGGACCGCAAGGTGGATGTCTGCATCATTCCCCCCAACAGTTTCGCGCTCGGCCACACGGTCGAGTATTTCCGCATCCCGCGCGACATCCTGGTGATCTGCCTCGGCAAATCGACCTATGCCCGCTGTGGCATCATCGTCAACGTGACGCCGCTCGAACCGGAATGGGAAGGCCAGGTGACGATCGAGATTTCCAACACGACCCCGCTGCCCGCGAAGATCCACGCGCACGAGGGCATCTGCCAGTTCCTGTTCCTGCAGGGCAACGAACCCTGCGAGACCAGCTATGCCGACAAGGCCGGCAAATACATGCGCCAGCGCGGCGTCGCGCTGCCGAAGCTGTGATGCGCGCCAGTCTTTCGGAAGAAGGCAAGGGTCCACACGGAGTCCGCGGAGAAGCAGGAAGGGCCACGGAGGACAAGAACTGCGCTTCGCGCGAAGCGCATCAAGATCCTTCTCAGTGGCCCTCCGACCTTTCTCCCTCTTCTCCGTGTGGAACCTTGCCTTCGTCCAAACCGCCGAACTCGCGAGGAGTTAGATCGCTCTGATGGACCGTATTCGCATCCGCGGCGGCACGCCGCTTTCCGGTGAGATCGCCATCGGCGGAGCCAAGAACGCCGCTCTCCCGCTGATGGCCGCCGGCCTGCTCACCGAACGCCGCCTCGTCCTGTCGAACGTGCCCCGGCTCGACGACATCACCACCATGTCGGCGCTTCTCGCACAGCACGGCATCGCGGTGGAACCGATCGGCAATGGCAGCCGTGCGCTGTCGCTCGGCGGCCGGATCACCAGCACCGAGGCGCCGTACGACATCGTCCGCAAGATGCGCGCCTCGGTCCTGGTCCTGGGCCCGCTGCTGGCGCGCACCGGCGAGGCGCGCGTCTCGATGCCGGGCGGCTGCGCGATCGGCACGCGCCCGGTCGATCTGCACCTGAAGGGCCTGGAGCAGATGGGGGCCGCCTTCCGGCTGGATGGCGGCTACATCGACGGGACCGTCCACGGCCGGCTGCGCGGGGCCACCATCGTGTTCCCGTTCCCCTCTGTCGGCGCCACCGAGAACCTGCTGATGGCCGCGGCGCTGGCGGATGGCCGCACCTTGCTCGCCAACGCAGCGCGCGAGCCGGAGATCGGCGACCTCGCGCGCTGCCTGAACGCGATGGGCGCGCGAATCGAGGGTATCGGCAGCGACCGCCTGACCATCGACGGAGTCGAGCGCCTGCATGGCGCGGAGCACGCCATCATCCCGGACCGCATCGAGACCGGCACCTATGCCTGCGCCGCCGCCATCACCGGCGGCGAGGTGCTGCTGGCCAACGCCAGACTGGAGCACCTCGGCGCCGTGATCCGCACGCTCCGGGACGCCGGCGTGGACATCATCGAGGAACCGCGCGGTCTGCGCGTGCGCCGGCTGGATGGGCTGCATGGCGTGGATGTGATGACCGAGCCCTACCCGGGCTTCCCCACCGACATGCAGGCGCAGTTCATGGCGCTGATGGCCGTGGCGGATGGTGCGGCGATGGTCACCGAAACGATCTTCGAGAACCGCTTCATGCATGTGCCCGAATTGAACCGCATGGGCGCGCGGATCAACGTGCACGGCGCATCGGCGATCGTGCGCGGCGTGCCGGGACTGTCGGGTGCGCCGGTCATGGCGACGGACCTGCGCGCCTCGGTCTCGCTGATCCTGGCGGGGCTGGCGGCCAGGGGCGAGACAGTGGTGAACCGGGTCTATCACCTGGACCGCGGCTACGAGGCGGTGGAGCAGAAGCTCGCGGCCTGTGGGGTCGAAATCGAGCGATTGCGCGGTTGATGGCGCATACAACCGGCTATTTCTTGTGGACTGGCGCGACGCCAAGCCCCATATGGATGCCCGTGCCGGAACTCTGCCAACCCCGCCACCGGAGATACATGTGACCACCCTGCTTCCTTCCCCCTTGGCATGCTGCCGCTGGGAGCTTGAAAATCGCCGCATGGTGCCGCCGTCCAACGACGCGCTGCGCCGCATCATCGAGGGTGACCCAGACCTCGTCGAGGATCTGAATCGGTTCTATGGCGATGCGACCCCGGATGGCGGCCTCGACAAGCTTGAGCGCGAGCTGCTGCTCGATCTGTTGGGTCGGCATGTCACGCGCGAACTATGGCCGCGCACCGGCGGTATGGAGGCGACGCGCCGATTCATGGCGACGCTTCAGCGTGCCATGGTAGCCGCCGGCTGGAAGATGGACGCGTTCGCCGTATCGCACTGAGGCACCGCTCAGAACCTGCGCCGCCTTGCCATTTGTCGGCTTTCCCGTTGCTATGAGCCGGCGCTAGGCCGCATGGCAACGGGGGCTGAAGATGCAATTCACGAATCAAACGGTCATCGTCACCGGCGGCACAGGCGCGCTGGGACGTGCGGTGGTCGGCGTCCTGCTCGCCGCGGGCGCACGCTGCCGGGTTCCCTATATCGTCGATGCGGAGGCCGAGGCGTTCCCTTACAAGGATCGCGTCACCCTGATCGGCAAATGCGACCTGACGGCCGAGGCCGATGTCGCGCGCCTATACGACGGCGTCGCGGACCTTTGGGCATCGATCCACATCGCCGGCGGTTTCGCCATGGGCAGCGTGGCCGACACCGACAAGGCCGGCATGATGCACATGCTGAACATGAACTTCGTGAGCTGCTACCTGTGCTGTCGCGCCGCGATGCGCCGGTTCGGCGCGGGCGGCGGCCGCATCGTCAACATTGCCGCTCGCCCGGCGCTGGAACCACGCCTCGGCGCCGGCATGGCGCCCTATGCCGCGAGCAAGGCAGCGGTCGCTGCATTCACACAGGCGCTGGCCGCGGAGGTGGCGGCCCGCAACATCCTGGTGAACGCGATCGCCCCATCAATCATCGACACGCCGGCCAACCGCGCCGCGATGCCGAAGGCCGACCACGGCGCGTGGCCTAAGCCCGAGGACATCGCCGCCACCATCGCTTTCCTCGCCTCGCCGGACAACAAGGTGACGACGGGTGGCGTGGTGCCGGTTCCCGGCCGGACCTGACGCAACGGCCGTCGGAGGTGCACCGGTCACTTTCGACCGTTGCGACGCGGCGTCAATCAGGCCGTCATCTCAGTGCTTTCTCCGTCAGCCGCCCACCCGTCAGCCGCGCGCAGCCTCATGGGGCGCGGTGCGGCGCAGCTCGCAGATCGCGGCGTGGATCTGCTGCCATTGGTCGTGGCCCGCCAGGTCGTGCTGCTGGCGCATTTCCGCCGCGCGCTCCAGGGCAACCGCCTGTGCCCGCAGGCCGTGCAGACGGATCATGTTCAGAGCCTTCTCCTGCGCATCGCGCTGAACGTTCTGTGCCTGCATGGAATATCTCCCTTCGAAGTGTTGCCGGGGAGACGTATATGCGGAGCGCCGAGGGCGTCCGCCAATCGCACGGCCGTCAGTTGGATGAAATTCCGGTTATCGCCCGGCCACGAATCAGTGGCGCCCGGCGTCGAACCCCAGGAACCCCGCATTCGGGATCGGCGCACCACCGTCGCCGCTGAACAGCCGCGCGGTCTGCTGTGCGGCCGGGGCTTTCGTTGCCGTAGCCGTCGCCGTCTTCGCCGGCGTCCCCTGGGTCCGTGCCGCTTGCTTGGCCGCCTTGGCGGAAACCGGCTTGGCGGCAGTCGTCGTTGCCGGCGGCTGCTGGTTGCGTCCATCGTCTGCGCCGCGCATCGAGAGCAGCAGGAACGAAATGTCGTTGCGGCCAAGATCGACCGACAGTTCCATCGGCGTCAGGCCCAGGATGTTGTGGCCATGCAGGTCCGCACCGCGGCTGATTGCGTCCCTCGCCGAGCCGATGTCGCCGCGGTTGATTGCGTCGAACAGGGCATCGGTCGGCTCCATGTCGTTGGCTGGCCGGACCGAGGGCACGACCGGGGAGGTGTTCCCAGCCGCTCCTGGCAGAGCGGGTGGCGGTATCTCCTTGGGCGTCACCTTCGGTGGTGCATTGCCGCCGATGGAGTTGAACTGCTGAGCCTGAGCGATCGATGGACCGGCCGCCAGGAGGATGGCGCCAATGAAGGCGCGCGAGATGACGATTCCCATGTGGACAACTTAGCTCAGGTTGGATTGAGCCACCAGAAGGAGGTTGTCAGATAGGTCGCGTAGGCGGTCCAGACGAAATATGGTGCCAGAAGCAATGCCGCCGATCGCCGCACCCGGAAGAAAGCCCGCGCCGTCAGCGCGATCAGTATGAGCAGCAACAGGTTCACCGCCAGTGCCAGCGGCGGGCTCCGCATGGCGAAGAAGGCCGGCGCCCAAAGCGCATTGGCGGCGAGTTGCCACCCCCAGAGGCGAAGCGGCCGGATCGAGGCAGAGCGCCGCCATACCAGCCAGGCAGCAACGCCGATCATGACGTATATGCACGTCCAGACGGGTCCAAACAGCCAGTCCGGCGGCGTGCCAGGCGGTCGGCTCAGCGACAGGTACCATCCGCGCGCCGGTCCTGCGACGATTGCCGCATCGGCGGCACCGACCAGCAGGCACAGCCCGACGAAACCGACCAGCGCCAGCGTCGGTGACACTGGCGCGGACGACCCGGGGTAGGATCCCCATTCGTTGGGATCGACGTTCTGGAAGACACGCCCCCTTCAGAAAGACCCAACTCGCCAAGCTCTGATGTAGTCCGCCGGGCGGCGTTGCGAAAGGGTTTCCGTCACGCGGCCTACCAACCATTTACCCGCGACCAGATCGCGGTCACCTCGTCGCTGCCCTCCACGACGCAATAGCGGTCGTGCGCCGCGGCTGTCATGCAGGTGTGGTTGGGTGCGATGCGCAACTTGGCCCCGATCGGCAGGTCGAGCGGATGACCTGGATCGGGCTCAATGAGACCATGCTCCTGGTAGGCGCGGCGCACGATCGCATCGCCGAAGTTGCGGCGTCCATCGATATCGAGCACGAGGCCGTAACCGTAATCCTTGGGTGCAGCCTCGGTGCTGCGGTCCTTGGAAAGCGCCAGGCCGCCGGCGTCCACCAGCAACTGCCCCGGTCTGCGGCCGATCACGCTGGTAAGAACGGTCAGCGCGATGTCGTCCAGCCCGTGGGTGCCGATCTCGGCCTGAAACAGGTCGCCGAACATGTAAACGCCCGCGCGCGCTTCCGTCACGCCGGCGAGGGTCTCCGCATGCAGCGTGGTGGGTGAACTGCCCATCGACACGATCGGCACGGCATGGCCAGCGGAGCGCAGCCGTTCGGCAGCCCGTACAACGCCGGCGCGTTCGGCTTCGGCGATCCGCACCATGTCGCCCACGTCGCGGCCGGCATAGGAATGACCGGCATGCGTCATCACGCCGGCGAGACAGGGGCCGAGGCGAGCCGCAATTTCCAGCAGCATGTCGTCGTCCGGTGCGACGCCGCCGCGCGATTCGCCAGTATCGATCTCGATCAGGGCACGCGGTGGCCGCGCGTGGGAGGCGATCGTGCCCGCCGTATCGAGATCGTCGGTCAGCACGATGACCGCGGCGCCGACGCTGTTCAGCTTGGCGACCTGATCCAGCTTCTGCGGCGTGATGCCGACCGCATACAGGATGTCGGCGATGCCGTGGCCGGCGAAGTACTCGGCCTCCGCCAATGTGGAAACGGTGATGCCGCCGGGCTGCCCCGCGGTCGCAAGGCGCGCCACGTCGATCGATTTTGCCGTTTTCATGTGCGGGCGCAGCGGCACGCCGTGGCGCGCCAGGGCACGTGCCATGGTGCCGATGTTGCGGAGCAGGATGGCCCGGTCGAGCACCAGACACGGCGTCGGCAGGTCTGCGAGCTTCATGCGGCCTCCGGGGACCAGTTTGCTGCCGTGTCGATCGGCAGGACCGGGCGCGGCAGGTGCTTCCAGGGAAACCGCGACAGGATCGGGCTGGTCAGGCCTGGCGCGTCCACCTCGATCACCTGCTCGTGGCGGAAGAACTCGTCGAAGCCGCCGCGGAAATGGCCTCGCGATTTCACCACCACAACACGCGCCTTGCCGATGTCGAGACCGAATGCCTCGAAGAATATGGGATCGGCACACTGGAACCGGTTGGAGATCACCACGACGGTGATGCCGTCGATCTGCAGCGCTGCGGACGGGCCGATGTCCAGCGTGTTGTCGGCGTAGATTCCGCGACGGCCACGCACCGTCGCATCGCGCAGCCCGCGCACGGTGGCCGGCGCGCTGAACGGCTTCGAGAACTCGTCGCCGCCGGAACGGTTGAAGCGTGCGTTGAAGCGGGCGCCTTCGCCGACCGCGTGCGCCTCGGCGGCGAGCGCCGGATCGTGGATCACACCCACCAGCGCATCCTTCACCCCGGCGTTGTGGAGCGCCTCGAGGATCCACATCGTGTTGCCGCGACCGCCGCCACCCGGATTGTCGGCTACATCGGCGAAGATCAGCGCGGGTTTGGCGCGGTCGGCAGTGCCCTGGGCTAACCGCGCACCGTCATCGAGTGACGTGAGCGCGGCGCGGAACCGATCGCGCCGCGCCCAGCCGGCTTCGGCGATCTCAAGTGCCAGCGCTTTCGCCGCTGCTGAGTCGGTTGCGGTGACCACGACGGTCAGGCCATTGAACGGTGTGTCGGCGTAAGCGAAGCCGCCCATCACCGAGACGTTCAACACGCGTCCCGCGTAGGGCGCATCCTGGATGCGCCGTTGCCCGAGATCGATCATCTCGCCGTACGGGCGCTCGTGCGCGTCCTTGCCGGTCAGCATGCTGACGGTGGGAGGCACGATCGGCAGGCGGATCTTCACGATGCTGGTCCTGGTGCCCGACAGCAACTTGCGCATCATTTGTGCCGACTCTGCGCCGCGCTCCCGCATGTCGAGATGCGGGTTGGTGCGGTAGCCGATGTAGGCGTTCACCAGATGGACATTCGCATCCGAGACGTTGGCGTGGAGGTCGTAGCTGGCCACCACAGGTCTCTCGGACCCCACGATGCGGCGGACCAAGGCGAGGATGGTCCCTTCCGGATCGTGGTCTCCGGTGGTCAGTCCGGCGCCGTGCAGCACGCAGTACACGCCATCGAGCCGTCCCGCGTCGCGCAGCCGCTGTTCCCATTCCACCATCAGCCGGTCGAAAAATGCCCGCTCAACTGGGCCATTCGGTTCCGCCATCGCAAGCAGGATCGGCACGGGCTCCCAGGGGCCGGCGGTGTCCATGTCGGCGATGAAGCCGGGGAGTTCGCCAAGCATGTGCGGAGCGGCGGAACGCGCATCGGCTACCATCGCATCGCCGCGCATCAGCGTGCGGCTGGCGAAATCGGCCTCGGTTGCAACGGGCGCGAACCGGTTGCATTCGATGGAGAAACCAAGCAGAGCGATGCGAGGACCGGTCATGCCCTATTCTCCGCCTCCCCCTACCCCCTCCCGCAAGGGGAGGGGAGAAACATTTTCACAGACTCACCCCCAGCAGTTCGGCGATCCGCGGCGTCGCCTTCAGGCCGCTGCCGGTCAGCACCAGCACCGTGGTCTGCTCCGGCGTGATCGTGCCGGCGGCGAGCAGCCTGGCAAATGCGGCTGCCGCCTGGGCCGATGTCGGCTCGACATAGATGCCGATGCGCGCGAGATCGAGCGTGGCGGCGCCGATCTCCGCCTCGCTCAGCATCACCGCCCCGCCCCGCGTCTGGCGCAGCGTGCCGAGCACTTCGCCCAGGCGGATCGGCTGCGCGATCGCGGTGCCTTCGGCGATGGTCGGCAGGATCTCCGTTTCGACCGGAACATCGCTGCCGGCGACGAAGGCCGCGGCGATCGGTCCGCAGTTCGCCGGCTGGGCGGCGAAGATACGCGGCATGGCGTCGATCTCGCCCGCGCCGAGCAGTTCGGAAAAACCGATTTCGCAGCCGAGCACGTTCGATCCCGCGCCGCAGGGCGTGATGATGTTGTCGGGCGTGCGGAAGCCGAGGTCTTCCCACAACTCGTAGGCCAGGGTCTTGGTGCCGTGCAGGAAGAACGGATGCCAGTTGTGGCTGGCGTAGAAGGTAGTTTCGGAACGGCGAATGGCGGCATCGGCGGTGTCCTGCCGCGTGCCGGGGATCAGTTCCACGCTGGCGCCGTGCGCACGCATCTGCACCGTCTTCGCCGGGCTGGTGGAGGCGGGCGCCATGATGGTGGCATTGAGGCCTCCCGCGGCGGCGTAGGCGGACACCGCGGCGCCGCCGTTGCCGGAACTGTCCTCCAGCACATCGCGAATGCCCTGCGCGCGCAACAGCGACAGCATCACGCTGGCGCCGCGGTCCTTGAAGCTGCCGGTGGGCATGAACCACTCGCATTTCAGCAGCGCCGGCGCGCCGTGCAGCACACGACGGATCAGCGGCGTGCAGCCCTCGCCCATGCTGATCGGCGCATCCACCTGCATGGGAAACGCGGCGCGGTAACGCCAGAGGCTGCGCGTGGTGGCATCGATCTCGACACGGCGTATGCCCGGGAGCGATGTCAGCAGGAGCGGTGCGTGATCGGGTCCGCACCAGCGGGGCTGGTCCAGCGAGAATGTCTGGCCGGAACGCGGATCAAGATAGGCGGCTGTCATGCCGGGCTGCGTGCTCCGTCCCTGTTGCGTGGTCAATCCCGGACAATTCGGCCGACCTTCAGCTCATCAACCGCCAACCGCCGTAGATGCAGCTGATCGATGCGTCCACGGCCGATCGCGATACGGCCGATTGCCATCCGTCCGACAGCCAAGGCGCCGATTGCCAGCGCGCCGAGAGCGAGCGCCCCCACCGCGCCGGCACCAAGCGCGCGTGACGGCACCATTTTTCTGGAATGAGCAATCGTGGGCAAATCACTTGCCACCGTACTTCCTCCTTCGGGTTGGTGCTGCGCGAGAAGGGGCGACATTGACTGAGCGACAGGCCATTGTCACACGTTGGCGCTGAACAGACAAAAGGAAACGTCATGATAATCCGCAACGTTGCCCGCGAAAGACTGGAGCAGGGCGACCTGTCTCTTGGAACCGGCGTGCGCATGACACGCAGCGTGGAAATCGCCATCGCCATGAAGAGCGCAGGCTTCGACTGGCTGTTCCTGGACCTCGAGCACGGCACGATGACCATCGAGGCCGCCGCGCAGATCGCGGTAGCCGCGCTGGATGCCGGCATCGCACCGATCGTGCGCGTACCAAACGGCGAATACTCCATCGCGACGCGTGTGCTGGACAACGGCGCGCTCGGCATCGTGGTGCCGCACGTCGATACCGCGGCGGAAGCACGCGGGGTGGTGCAGAAGCTGAAATATCCGCCGATCGGCCATCGCTCGATGGGTGGCATCGGGCCGCATTACAGTCTGCGCTCTGTCAGCACCGGCGAGGCGGCCAAGGCGCTGAACGCGGCCAATCTCACTGTCGTGATGCTGGAGACACCGACTGCGATCGCGAATGCCGACGAGATCGCCGGGGTGCCCGGTGTGGACGTGCTGCTTATCGGCACCAATGATCTGTGCGCCGAGATGGGCATCCCCGGCGACTTCGGCAATGAACGCGTGGCGGACGCGTATCAGAAGATGATCGCTGCCAGTCGCAAGCACGGGAAGTTTCCCGGCATGGCGGGCATCTACAACGAGCCGATCATGCAGCGCTACATAGAGATGGGCGCACGCTTCATCCTGTCCGGCGCAGACGCCGCGTTCCTGATGGCGAGCGCGACGCAGCGCACCGGCTTTCTGCGCAAGACGCTGCAACCGGCGTAGGATAAAGCTGCTGCATTCATTGTCATCCCCGCTTTCGCGGGGGCAAGCACGTACCGATGATGCGCAGCACTTGGTTGGCCCGGTCAACAGCGCCTGCCTCCAGCGTTGTGACCTCGCTGATGCGCAGACCGCACGCATACATGACGGCGAGGCAAGTTTTGTGGACCGGGTTGCGGATGCCGCTGAGCAGTTGCCGAACTTGCTCATCCGATCGGGCGTCAGGCAGCCGCTTCTGTCGTGGCGAGGCGATCTTTTTTTCCCCGAACAGCCCCCAGGCCTGGCCGAGCGTGTGGTGAAGGAAGAAGCGAAGGCTGTAATGACTGGTCTTGAAGGTGCCGCGTGCGACCCCCCGCTGGCGCAATAGGAGCAAGCCGAACTGGACGCTCGGTCCAAGGAGAATACGTCGCCGCATCGTAATGTCATGCGGGCCAAGATCGTGCTCCTGGCGAGCCAGGGGTTTGGCAACGGGCTTGGCAACGATTGCATCGCCGCACGTCTGCGCATGCCGCGCCAAATCGTCAGCAATGGCGTCAGCGCTTCTATTACGAGCGGCTGCCGGGCCTCGACGAGCAGCCGCGCGGCGGGCGACCAGCGCGCTTTTCCCCCCGGTGTTGTGGTTGCGATGAGCCTGCCCCTGCGAAGGCGGGGGCGCTTGCTTGTGAGCTGCCGTCGCGTCGCGGCCTTCCCCTGGCACGATGGTCTGTCGCTGGTTTGCGACAGAAGGCAGTGGCGAGCGGTCTTGAGGCAAAAATCAGTGGCACGACGCTCTGGCGCTGGCTTGGCCAGGCCGCATTGCGTACATGGCGCCATCGCAACTGGATATTCCCGCGCGATCCGCAAGTTGCCCGCAAAGCCGGCCGTGTCACCGATCTCTACCAACGCCGGTGGAAAGGTGCAGCGCTGGGGCCGCGCGATTACGTATTCTGCGTCGACGAGAAGACCAGTATCCAGGCCAGGCGGCGCAGGCATCGTTCATTGCCACCAGCCCCCGGGCGCCCGATCTATGTTGAGCACGAATACGCTCGAGCCGGCGCGCTGGCCTACCTCGCTGCGTGGGACGTGCAGCGAGCCAAGCTTTTTGGTCGCTGCGAGCGCAAGAACGGCATCGCCGCTTTCGAGCGCCTCATCGTTCAGATCATGCGCAAACAACCGTATCGTTCGGCGCGTCGCGGTGTTCCTGGTCGCTGACAATGGTTCCTCCCATCGCGGTCAGCCAGCGTCCGACCGGCTCCGCGCGTCACCGGCACCAGTCCGGCCGTCCAGGCACTCGACACGGCGGACCATCACGCAAGGAATGCGGTTGCCCTGCCGGCACACGCCGGCGGCCATGCGCCACCGCGTGCCCCATCGTCATAGCTCGGCCGAGCGCCTAGGCCGCTGCATCGACATGCAGTGCGATCGCCATGGGCCGGCGCGTATCCCTCACCGCGTGGGACAACGTCTCCGCCGCAGAAAAACGAGACGTCGCAGAGACACGAATCACCGAGGTCGAGGCTCTCAGTGTCGCGTCCTGCCCCTCACGGCAAGGGGCGGATGTCGGCGTGGCCTCCACTTGGCAGCCTTTCCCAAACTCAGACCACGCGGATATGCTTCGTTAGCTACATGGGCTGGGGGAGACGTGGCATGGAAATTGAAGATTCTGTTGTTCAGCACTACGCGCACGGCTCACTGGACCAGGCGATCTTTGGCGCGTTGTCCGCTTCCGGCAAAGACCTTGCAAACCTGGCGCCCGCCGACCTGGCACCTGTAGACGAGTTCCATATCGGCGGACGACAAGCAACGGCCGATCTCGCAGCGCAGTTGGAGTTTAAGCCGGGCTGGCAACTTCTCGACATTGGGTGCGGACTAGGTGGAGCGTCGCGCTACTTCGCGCACGAACGTCGGTGCCAGGTGAGCGGCATCGACTTGACGCAAGAATACGTCCGTACGGCCGAACTCCTTGCGAGGCGAGTGGGGTTGGAAAGCCAGGTTTCCTATAAGCAGGGCAGCGCCCTTGCGATACCATTCGCGCCTCATGCTTTCGATGGTGCCTACATGTTGCACGTCGGCATGAACGTGCAGGACAAGGGAAGGCTATTTGCCGAGGTGCACCGCGTGCTCAAACCTGGGGGCCTCTTCGCGGTCTATGATGTCATGCGGGAGGGGAGCGGAGATGATCTTAGCTTCCCGGTTCCCTGGGCATCGAGCCCTGATACCAGCTTTGTCGAAAGTGCGGCCACCTATCGGAGGTTGTTAGAGAGCGCCGGATTTGCTGTCCAAAAGGAACGCAGTCGCCGCGACTTCGCCATTGAGTTCTTTCGGCAGTTGCGCGCACGCGCCGCGGAGGGTGGCGGGCCGCCGCCGCTTGGCTTGCATAACTTGATGGGCCCGTCTGCCCCCGGGAAGGTGATGAACATGATTGACAACCTGGAGCGGGGCCTGATCGCACCGACCGAGATCATTAGCCGCGCGCTTTGACCCCGCAGACCTTGGAAGCGAATGACTGCCGTTGCCTGAACTGCGCGCTCACCAAGTGGGACAACGTCTCCGCCACAGAACAACGAGACGCTGAAGAGACGCCGCCCATCCCTCACACCACCTGGTTGCGCAGCGCCGTCTCGCCGCGCCACATCCGCTCGAGATTCTCCACCAGGATGTCGTTGACGTTCGCCTCGCATTTGCGGGTCTCGCCGCCGGTGTGCGGCGTGATGAACACGTTCGGCAGCGTCCACAACGGAGAAAATTCCTCCGCCGGCTCCGGATCCGTCACATCGAGCGCCGCCCCGGCGATCCGACCGGCCCGCAGCGCCTCGATCAGCGCGGACTCGACCACGCACCCGCCGCGCGCGGCATTGACCACGAAAGCCGAGGGCCGCAGCAGCGCGAGCGCGTTCGCGTCGATCACACCGCGGGTCTCCGGCACCAGCGGACAGGTCAGCACAACGAAGTCAGCCCGCGGCAGCAACGCCGGCAGCTCGGCAAGTCCATGAACGGAGTCCGCCGCCCCAGCCCCCACCGCCGGGTCTCGGCGGAAGCCGACCACGGTCATGTCGAACGCCTTGGCCAGCTGCGCCAGCCGGCCGCCGATGCGCCCAAGCCCGATGATCAGCACCGTCTTGCCGGTCAGCTCGTCCTCGCGCTGCGTCAGGTCACCGATCATGCCGCGCCAGACGTGCCGCGCCTGATTATCGCGCGCCTCGGGCAGCCGCCGTGCCAGGGCCAGGATCAGCGACATCGCATGCTCCGCCACCGCCCGCGCATTCACGCCGGCCGCACTCGCAAGGCGCACCCCACGCGCCGCGAGCGCCGCCTTGTCGAACTGGTCGGTGCCCGAGCCGATCGACTGGATGAACCGCAGTCTCGTCGCCAACGGGATCAGCCCGTTGTGCCACATGCCGGATACGACGATCACATCGGCTTCGGGCGCACGGCGTTCGAACTCGTCGCGCTCGCGCACCTCGAAGCTGGCAATGCCGGTGTTCAGCACATCGAAGCACGCCTTCATCTGATACGCGGCATGCGCAAAGCAGATGACGAGCTGGTCCTTGGGCGGGATCATGTGGCGACCTTGCTGCTGAGGCAGGGTCGCAACACTAGACGGCGCGCGATGGGGCCGAAAGGCTCAGCCCTGGCGGCACTTCATCCGCGGGTTCTTCTTGTTGATCACGTAGACGCGCCCGCGGCGACGCACCACGCGGCAGTTCTTGTCGCGGGCCTTCGCGGCCTTCAGGCTGTTGCGGACTCTCATGACGGCGCCTCGTGAAGAGCGGCGGTGGATAGGGGCGGCAGGCGCGGCTGTCAACCCGGAGGCGGCTCGATCCCGCCGCGCCCGATCGCGTGCCAGCGCACCAGGCGCAGTCTGCCTGCCCGCATCAGGCGGAAGCGCGCCAGCCACAGTTCCGCCTCGCGCACAACCAATGCCAGTTCGTGCAGCGCCGGGCGGGTGTCCTCCATCGCGCGGACCGCGGTACGCCACCCCGCCACCGATTGCTGCATGTGACGGCGGGAGATGTCCTCGACGATCCTCACATCGAAGCCAAGCCGGCCGAGAACCCTGGTGATCGTCAGCTCGCTCGGGACATCGGGCGGGCGGTGATCGAGACGCGCCCAGGTGGCGGTCATCGGGTCGTTCGCATCGAGCTTCGCGTCCGCCACGAGTTCCACAAGCACAAGTTGCCCACCGGGCTTCAGGGCGAGCGATATCGCGGCCAGCGTCGGTTCCGGCCTGGCGCCGCGCAACGGCTCCAGCGCGATGCCGTGGTGGTAGTAGTGCGGCGGGAACTTCGGCGCGAGCGGATCCCAGGTTTCAACCTGAGCCCGCCGCCCAAGCCCGGCACGGACGCTGCGCTCGTTCGCCAGCGACGCCAGCCGGGGATTGGCCTCGAAGCCGGTCACCCAGACACCGAGGTTGGTGGCGATGCAGCGGGTCGGCCCGCCGCTGCCGGTGCCCAGCAAAAGCAGGCTCGATGCGGCTGACAATCCCATCGGCTTGGCGAGACGCAGCGTCTCCGCCTCTCCGCCGGGCGACAGGAAGCCCTCGCCCCACAGCGCCTCGACTATCCCGATACGCGCGCTCGGCCACACCGGATCGTCGTCCTCGACGAGTGCGATCTCGGGCACAAGCAACGTCGGCGGCACGGCGAACGGCGCCTGGGTTGCCGCCGCGTGCCATCCGAGCAGCTTCCGCACGGTGTCGAGCAGCATCCCGCCGCACCTCCGCATGCCACGGTAGGGTCAAACGATTGAGGAAGCGTTGAAGTGGGGTCGACAGCTGCACCCGCGCTGGTGCACGCCGCCGCCGCAATGCTGGACAACGCGAGGCAGCCGGCGGAATGGAGTTGCAGCAGGCTGCTTGACGGAGGCCTCCGCCTAGCGCGCGTCGATGGCCTGTGGAGCCTCCGCTGCGACCCAGGGATCGATGCATCCCGTCGCGGCGCGGCGATAAACCTCAAGGCCATCGAACGCCGCGATCTGGCGGTAGCGCGACCAGGCACGGGCAAACGCCGGGTCGGACGCACTCAGCAAGCCGACATAGTTGACCACGCCTTCCCGCGTATCGACCACTGCGATGTCCGGGCAGCCCATGATGAAGTCGTGTGCCACCCAGTGGCGGACCGGCCATTCCTTCGCAGCCGATGCATCGAAGTGTGCGCGCCAGAGTTCGCCATTCAGCGCCCACATGGAATCGAACCGCGACGCCCAGGTCACGCCGGTGCTGTTCACCACCGGAAAGCCGAGCGCGATCCACTCGGAAAAGGCGATATAGGTGCGCGCCTTCTGCTGTCGGATGAGGCGCTCGAGCTTGACCACCGTCATCTGGTCCGGCTCCACCGCCAGAACGACCTGCGGCTCCAGGCGTTGAAAGGCCGCGACCAGGAACACGACGACACCGACGCCGGCGAGCACCGCCGGCAGGAATGCGGTCCGGGAGGAAGCGCGCCGGTGGAACAGAACCGATGCGGCCCAGCATAGCAGCGCCAACAGGGTCGCGATCGTCGCCGGCAATCGGTGGTAGAACCAATCCTTGCCATCCATGAAGCATATCGCCGTGCTGGTTATCGCGAACACGACGAGGGTCAGCATCAGGTTGGCCTCAGGCATGCGCCGCCGCCGATTCCACCACAGCAGCAGCGCGACCGTCTGGCCAAACATCAGCCGCAGACTGTCGATCAGCAGGTGGCGGAACGGCGAGTCGCTCGCACCGTACAGGGCCAGCGCAAGCGGCACCGCACGGCGCAGATAGGCGGGGCAGATCAGTGCGATCAGTCCGGCATAGACCAGCAGTGCGGCCCCGGCGGCAATCGATTGGGTGCGGACCGGGCTCAGGCCGCGGAGCAGCGCCAGGCCCTCGAGCACGATGAACACACCGACATAACGGGGCTTCAGCGCGCAGCCGAGGCCGGCCAGCACGCCTGCGATCAGT
>Ga0210402_10001955_pt1 | contig 20598 bp, 17 predicted proteins | sample IncBWC7MmetaG_FD_161055 | JGI IMG/M metagenome (GOLD analysis project Ga0210402, IMG submission 161055) | Forest soil microbial communities from Barre Woods Harvard Forest LTER site, Petersham, Massachusetts, United States - Inc-BW-C-7-M | ecosystem: Environmental > Terrestrial > Soil >... | reverse complement strand
CCGACGGCGGCAGGGACGCGCACCGGGGCACTGACCCTTACGGACAACGCACCGAACAGTCCGCAGACGATATCGCTAACGGGGACAGGAACCGCATCAGCGGTGGCGCCGACGATCACCACGCAGCCAACGAGCCAGACGGTGACGGTGGGGCAGACGGCCACATTCAACGTGGCGGCAACGGGGACGGCTCCTCTGAGCTATCAATGGAGAAAGAACGGAACGGCTATCAGCGGGGCGACTTCGTCGTCTTATACAACCCCGGCGACAACCAGTTCGGATAACGGAGCGCAGTTCACCGTGGTTGTCAGCAACTCCGCCGGCAGTGCGACCAGCAACGCGGCCATCCTCACGGTCAATGTGTCGCAGAATCCCCAGTTCGGTCACGTCGCCGTCGTGGTCGAGGAGAACACGAATTACGCTAGCGTGATTGGCAGTACGTCCATGCCGTACCTGAACAGCCTGATGAACCAATACGGCCTGGGCACGCAATACTACGCGAACACGCACCCGTCTATCGGCAACTATTTTATGTTGACGACGGGACAAATCCTGACCAATGACGACAGCCAGACCCCATCGAGTTTTCCTGTGTCAGCGGACAACCTTGCGCGCGAAGTGGAACTTGCCGGGAAGACCTGGAAGGATTACCGAGAACTGACCGGAACTTATTATGTTCGCCACGACCCCTTGGCCTACATGACCAACATCAACTCGGCGAACCTCGTTTCGTTCCCGCAATTCGCAACCGACCTGGCGAATGGGACCTTGCCCAACTTCTCATGGATCGCGCCGAATGGATGCGACGACGCGCACGACTGCTCGCTCTCGACAGCTGACTCCTGGCTGAAGACCAACATTGATCCGCTGGTCAAGAACGCAACGTTTCAAAAGGATGGGTTACTCATCATCGTGTTCGACGAGTCGGCAAACGATAACACAGACGGCGGGGGCCGCGTCGCGGTAGTTCTCATCAGCCCGGCGTTTTCCAAAGCCGCTTATCAGTCCAGCACGTTCTATCAGCATGAGAGCGTTCTTCGCCTGATGCTCGAAGGCTTAGGCATCAAGACACTTCCCGGCGCCGCTGCCACTGCACCAGCGATGTGGGAGTTCTTTGATCCACCGGCCGTCACAACGACTCCGTTGACGATATCCACGACGAGTCTGCCGGCGGGAATGGATGGACAAGGGTACAGTGCGCAGTTAAACGCCACGGGCGGGACGGCACCTTACACGTGGTCGGCAGCGTCCGGGGCACTCCCTGTGGGTCTCACGCTGTCGTCGTCCGGGGCGATTTCGGGGGTTCCCAGCGCGGTGGGAACGAGTACGTTCAACGCCAAAGTGACGGACATGAACCTGCAGACGGCGCAGGAGAGTTTGTCCATCACCACCAGTGCCAGCAGCGTGTGCGCGCCAACCGGGGGCGGGGTGTGCTACTACGTTTCTCCTACAGGTTCGGATTCCAATGCAGGGACGAGCGCGGCGCCTTTCCAGACCATCCAGCATGCGGCGAATGTGGTGAACCCTGGCGACATGGTGATCGTCCGCGACGGGACGTACAACAATGCGGCGGTTACCGGAGTGGGGAGCAAGCTGATCATCATGACCCGCGGAGGGACGGCGTCGAACCATGTGGTGTTCACAGCGGAGCACAAGTGGGGAGCGAAGATCGATGGATTGAACAACACCTCGGCTACGGGATGGGAGTTTTCGGCGAACTACATTGAGGTAAGGAATTTCGAGTGCGAGGGATTCAGCGACACGTGCATGGAGAACTACAACGGGGGTTCCTCAAGCGGAGGGCAGTACATCAGCATTGTGGGGAACAACATCCACGACATCGGCCGCTACTGCGCGACCACGACCACCGGGCGGGACGGTATCTTCATCAGCAACGACAATGTGACGATCGAAGGAAACCAGATTCACGACATTGGCCGGTATGCGCCCGGGGAGAATGGCTGTACGAATTCGCTCTACTACCAGAACAACGACCACGGGATCTATCTCGATGGGGCATTCACGAGCGCCAACAACGTGACCATCAAGAACGACATTTTCTATCGCAACGAACGGGGCTGGAGCATACAGGTCTATCCGGCGGCGGTGAACAACCTGCGGGTTTTGAATAACACGTTTCTGTGCCCAAACCCGTATCGGAACGGGCACATCACCTTATCAGCGCCGATAACGAACTCCGCTATCGAAAACAATATTTCCTGGGAGCCCACCGCGGGCTTTTTGCAATACGACAATACATCGGGATACTCGAACCTGAGTGTGGGCAACAATCTGACATATCAGGGAACGGCGGGAGCGGAGGCAACACCGGGTGGGGTTGTTTTATCGGGAAATCTGGACAATATCGATCCGCGGCTGGTGTCAGCGCCGAGTTGTACGGTGGACGCAGCGTCCATCCCGGATGCCCATTTGCAATTAGGCAGCCCGGCCATAGATGTGGGGCTGACGCTGCTCGACGTTCCCATCGACTACGACGGCACCCCGCGTCCTCAGGGCACTAAATTTGACCTTGGTGCTTTCGAGTATCATCCTTGAGCGCTGGAAAGCGATCCTGAGAACTTAGTGTGAACGTGGGCAAGCCTGATGGACCAAGAGTTCGGGGAGCTTATGGAGATGATTTGTGCTCGTAAGCTCCCAAACTGGGCCGAGAGGGCCGGCTCACGTCATTTATGTCAACACTCTTGGAGTAGACAGAGAGAGCAGAGTTGATTGCCGGACTGCCCGGCCGCAGGTGGTAATCCCCACCGGGAAAGTCAACGAAGTGCGGGTCTAAAACCATCAAATTTTGAACGACATTACCAGATCCAGTCAGCGTTGATGTGTCCACCCCTTCAGAAGTGGTGGTTCTGCCCCAGGAAATATTCGTGTCAATAATATTGTTGCTTGCATTCCCTGCCAGTCGTATCTGTTTATTATTGGTCTGCCGGCTGTTCATGGAAATGATGTTATTTGCAAATACGTTTCCGTCGGCCCCTTTTCCGATAATGACCCCACTATTCATCGCCTTGACGATAGTGTTCCCAACGACAGTCAGGCCGGTGATCTTGCCGGAGCCCGCGAAAAGCTGCAGGTTAGCGGACCGGTTATGCTCGAGCAAGCAGTTGGCAATGCGATTGATTCCACCGCTCGCGGCCCAATAAATGCCCTGGTCTACATTCACCGGATGCTGACCGATGGCGTCAGTGTCCACATCAAACCTTCCGTTGTCGTGGACGTAGCAGCCCAGGATCTGTACATCGCTAACTTCACTCGCGTAAAGCCCCGCGTGATAATCGTTTTTCCGAATTTCAACGTGATCCAAAACGACGTTGTGGCATTTGTCCAGCCAAACTTGGGAAGCTCCCTTTCCTTTTACTCCGCTGGCATCTGGTCCCAGCGGACCCTGAAAGACCAAGCCGCCCGACGGAGGAGTGCCCAAGAATTTCAAGTAATTTCCCCTAACAACTACTTCGCCGAGTACGACAGCGGTTTCTCCAGGATAATTTCGGATGACAATAGGGTTGCCCGGTTCACCCGACCGCGAAATGGTGTGCCTGTAACCTGGGGTGTTATAGGCATCGGTGGGCTCGTAAGTTCCAGTTCGCAGACACGCCACCTGTCCCGCAGTGAGTGTGTCGAATGCCTTCTGCAGGTGCGTCCATGGAGCCTGGATTGTTCCTGAATTTGTGTCGGATCCGGTTGGAGAGATGTAATACGCGCAGGCCTCCGGCGGCCCAGTGGGAACGGAGGTCGCCTTCACCTTCACAAACAAGGTCTCAGCAAGAGCAACGTAAGCCAAAAGGAATGGAACACAGGCTAATCTGGACATCGATCGGCGTCCGAGAATTTGCAACATGTCCTTAGGCGGAGCGTGACTCGCTTGACTGTGATTGGTCATACTGGTTTGTTGCAAGATTTGACCTGGAATCAATCTGAACTCGCATGCCCAGCCTTGACAGAGGCACTGCCTCCAGTTGTTCCTCCAGATAGCGGACGAAACGAGTGATGGATACGGAGCGGTCAAATTGCGTGGTTGCGGCTTCGCGAGCCCGCGCTCCCAACTCTTCGCGATAGGACAAATTGCGAGCCAAATCCAAAAGGCTTCTTGTAAGGCCTTGTGTGTCCCCAGGGGCCACGACGACACCGACCTTGTTCCGAGAAACGATGTCGGCAGCCTCTCCGGAGGCGATAGCAACTAGCGCCCGCCCGGAGGACATTGCCTCATAGAGTTTGGAAGGCACAGCGCCGGGGATGTGCAGCTTTAATGGCACCACGACAATGTCCGCCGCGGCAACAAGGGCGGGCATCTGATCTTGGGGGACGGCGTCGAGGAATTTGATGTTGGTCAGTCCTCGCGCTTCTGCTTCGGTAACCAGGGCGCGCTTCACGGGGCCATCGCCCACCAAGACGAAAGAGATTGAGGTGTCGTCTCGCAGTTGATCGGCTGCTTCTATAATCTGCTCCAATCCCTGGGCCAGACCGTGCAAACCTGCGTAAAGAACAACACAACCTGGTTTCGAGCTCAGCAGAGCGCGAGTCTCCGGTGTAGCGCAGTCGGGTCGAAATCTGTGCGTATCAACTCCGTTTGGCAAGTAGAAAGTCGCTACGCGCGGGAACCGATTCTTGATGTTTTGGACGATTTCGGAGGACTGTCCGCTAACGAGCCAAGCGCGCCGATAATAAAAGGCTTCCAGCCATTCACTGAGGCGCAACGCCAATCCCGGTTTCAGGACTCCCAGGCGAACGGCTGACTCAGGCCACAAATCCGAGACATTGAATATCCACCGGGCGCGCTTCCATCGGCTGAGCAGAAATCCCGAGATTCCCAGAAAGAGGGGCGGACTTTCCGTGAGTATGTAATCCGGCTCGTCCAAGAGAAAACCACCCAGAATCAAAGACGAGAATACAAACGAAAAGTAGCATAGAAGCCGCTTGACCAATCCTGCGCTCTGGACTGGATAAATGAATGTGCGAACCACAGCACTGCCGCTATGATTCTCGCGCCGTACCAAGCCTCGATAGCCAGGATAGTAGCGGCCCATTGGATAATTGGGCATCGCCGTGAGAACAGTAACTTCGTGACCTGCACTCGTCAGGCCCTGAACTAACGCCGACAGCCTATTAGGTGCTGCCCCGATTTCCGGCGGGAAATATTGGGTATGGACAACAATTTTCATAATTATGTCGCGACCTCCTCTGTTGTGGCGAACTCCGGCCGAGTACTTCTTACGGTCTTCCTCAGCACAGGAAGTGAAAAGCGGCGCACTTGGTCTTGGGAGAATCAATCGTCCGATTCCTGCTCCCTGGCCGATAGCGCGAGCCCCACAGCGAACTTCTTGTTTGCAAGGCGTTGACAGTAAACAACGCGGGCCGGTCCCGGGATGGGCTCCCCATCAAGGCTAACCAGCAACCGAGCCCCAGGCGGCCACATACCAAGTGGACCCCCTCAGGACAAAGTACGGCGAGATTACAGAGAGAAGTAAACGGTAAAGCCGTATCAACCCGATGAAACCAGAACGACGGAACAGGCCGGTACTTGTTGCCGCGAACAAGTCGCAGACGAAAATGTCCGCTTCAGAATTTCTGAATGGAATCAGTGTTGGAGTTCGGCTCCCAGTCGTAGCATCAAGTGGAGACAGTGAATGGTGTAGGGGATACCTTTTTCCGTGGACAGGTCAGAAAGGGCCCTCCGCACTTCCCGGTCGCAGGCCTCTCTCGTATCTGGAGGCATGGAAACAAATTGCCCTTCGATTCGGACCCACCAGCCCCAATGTCCTTCCAGAGAATCGTAGTAGGTGTCGTACGATTCAAGGGCGGAAACCTGACGCGGATCGAAGGTTTCGCTGAACAAGCGAAGAGCCTCCTCGCGGGTAAGTTGAGTACGCATCCGAGCGGACTCCAGAAAGCGCGCTGGACCCATGTATTTCAGGAAGATCGAGCTTGTCTTCCGTATGAACTCCTGACCGTTATTTCTCCCGATGAAGAACATATCCATATGCCCTTTCGGCTTGAGCACGCGGCGAATTTCTTGTACCGAGGCACGGAGGTTAGTCACCCAATGGAACGCAAAGATGCTGAACAAATAATCCACCGACTGAGACTCCAATGGGATCTCTTCGAAACACCCATCTAGGATACAGATATTCGGAGAACTCCCGATTCGCCGCAGCGCACACTTGCGCATATTTTCAGCCGGCTCGATTCCGATGAATTGAATGTTCGGCCTGCTGCGGCTTGCCAGCTGCGACAGCGCTCTCCCAGTACCACAACCTACATCGAGTACCACCTGATCGTTGTGCTCGATAAGCAGGGAACTCAGGATTCTGTCAGCGGCGCGGCCCCAGCACGACTGCACGTTCAATTCGTCGTCATACTTTTCCGCCAGCAGCGAGTAGGTCTCCACAACTGGGTTCGCCATGTTCACATTCACCTGTGGATTGAGAGATGTCGTTCCCGAGGGCGATATGGCATAGGTTCTTCACAACGCAGATATCCGCGGGTTCTACAGTTTTCAGATCAATCGGGCGGCCCGTCTGCTCCTCGACAAATAAAAGCAAGTCGACAAGTCCCATGGAGTCTAACAGCCCATCGGTGATGAGATCGGTGTCTGCGGTAATTTCGGCCCGTTGACGATTCCCGGGCAGCTTGTGCTCTTTGATCCAATTCAGGACGGCAGCAACCAATCCATTCTCTTGTATGCGATTCACGTTCGGGCTCCTTCAAGCAGTCGAACGAGCCCCCTTCGATCGACTTTCCCGTTTAAATTCAGGGGCAGGGCATCGAGCGCGTAGATCCTCTGGGGCACCATGTAGCCGGGCAAGTACGTGCGGCAGTACTTCAGCGCCTCGCCCTCGTCGAGCGCCTTCTGGCCAGACACGAAAGCAACAACACCATCGGCAGAGCCATCTCGCACGGGCCAAGCCACCGAAACGACTTGGTCGGTTCCACAAGCTTTTCGAAGCACGGCCTCAATTTCTTGCAATTCTGCCCGATACCCTCGAATCTTCACTTGATCGTCGATTCGGCCAAGATAGTACATACAGCCTGTCCAATCTTGTTTGACCAGATCCCCCGTCCGGTACCAGATTGTTTCCGCCGAATTGCCCAGCCGCACAAACTTCGCTCCCGTCTTCTCTGGATCATTCCAGTACCCGGAAGTGACCTGCGAACCGGCAAGGAACAGCTCACCGGCCTGACCCCTTGAAAGAATGTTGAAGTCCTGGTCGACAACGCTTGATCGCTGTCCGGCAAACGTCCAGCCAATCGGACAAATCCCGTTCAAGCTTTCTCCAGGCGAGTGATTTCTGTCCCATCGATAATGAGATATAGCGATGGTGGCCTCTGTAGGTCCGTAAAGATTCTCAACAAGCGAATGCGCTGCTGCGTTTTGCCACAGTTGCACGTACGAAGTCGGCAGAGGTTCTCCGCAGAAGAAGCTGTATCGCAGGGAAGTGAAGGAATCAGACTCCAGAAGTTTCATCTTGGACAAAACGCTGATTATGGAGGGAACGGAGAACCAGGCAGTCAATGCGTTATCGCGGATGAACTTGGCCGGCAACAGGACAGCTCTTTCAGGCAAGCAATATAAACAGGCCCCGCGCTCCCAGGCGACAAAGATGTCATGAACACTCAAGTCGAAGGTCAGATCGGAGTGTTGGGAGAACCGGTCGGTTTCATTCAGATCGCACCGGCTGCACATGTAGTCGACGTACGACCGCACATTCGAGTGGGTAACAGGCACTCCCTTGGGCTCGCCTGTGGTGCCTGACGTGAACAACAGATAGGCAATCGCCTGAGTGGAGACAGTCGTTTCGAATACAAAGCCGCGGCTCTCGAAGGCGTCTTTTGACAGTAAACACCGATTGAGAGGAAAGTCCGTTTCAAGGTCAGCGACGTCTGCTGTTTCAGGTAGTATTAAAGTCAGGGGCTGCTGGAACCCTGCCAAGAGCTCCCTCAGGTGCGGGACGCATTCATTCCCAACGATGACTTGGTTACACCCAGACAGGATCATCATTTTGCGAGTACGCTCTGCCGGGAATTTTGGGTTTAATGGCACATATCCTTTTCCAGCGGCAAGAATACCCAGAATCCCCGCATAGGCCGTCACGCTTCGATAGGCCAGGATGGCGACCAGCGGAGAATTGGGCGTCTCAGTCCGGAGTAGCAGAGACGCAAGCTGGCCTGCCTTGCGTCTGAGATCGGCATAGGTGAGAGTTTCGCCGTCGACGACCAGAGCTGAACGCGATGCGAACCGCTCGCTCGATTCCAGGAATCCACCGACAGTGTTCCGCAAGCTATCCTCCACTCATCCGTTGGATTGGAACTGCCTCTCGAGCATCTCCGCTGCTAACGTGGGCCGGATGAGACGAGAAGTCCTCATCGCGGGACGCTGGCGCCGCCGGGACGCTCGACGGATCGCCCTCCGCGATATGCGACTTATTGCAGGCGAGATCGAAAGCGAGTCGAGCGTGCCTCAGGTCTTCTTCGCATAAAGGAACATCGAGAATGAATGAACGGCAACCCAAGTCCAAATAGCGTGCCAATTCTTCTCCGACTTGCTCGTAGCTGCCCACAAGATAGGGACAAAATGTCTTGTAATTCTCAAACGGCGCAAGCCAATAGCTGCCGGGCGTAGTTTTGTTTTCTTCAATGGCGCTTGATAGCTCATGATGCCAAACAGAGTCTGAGACTTTCATCGCCAACCCATGCATCATTTTCCCTTTCTTTTCCTCTGGAAACCTTCCACGGGCTTCCTTCCAAGCTTCCTCTTCGGTCGGGCGCGCCATAACCCCTATCCGGATCCCGAAACGGCTACCGCGGTTGGCTGCCGCGGATGAACAGTCTCTTGCGGGTTTGGCGTAAAGGACCGGAACCGCCTCGAGGAAACGAGCAGCAGACAGCCCGGCTTCCGAAGAGCCCGAAATTAGGAGACCGGGAAAGAGTCCCCCAGGCAACGGTGGTGTCATTTTGAGGTTATTGGCGCGGTAGAATTTGCCTTGAAAGGTAATCGGGTCGTGATCGGCAAGCAGGTCCTTGATAATCGTCGCGTATTCGACCAGGCGCTCGTACCGCTCATCGTGTGGCGTAGGATCATTTAGTGCAGCCAAGTCGTTCTTAAAACCGCCTGCGACCAGATTCAAGTACACACGGCGACCGTACATAATGCCAACGGAAGAGACCATCTTGGCGACTGTGTACGGATGCATATAGATGGGCTGCACGGCGACCAGGGGCGCCAGATGTTTCGTCTCTTGGACAATTATCTGCGAGACTAACCAAGGGTCTACCTGGGAGTTGTCGGTGTAGACCAATATTCCTGTGCATCCCCATTTTTCACTCCAGCGAGCTGCGTCAGCTACAGCCTTGGAGTATTCAGCTATGGGAATGTTTCCTATAGGCGGACAGGTGCTAAAAATCTCCAAACGCGAATTGGGCCCATACATTTCCGTTCTCCTATGTTTTCTATTTTTTTCGGGAATTGACATGCATCTGCGTGTGAGACGCCCATGAGGCGCCAGTTCTAACTCCGCTCCATAATCCGACTTCTTTTTAGAATGGAACGTTGACTAGGCCGTGTCCAAAGTCGAGAACCCGAGTTTAGGTAATCCATTTGGAGCGCTCTGTAGAGCGAGACAATGCGCTGCGATACTACTTCGTTCGATAAGTCTTTTGCTGACTCGCGCCCGTTTGACCTTTGACCCTGCTTCAAGATCACGGAAATCGCCTTGCCGATTTCGCAGGCATCCTGGGGGACAATCACGGACGGCCGGACTCGTTCCAATCGTTCTCGGACATCTCCCACATCGACCGAAACCACAGGAAGATTGCAAGCAATCGCCTCTTTGACCACGTTGGGAGATCCTTCCCAGTCGCTCGTCAGCAATAGACAATCGGCGGCGTTCATCATCAATGGAATGTGGTTGGGGGGAACATTGCCATCCAGGACGGTAAAACGGACCTTTCCGCACAAGGACGCAGCGAATTGAACCGCGGCCCGGGCTAAATCCAAACGCTTGCAAATTGGATCGCCCGCGTTGAAGAGCACCACGCGCTCATCATGACCCCATTCAAGCTCCCGGCGGGCCTCTTGCAAGTCGCGAGGATAGAAGAGAGTCATATCCACGCCGGTGGGAATGACGGTGACGCGGTCTCGTCTCCACCAGAGTTTGTCCTTTAGCTGATTGCTTACGCAGATGATTCGTGCCGCTCGCAAGGCGGCAATCTGTGAGAGTAATGTGCCAACGGCCTCCCGCAGCCGTCCGCGGCTGCGATTCGGGTTTAGATCGCTCCCCCTATATGTGACTATGACTGGCAGAGTTGTGCTCAGAATGGCCAAGAATGCCGTCATCGTCCCGTAGTGTGCGTGCACTATGTCGGGTTGGAATTCCCGGATCTCCCTGCGTAGTCTGCGCCACTCGCATAGGATCACCCATGGGGCCGTGCGGGAGGCCACGGTGAAGGTTTTGGTGGAGACTCCCGAAAGTTCGAGAGACGCTACCTGCCTGGTAACATGGATCATCGAAGCTCTTGAGCTGGGCAGGGGAGTGACGGCGAGGACCCGGAGCGGGCGCTCCTCTCCTTTTGCATCAATCGTCGCCGACTCTACAGCACGGGCTTCCAGCGTGCCAGCCATCGTTCAAGACTCCATAACATGTAGACTTGCTGATATGTGTTGAAACGACTTCGTCTCGACCCGTTCCAAGTCTGATCAACAAATTCGGAAAGCAATTGATCGGAATACTCCTGTCGAATGACATCACGAATGCCAGTGCCCCGAGAGTTGAGTATAGAGCGCACCTCCTCCCGGCCATTGCGACCTAACCAAGTATCCAGTGGGATACCGAAGCCACCCTTGGGTTTCTCGACGATGCATTTCGGCAGATACTTTTCGGCGAGCTTACGCAGGATGATCTTGTTTTTCTTTCGGGAATATTTTAGGTGTACTGGGATCTTCGCCGCGCACTCGAGAACATGCTCCCCCAGATAGGGAACGCGAACCTCCAGTCCGTGGGCAGCGCTCATCACATCGACTTTCCTCAAATAGTCGCCGGGAAGCACATGGCGCACCGTCGAATCGAGAAATTCTTTTCCCCCGGGGTTGCTGGTTCCGTGCCCATTGAGCGACAGGGAAGGAACATAATTGCCCATTGTTTTCATGACCGCCGGTTCGATCATTTCAGGTAGCTCATCCGGAAAGGTGTAACAGGATAGGGCCAGGAGCCGCCCTTCATCTCTTGATGCTGCTGAACGAATAAACCTCTTACCCATGCGAGAGAGATGTGGAGCAATTCCTCCAATCCCTCCTAGCGCCGCCCCTGTTGCCTTCAGGAACCTATTAGGGAGGGTGCCTGCCAACTTTGCCATATCAGCGTGAGAAAACCTCCGGTATCCGCCGAACATCTCATCTCCACCGTCTCCGCCAATGGCAACCTTTGCCGATTTCCGAATCTCTTTGCAGATGAAATAGGTTGGGATTGCTGAAGAATCAGCAAAGGGTTGATCGAATTGAGTGAGAATACTTTCTATTAGAGAGATGTCCGCGAGGCGAGGATCCAGGACGATCTTTCGATGCCGAACGCCAAGGTTTCGGGCAACGGCTTCGGCATAAGGCGATTCATCATAGGCGGCCTCTGCGAATGAAACAGTGAAAGTCTCCAGATCTTCCCTAAGCACTTTTGCAAGAAAAGCGACCAGCAGGGAAGAATCTATACCGCCACTCAAAAGCACCCCGATCGGTACGTCTGAAATCAAATGCTCGCGTAGACTCTCGGTGAGGGCCACCTCGGTTTGTTCTAAAGCCGCTGATTCCCCAAGACCGCCTTGGAGTTGGAGCCATGACCAAAATCGCCGCTTTTCAATCCCTTGCCGGGAAGCCCGTAGCGATGTCCCCGGCTCGAGCTCGCGCACATCCAAAAACATTGTCTTCGGTGCGAGTGGATAACCAAGAACAAGAAAATCTGCCAGTGCCTGATAGTCCAAGCGGCGGGGGACACCGGGCACCCGTAGTATGGCCTTGATTTCCGATCCGAAAAGGAAGCCAGAAGGCCCGCAATGGTAATACATCGGCTTGATACCCGTCCGATCGCGGGCCAAGAAAACCTCGTGCTCCTGTGTGTCATAGATCGCTACGGCAAACATTCCTCGGAACCGCTGCAGGCAAGCCGGTCCCCACCTGATATAGGATTCCAGCAATACTTCGGTATCGGATGATGTGCGAAAGCAGTGCCCCAGGTCTTCGAGCTCTTTACGAAGAGAGCGGAAATTGTAGAGTTCGCCGTTGAAGACAATTACGAACCGTCCATCGGCAGATTGAATGGGCTGGCGGCCACCCGCGAGGTCAATGATCGCCAATCTGGTATGGCCCAGTCCGACGTCCATTTCTGGAGACAGCCAAGTCCCGTTTCCGTCAGGACCTCGATGCGCAAGACTGGAGGTCATCGCTGAGAGTACTGCCGACGAATCTCGGTGATTGTCAATATTATAGAAGCCGCAGATTCCGCACATTTGAATGGTCTCAAGTAGCTAGACGCTCGAACGGTATTTGATTAAGTTAAGACGCCTGCACTTTACAGGTAATGTTCACAAACTGGCAAAAGCGTTTGAAGTACTGGGGCGGCCGGAGTACTCAGCAATGAGTTTGCAGACCTCGGTGCAAACCTTCTCGAGCGGTTGCGTGCCGTCCACTCGCACAAAGTTGCTGACTTGCGTTCCCTGGCGAAGGAACGCTTGCCGGCGATTTTCAAGCTCCTCAGGAGTCTTTTCTCCTTTGCGGGCGAACAGAACTTCCGCAGGGGAATCCAGGTAGATCACCAAGCTGGGCCTGGGGTAGAGCCGGGTCAGAATCCAGCGGTGCAGACGCTTCTCGAAAGTCCAGACATCGCTGTCGACCCCATCAAGAGAAAAGTCGAATAGAAAATGTCTATCGTACAAAACGATGTACCCCAGCGCCTGATAGCTCCAAGACAATAGTTGTCGATACCATTCCTCGGCCAAGAAATTGGCGAGCCGGCCCGCCGCCCAGACCATTTGTCCCAGCGACACTTTCCGGCTGCCGCTGGTCGTGGATGATTCGCCCGCCGCGCGCGATCTTTCGGCATTTCTATTGCGGCGTCTTCGGAAATACCCGACGAGGCGGGAGGTGGGCAAGGCAAAGTTGCAAGCCTCGATGTTATCCCCCATGTAGATGGCCTTGAATAGAAACGGCGATGACTCGACAAGCGCGCGACTAATCGTCGACTTGCCTGCTCCATCAGGGCCAATCAGCGCAACGGAAAACATGCGAAACTTCATAGGTAGATTTGCGATTTAGTGAGCTGGAGCGGTTTTTAAGTATTGCCGCATCATCTTTCTCGCGACAACTTGGTGAATTTGCGCGCCGCCAAAAGCGGCCATAACCGCCTCATCGAATTCGCTCTTGTTCTCGGGTGTCCCCGTTTCGCGCAGGAAGCCGAGGTTGCTGAAGCGAATGTCCCGGTAATTGCCGATCTCGTTTGAATCGAACGCCGCTTTGATCTCTCGGACACCATCCTCCAGCGTATATCGACAGCGGAATCCAACCCGCTTCTCAATCTTGGAAAAATTAACGCGGTAGTTGCGCCGGTCCGCATTCTCGGCGTGCTCGATCTGCGTGCCCGGAAACACGCGCTGGACAACCTCGGTCACTTCAGTGAGTGTATGGTTCAAGCGGTTGTCACCCACGTTGAAGATTTCCTGACTCACGGCTCCTAACGGGGCGTTTTGGAGCAGCATGATGGCCTCGGCAAGGTCACTCACGTGAACGAACGGCCGCCATTGTTCCCCATTAAAGATCGTGATTCGCCCATCCTGTTTTGCTTTAGCGGGGAGAAGGTTCACAACCAGGTCAAACCGTGGACGATTCGAAAGTCCAAATACCGTAGCAAAGCGCATGATAACCGGATGGAAGTTCGCGGTCGCACTTTCAAGCAACGCTTGTTCGGACGATACTTTTGTCTCTCCGTACAGCGACACCGGCTCGACCACTGAGTTTTCGTCCATGATTTCATCTGTTGCGCCGTAAACGCTGCAACTCGAGGCAAACAAGAACCGTTCGACGCCGTAGCCCTTGGCGATTTCGATAAGCATTCGAGTTGAAGCGTAATTAATCTCGATCGTCGTCTTATGATTGAGTTCGCAGGCTGGATCCCCAACGATTGCGGCCAAATGAACAATGCTCGACACGTGGTGCATGGCCTTCACGACATCCTGAATATTTCTTGAATCGCCATCCACGTAGTCCAGGTTAGGGTGGTGCAAAAGGTCCTGAATGGGTTCCAAGCCGTACACCGCATTATCCAATACCCGAACGCGTCTGCCCTCTTCGAGTAAACGTCTTACTAGACCGCATCCGATGTAACCAGCTCCGCCAATTACGAGCACTAAACCTTGCCCCAAATCTGTGGACCTGCGCTTCTGGCCGGTTCTCCCCTCGCCGATGAGCCATTCCTTAGCAACGCGGATTCCAACCAATCCCAACAATGCTGCTCCCGCAAACGGCAGGCAGACGCTCCGGCCGACCGGGTTCTGGTGCCGGATGACGAGATAGTTCACCGTAATGAAAACGGTCAGGGACAGCAGGACCACGACGGTAAACCGTTGCAGCTTCTCCATTGTCGAGTAGGAGCGTACGTGGGTATAAAGTCCATTCAGAAAGAAAACCACCGGGAATAATGCCGACAGAATTAGAAACCTGGAGAAGTAATAGTGCCGGAAAGCGTTTGCCAGACTCGATGCGCTCGTCCATTGGTCCGCCCGAGTCTGGTAAGCCATGGAAACCGCGAATGCAATCAACATCGCGCAGTGAATAATTACGAAATCCGCAAAAATTCGCGGTACAACATGCCGCCACATAATTGTTCGTAAGGCCGGTCGCATTTGATTTCTACCTTGAGTCAGAACAAGTCCATTTCACTCGCAGGAAGTCTCTGCACGGAGCCGTATCCCTCAATCTGCTGCCCCTCCATTGGGATGTGGACCGTTCTCCAAGCTCTTCGTTTGAGATCCCCCTAGTATGAAGAGGGCCCCCGCGGTTAAAAGAATGTTTTTGAGATCTTCGAATAAGCTGATGTTGCGGCAGTAGGTCAGATCGATTTCGAGTTTGCGCCGCATGATGGAGGTGACGTAGAAATGCTCTTTGTCCGTCCGTCCGGCCAGGAGTTGCTCTTCATTGATGTGCGCCAATGAGGCGGGCCCGGTTATGCCGGGTTTCACATCCAGGATTTTTCTTTCTGCGAGAGTGTATTTCAGCGTGTATTCCGGTACTTCCGGGCGCGGCCCTACCAGGCTCATTTCGCCTCGAAGAACGTTGAATAATTGCGGAAGCTCATCCATCTTTGTCTTGCGAAGAAATCTGCCCACTCTCGTTATGCGGCAGTCGCCCGATGCCGTGATCTTCGGCCCGCGTTTGTCTGCTCCATGAATCATAGTGCGCAGTTTGAAAACCAGGAAAGGTTCTCCGTTCTTGCCGACTCGCCATTGGCGGAAGAACACAGGCCCGCGCGACTCCAGCATCACTGCAACCGCGCAGAGAAAAAGAATGGGACTGGCGATAATCAAAGCCACTGCGGCTCCAATGACGTCAAATACTCTCTTTCCATGCCGAACGTAGAACGCGCCCCTAACGCCGGCTGCCTCTTGTCCGATGCGGCCCTTGGTTTGTTCCGCCGCAGTGACCTTAAAATCAGGTTTCACTCGCTTCCGCGCAGGGATTCTATGCAATTGTGGAATACCACTCATCTCTGTCGCCTCCTGTTTGTTCGGCCGTGACATCCCGTTGCAAGTCACGGCGTGAATGTGTTGCGCTATCTTCGAAACTTGATGGAAATGTCTTGCAGGGCTTCGACCACTTGGTTGACATCTTCGTCTGTCATTCTTGGATAGATTGGCAGGGATATGCAGCGATCAAAGTAATCCTCAGCAACCGGAAATTCCCCCGGGCGATATCCCCAGTTCTTCTGGTAATAAGGGTGAAGGTGCAAAGGGATGAAGTGAACCGAGGTTCCGATTCCACGCTGCCGGAGTTCTTCAATCACCTGGTCGCGATGAATGCGAAGCGCGGAAGGTTCCACGAGGACAACATAGAGATGCCAGGCGTTTTGGACATCCTGCGCGGTTTGTGGCGTGCGGTACGCTTCGAGCAACATCAACGCGCGGTCATACTTTTGCGCTATTTTCGCTCGGCGCTGCCACATCTCCTCGCAGTGAGAGAGCTGGACTAATCCCATCGCGGCCTGGGGGTCGGTGAGGTTGTATTTATACCCGGCCTCTGTGAGCTCGTAACGCCAAGTCCCCTCCGCGCTGTATCGCTTCCAGGCGTCACGGCTCATTCCATGCAACCGCATCAGGCTAACGCGGTTCGCCAGCGCGTCATCGTTTGTGGTTACCATTCCTCCTTCGCCGGTTGTCAGAGTTTTGGTGGCATAAAAACTGAATGCCGTCATGGGGCTCAAAGTCCCAATGTTTTGCCCTCTAAACTTTGCGGGGATCGCGTGTGCAGCATCTTCGATGACTGTCAAACCTCTCGTTGCCGCAAGGTCGAGTATGGAGTCCATGCGGCACGGGTGGCCGCCAAAGTGAACCGGTATGATGACCTTGGTCTTAGGCGTGATTTTTCGTTTGGCAGCTTCCACGCTCAAATTGAAATGGATTGGATCGACATCCACCAGCACCGGCTTTGCTTTGAAGTACGTCACGACTTCCCCCGTCGCGGCAAAGGTCAGAGTGGGGACCAACACCTCGTCGCCTTCGCTGAGCCGGGCCGCATCGAGGGAAAGATGTAGCGCAGCCGTGCACGAACTCACGGCGAGAGCATGCCGGACGCCAATGAAGCGGGCGAATGCATCTTCGAAGCTTTTCGTCTTAGGTCCTGTCGTGATCCAGCCGCTCTCTAATGTTTCTGTGACAGCGCGAATCGCCTCTTCTCCAATGGAAGGAACGTGATAAGGCACGGATTTTGTGGCCGTCGAGGTTGTCATGGGTGTAGTTTCTCCAGATGCGTAGCCGTCAACCTCTTGCTGGAAGACGGAAACTCTTCACATACTTAGTTGATGAATCGGAAAAGGTCTGACAGTTAAATGCGCGGTCGAGCGATTTGCTTAACAAAGCTAGATCCCAAATCCGTGGCGTACTGCGTTACTTCCAACCAGAAGGGCTTGAGATCGCCCCACCGGTTTACTTCATATCGCGAAGCTTTCTGGCTGAATTTCAAGAACTGCACAATCGATTGGATCTTGCCGAAAGGCAACGGGCGGGGGCGTGGTCCGCTGTTCATTAATACTTTCCAAAGGCTCACGAAATCACCCAGCAGCCATCGGCATTTCACTCCGGTAATGTATGGCTTTACGTTGCCTAGACTCTTTCCAATCGCCATTTGATAAAGGAGCCAGGGAAAATCCACGCCTGCATCAATTGCCAATTGCAATGATCCCCAGAAGCGGCCATTCACTTCCATCAGGTATGGAGTTCCCTCAGCGGAAACCTTGAACTCGACCATGGCGACCCCGTGCCATTCAACGGTTTCGAGTATGGCTCGCGCCATCTTCTGCGCTTCCGGGTTCGGCTCGATGCTTTCACTTAGAACGCTGACTCCCCCCGTTGGTGGTCTTTCTCGCAAGCGCCGGTGCGCGAAAAACACAATTGGTTTGCCATGATCACACAGAACAAATACTCCCTCGGCTTGACCAGAGATGTATTCTTGGATCATGAAGCGGTGCTGGCTGAAGTACTCATACCTGGCGGCAATCTCTTTTAACTCTTGCAATGAACGCGCGTAATGCACGGACGTGGCGGTCCAGCGTCCATGGGACGAGAGCATGGAACGATAGGGCTTCAGGACTACGGGAAACTTCAGCCCTTTGCAGAGTTCGTCGAGTGAGCTGATCTCCCTTACAAACTGTGTTTTCGGTATTGAAAGATTGAGTTGTTGTGCAAGTTTCAGCAGTCTCCACTTGTCATTCAACGCTTCAAAAGCTCTATATTTCCCAAACGGTACTCTCAAAGATTCAAACTCTTCGCGATGTCTCAATACCGTCGAAGTGCTTAGTTCGGTCATCGGCAGGATCACTCCGATCCCGCGCCTGGAGCATTCTGTCTTAACGATCGCCAGGAAGCCTTCCAGATTGCTGGCTGGAGACGGGTAGGTAAAGCTCTCGCTGCAGTATCTCGAGGCTCCGGCCAAGCTTCTCTTGGCCTCATCAGCAACGACGACATGCACTCCCTTCATTCCCAGAGACCGCGTTGCCGCCAGCGCGCTCCTGGTGTTCCCATCTAATATCAGGACCCTTTCTAACTTTGCTCGTGAATCCGGCCGTTTCAATATGGTGTCCGACGGAGAGATCGTCGTCCCGATCCCTCCGTCGAGCGCGAGCATTTCACGAGTCAGGGGTTGGCTATTCATTTAATTAGTCCAAGAATGCGACTATTTATTTCTTGTCTTGTATGCGGAAATTCCGAACCCAAACCTACGCTTCTGAAACTTGTGGCAGGGTCGATTGGCTCGTGGATTCAAGAGCTACTCGTATAGTGTCGCGAAGCGCCTGCTCTGGGCCGAAGCCTTCACAAAAATGTACTGGTTATTGCCGCGGCCTTTGCCGCCCTTCGACAAAGTTGATTTGACCAACGTAAAGCCTCTTTTGTTGTAGAAACCTGTGATTTCGTCTGGCCTGGCAACTTCAAAGGGATAACCGCCAAGCCAATCCAGCACGTCGGGCCATAGCGACATTCCCCGCCTCTTTTGATATCCGAAATATCGCGAGAACGGATTATTGCAGCCGATCAAATCTAGAGCCAATCCGTGCGCTACCATGCATGCCAGATAAAGCGGCGTGATAAGAATCCGGTAGGCGAGGGACCGGTTATAGAGCACCTTGACTGCCTTCCAGAGTCGCGAGGCCACGCCTTGGTCATTGTAAATTGCAACGAAAAGAATTCCTCCATCCTGAACTCGATTACTTACATTGTCCAAGGCTTGCCACATGTTGCCCGTGTGATGCAGCACGCCCCACGAGTAAACGATGTCGAAATGCCCCAACCGAGATAGATAGTCAGCATCGAGAGCACTGCCTTCCTCGATCGTCCATCTAAGTGTTTCAGGGGGGCCGAAAGCGTTGCCGCAAATCTTTTGTGCAATCGACGCTTTGAGGATCATAGTCAAAGGAGTGAACCCGGTCAGCGCCCAGCCGCATGGCTGCCAACGAAAACAAGCCGCTGCCCGAGCCTACGTCCAAGAACGACTTTCCCGCCAGCGTCTTCACCTTTAACATTTCCCCCAATGATCGCTCGGCTTCATGGATCCGCTCTTCATTCAGCGTTTGCAAGAATCTTTTCCAGTTCTTCCCGAAACCGAATCGTTCACCCCGAGAAACTTCCTGCGAGTGTGTATTCATCGTTCCTCCCAGTCAGTTGTCAGCAGTTCCCCAACGGCGCATTCAGAACTCTTTGCAAGCTTAATAGTGGAGTCGAACGTAGACGATGTGCCGGCCTGACGCTACGACGCCGCTCGAATCGGACTCTTTTTTAAGCCCCCATGGCGCCAGGCATCAAAATAGGCACCCAGCCGGAGGAGGCGAGTATAGAAAACTGGAATTGATGTTCGAGGAGTAATAACAACCCGTCGCAGCCGCAGAAGGTCAAGGGAATGCGACTTGTTTTCCCCGCTGAGTGTTGTGAAAGCGAGCCGAATGCCCTCGTTTCTCAGAATCTCAACGATAGTGTCATCATGATTCCCGTTGGGATAGCAAAAGATCGGCAGAGCAGTTCCGATTTCTCTCCTGAGGTCTTCCTGAGAAGCTCTAATCTCTTCACGCATTCTGTCGGAGGGCACTTGAGTCATTACGGGGTGTGTTCGCGTGTGGGATCCAAGCGTTAGTCCTTCCTTTGCCAGTTGACGGAGTTGGTCCCAACTCAGGACGCTCCCGCAATAGACAAATTCTCCCGTCAGTTCGGAGCACACCGAATCAACCAGTCTCATCGCCTCATCGTCGGGGACCGTTGGAACGTAGTTTTGCATCATGCGAAGGGCACGGCGCTTCTCTTCAAAGTTACGGAGCGGCAAACGGCCGAACGGGGTTCCACACATTTCTGTCCTAGCTGTAGCGTTAAACGCCTGATACAGTTTGTCCCCACAAAAGGCCAGTTCGGCGTGGTCTGGATAACCCGTTGGAACGAACATCGTCGCGGGCAGCCCAAATCGCTTGAGAATTGGCCATGCGATTTCGGCAAAGTCGGCATAAGCGTCGTCAAAGGTAATCAGCACGGCTCGTTTGGGAAGGGGCGCTCCGTTCTCAACGTTGTTCAGAAGCTGGGGCATACCGATGACGTGGTAATGACGCGCCAGATGCTGCATCTGCCGAGTAAACACGGCTGGTGTTGCACTGACGCTGCGGGAATCCACCGCGGGGGTGTCTCGCAATTCAGCTATTCGATGGTATGCCATTATGCGAAGCACCCCTGCTCCCCTCTCTCCAGAGTTGGTTTCAAAACTGTTTTCTCTTCACGGTGGGAATGAATAATCCGGGCCGCCGCGCTGGCCAGCGCCACCAACAGCCAGAAATATCTCTGGTAGGACAAGTGCGCGAAGACAGC
>Ga0210402_10001953_pt1 | contig 20614 bp, 19 predicted proteins | sample IncBWC7MmetaG_FD_161055 | JGI IMG/M metagenome (GOLD analysis project Ga0210402, IMG submission 161055) | Forest soil microbial communities from Barre Woods Harvard Forest LTER site, Petersham, Massachusetts, United States - Inc-BW-C-7-M | ecosystem: Environmental > Terrestrial > Soil >... | reverse complement strand
GTTGTCTCGAGAGCTTCTTCAAAACTGAGCGGCGCAAGAATCGACGGAAGCCGCTTCGCCAGCATCGTTTTGCCCGAGCCCGGCGGCCCTATCATCAGAATGTTGTGTCCGACTGCAGCCGAGACTTCCAGCGCGCGCTTCGCCGTCTGCTGACCACGCACATCGGCCAAGTCTACATGGAAGTGTTGCAACTCCCCGAGCATCTCTGCCGTTTGTATTCGAAACGGCTCGGTGTGAATACCGCCATTGCCTGCTGCATTCAGCAGTTCGCGCACCTGGTTCAGCGACTCGACGGGATAGACGTTTACGCCTTCGACGACCGCCGCTTCTCTTGCGTTGGCTTGGGGATAACCAGATTCTTAATGCCGCGTTCGCGAGCCGCGACGGCGACAGGCAGCATTCCGGAAACGGCGCGCAGACCTCCATCGAGGCCTAGTTCACCCACCAACAGGAACTGGCTCAGGTCGCGAAGCTGCAGAGCGCCATAGGCCCCGAGAATGCCGATCGCCATCGGCAGGTCAAACTCTGGGCCTTCTTTCTTGATGTCAGCTGGGGAGAGGTTGATCGTGATGTGCGTAGGAGGAACATCGAAACCGGAGTTCTTGATGGCGGGGCGCACACGATCGCGGCTTTCGCGGACTGCGGCATTCGGCAAACCAACAGTGTGGAAGTGGTCTTCGGTGGTCTTGATTCCTGAGAAGTCGACTTCAACATCGATAATGTTGGCGTCGATGCCGTACACAGCGGCGCTGAGAGCCTTAAAGAGCATAGTTTTTTCTGATAAGCGGCTGGAGTATAGCATCTGTATCGACCCGGATCACGAAGGAAGCTTCTTAGCTGCCAGCAGCGAGGCAAACTTTAGGCACTTTTACGGTCACGGAAAATTTCAAAGGACAGCGATGCGCTTTCACCGATATCTGGTTCGGACTGAATTAGGGCCTAAGCCCTGGATAGAGTCCGAAAGGAAGCTTCGCGAAGGGTGCAAAAACGAAACCCGCCACCAAAGCGTTAAAATAAGACCTCGTGAAGACGAGCCTTTTTGATCTTTTCAAAGTCGGCATTGGACCATCCAGTTCGCACACGATGGGTCCGATGCGAGCGGCGCGGCGCTTTGTTCTTTCCCTCGGGGAATCGGGATTGCTGGATCGCACCACGCGCGTGCAGGTAGATTTATATGGCTCGCTGGCTCTGACAGGACTCGGCCACGGCACGGATCGCGCCGTATTGCTCGGCCTTTCGGGAGAAGAGCCTTCCACGATCGATCCGGAAACAATCGACCCGAAGTTGCAGCAGATTCGCAGGGCGCATGAGCTGTCACTGGCGGGTCGCAAAGCGATTCGATTTGTCGAAGCAACGGATCTGCTTTTTCATCACGACAGGATGTTTCCGGAAGGTGCGCAGACGCAGCATCCCAACGGTGTGCGGTTTGCCTCTTTCGATGACAGTGGCGCAATTGTCACCAGCGAAGTGTTTTTCTCGATCGGCGGCGGATTTATTGTGTCTGACGCGGAAGGCGCTGCCAGTTCCATCATGACCACCGCAGAGTTGCCGTACCCTTTCAAGAGCGCCGCAGAACTGCTGGAGATGGCCGCTGAGAAAAAGCTGACCATCTGGGAGTTGATGCTGGAAAACGAGTCGGCTCTGCGCTCGCCGGAAGAAGTGAGATCCGGCATTCTGAAGATCTGGAGCGTGATGCAGGGCTGCATCGATCGCGGCATGCAGACAGAAGGTATCTTGCCCGGCGGCCTGAACGTACGCCGCCGCGCGCCTCGTCTTGCAGCACGTCTTCGCGAAAAAAGGTCTGTCGATCCGCTGGCGCCGCTCGACTGGGTAACGGTTTATGCGATGGCTGTGAATGAAGAAAATGCAGCAGGCGGAAGGGTTGTCACTGCTCCAACGAATGGCGCAGCAGGCGTGGTGCCCGCTGTGGCGCGGTACTATCGCGATTTTATTCCCGGAGCGGATGACGAAGGCATTCTGCGCTACTTCCTAACATCAGGGGCTATCGGCATTCTGTATAAAGAAAATGCTTCGATCAGCGGCGCGGAGGTTGGATGCCAGGGAGAGGTCGGAGTTGCATGCTCGATGGCGGCCGGCGGACTGATGGCCGCAATGAGCGGCACCAACGGCCAAATTGAGCACGCCGCCGAGATCGGTATGGAACATAATCTCGGAATGACCTGCGATCCCATCGGCGGCCTAGTGCAAATCCCCTGTATCGAGCGCAACGCGATGGGCGCGGTTAAGGCTGTGCATGCCTGCCGCATCGCGCTCAACGAGTTAGAGAGCCACAAAGTCTCGCTCGATCAGGTCATCAAGACGATGTATCTCACTGGGCTCGATATGCAGTCGCGCTACAAGGAAACATCGCTGGCAGGTCTGGCCCTGAACGTCATCGAGTGCTGAGTTACGCCAGCTGCCCGTAAGAAACCGAGCTGTCATATTCCAATAGCACACGTCCACTTTCCTGATGTTTCTCGAAGAGGTTGGCAATCGCACCCCGCATCGCGGCATACCGCGTATGCCCGGGCTTTGGCATGTATGACGAAGAGATGATCCGTCCTTCTAAAGCTTCGAGCGTCAGAAATTGCGCGTTAGGAAAAACTGTGCGTCGCATTTCGTCGGGGGCGAAGAAACCCTGAATCTGATCCAGAGTGAGATGCTGCCGCTGCACCACTTCGTAATCGACGCCGAATTCGCATAGCAGCCTTTCATATCCGTCATGGAAATCGTCGCCACCTAAACGCCGCTCGTTGTAGATGACGGCACACCAGCTATCCGGCCGCAGAATTCTGGCAAACTCAGCCCGCGTACGTTTCAGATCAAACCAGTGCAGTGCCTGCCCTACTGTAATCAGGTCGAAAGAATGAGAAGGCAGCCCTGTCGCCTCCGCGATACCGGCAACACAGCGAAGCCTCGGATACTGCTCGACCAGGGTCTCGCAAGCCGCGCGCATCTCCTCGTTGGGCTCGACTGCGACTACCTCATAGCCGCGTGCCAAAAAGATTTCTGCCAGCAGTCCTGTGCCTGCCGCAATGTCTGCGATCGCTGAGGAAGTCGTCAGTTCACATTCTGTTTCGAGCAGGCCAACTACGGCGCCGGGATAGCGAGGGCGAAACTGCCGGTAGCTGTCCACGCGTCCGGTGAAGCGCTTGCTGAAACGATCTGAGTCTGCGGCGCCGGTCAGCGCTCCACCGCCATGGCCACTGAATTTCCGCCACCCAGACAAAGCGCCGCCACTCCGCGATGCACGTCGCGGCGCATCATCTCATAAATGAGCGTTACCAGCACGCGCGCGCCGCTTGCGCCAATGGGATGGCCGATGGCAACCGCGCCGCCGTTCACATTCACCTTCTCAAACGGAATCCCAAGCTCGCCAGTCACCGCAATCGCCTGCACGGCAAACGCTTCGTTTAGTTCGAAGAGATCGACGCTGTCGGCTGTCCATCCGGCGCGGGCGAGGACCTTCTGTACGCCGGTCACCGGAGCCATCATCACCCAGGCCGGATCAACCCCGCTCGTCGCTTGTGCGCGAATTCGTGCCATCGGCTCCAGTCCCAGAGACTTTGCCTTCGCCGCCGACATCACCACAAGCGCCGCCGCGGCATCGTTCACGCCGGGAGCATTCCCCGCCGTCACTGTGCCGTCCTTTTTGAAGGCAGGTTTCAGGGCGCGGAGCGCTTCAATGCTGGCATCTTCGCGAATCGACTCGTCGCGTTCGAAGATTGTGGGAGCCTGACCCTTCTTCTTTGCGGGGATCTCGACAGGAACAATCTGCGACTTGAAGCGGCACTCCTTCCATGCCTCGGCAGCCTTGCGGTGCGAGCTCAGCGCGTACTCATCCTGCTCCTCGCGCGTGATCGTGTACTTCTCCGCGACGTTCTCCGCTGTTTGGCCCATGTGGTAGTTGTTGAACGAATCCCATAGCCCGTCGTTCATCATAGAGTCGACCGCGGTGGCATTGCCCATGCGGAAGCCGCTGCGCGCATTGGGCAGCAGATACGGCGCGTTCGTCATCGACTCCATTCCGCCTGCGACGACGATTTCTGAATTTCCCGTCTGAATCGCCTGTGCCGCCAGCGCCACGGCCTTCAATCCCGACCCGCAGACTTTATTGATCGTCATGGCGCCGACGGACGGGGACAACCCTCCGTGCAGAGCAGCCTGACGCGCCGGATTCTGCCCGAGCCCGGCAGAAACCACATTACCCATGATGCACTCGTCGACCGTTGCGGCGTCGATGCCCGCTCGCCGCACCGCTTCACGCACGGCAATTGCGCCGAGTTGCGTCGAGGAAAGATCCGACAACGTGCCCTGAAACTTACCAACCGGCGTGCGCACACCGGAAACGATCACGATTTCTTCCATAACAAACCCCACACTCTAGTTAGACGGCAAACACACGAAGATATCAAGCCGGAGGTGTAACAATCAACGAAGGGCCATGATGCAATGAGTGAACAAAACGCCACAGAAATCAGCGAACATACAACACTGCCAGCAATCGCGCCCTGGTGGCACACTGGTCTGCTCATTGTGCCGCTTCTTGCATTTTCACTGTTGGGCAGTCTCAGGCCAGCACATCGGGCGCTCAGCCAGCGTCACATTCCGCAATACCTCGCCACTCTCGCGTGGGAATGGATTCTTGCGGCGTTTGTACTCTGGGGGATTCGCATGCGCAAGACTCCGCTGCGGCAACTTCTCGGCGCGCGGCGTCCCACCTTGCGCGACTGGCGAGACGATCTCGTCATTGCCGCCGCATTCTGGATCGCGTCGATGATCATTCTCGCGGCCATCGGTGCCGTCTTCAGGCTTGCGCATCTCTCCACACCGCAAAAAGCTCTCGCGCAACTGGCGCCGCAAAATGCATTGGAGCTGTTGCTATGGGTGATACTCAGCATCTCCGCTGGAATTTGTGAGGAACTGACGTTTCGCGGTTATCTGCTGCAGCAGTTTTCGCACGTCAGAGGCAAACTATCGATTGGAGTGCTCGCTTCCTCGCTACTCTTCGGCATCGCGCACGGATACGAAGGCGTGAGCGGAATGATTGCGATCGCTGTGTATGGCGCACTTTTCTGCATCCTCACGATTCAGCGAGGCAGTCTGCGTCCGGGCATGATGGCGCACGCATGGCAGGATATTTTTTCCGGAATTGCCCTCATAGTTCTCAAACACGCGCACGTGTTTTAGGTTTTTTCCGATCACTTTCGTCATGATGGCGGTCGTGAATGAAACACAAGATCGCAAAGTTTGTCATTTTTTTCTTGACACTCTTTTTAGAGAACTCTATACATTCGTTAACTGCAGCATTTGTTGTTGCAGTACACGAATAGGGAGAATAGAAAACTATGGCAACCAAGAAAGCAGCAAAGAAGCCAGCGAAGAAGGCAGCAAAGAAAGCTGCAAAGAAGAAGTAAGCAAAGAAACAAGGCAACACCAAAGGGGGACGCAATAGCGTCCCCCTTAGTGTTTCTGCGGTATTCAGCATTTCTGCGACAATGAAACTCTGATGACACGTCGCAGGTGGATCGCCGACAGCTGGGACGAGAGCACGGCATCGCTCACCGGAGAGCAGGCGTCGCATCTCATCCGCGTGCTGCGCGCGCAGCCCGGAACGGAATATGACATTGTGGCCGGCGATCGCGTCTGGCGTGGTGTCATCGCTGGGATTTCAGGAGACTCGGTCCGCTTCAACCTCGTCGCCGAAGTTCAGGCCGACCCGGCGCTTCCCATCACGCTGCTTCTTTCCATCTTTAAGTTTGACCGCTTGGAATGGGCCATCGAAAAAGGGACGGAGCTGGGAGTTGAGCGCATCGTCCCCATCATCGCCCGCCGCAGCGAAAAGCATCTAGTGCAGTCTGCGCCGCATCGCGTCGAGCGCTGGCGCCGCATCGCCCGCGAATCCGCCCAGCAATCTCGGCGGTCAGATATTCCCGCGATCAACGATGTGCTTCTGCTAAAAACAGCTGCGCGTCAAACCAGCGACGCCGCGAGACTTCTGCTGGCCGAACAGGAGCGTTCGACCACGCTGCGAAACGCTGTCGAGGAAGCAATAAGAAACGCGGGGGAGGAAATGCCGTCGATCCATCTGGCGGTTGGGCCTGAAGGCGGATGGACGGCTGAAGAAGAAGCCCTCTTCGATTCAGAGGGCTGGAGGTCTGTAAGTCTGGGTCCGCGCATTCTCCGCGCAGAAACTGCAGCTATCACCGCCACGGCAGTCGTTGCCGCGTTGTTGGAATAAAGAAGGTCACAAGCCCCGAGCGCCTGTGACCTGACCTGAGAACTGGTTAGTTAAATATCTCCTTCACCTTGGAAAATAAGCTCCGTGAAGTTGGAGTATTTTCGATGGTGAGCGATTCACCCAATTGGCGCAGCAACTCTTTCTGCAGCTTGGTTAGCTTCTTTGGAGTCTGGACCGCAACTTGTACTACCATGTCGCCGCGTCCATGCTCATTCAGATACGGAACGCCCTTTCCGCGAAGACGAAACTCTTTGCCGCTCTGTGTGCCCTCGGCAATTTTCAGTTTCGTATCGCCTTCAAGCGTCGGAATCGTAATCTCATCTCCCAGCGCCGCCTGCGAAAACGAAATCGGAATCACGCAATGCAGGTCGTTGCCATCGCGTTCAAAGAACGCATGCGGCTTCACGGAAAGAACGATATAAAGATCGCCCGAAGGGCCGCCATAGCGTCCGGCATCGCCTTCGCCCTGGTAGCGAATGCGCGTTCCCTCTTCCACGCCGGCAGGAATCTTTACCTGCAGCGTATGCTGCTTTTCCTGGCGTCCGTCGCCGCGACACGTCGTGCATGGATCGGTTACTACGCTGCCCGTGCCGCCGCAGGCGTTGCACGTCCTCGCAATCGAGAAGAACCCCTGCTGGTAGCGAACCTGTCCGCGCCCCTGGCACTGCGAACACGTCGAAGGACCGCGTCCGCTCGCCGTTCCCGTTCCGTGGCAGGTGCCGCAAGCCTCTGCTCGCCGAATCGTAACCTGCACATCTTTGCCGAAAACCGCGTCTTCGAACTCAATCACATGGTCAAAGCGAATATCGCGCCCACGTTGTGCGCGTGACGTGCGGCGGTTGGAATTGCCGCTCATATTGAACATCTCGCCGAAGAAATCGCCAAAGATGTCGCCGATATCGCCCATTCCGGCAAAGGGATCGCCGTTGCTGCCGCCCACTCCGCTCACGCCCGCATGACCATAGCGGTCATACGCCGCGCGCTTTTGCGGATCGCTCAGGACTTGATAAGCCTCGCTGCACTCCTTGAACTTCTCTTCGGCTTCGGCGTTGCCGGGGTTGCGGTCCGGATGATACTGCATTGCGAGTTTGCGGTACGCGGTCTTCAGCTCCTGGTCGGAGGCAGTCCGCGTTACGCTCAAGACTTCGTAGTAATCGGCTTTAGTCACGTTTGATGTTCGGCTCATGCTTCTTTCTGCTGCGGGTTGTTTACTATGCGGACGAGAGCGGGCCGCAAGAGCCGCTCTTTGATTTTGTAGCCGCGGCGGACCTCTTCAAATACCTGATGGTCCGGCAAATCAGGCCGCTCGATCATTTCGAGCGCTTCATGTACGCGCGGATCAAAGGTCGTGCCCACCGTTTCCACCGGCTGCACATTCAGCGACCGCAGCGCCTCTTCCATCTGCTTTACGATCAGCTCCACACCTGTGCGGAGTTGATCGGCGGACCCAGTCGACTTGAGAGCCAGCTGAAAATTATCCAGCACCGGCAAAAACTGCTCCACTGCCCCGGTAACAGCAAAGTCGCGAAACTCGTTCCGCTCCCGTGCTTCGCGCTTGCGGGCATTATCGAACTCAGCTTGCAGCCGCGCCAGGCGGTCAACCAGTACATCACGCTCGGCCTTCACCCGCTCCAGTTCTTCAGTTTGATTGGATGATTCAGCGGGCACAATTGCTTCAGCCTGCGGCTCGTCCGCAACCGCCGCCGCTGTTTCCCGGGTTTGCTCTATGTTCTGCTCTTTATTCTGTTCGTCGTTCACTGTGATTTCGTCCCACGCTTTTCTTCTCATATCTCAAACCTCTACTGTGTGCACGCGCCCTGCCCGTCGCCCATCGCCTTGTCTGTTTTTAGATGCCTACTGAGGAGGCTGGAAAATCTTGTCAGAAAGTTGCGCAATATAGGAAACGGCATTGATCGTCTCCTGATATTGCATCCGGGTCGGACCGATGACCGCAACTGTGCCGAAATTCTCAGCGCCTAGTCTCGCCGGTGAGCCGATCAGCACGAGGTCCCGCATTCCAGGAATCGCCTCTTCCAGTCCCACCACCACGCGCACCATATGTTGGCGCGCGTCCACATACGCGTTCAGGAGTTCCACCATGAGCTGCTTCGCTTCGAGCGCCGCCAGCATCTGGCGCAACCGCTCGCGATCCAGTTCGCTGGCCAGCAGGTTCGCTACGCCCTCTACGAAAATCGTCTGCAATCCACCGTCGCCATCGAGCGCGCCCTTGCGGAAAAGTTCATTTACCGACTGCATTAATCGGTCGTACTCGCTGCGCTCCTGCTCCATCCGGCCCGTCAGCTCTGTGCGAATGCGATCAATCGACCAGCCATGAAAATTTTCGTTCAGAAACCGCGCCGACGCCTCAAGTTCCACATGCGTCAGATCGCGATCGAGCATCAGCATCCGGTCCATGACGAGGCCGGCCTTGGTCACGACAACCGCGAGGACCCGTCCAACTGTGAGCCGCGTGAAGTGGATATGCTCCAGCGCATGCACTTCAGCCGCAGACGCCAGCGCTACACCCACGCCGCTTGAAATCAGCGCGAGTACATGCGACGTGCGCTCCAGAAACTGCTGGCTGCTGCTGATCCCGGCAAAGCTGTCGTCAATCTGCTCACGCCGCTCCTGCGCCATCGGAAGCTGCCGCGAAGCTCCGCTCAGCTGCTCCACGTAGAAGCGAAATGCCTTGGCCGTCGGAATGCGTCCCGCCGAAGTATGCGGCTGATCGAGAAGCCCCGCATCGCTGAGCGACGCCATCACATTGCGAATCGTTGCCGAACTCATGCCATCCTTATCGGCAAACTGGCGCGCAACCGCCTGCGACGCAACCGGCTCGCCTGTAGTGATGTAGCTCTCGATAATGGTAGTCAGCACCAGCCGTTCACGCGGGCTGATCCGCAAATCGGAAGACATGATTCCCTCGGCGTCAGACTATCTGCCAAAATCTGTGGCAGGATAGTCCTGTCCTTTTTAATTTTAGTGCATTTTTCAGGGAAACGTATCGATTACGCGGCGCAGAGGCAAACCAGAGATCATCAATGAATTTGGAACGTCGTCGCCCGTTGTTTAATTCGGAATCACGACACAGCCTCAGACTGCGGGGCCGAAACCAGCGTAGGGCTCCAGTGGAATCAGCGCGACCACTTCCAGCATGCCGGCCTTGAAGAGCGGGAAACTCTCAATCGCCGCTTGCACTTCCTCTTTCGATATTGCTTCCCAAACGATGCTTGCCCCAGGCGTATCCCCGCGCTTCCATACCTGTCGGATCAACCCACTCGCGTAAAATTCACGAACACGAGCCCCTTCGCCGGCAATCAATTCAGGAGTAAAAGCTTCCGGAGGAAACTTGTCGACGAGTCGGCGGCTAAGCGAAAGGAATTGCATGCGCGTAGTCTACAGGAAAATGCTGCTCTAACCGCCAGTGCTCATAGAAAACAAAACGGCGCAGTCGAAGCAGCACCGCTCGTAACAATCCAGAGAACTTTACGCCCGGCTCAGGTAAGCCCCTTCAGCTGTATCGACGCGAATCTTTTCCCCCTCATTGATAAACGGAGGCACCTGCACAATCAGCCCAGTCTCCGTCTTCGCAGGCTTCGTCACTGAAGAAGCCGTAGCCGACTTCAACCCTGGCTCGGTCTCGACAATGGTTAACTCAACCGTCTGCGGCAGCTCAATGCCGACAGGCACACCATCAAAGAACGATACCGTGATCTGCAGATTCGGCGTCAGATACTCGACCGCGTCGCCCAGCGTGTCATGCTTCAGGTGCGTCTGCTCGTAGTTCTCCGTGTTCATGAAGTAGTAGTCATCGCCGTCGTTGTAGAGAAACTCCATCGGAATCTCATCTACCACCACGCGGTCAATCGCGTCAGCCGAACGGAAGCGGTGTTCAAACATTGCGCCCGTGCGCAGGTTGCGCAGCTTGGCCTGGATAAAGGCGCGCAGGTTGCCGGGCGTGCGGTGCTCCACAGAAAAAACCGAGTGCAACTCACTGTTGTGCTTGATGATCATGCCCGGACGCATTTGTGTGGCGGGAATCGCCATAAAAAGAAACTCCTTGCTCTTGTAGTTCTGGGATTTTACAGATGCCGGCACTCACGGCCAGGCGGGAAAAACTCTCCAATAGAAGATTGTAGCGTTTTCCGGTACACGGGGCCAGCCGAAGGCGCTCCCGCGACATTGCCGCCCCATATTTGACAAGACGCCGACAATCAGCGACGCCTCCGTCAAAAAGTGACAACATCTGGACAATCCCATGACAACACTGCAACCCAAAAGGCTCTAGTGTAACTTCGCTGCAATGTGAACATATGCTCTCATCGCGCAACGTCGTTCACGTTGCAGAGGAGGACAAAAATGCAGCGGAATTCGTCGCTCTACCTGCGAGCCGGCGTGCTGAGCTTGCTGATATTCATCGCCGCCACCACGGCCCGCGCCGCCAAAAAATCATTCATTGGCAACCTCAACACTGTCGACACTGTTAGTACTACCGTCCCGTCTAATGGTGACGTCAATCCGTACGGCGTCGCGCGCGTTCCCAGAACCACCGGAAGCCTGGTCGCTGGCCGGTTTCTTATCAGCAATTTCAACAACAGTGACAATTCTCAGGGAACAGGCACCACCATCGTGCAGATTGCGGCCGATGGAACCTTCAGTCTCTTCGCCCAGATCGATCCAACGAAAGTCTCCTGCCCGGGCGGTATCGGACTTACGACCGCGTTGGTGGCCTTGCGCAGCGGTTTTGTCATTGTTGGCAGCCTTCCCACGAGCAGCCAAGGCACTGTCTTTACAGGAGCTGGTTGCCTCATCGTCCTCGACAGCAGTGGCAATGTGGTTGAAACCTTTTCCGGCCATAACATCAATGGCCCGTGGGATATGACAGCTGTAGACGGTGGCTTCCTGGCTGCATTGTTTGTAACCAATGTGCTCAACGGCACCGTAGCCGCCGGTGGCAGCGTTGTGAATCAGGGAACGGTCGTCCGTTTGTTGCTCTTTATCTCCAACGACGGACCGCCTGTCCTGTTCGACAGTACGGTTGTTGCTTCCGGTTTCCCCGAGCGCACTGACCCGGCCGCCTTGGTCATAGGTCCTACCGGCGTGGCGTTTGATGACGACACTGGCATTCTCTACATCGCCGACAGTCTCGACAATCGCATCGCAGCAGTGCCCGGCGCGCTTTTTCGCTTCCGCTCAGGCGGTACTGGATTCACAGTATCGCAGGGCGGAGCTTTGAATGATCCGCTCGGTCTCGTACTCGCGCCCGATCATCACATCCTTACTGCCAATGGAGATGACGGCAACATTGTCGAGACCAACCCTTTCACAGGCAAGCAAGTCGCGGTCAAGCTCGTCGACAGTACCGGAGGTCCGCCGCCAGGAGGAGGAGCTCTATTCGGCCTGATTGCAGCTTCGAATGGCGTCTATTTTGTAGATGACGCCTCCAATACGTTCAACCTGCTTCACTAAAGCTAATTTCTCGTTGAGTTTGACCAGGGAGGTGAGGTCTTTTTGAACACTGAGATTCGAGGAAGGACCTCAGTTTGAGATCCTTCCTCGAATCTGCATACGCAGGGGACGGACGAAGCCTTCACCATGCTCTATTCAACAGTCACAGATTTTGCCAAGTTGCGCGGCTGGTCTACATCGCAGCCCCGACGTACGGCGATGTGGTAGGCCAGCAATTGCAAGGGAATTACGTCCAGCACGGACAATAGAAGCTCTGAGGTGTGCGGGACGTAGAGGACATGATCGACACTTTGCTTGATTTCGTTATCGCCCTCGACGGCAACGGCGATGACCTTGCCTGAACGGGCGGAGACTTCCTGAATGTTTGAGAGCGTCTTCTCGTAGCGCAGTTTGGAGTCGCGATTGCTCTTGTCCTGCGTGGCCAGGACTACGACTGGAAGTGTTTCGTCTATGAGGGCGTTTGGGCCGTGCTTCATCTCGCCCGCCGGGTAGCCTTCGGCGTGGATGTAGGAAATTTCTTTCATCTTGAGCGCGCCTTCGAGGGCGATGGGGTAGTGGATGCCGCGTCCGAGAAAGAGAAAATCGCTGACGTTGGAATAGACGCGAGCCAGCTTTTCGCACTCACTGTCCACGGTGCGGAGGATTTCTTCTACTTTTCCTGGGAGCAGCGTCAGTTCTTCGAGCAGGGCAAGGCTTTGGTCCTCGGAGATAGTCTGGCGCGTTTGGGCGAGATGCACGGCGAAGAGAAAGAGCGCTACGAGTTGCGCGGTGAAGGCTTTTGTGGAGGCCACGCCGATTTCGGGGCCGGCGTGGGTGTAAATGGTGCCGTGGGCTTCGCGGGCGATCATTGCGCCGACGACGTTGCAGATGGCGATGGTCTTCGATCCCTTGGCGATCATCTCGCGCTGCGCGGCGAGGGTGTCGGCGGTTTCGCCGGATTGGGTGATGAGCAGGCCGAGCGCGGTGGGATCGGGAATGGGGTCGCGGTAGCGGTATTCGCTGGCGTAATCGACTTCAACGGGCACACGCGCGAGGCGCTCGATCATGAATTTGCCCGCGGTGGCGGCGTGCCAACTGGTGCCGCAGGCGGCGATGTTGATCTTGGTGGCGCTGCGGAAGTCTTCGTCGCTGATCTTCATTTCGCTGAGGAAGACCTTGCCGGTGTCGAGCGAGATGCGGCCGAGCGTGGTGTCGCGGATGGCGCGCGGCTGCTCGAAGATTTCCTTGAGCATGAAATGCTTGTAGCCGCCTTTTTCCGCCTGAATCGGATCCCACTGGATGCGCTGCACTGGGCGCTCGATGGAGTTGCCTGCGAAGTCGGTGAGGTGTACGCCCGAAGGAGTGAGCACGGCCATGTCGCCGTCGGCGAGGAAGTAGAGATTGCGCGTGTGGTGCAGGATTCCGGGAACGTCTGAGGCGACGAAGTATTCGCCTTCACCGAGACCGATGACGGCAGGCGGGCCGAAGCGGGCGGCTACGATTTTGTCCGGCTCGTCTGCGGAGATGACGACGATGGCGAAGGCTCCGGTGAGACGGGCGACGGAGCGGCGCACGGCTTCTTCGAGCGGCATGGTTTTGCCGGATGTGGCTGCCGAGGACATTTCCTGCTCGATGAGATGCGCAATGATTTCTGTATCTGTTTCAGTTACGAAATTGTGGCCATTTGCGGTGAGTTCGTGCTTGAGCGCGAGATAGTTCTCGACGATGCCATTATGGACGACGACGATGCGGCCGGTGCAGTCTCGATGCGGGTGGGCGTTTTCTTCCGTAGGACGGCCGTGGGTGGCCCAGCGCGTGTGCCCGATCCCGTAGGTTCCGTGGATCGGGCGATCGTGGAGGACTTCTTCGAGATTGCGGAGCTTGCCGGGGGCGCGGCGCAACTCCAGGCCGTTGCCGGCACCGCCGACGGCGATGCCGGCTGAGTCATAGCCGCGATATTCAAGGCGACGCAGGCCTTCAATGATGACGGGGACTACTTCTTTATTGCCTACGTAGCCGACAATGCCACACATGCTTCAGATTGTACGGTAGGTGTCAAAGAGTTCACCGGGGGGATGATCCGGATGCTGAGAATACGACGAGCAGTTTACCAGTACTTCCCGGACAAACGCGCGATCTTCGTTGTGCTGCACGAGCGGCACATCGAGGAAATTGATCGCATGGTCGAACGTAAACTTATCGAGCACGCCAGATCGTCTCTCGATGAACTGATCTCGGCCATGATCGACGGGATGATCGATGCTCATACCGGCGATCCGGAACTCTATGACATGCTGCTGACCGAGGTTCCGCACAGGGCGGATGGAACGCGCGATTTTGCTGTGCGGTTGCACGGCGCATTTCTGCTTGCGATTTCATCCAGAGCACACGAACTGAAGAAGGGGCGCAATGTCGACAAACTGGTGTTTGTCGTCACACACATGGTCGAGTCGCTCTCACATGGGGCATTGTTTCGACGACCACAGAATGTGTCGCTAGCAGAGGCGAAAGCGGAGATCGTGCGAGCAGTCCTGGCCTATTTGCACTCCTGATTGAGCAGGCATCTGCCTGCTATGCTCTAGGCGCCCTCTTCGAGCTTGTAAGTGAATTCCTCGATGACAGGATTGGTCAGCACATCTTTGGCGATGCGCTCGACTTCCTCTTTGGCGGCTGCGGCGTCGAGGGAATTGTCGAGGTCGAGGACGAAATATTTGCCCTGGCGTACGTCGTTCACAGCCTTGTACTGCATCTTCTTGAGTGCGTTCTGAATGGTCTGGCCCTGGGGGTCAAGTACCGTTCTCTTGAGTGTCACGTAGACATGAGCCTTCATTATCGTCGATTATAAAGGACTGCGCGTCCTGCGATACGCGCCCTCGGTGTAATTCGTCTTCTGCGCCGCTGGAAGGCAACGGGCCAATTTCACACAGATTACGTACACTGGAATTCTCATGGTTAATTATCTGGAACTACCGATTGGCGAGAAGCTGCCCGAGGTGATCAACGCTGTTATTGAGATCCCGTTTGAGGGCATTAACAAGTACGAGTACGACAAGCAGCTGCATGTATTCCGGCTGGACCGCAATTTGTATTCGCCGGTGCACTATCCGGGAGATTACGGGTTTATCCCGTCGACGCTGAGCGATGACGGCGACCCGTTGGACGTGCTGGTGCTGGTGGATGCGCCGAGCTTTCCGGGATGCGTCATGCAGGTGCGTCCGATCGGGTTGATGGAGATGCTGGACCAGGGCGTTCTCGACGAGAAGGTGCTGGCCGTGGGCAAAAACAATCCTCGTTACACCGATGTGTGGAATTATTCGGAAATCTATCCGCACATGCTCAAAGAGATTACGCATTTCTTCTCGATCTATAAGGATCTTGAAGGGAAGCGGGTTGAGGTTCGTGGGTGGCACGACGCTGCGTATGCACGGGACCGGGTTCTGATGTCCGCAAAGAATTTCGCTGAGAATAAAGAGAAGAAGCTGGCTGAGACCGGGGCCCAGAAGTAGATTCTTCTTCCATACATATCTTGAAATCTGAGATCTGTGATTCCTATCCTTTCGCAACCTCGCGGAAGGATGGGACGCCCTTTTTCGTGCCGCGTGCAAAAAACAGGTCCTTCGCTCTGCTCAGGATGACAACTACTACTTAATCTCTCAGGGTGTGTGCTGGGCTGCTTTGGCTACGTGGGCTTCTTCCTCGTGGTCTGAGATGGTGAGATTTGGTTCCCGGTCGAAGGAGATTGTGCCGGCGACGGTCTGTCTTACGGATCCTCTAACTAACTGTGACTGATCGAAGGTGAGTTGCCTGTTTTTGATGGACCCATCAGCGCTCCAGTGGTCGAAGTGCGTCAGGGCTGCGGGAACCAGAGTTGTCGTTCCTTGCGTCCAGTCCCAGTGAAAAGTTCCTTGCGCGGACTTGGCAAGATCCTCCGTCGAATATCCGGATAGCTCCAAATGAGTCGCTGCGCTTACGGTGCCGGTGGGCGGTGGCTCATGCCAGAGAGTGGCGAGTCCGGCGGCGCTTGCGTGGAGAAGCTGCGCGTCGAAGCTATAGCGCGGCGTGCTGGCGGTCGCATCCATGGTGCCGTTTGCCTGCAGAATTCCGTTAAGCGAGTGTGCTTCGATGGACTTGAACTGGATCTGGCGTCCTTCGATTCGTATTTCGCAGCTCGCGTCGTGCAGGGCGAGCGGGCCGAGGGTGAATGTTGCCGCGCGGACGGTGCCATTGAGCGCTGGCCACTGGATTTTGTTGCGGTCAAGACGGGCAAGGATCTGCTGCAGGAATTCTCCGCGCTCGCCGGCACCCATCACAGCGGATTGGAGCGCCGCAGCATCGAGTTGCGGCGTAGAAAGGGAAAATTCGCGGACGCATGCCGGCGCAGAACACGGGATCGGTGCCGTGAGGGAGAGGGTCGCCAGGATTTTGTGAAAGACGATGGAAACCGGGTTCCAGATGATTCGTGTAGACGATAGCGCGGCTTGCGCGGAGACGATTTCTACCGGTTCGGGGAGGAAAGTTGCCTGATATTTCGCGTTTTTGAGGCGGAGTGAGCCTTCAGTGGTTGTGGCTCCGGAAGCAGGATTTCCCAAGGTGCTGCCGGGCGTCCATTGGCCCTGGATGGTGAGGTCGAGGATCGCGCTCCCTTGCGGTGCCAGGGCTGATGCGGCGTTATGCAGCAGGCCGATGCTGGCAGTGATTGGACGAAGGCGTTCGAGGGCCGCGTCGCCAGTGAAGCGGAGGGAGAAGTTCTGACGAGTGAAGTCGCCGGAGACGGTGAGCGGTACGTCTTCACCGAATGGGATGCCTGCGGTTGCGAGATGCAGCGATGCAGGGGTGCCGGGGGAAGTTGATCTTGTTTTTGCTGGGCGCCCGGCTGGTGGGGCGGCGGTGCTGGTGAGATGGAGAGCTGGGAATGTGACGGGAGCATCCATGCCTGGCGCGCGGATTGTGACCCCAGTTGCTGTGACGTCGCCGGTCAGGGTTTCGGAGCGTGATTTGGTGTAGGCCAGACTGCCTCCGATGACCCCTGAGACTTGTGTCGAGGATGCGAAGCCGTTCCGGAACAGTCGCAAGCTGGAAAGCCCGAAGGAGGCGGGGAGGTTTTGAATCTGAAGGTTGAAGCTGGGTTTCGGGTGTTCTGTATCGACGACGGAGCCAGTTAGAAGCAGGTGACCGCGGTCGATGGGCCAGAGGCAAGTGAGGTTTTCGAGAGAGCGGGAGTCGTGGCGATAGTTGCCCTGGCAGGTGGCGTCAACGTTGAAGGGTTCGAGGGGAGAGAATTCCTGGCGATGCATGGCGGCGATCTGGATGCGGGTCTTGAACTGCGGGTTGAAAACGTCGCCCTTGATGGTGCCATTGATGTCCATGTTGCCGCGCCAGCCGGTGTCTTTTCCCAAGAGCAGGCGGGCGATTTGGCCGAGCGGCGCGTTTGACCACTCGGTTTCGAGATCGATGGGCATGCTGGCGATGGCGGCCGCACGGTGGAGCGAGCCTTCGACTTTCAGCAGGCCGGTGTCGGAGAGGCCGAGGTCGAGATCGGTGCGGACCGGCTGGGCCTCGAGGCGAAGACGCCATTCGTCGCGGTTTGCCAGCCACATGGCGAAGTCGGCGTTGAGCAGAGAGAAGGGCTTTTTCTCATTGCCGATTTTGAAGTTGACGCGGGCGGCGTTGGCTTCTATGTATGGGAAGCGCGGGGAGCCGCCGGCTCGCCGCTGCGCCGTGGGGGCGTTAGGAATGTGCGCGGCCTGCAGCAGCATGGTGCTGATGTTCCAGCGGCCGTCATTGTTTCGGACAAGGTTGAGGCTTGGCTGGTCGAAGCTGATGCGGCCGATTTCGAGGCGTCCGCGCCAGAGGGAGGTTAGCCGGATGGACGCGTCGACGCTTGGCGCGCGCAGTGTCGGCTCGGCTCCGAATGCCGGGTCTTCTTCAACCAGGAAATCGCTTAGTTCGAGGCCAGGTCGGGGGAGCAGGCGCAGGGTGACCGAAGAGAGATAAACGGGGCGGCCGAGGCTGTTGCTGATGGCTTCGGCGATCCGCCGCTGGTAGCGGTTCATGTTGATGAGCGGCGGCAGCATCAGGGCTGCAGCCAGCAGGAGCAGGGCAGTAAAGAGGAGCCAGTATTTTGCCTGGGATTTGTGCGGGTTTTCGTTCATCGGCTCCACTGCTGATTGAACATTATCATCTAGTGGATTTGTTTGGCCCACTCCCCCTGTGTTTTGTATGGAGATGCTTTGTTTTGTTGGGGTTACGGCGTTAATCTTGTACGGATATCGTTTATTTTCAATGAGTTAGACTGAAAAGACGGAGAGGCATGGCTTAGAGCCACGCCTCTCCGTCTTCGATTATAGCGTTTTTGCGATAATTCCATCACGCTAGGTCTCAATATAAATGATTGATAATAAATGAGATGTTGTGACTCGGCGGAGCTTGGGAGGCTTGACTAGAGTTTTAGAGTCTTGGCTGCGCCAGGACTTCGCACGAATTTTATTCGCGCGGTCCTTCGCTACGCGCTCAGGATGACGGTGGCTGAGGGAGGTTGGTGGTTCCCACCCTTTTTGGTGTTCCTGCTCGCGAAAAACAGAGCTTCCGCTCCAGCTCAGGATGACAAAACGTGGTTGTTAACGGAGGGATAAGGGCCATTTTCGTGTCAGAAACTTGGGTTTAAGAGCACAAATTCTACTTCACCAAATGGAGGGTTCGGCTCCAGCGGGTTTCATCGAAGAAGTGGATGATGATGTGTACGATGAAGCCTACGCGGTCGCCGATAGAGGTCTTGTCGATCTGGTTTTCGGGGGTGATGAAAGACCAGTAGACGAAGAGCGGACGGCCTACGATGTTTTCTCTTGGCACGAAACCCCAGTAGCGGCTGTCGAGGCTAACCGGACGGTTGTCGCCCATGGCGAAGTAGTGGCCGGCCGGAACAACGAGGTCTTCTCCTTCAATATGTGTTGGCAGATCGACGGACCATTGCGCGGTTACGTCGGCCGCCTGTGATGGCGGGACAGAAGGGAAGTCGTCGCGGTAAGGGAAGTAACCGTCTTCTCCGGGTTTGGCGGCCTGGGGTTCGTTCTGGGCCTGTCCGTTGAGATAGACGATGCCGTTGCGCAGGTGGATGTGGTCGCCGGGGACGCCAATGACGCGCTTTACCAGAAAGATGTGGTCGCCGTTGGGCTCAGCTACGGGCTTGAAGAAAACGATGATATCGCCGCGTTTTACGTCACGATAATGCTCAAAAAAAGCCCATTTTGTGGGCGGGGCGAGCGTCATGCGATCGACGAGGACGTGGTCACCGATGAGGAGAGTTTTTTCCATCGAGGCCGACGGGATTTCGAAATTCTGGAAGATGAAAGTGAGCGCGAAGAGGCCCAGCACGAGCACGCTGGAGATGGAGGCGATGAACTCAAGGGGAGTTTCTTCGTGGTGAGAATGTTTCTTTTCCGACTGCGTTTTTTCCAGAATCTGTTCCATATCTCTCTGTCTTGCGGTTACCACACGATGCGGAACATGCGGTCCCAGCGGGCGAAATCGACGACGCTGTTCACGGGGTCCTTATCGTGTCCGAGTCTATCACCCGGAAGGTCGGGGACATCTGTGGTAGAGGGTTTGCGGATGGAGAAATAAATCAGGAATGGGCGCCCGACGACGTTGGGGCGGGGCACGAATCCCCAATAGCGGCTGTCGCGGCTATGGTTGCGGTTGTCGCCGAGGACGAAGTAATGGCCGGGCGGCACGAAGAGGTCGCCATTCTGCACGTCGTGGCGCATCTCCATCCACCAGTTGGTGTCGACGCCGGGATCGGTGTAGAGCATGGTGGGGAACTGGTCGCGGAAGCTGTCAGAGTAAGACGCTTCATAGACGGCATATGGTTCCGTAACCTGCTGGCCGTTGCGAAAGACCTGTCCATTATGGAGGTGGACGTGATCGCCGGGAACGGCGATGACACGTTTGACGACGTGATCTGTGGGGTCGAGCGGGAAGTGGAAGACGACGATGTCGCCGCGCTGTATCTGGCGGTAGGGAAGCAGCCACTTCCAGACGCCGGGCGGCCCGTAGATCATTTTGTTGACCAGCAGGAAATCGCCGACGAGCAGCGTGTGCTCCATTGACTCTGACGGAATGCGGAAGGGCTGGACGATAAAGGTCAGCACGAAAAGCGCGACGACGATGATGGAAAGCAGCGACCGGCCCGTGTCGAGAAAGGTCGGGTAGACGACGTGGTGCTTAGACGGCGCTGCGGTTCTTCCCGGTTGAGGCGCGATTTGCGGCTCAGCAATTTGCGGCGCGGGCGGGGCCTCGACGCTGGTGGCGAAGGTGAATTGGGGGTCATTCACCGGCAGACTCCGTGGACGTTGCCTCCGCCGGGATCTGGGGTGCGGACGACGCCAGTTTTTCGAGGGCACGGCGGGCGGCTTCCTGCTCGGCTTTTTTCTTGGTGGTTCCGGTTCCGCGAGCCAGGGCCTTGCCGGGCGTGCCATTGTCGGGGAGGCGGACTTCGACGGTGAAGCGCTTGCGGTGGTCGGGGCCGCTTTCGGCTTTGACGATGTAGACAGGTTGGCTGCCCTTCTGGGCCTGGAGAAATTCCTGCAAAGCGGATTTGTGGTCGCCGATGCTACGGCCTTCTAGCAGCTCTTTTTGCAGCTCCATGACGGAGGGCGCAATGATTTCGCGCTCGACGAAGGCGCGAGTGGCCTCTAGTCCGGCATCGAGATAGAGGGCCGCGATGACGGCCTCCATACAGTTGGCGAGCAGAGCGGCTTTTTTGCGGCCGCCGCTGCGATCCTCTCCTTTACCGAGGAGCAGGTATTTGCCCAGCTTGAGGCGGCCTGCCACATTTCCAAGATGCTTGCGGCTGACGAGGGCGGAGCGCAGGCGCGTGAGTTCTCCTTCGCTCAGTTCGGGGAAGCGCTTGTAGAGGGATTCGGCGAC
>Ga0210402_10001952_pt1 | contig 20632 bp, 18 predicted proteins | sample IncBWC7MmetaG_FD_161055 | JGI IMG/M metagenome (GOLD analysis project Ga0210402, IMG submission 161055) | Forest soil microbial communities from Barre Woods Harvard Forest LTER site, Petersham, Massachusetts, United States - Inc-BW-C-7-M | ecosystem: Environmental > Terrestrial > Soil >... | reverse complement strand
TATCTCTACCATCTCGATGCCATGCAGCAGGTGAGCTTCCCCGACATCAACAAGACTGCGCTACAGCAGACGGTCGCGCCGCCTTGCAAGAACACGCCGATTCCCGGCGTCCCAGAGGTCCCTGGTGCCGTGGATCCGAAGACCACGCTGTGTCTGACGCCCCCGCGCGACATTTTATCGTGCAAGTCCCCGGACGGTACGGGCAAGAACCAGATGTGCAGTGACGAGGGCCCGCTGACGCTGGATCGCTCCAGGTCGGTGGACGAGGAGATTTCGGCCAAGGTCATCGACTTCCTCGATCGCAACGATCCGAAGAAGACCAACAAGCCCTTCTTCGTCTGGTACAATCCGGCGCGCATGCATGTCACGACCGTACTGCCGCCGAAATACGAGGCCATGATTGGCGAGCAAGGCGGCAAGGATTGGGGCCTCAACGAGGCTGGCATGAAGCAGCTCGACGACAACATCGGTCTCGTGCTCAAGAAGCTCGACGACATGGGGCAGGCCGACAACACGATCGTCGTGTTCACGACCGACAACGGCGCCGAGGCGATCTCCTTCCCGGATGGCGGCGTCACTCCGTTCAAGGGCCAGAAGGGCGAGGCCTGGGAAGGCGGCTACCGCGCACCGATGGTGGTCAAATGGCCGGCGTCATCAAACCAGGCACGGTGAAGAAAGAGCTGTTCGCAGCGCTTGATTGGGTGCCCACCTTGGTCGACATCGCCGGCGGACCCAAGGGCGACGAGCTGAAGCAGCAGATCGAGGCAGGCCGGTATCCTGGCATCGTCAAGACCACGCTGGATGGCTTCGACCAGCGCGAGTATCTCGAAGGCAAGTCGGAGAAGTCGGCGCGCAACCACTTCTTCTATTTCTCGGGCGCAACGCCCTCCGCGGTGCGCTACAAGAACTGGAAGATGTACTACACCATGTCGCAACCCGGGCCGGCCGGCTGGATCATGCCGCTCGTCCCGTTCCACTTCACGCTTGTCCAGAACATCAAGCGTGATCCATTCGAGCAGAATGTCGGCATCGATCAGAAATCGGCCCTGAGCCTTGGGGGATCGCTCGGGAGCCCGTCGACTGCTTTCCTGTACGACTGGAACATGCTGCCGATCGGCCAGCAGCTGTGGGCACAGCACTTGGCCTCATACGAGAAGTTCCCGCCGCTGCAGGCGCCGGAGAGCTACAACCTCAGCCAGGTCCTGGATGAGGTCAAGAAGGCCAATGCCGAACACGCAAGCGATTAGCTTCGTGAAGCGGCCGTCATGTGACCAGGCGGACGCCTATACGGCGTCCGCCCCGTCAAAGCAAATTAAGGACAGGAGTCGACGCAGTTCTTCAAGACGCGCGGGCGCTCTCCGAAGAGCGCCCGAAACCGACATCGGAATTGGCGGGCCAGATGGTTTTCCAGCTCCGTCTTGGCTCGTATGGCAGCTGGTAGGAGTGCCCCAATGAATGTGGTGTTGTTATCAATCGCACTCATCAGTCCACTTGGAAGTCCAATGGTGATACCTGTCGGAGACCGCGTGCCGGTCGTCGATGTTCAGCGGAGCTGTAAAGAAGCGGCGACCACGAACAAGGCTGTGGACCTCGATCTTTCTCAATCTGTCGCGAACTGCCTGCGCGACGAAGATGCCGCACGACTGCAGCTTATCGGCACCTGGTCGACCTATTCCACTTCCGTTCGCGATCGCTGCGAGCAGGAAGCCACCATCCTTCCCGGAAGTGCAAGCTATGTTGAGATGTTGACCTGCCTGCAGCTGGCCGGCCCGGCGACGTCATCACCAACGACGGGCTTGAGCGGCGCGAGCGAGACCCGAAACAAGAACTAATGCCAAGCGCTGCGCGGGCTGGTGCTAACCAGCCGAATCTGCATAGCGGATTTAGTCGCGCTCAGACTGTGCGATCGCACTGGCAATGGACGGAGGGAACCATGGGCACGTCCAGAAACATTCGGCTCGGGCTGATGGCAGCGCTTGCCGTCATAGTCACAATGTCTAGTCTGCCAGCAGCCGCTCAACAAACCACCGGCACGACGGGTTCGCCCGGCGCGACGACGACGATCGACGGAAAGTATCTTCCGCCGCCGCCGCCGAAGTTTGGCGGCGAGATCAACCTGCAGGCCAGCCAGTCGAAACCATATTGGCCCGCCCGCGTGGTGCCGCCCAAGGGGGCCCCCAACGTGCTTCTGATCATGACTGACGACCAGGGCTACGGCGTTTCGGGGACGTTCGGCGGCGTCATTCCGACACCCGCAATGGATCGCATTGCGCAGATGGGGCTGCGCTACAGTCAGTTCCACTCCACGGCACTATGCTCGCCGACGCGGGCAGCGTTGATCGCCGGCCGCAATCACCATTCGGTGGGCTTCGGCATCATCTCGGAGCAGGCGACCGGCTATCCTGGTTACGACAGCATCATTGGACCGGAGAGCGCCACCATGGCACGATCCTGAAGCAGAACGGCTACGCCACGTCCTGGTTTGGCAAGAACCATAACACGCCGAGCTATCAATATGGCGTGACGGGACCGTTCGACCAGTGGCCCATCGGCATGGGATTCGACTACTTCTATGGCTTCATGGGCGGTGAGACCGACCAGTGGACGCCATACCTGTTCCGGAACACCACCCAGGTTTTCCCCTGGGTCGGAAAGGCCGGCTACAATCTGACCACGGACCTGGCGGATGACGCGATCGCCCACCTGCGGCAGCTCAATGCCGCCGCCCCGGATCAGCCGTTCTTCGTCTATTACGTGCCCGGCGGCACCAATTCGCCGCATCAGCCGACCCAGGAATGGATCGACAAGTTCAAGGGCAAGTTCGACATGGGCTGGAACGATCTTCGCGAGCAGATTTTTGCAAACCAGAAACGGCTCGGCGTGATCCCTGCGAACACCCAACTGACGCCCTGGCCGGATGACCTGCAAAAGTGGGACACGCTAACTGCCGACGAAAGGAGGCTGTTCGCACGGCAAGCGGAGGTGTTCGCAGCCTATGTCGCTTACACCGATCATGAGATTGGTCGCGTCATCCAGGAAATCCAGGACGAAGGCAAGCTCGACGATACGTTGATCATCTACATCAGCGGTGACAACGGCACGAGTGCTGAAGGCACGACCGTCGGTACGCCCAACCAATACACGGCTTACAATGGTATATTGAACCTCCCAGTTGCCGAGCAGATGAAGGCCTACGACGCCTGGGGGTCGGCAGCAACCTATCCGCACATGGCGGTGGCCTGGTCATGGGCCTTCGACACGCCATTCAAATGGATGAAGCAGGTGGCGTCGCATTTCGGTGGCACCCGGCAGGGCATGGCAATCTCCTGGCCGAACCGGATCAAGGATGTCGGCGGCATCCGCACCCAGTTCCATCACATGATCGACATCGTCCCGACCATCCTCGAGGCAACCGGCATTCCGGCGCCGCTGATGGTCAACGGCATCGCGCAGAAGCCGATTGAAGGTGTCAGCATGACCTACACCTTCGACAAGTCGAGCGCCAACGTGCCGTCCGCGCGAATGACGCAGTATTTCGAGATGTTCGCCAACCGAGCCATCTATCACGATGGTTGGATCGCGGCGACAACGCCGCCTGCGCCACCCTGGCTGCTGGGCACCGCCAAGCTGCCGGACGACGTGGTCAACGGCTACAAGTGGGAACTCTACAACATCGCCGAAGATTTCTCGGAGAATAACGACCTCGCGGCGAAACAGCCTGACAAGCTGCGTGAGCTGCAGGAGCTGTTCATGGTCGAGGCGACGAAATACAACGTGTTCCCGTTGGACAACTCGGTGCTTCAACGCATCATCGCACCAAGGCCGAGTGCGACAGCAGGTCGGAACATCTTCACCTACACGGGCGAGATATCAGGCCTGCCCGAGAGCGATGCGCCCAGCATCCTGAACAGGTCCTATACGATCACCGCCGAAGTGGACATTCCGGGAAGTGCCAGCACCGGCACCACAGTTGGGCGTGCGGGTCCGCAGGACAGCAGCGAAGGGATGATCGTCACCGAAGGGGGACGCTTCGGCGGCTATGGTCTGTATCTGCTCAAGGGCAAGCCCGTGTTCCTCTACAACTTTGTCGATCTCGAACGCTTCCGCTGGGAAGGCCAGGACGCGCTCGCGCCGGGCAAGCACACCATCGTGCTCGATTTCAAGTACGATGGACCGGGCTTCGGCAAGGGCGGCACGGGCGTCCTGAAGGTGGACGAAAAGGAGGTCGCCACCAACAAAATCCCGCACACCATTCCATTCATCATTGCCCTCGAGGAAACCTTCGACGTCGGTGTCGATACCCGCACCGGCGTTGAAGACAAGGACTATCAGGTGCCCTTCCGCTTCACCGGAAAGCTTGACAGGCTCACCTTAAAGCTCGCGCCGGTGCAGCTGAGTAGCGAGGATCATCGGGTCATTCGGCACGCCCGCGCCGATGCGGATAACTGATGCCTGAGCAATCCGGCGAGCGTCTCTTCCTCCGCGCCCGCCGGATCGCGGCGCCGAGACATTTTCGCGCCAGTTAAGGACAAAGCGGATGCCGGCATCGCGCGAGACCGATCGAAGCGGCGGATTGCGCTGCTGGCGGCAATCATGTGAGCCGTCTTGCGTCGATCACGCGCGCACCAGCCGAAACTGCATACCGTGTTCAGCGCGCTTCCGCCAACGTCGGCGGAAGCAGGCATCTTGAGCCGGACGGTTCCGGTCACCGCATATTGAGCATCGGCTTTGCGCGAATTCTGCTGATGCACCTTTTGTGAACGATGGCAGATCGTGCCGTCTCGGCGGATGCAAGAGCCGATGCCGAAATCGAATGGAGGTATGCAATGCGCAACAAGAAATTGCAATCAAGCTTACGGCTGGTGGTGAAAACATAGAGCGCTTGGTAGGCGTCATATTCACCTAGGGTGGCTAGACATGAAGCTTCTGAGCGGGATGTTCGCCGCAGCGCTGCTGCTGTGGAGCATCGGGGCGAGCCAGGCGGCGGTTCGAATTGCAAATGACTGGGCAGGACGGATTGACAGACGGCTATGAGCAGCTGGGTGCTTCCCGCCAAACCGTGATGATCGACGGCCTTTGCGCGTCGGCGCGCACCTTCGTGCTGGCCATGATCCCGCGCAACAAGATATGCGTTACGTCGAACGCCAACTCGCCTTCCACGCGGCCTGGGACTTCGGCGCACATCGGCTCGCCATCACGAACTCGGAAACTCTTTGCGATGTATCCCGCACAGGTGCGCCGCTGGATCGCGCACCACGGCGGCTTGACACCGCGGATAATCTTCCTCCGAGGCAAACAGCTGCAGGCGATGTATCACTCCTGCTGGCTTGATGCAAAGCTCTCTACGCCATGCTGAGGAAAACAAGCAAATTCCGATTTTGCATGGTCGGCCTGCGAACGCGACGCTAACTTCGCCTGGCTCATCAGCCTGCGAAGCGGTCGAAGGAGTCCCCCATGAAACTCGCCCTCTTATCAATCGCAGTTGCCAGCCAACTTAGCAGTCCATTGGTGATAGCCGTCGGAGATCGCGTGCCGGTCATCGACGTCCAGCGCTCCTGTAAAGCGACGGCGGCCACAAACAAGGCCATGGACCTTGATCTTTCCCAATCTGTCGCCAATTGTCTGCGCGACGAGGATACCGCGCGACGACAGCTTATAGGTATCTGGTCGACCTATTCCACTTCCATTCGCGATCGTTGCGAGAAGGAAGCGACCATTACCCCCGGAAGCGCCAGCTACGTTGATTTGTTGACATGCATTCAGATGACCGATGCGTCGAAGTTGTCACCGACGACCGGCTTACGAGGTGCGAGCAAGGATCGAAACAAAGACTAACGTAACGCCGAGCCCTTCGCGGGTTAGCCAGCGGATGCCGACGCCATATCGTGACTCGCCGGTGCAATCCAACATTCCGTCCATTTGACCACCCGAGCGGCCGGCCGTGCCGGTAGCGAGCCGAGCGATGTGCAGGTTCAGCTTAAGCACAATTGGCGGACGCTGGCCTCTATCTCCGCACTGGAGGCGGGGGGAGGCCTCGGTGCCAAATGGTCCCATTGTCGAATTGAATGAGCATGCCATCCGGGGAATAAACCGCGCCTTCGTTGAAGGCATCAATCCAGATCCGGCTCGTCGGTGAAAACCAGTCCGGCCATGCGCGTGCAGGCACGCCCGCTTCGGTCAAGAGACTAAGTTGATATCCGTTCTGCGTGACATGGGCAGGCAGACCTCCCTGGCACTTGTCAACGCACGTATAGATGCCGGTCAGATTTACCGATTGAGCCGATGCGCTGGAAGCCGCGAGCGCGGCAAGTACGCCGATAACCAATGATAGGCGTCTCATATGCATCTCCTCTTTCTTCAAATCATGAAGGGCTGCAAGCCTCGCGCTCAAACCGCAGCCAACGACCCGAGAGTTACACGCAAGCTCCTTCAGAACTGGGCCGGTTGAGCCGGAGGGCTCGGATAGTCTGACCTGAGGTTGTTCGGGTTGTTGCGATCGAACAAGTCTTGCGAGCAGCCTAAGCAGCCCTTCGGGTTATCTACTACTGGGGTGAATATTGGCGTAACACGACGGACGTCGTGAGCTGCCGCAACTTTCGTTCGGGGGGACTTCGCAACAGCAGCCGTTCCAACTCCTGCTGCCAAGACGCAACATAGGGTAGCTATGGCTGTCTTCATCATCGCAATGTCCTCATTGAAGACCTTACGCTCCGTAGCAGGATCGCATCGACCGACCGCTTTGATCGCATTTCACGATGACCGATTGCAATCGCTCCATTTGCCCGTTGGAGCCGCCAGCCTGCACGAGGAGCGAGTCGCCCGCTATGCAAATTCGGCCGCGGCAGAGTTGCGGGCGCTCGGCCACTGGCTGCGAGCGCTGGCAGTGGGAGCTACTCCACGCTCCTTTCGACAAGCTGCGAAGCGAATTGCCGAATCTGCATAGCCCGAATGCGCCACCGGTGATCAAATCTATTCGAGAAACGCAGAGATCTAATGAGCTGAGCCAGTGCCGCGCAATAAGGACAGGGCTGCCAAATTTGACAAACTCAGCGGGGTCGACGCGAAGCCAGCACCGGGCAAGATAGAAGATGCACGCGATCCCCCTGTCCTCTCGAAGCTGCGGGTTACTGCGCTGGCGGCAGTCGCCGCCCTCTTCTCGATCTGCGGCTTGGCCATTCTGTTTGGCGCCAACGACTGGCTTCCCTTGCCGGACTCGTTTCGGGCCGGCCGCGCGCCCCCTGTCCGTACCTTTGTCGGCAGCGAAGCCTGTGCCGATTGCCACAAAAAGGAAGCGGCGCTGTGGAAAGAATCCCAGCACCGGCACGCCATGCAGCACGCCAGCCCAGCGACGGTGCTCGGCGATTTCGATAGCGCTACCTTCGAATACTATGGGGTCCGTTCCCGATTTTTCAAAAGGGAAGACAAATTCCTTGTCGAGACCGATGGCCCCGAGGGGAAGCTCGCGACATTCGAGATCAAATACACCTTTGGCATCGATCCGCTGCAGCAATATCTGATCGAATTCCCCGATGGTCGCATTCAAGCGCTTTCGATCGCCTGGGACAGCCGGCCGAAGGATCGGGGCGGCCAGCGCTGGTTTCATCTCTATCCCAATGAAGAGATCAAGCACGACGACGTGCTGCACTGGACCAACCTCAATCAGAACTGGAATTTCATGTGCGCCGAGTGCCATTCGACCGGCGTGCACAAGAACTACGACGCGTCGGGTGACCGGTTCCACACCACATGGGCAGAGATCAGCGTCGGCTGCGAGGCGTGCCATGGCATGGGCTCTCGCCATGTCGAGTGGGCGCGCAGCCAGCGGAGCTGGTGGCCATTTGAGAAGGACCAGCACCCCTTCAAGGGACTAGCCGTCTTGCTGAACGAACGGGACGGCGTCACCTGGCGGATCGATTCCAGGACCGGCGAGCCGCAGCGAAGCGCGGCGCCGGCGGCGGTTCGCAAGGAAGTCGAGACCTGCGGACTGTGCCATGCACGCCGGGCGCAATTTTCCGAAGACTGGATACCAGGACAACCCTTGTCCGATACTCACCTCGTTTCCACGCTCGCCCGCGGCCTCTATCACGCCGACGGACAGATGCTCGATGAGGTCTACAATTACGGCTCGTTCAAGCAGAGCAGGATGTTTGGAGCGGGCGTCACCTGCAGCGATTGCCACGAACCCCACGGTGCCAGGCTGCGCGCGTCAGGTGACGGCGTGTGCCTGCAATGCCACGCCTCCGACAGATATGCTGTTGCTTCCCATACCTACCATGCCGAGGCGACGCCGAAGGTGACCTGCGCGTCCTGCCATATGCCTGTCAGTACCTACATGGTCATCGACAAGCGCCACGACCACAGCTTCCGGATACCGAGACCCGATCTCTCGGTGAAGCTCGGCACGCCGAACGCCTGCAACACTTGCCATGCTGACAAATCCCCACAATGGGCCGCCGATGCAATCGGGCGCTGGCATGGTCCTGTCCGCAAGGGTTTGCAGAACTACGCCGAGGCATTTCAGGCTTCCTGGGCCGACCGCACTGAGGCGGCGCCCCTCCTGGCCGCGGTTGCAGCGGGCCCGACCACGCCGGCGATCGCGCGGGCAAGTGCGCTCAGCGAACTTCATTCTCGGGTCTCGCCCGCCAATATCGAGCTCGCCCGCAAAGGGCTGTCCGATCCTGATCCAATGGTGCGGATCGGAGCGCTTGATATGCTCGACGGCCTGCCAGGCGAGCGGATCTGGCCGTTTGTCTCGCCGCTTTTGTCGGATTCAAGCCGTGGCGTTCGTATCAGCGCGGTGTCGGTGCTGGCAGCCGTGCCGACTGCAGACCAGCCCAGTTCTGACCGCGCGGCATTCGAGCGCGCGGCGCTGGAGTTCGTCGCTACACAACGCTTAAACGCGGATCGGCCCGAAGCCCGTGCAACGCTGGGAAGCTTCTATGCGCGTCGCGGGCTCAGCAATGACGCAGAGAGCGAGTACAAGGCGGCGCTACGGCTCAGCGCCCAATTCACACCTGCGGCGATCAATCTCGCAGACCTCTATCGTCAGCTTGGCCGGGACCGCGATGGAGAGAACGTCCTGAGGACGGCAATAGGATCGTCCCCCCGGGACGCCGGACTGCACCATGCGCTCGGGCTCACGCTGACCCGCGAGAGACGGCCGGATGACGCACTCGCCGAATTTCGCACCGCGACCGAGCTCGAACCTGAGAGGTCGCGCTACGCCTATGTCTACGCCGTCGCCTTGCACGCGGCCGCCCAACTCGATGAGTCGTTCAAGGTCCTCAAGGAGAACCTGTTGCGGCACCCGGACGATCGGAGCACCCTCTTTGCGCTCGTAACGTTCAACCGTGATGCCGGCGACATCGACGCCGCGCTGGACTATGCCAAGCAGCTTTCGCACCTTGCCCCGAACGATCCTGGTTTGGCTCGTCTCACCAACGAACTTCGCGCACGCGCAAAGCAATAAGAACGGTCCACCATTTTCGCCTACCCACAATCTTTCTCACTCGATTGCGATAGCCTTCCCGCGCGATCCGCCAAATTCGCCGGGCTTGGTCATCAATCCGGTCAAACAGGTGTTCATTTCACGCGGGAGTCATGGGCCGACAGGTGCGCTGCTATTTCGTGAACCTCGGCTTTGTGGGTGTCGGCGGCGTTGGCGCCGCCGGCGAAACATTGAAAGTCAGCCAGAGGTTCCAGCCCGCTGGCCGATTTTCATTGGCGAATTCGCCGTAGGCCTTCAGGTTGAGATACCCCTGCAGGTTGTCTCCGAGCGGGAAGATGTAGCCGACCTGCGGCCCGACGCCGACGACTCGCGACTGGAAGCATCCGACGCGATCGCCGGAGCCGCTGTCGCAGCCGATCTCCTGGTAGAGGTAGCCCACGAGGCCGACCTGCCACTGCTTGGTCAGGAATTGCGATACGCCCCAGTCAAGGTGCATGTCGACGCCACTCTGATATTGAGTGGAAGGATCTATGAAGTTGTAGGTGAATCCGAGTACCGCTGACGCTTCATGCCCGGTCTTCGGATCGAAATAGGTATAGCCGCCGCCGGCGTCGATCGCCCAGTGGCCAATGCCTAGATTTGCAAGACGGTTCGACTGGTAGGCGCCGACCGGTAAATCGGCGGTGACGTAAGTCATGTAGTTGTTGACACCGGCATTCCAGCGCAGCGCGAATTGCGGGACAAGGTCGCCAAATGCGACGATCGAGCTATTGATGCTGTCAAAGCGCAAGAACGGGATAGCGCCTCCCGGTGTCGTCAACGTTCCTGTGAGCGCTCCCGCCAGCGAAGTCGAGTTGGACCCGTAGGCCGCCAACAGGCTGGCGTAGGCCTGACCACCAAGCACCGGTGTCGCAAAGGTGTAGGTCCCTGCTAAAAAGCCAAGGTTCACATTCGCATTGACGTTCGCGTTCACGGTGGCCGTGAGATTCGCTGGAATGTTACCAATCTGGAACTCTCTCGCGCGTGCCACGTCACCTGCGGCGGAGACCGAGTCATGATAATAGATCGAGGTCACCGACCAGCCGGGAGTCTGCGCGGGGACCGCCGCGAGGCTGCCAAGAATCCGGGTATCCAGAAGCTGACGCCGCCTTCGTCCGCACGAGCGACTTGAATGGGAAGCGTGAGCAGCGCGACTAATGTGCCAATACCAAAATACCGCCGAGAAAAACTGTACCCTCAGCCCGATCGAACGTACTGCATCAACCGCCCCTATTTCCGCGGCCCCGGCGCCCGTTAAGAGAGTCAGTATGCAAGGACTCAACCCACGATAACGATAACTCCGTACAACCACCGGTCTATGCAAAATCGGCAAGCCGCCCGACCGCCAACGTGTTTCGTGGAAGACTGCCTCTCGGGCGCCACAGCTGCCGGTTGCATTCGCCTGCCGTTTTCGCATAGCCGCACCGGACCAATTCCCGCAAACTCGGGAGCAGCGAAACAGGTTTGGTTTGGCTTGCGGCGATTGGGGCACCGCCATCACGCAAATGGCGGCACGAACTTTCGCCAAACTCCGGCCCCGGGCTACTGACAGGCGCTGAGTTGACATCGCCTCCCTCCAGAAATGGGCGCCCCATGAGAACGCGTCGCCATCTCGTGCTTTTGTTTTCTCTTGCCTTCGCTGGCCTGCCTTTGGCGAAGGAGAACTTCTGTCCTGTCGCAAGGGCCGCCGGGGAGTCACCCAAAGACGTGCTCGCAGCCCAGATCCGCACTCAAGGAGTTGTCTGCGACAAGCCGAAGCGGGCGGTGCGAGACGCGAAGAGATCCAAGCCGGATCACGATGTCTGGATTCTGACCTGCGCAAACGCGACCTACAGGGTCAGTCGCTATCCAGACCTTGCAGCAAAGGTAGAACGGCTTCGATAGCCGCTCCAGCGGCCCAGGTTGAAACCGTCATGTGGGCCGACGCGCATGACGAGATCCAGTCGATGCCGGTAAGGCGTTGTTATCCGAATTGTCCAGCGTCATAGTCAACAGCGCTTTAGCGCTCCATGAGAAGGAGGCCATGACATCGGGGCCCAAGGGCAGCGCGGGAAGACGCGATTTGTCCGTTCATATTCTTTCGGCTTCAGTTGTGATGACGGCGTTTCCACCACGCTGATTGGATTGGTGAAGGTCGCTAAGGCACACATCAGTCCGAGCCGTGTCGATCAACACGCAGGGCTTGTCGGCCTGCTCTTTCTTCTCAGTGCGGTCGTTTCATACGTGTCCATTCGCGTCATAGACAGACCCGACCTCAGTCAGAGATGCGAGCGGATAGCCGACCAGCTTTTCATCTGCGGCCTCGTCGGCATAACGGCTATCGCACTCCTCTTTGCCTTCGGGGTTATTTAACCATCCTTCGGAAGAAACCTCCGACTTAGACTGCGATGCTTTGTAAAATCAGTGCGATTGCGAAAACGATCAGGAGATTATTGATATGAGTGGGCATGGACAGACCTCGTCTCGCGGCGCTGGCATCGACCTGCCTACTGCTTATTGGCTCACTGCATTGCTGATGCCGTGCCAGACCCGATCCTTCAACGCGATGAGTGTCGGTGGGGGTACAGTCGTTGGCGGTTCTGACCTCCTGGCGCCGTCGACAACCAGGGTGGCGACGTAGATCTCGCCATCCGTATAGTACGGATCGCCCTCGCCATTTCGTCCAAACAGTGTCGGGCCCGCTCCCGAAATCTGGAAGAAGTCTTGAACCATGCCCGCCTCGCGCAAATCGCGCATCAGCAGGCCGCGCTCGGAATCAATATCCGGCGCGATATGATGGGTCACCTGCCCGGTGTCGCGGCTCAGACCGACGCGGCGGTCGAATGTTGCTGAGCCGAGCCAGACTGGCCGGTCATCCGTTCCCTTCTCCAGGACCATCCAGAACCGCACGTGGTGCCGCCGATCCGCACTCGCGCCCTCCGGCTTCTCGAATGCGAGTTGCTCCTTCTTTCCCTGGTAGTAAAGCGGACTGACCGGCGCGTCGTGATATGGCCGGTCCAGCATCACGCTGCCGACGATTTCGATGCTTGTGCGTAGCGTGATCGGGTCAGCCGGAAACCAGCCAGCAGCGTGCATGGCCCTGAAGACATCGTCCCGGGTGCCGACAAGCCCAACGTTGAGGGCGTCGCCCGGGATGCCACTTGCGGTGCGCGTGATCATGGGCAAGGAAGCCAGACCCGGCTCGTGCTCATGATGGCTCCACAACGCGGGCAGAGCCACATAGGCCAATGCCAGATAGACGACAAGCAGGCCCGCCAGAATGGTCCACCATCGTCGCCTGTGCGCAGGTTGTTTCATGGGCGCCGCTTCCGCGTCGGTCGTTTTATGCTGCCACCCTACACAAAAAAATCGAAGATTCCATGATAGACTAAGGCGACACTGCCGCTCGTTCGTCCATGCGAAATCGGCCGGGCCGGATAGCGGTGCACGCAGCCGGTGGCTTAGTGTGTCGTGCAGTCGTGGCATGTTGCATGGCAGACATTTGGCTTGTCGCGATCCGGCAGTTGCGCGCGTGGCATGACGCAACGGATCTGAAATCCAGATCACTCCGCAACCGATTGTGCCGATTTCGCATAGACGAACGGCGACCCATACTCGCTTACTTGCTCGATAACCTCCAGCGCGCCGGCCGGATTCCTGTCAACGATGCTGGACCGTGATCGAGGGCACTGCGAACGATCGCCAGGAAACAGCCACTCCGCAGGCGGGCTCTGGACTGTAGCGGTGTGCAGACGGCGAGGCTACAAGGAGCAAAGTCTGATCCGTGTTCTAACGTCCGTCACTCACGCCACAATGTGACGCAAGTTGCAGGGTGATGGGACTTACCGGCTGCTTCCTTGAATTGAGGAGCGCACGCGGCATGTTCACATTTCGAACTTCAATCACTTTTGCGGTGATGGCGTTTGTCGTCGCTCTTGCCGCGCTGCTGATCGGCATTCAGGTCCAGGCTCTTCGCTCGGCCACGCGTGATGCCGCGTCCGGCTATATGGACGCGACCAGTACGAAGGCCATCGGGCACCTTCAGACGGAGATAACCGCTACAGCTTCGCTGGTGCATGTGCTGGCGACAAGTTCCAGCGTGACCGATTCAAATGAGAGAACTGAGACCGGCCCCGCAATCCCACTCTTCAAAGCGGTTCTGCAGGAACTGCCCCAGATAGACAGCATTTATGCCGGTTTCGAAAATGGTGCCTGGTTGCAGGTTCGGCGCATTGGCGAGCTCAACGATGAACAGCGCACGAGGCTACGCGCGACACCTGGCGCTGATTTTGCCATCAATTTGGTACGCCCGACCCCAGGTGGCGAGCTGCCTATGCGACGAATTTTTGAAGATCGGCTGGGCAACGAAGTCGGACAATTTGATCTATGGAAATACGGATACGATACGCGCGAACGGTCTTGGTATCGCGAGACGATGAAAGCCGACCGATCGTTGATCTCTTCGCCTTATCTCTCGTTCAGCATCGGCGCTCCGGTAATCACGATTAGTACACCCTTGCGAGGCAAAGTGCCCGGCGTCATTGCCGCCGATGTCAAGCTCGACACCTTCAGCGATTTCGTGCAAGCGCAACGGCCCGGAGAGCACGGGCTCGTCTTGATTTTTGATTCGACTGGCTCGCTCATGGCCCACCCCGATTTTGCGCAGTTTATTGTCGATGCGCTGACACATCCATCCCGACCGCAATTGCCGAACATCAAGGAGATCAGCTCCGGGGTCGTGGCTGCAGTCTTGCGAATGTCGCGTGGTCGCGACCACTACGAGGGAAACCTCCGTGACGACCAAGGGCGGGACTATCTGTTCAGGCTGGCCAAATTCAACTTGGGTGAGCAATACAACGCCAGCATCATCTTGTTGGCGGCCCAGGAAGACTTTGTTCAGGATCTACGCAGGCTCCAGTTCACCGGACTAGTCCTCGCTACCATTGCTGGCGCTGCCTTTGTTCCGCTCGTTTGGGTCTTTGGTAGCGGAATGTCTCGATCCTTGAAAAGCATCACGGCTGAAGCCATTAAGCTCCAGAAGCTGGCTGAGCCCGATTGCCTGCCGGTCGCATCACGCATTTGGGAAGTTCACGAACTTGGATGTGCGATGAATTTGGCGCAGCGCGCCATCTGGTCATTCGCCCACTTTGTTCCTAAGGAGCTCGTTCAACGAGTCGTCGATAATTCCATCTCCACGGAGCTTGGCGGGGTCCGAGAGGAGATCACCCTCGTGTTCACCGACGTCCGGGATTTTACAACGATCGCCGAGTCCGCTGACCCCGACGTTCTCATGCATCAAACGTCGCGCTATTTCTCCGTGCTGACAGAGGCTTTCCTCGCCGAAGGCGGAACAATCGATAAGTTCATTGGTGACGCCGTGATGGTGTTCTGGAACGCACCCAATCCGCAACCCGACCACGTCGAGCGAGCTTGCCGGGCAGCTCTTGCTGGCAGACTTGCGTGCGAAAAGCTCAACTGCCAGTTTGAGACTGAGGGTCTGAAGCCATTCTTCACGCGGTTTGGCGTTCATGTCGGGGAGGCCGTGGTCGGCAACGTCGGGTCGACGGAGCGCATGAACTACACGGCCCTGGGCAATACGGTGAATTTGGCGGCGCGCCTCGAAGGCCTGAACAAGAGGTTTGGGACCGTCATTCTTGTGAGCGAGGATGTCTTTTTGCGGGTTCACCACCGCTTCCAGTTCAAAGCCCTCGAATCGGTCATTGCCAAGGGGATGACAAAGGAAACCCATATTTACGAGCTCCTCGGGTCATCGACATGACGTCGGCTTCGGTCCTGCGGGGTATCGTGCTCGGATTGCTCGTTTTGCAGCTCGTGCTCCGCGTCATTCCAGCGGCTCGCGCCGGCGAAGACACACTCAAAATCGGTGTTCTGCATTCTCTGTCCGGCACCATGGCGATCAGCGAATCGGTGCTTAAGGACACGGTTCTCATGATGATCGCAGACCAGAACAAGAAAGGTGGACTGCTCGGACGGAAACTGGAGCCAATCATCGTTGACCCGGCGTCCAATTGGGACCTCTTCGCCGAAAAAGCACGGGAGTTACTGACGCAGCAAAAGGTCGTTGTCGTGTTCGGCTGCTGGACTTCAGCCTCCCGAAAAGCCGTTCTACCGGTCTTCGAACAGCTGAACGGTCTTCTCTTCTACCCGGTGCAATATGAGGGCGAAGAAAGCTCGCGCAATGTTTTCTACACGGGAGCCGCACCGAATCAGCAGGCAATTCCGGCCGTTCGGTATCTGATGAGCAAGGAAGGTGGAGACGTTCGCAGATGGATCCTGCTCGGTACTGATTATGTCTATCCGCGTACGACCAACCGAATCTTGAGCGCGTATCTCACGGCAGCAGGGATATCGCCAGATGACATCACGACGATTTATACGCCGTTCGGCTATTCCGATTGGCGGGAGGTCATCACAAAGATCAAGACCATCGGTTCGGAGGGAAAAAAGACCGCTGTGATATCGACCGTCAACGGAGATGCAAACACGTATTTATATAAGGAGCTCGCAGCCCAAAAGGTGGACTCCAGTGTCATTCCGGTCATGGCCTTCTCTATTGGCGAACGCGAATTGCTCGGCGTGGATACAACCCCCCTCATCGGTGACATGGCAGCCTGGAATTACTTCCAATCGATCAAATCAACGGAAAATGCGGCGTTCATCAAAATGTGGACGGACTTCAGCGAGCAACGGGACAAGACCACGAATGACCCAATGGAAGCCACGTTCATTGGCTTCAGGATGTGGGCGCAAGCCGTTGTCCAGGCGGGCACGACCGACGTTGATGCAGTCCGGCAGGCCATGTACGGCCAAAGAATCAAGGCGCCGAGCGGCTTCGAGGTCGTGATGAACACAAATCATCATCTTTCCAAGCCTGTCATGATCGGCAAAATAAGCGCCTCCGGGACCCTTGATGTCATTTGGCAGTCGATCAGTTCAGTCCGAGCCGATGCCTGGAGTAAATATATTCCAGACAGTGCCAAGCGTACAGCCGATTGGACTTTTCCGTGGGTCTGCGGGGGGTGCGTCGAGCCGACCTTCAAGGATTGGTGACCTCGATCCACGCTTGCTCGGCTCGCTACGCTGGACCGATCTCACTGCTGATGAACGAATAGACATCGAGGCCAGCTAAACCAGATCAGCTCTGCGCTGGATTTGCTTGAAGCGCTCGACCCGAGCCACCAGCGCTAAAATGGTGCTGCCTCGTGATCGCGGACAGCATGGGCAGCGTGCAGGGGTTGGAGGCCGATCGACATTTGCCAAGAGTACAAAATGAGATCAGCGAGAAAAACTGCTACCCAAAAACAACGAAGCCGGCAAGGCGTTCAAATCGGCACCCGCTGGCCCGAGGACACTATCGCTTCGATCGATGCTTGGATTATAAAGCAGGAGGCCTCCCTCGGCCGCTCCCGAGCCATACGCCGCCTCGTCGAGTTCGGTTTAGGCATTCGGACCAGATCAAAGCAAGGATTCGTAGCGCGCGCTGATCGTTACCAAGGAGGTGGCATCGAGAGCAATCAATAGCTTGACCAAGGAGCAATTCAGGCCGGTCCTGCGCCAACACCGAAAGCTCTCAACTAAAGCCGAAACCAAGGTATTGTGAGATAAACGCATGCGATCATTGCCATTGGAGGAACGACCCACACGCCATGCCCAGAACCGGCAAAGGCGATCTGGCAAAAGCGCGGCAAGCAGCCCGATGACGAGAGCGCCAACCGCAGCGGAAGCCGTCCATCCGTACCAGTACATCTCGGGCGCCAGGAACTCCAAGACGGGATCGGCAACATCCCGGGAGCGATTCAGGCCGAGAAGGACGACGCCCTGCGCGGGATAAACGGTAAACAGCGCGAGCCCACGAGCGCGTGAAATAGCGTAGAAGAGCGCGAAAGCTGCTCCATAAGCGAATGCGAACCGGCGATATGCCGAACCGGACATTACCACCCGAAGCCTCCGATATTGTTCATGACGTGACCAATGAGGAAGGCCCACCAGACGATGAATGTAAGGAGCAAAGTCAGGGCAGTGCGTATATGATCGCTGCGACCATCAACCGGTTGAAGCCAACACGACCAGTATGCGGGCAGCACACCCAAGCCTATGGCGGCGAAATCCTCCTTGAGATCAAAGAAACCCAACGTATGCCAATGGTGATCGCGTTCCAAACTTGGCTGAACGTCGACCTTAAAATACAGGTAGACGATCGCGCCGAGCAACCAGGAGGTCAAATACAAAACGACGATAGCATTGGTGAAACCCGCACTTCGCACCGCGCGAAACCGGCCGAAGAAAGAATACGGCTTGGCCGTGGGTGACGCGCATGTTGCCAATGTCTGATGCGTGATTGCACCAAGCAAGGACACCGCGACCAAGCCGTGCAAAATGAGAAGCGCTGTCGCCACCGGTTGCCGCTCAGCGCTTCTATGAGAACAATGCCTCGGTTGCGAACGGCTCAGCCGATCCGGGCCGGTAACGCGTCAGGATGAATTTTGTCTTCTCGCCCGGTGCAACATCGACCAGGACGTAGTTATATTCTTCCTGCGGCGGCCTGCCGTCGTCCAGCCACTGTTGCAATTGCACGATCTGCTCTGCGTATTTTGGCCGGTCCGCATCCCAGAGCGACGGTGAGCGATAGTCGTACTTGCCACTCCACAGGAAGATAAATCTTATGTCCCGAAAGTCGAACTTGTAGATCAACCGCTCTGGTGTCACGCCGAAGTTCTTCAGATAAGGCATTGCAGCAAGCGTCCCTTCAATTTTTGGATCGCCCCACACTTCGTGATTGCCGACCGACATGAACCACCGTCCTTCGAGCCCCGCGGCACGCATCTCGGCATCTGGCGCCGGCAGCAGCCTGAGCATCGTGTCGTTTACGCGTTTCCAGTACGGACTGTCGCTGGCACGACGGCCCTGATTGCCCCACCAGACGACATCGCCGCTATTGATCACAAATTTGGCGCGCTCGCCCTGCACGTGCTGCACGATTTCGCGAGAGACCCAGTCGCCGCCCTCGATTTGAAAAATTTCCCGGCGTACTCCGGGAAGCAGTTTCAGGTCTTCGACAGACGCACGCGTCACCCACCCCTGATCCACCGACAACGTCATGACCTCGCTCCGCGACATGAAGGGCATGACGACTCGGCTAAGCTCTTTGGTGGTGGGGTCGAAGATCAATTTCACGTCGCGTTTCACCACCTCTTCGGCGACCCTCTCCGGCATAACGAGGCCAAACATTTCGACAAATAACCCAACGAGGTCCGGACGGCCGTCTTTGACTGGCAGATACATCATGGGTCGCGATTCACCGCAGACAGCAAAGGAAAAGCCAGAGCTTGCTTGTTGTGCCGCCGCGTTCTTTCCCGCCAGAAGCGAGGATAGCCCTGGCAGCGTTGCGAGGCCCGAGAGCAGGCCCCTCCTATTCAATCCGCCTTTTCGATGAGCCGCATTCACGTCGCCAAAGACACGTGCCCGTCCATCTAACCGCTCCATCCGTCTATTCGCGCCATTTCACCCTATGGGCGTTGCCCGCGTCGGGACGAATGCCGGGCCGCCCGAGAGTGCCTGCAATCACGGGTAGGCAAACCATATTCGCGAGCTATGCAACTTCGGCAGATTAGTGACCTTCTAAGTGCCGTTGCGTCGGATGACCATTTGCTTGCTCCGATGTCCGATTGGATCAAAGGCCGAAGAACTCACGGCGAGCACAACTAGACGACCGCTTCCATGAAACCGGCGTCGATGAGACCGAGATCGATGGAACTTGAAGTACGTTGGTGGATTCCTCGTATGAGAAGAGCTGAACGAGGAGCGACATCATGGCAACGTGGCGGCGAGCGCTTGAGGTGGCGATGAGCGAGGAGGACGTTGCGCATTTGACGGTCGTTTCGCGGTCTCGAACTGAGCCGGCGAGCCGGGTGCAGCGTGCGCAAATGCTTCTGGCTTATCGCGAGAGCCGGACTTTTTTTGCCGTTGGTCAACGGGTTGGCGTGCACCATCAGACGGTCCAACGTTGCAGCGGGCGCTGGCCTATGGGCCTTTGACGGCGCTTGATGACCGCCCCAGACCGGGCAAGGAGCCAACGATTACGCCGGAGGCCAAGGCCTTGCTGGTGTCGTTGGCGTGCGACAAGGCCAAGGATCACGGCTATCCGCACGAGTTGTGGACGACGCGTCTTTTGGCGCGCCATGCGCGCGAGCACGGGGCGGCGGCGGGACACGGATGTCTCGCCAATCTTGTCCAAGGCACGGTGTGCAAGATTCTCGGTCAAGAGGAAATCAAACCTCATAAGGTGCGTTACTATCTGGAACGCCGCGACGCCGAGTTCGAACAGAAGATGGCGGAAGTCCTGTGCGTCTATCGCGAGGTCCAGGTCCTGAAAAGGGCCGCGGCCAAGAAGAAAAAATCCAAAACATCGCGCAAGCCGGTAGCGATTGTCTCCTACGACGAGAAGCCGGGAATCCAGGCGATCGCGACCACATCGCCGGATTTGCCGCCGGTGCCTGGCACCTACGCGACATTCTCGCGCGATCATGAGTACAAGCGCCATGGCACGCTCAGCCTGTTGGCCGGGATCGATCTGCTCACCGGCAAGGTCCACGCCCTGGTCAAAGACCGCCATCGCAGCCGCGAGTTTGTCGAATTCCTCAAGCTTCTTAATGCCGCTTACCCGGCCGGTACGGCGATCAAGCTGATCCTGGACAACCACTCGGCGCATATCTCCAGAGAAACCCAAGCCTGGCTCGCCACTCAACCGGCGGGCCGCTTCGCGTTCACCTTCACGCCCAAGCACGGCTCCTGGCTCAACCTCATCGAGGGCTTCTTCTCCAAGTTCGCCCGCTCGGTCCTGCGCCACATCCGGGTCGCGTCAAAGCAGGAGCTCAAGGAACGCATCATGCTCGGCATCAAGGACGTCAATCGCCACCCGGTCGTCCACACATGGTCTTACAAACTCGCCGAGGCTGCCTAATATGATTCGAACCAAGGAAACGCTGACCTAGCTAGGCGCAAATTCGTCGTTGCCCGGCCGCGCACCTATATTCTGCCCATGCCCCGCAAGCCGATCAAACTACCGCCCAAGGTCGCCAAGGCCTTCGTCGCCGACTTGCGCGAGTCCGACACACAATAAAAACGGTCCCCGCTCGCGTACATCCG
>Ga0210402_10001951_pt1 | contig 20634 bp, 19 predicted proteins | sample IncBWC7MmetaG_FD_161055 | JGI IMG/M metagenome (GOLD analysis project Ga0210402, IMG submission 161055) | Forest soil microbial communities from Barre Woods Harvard Forest LTER site, Petersham, Massachusetts, United States - Inc-BW-C-7-M | ecosystem: Environmental > Terrestrial > Soil >... | reverse complement strand
GGACGTCGCGATATTCTTTACCGCGCTATCGTGGGGACTTGGGTTTTATCTGGTTGACAAGCGAATCCATCTATTTGCTTCGCTCGCGATTGGTTGTTTTGTGTGCTTGCTCGGGTACAGCATCGCCAGCCTGGGTGCTCCTGGATGGGCGGTGGTTGCCGGGCCGATTCCGCTGGATCTGTTGCTACTTTGGTATGTTTTGAGGGAACCGCGAAAGATGGCAGTAGCTTACCCGTTGATCTGGGCAATCTACATCGTTATCCACACGCTTCTCAGCTCATTGCTTCGGTACGATTCCCTGATTCCTGCCTGGAAACTGCATTCCTGAGTTGAGAGGTTCCTCCGCACACGCCAGGGCACCTAGCTCTTGAGTCTCGCCATTCCTCGGTCGACCAGAAAAACCGCCGCGATCACCATTCCGGCGGACAGCATGACGTTTAGAGAAACGCGCTCGCCGGCAAACCACCAGCCAAGCAATACCGCAACAATCGGATTGACGTAGGTGTGAGTGGCGACCAGTGTCGGCGAATAGTGCTCCAGCAACCAGTTATACGCGGTGAACGCAATGATCGAGCCGAACACGATGAGATACGCCAGCGATAGCCACGCGCGCATCGGCACATTGTGCAACGAAAAGCCGCGATATTCGCCGAGCAGTGTCCCCGTTGTAAGCAGCATTGCCGAACCCGCCAGCAGCGACAGAGCGGAGAGTAGCAACGGACTGCCGGAAAGATGCGATCGGCGCGAATAAATAATTCCCGCGGACCACGAGATTGCGCCCACCAGGCATGCCACGGCTCCCCAGAACGCACCGCTTCCCGCCGACCACACGTCGCGGCCAAGAAGTAGCGCGACGCCTGCGAGTCCGAGAATAACGCCCGCGAATAGGTAACCGTTCATGCGCCAGCGCTTTTCCGCCGCGCAGGCCATCAGAAAAACCCAAATCGGCTCAGAGGCGATCAGCAGCGATGCCAGGCCGCTGGGCACTTGCGTTTCGGCCCAGTGCAGCGACCCGTGGCCGATTAGGAAAAATAGGAATCCGATGACCAGACTGGCGCGGATCTGCGGCCAGGTCGGGCGCAGGCCTCTTGCCAGCGCCCACAAGAGCAAAATGCTTCCGGCGATGACGTGACGGAAACCCGCGGTGTAGAGTGGCGGGATGAACTCGACCGCGTAGCGAATGGCGAGGTACGTCGAGCCCCAGATGATGTAGATGGAGAAGAAAGCAGCGAATACCGCCAGGCGCGAGGCCGGGATTTTAGAAGCCGGAATTGCTGCGCCTACGGTGGGTGCGAGTACGGCGGTTTTGGCTTCGGCACTCATGGCTTTTCGAGCACTGGCTTGTAATGACTGACTTGCGTTATGCTCATTACTGACGATACGATATTCCTTGTAATGAGTCAATCGACTTTAAGTCGTTAGCATGAACACCGCGAAAACAGACTTTCTGGCGCAGGGGCACGGCAAAACCGCTCCGTGGACGGACCTGGTAAACAGCCAGGAGTGGGACAGGTTTGGAAAGCTCACCGATCACTTGAGCAATCCCGCCTGGCCTAGCTACTTCCTGAAGCAATGGCGCTTCGCAAATCCGCCAAGTGCCAGCGCACCGATCGCAAAACTAAAATCGCTGCGTTCTGCGCTGCGAAAAAGTTGCGAAGCTCTCTCAACCGGCAAGCCCATTCCAGCGACAGCGATGCACGCACTGAATCAGGCGTTGAACGTAACTGGCAAGCGCCAACTGTTCCAGCGCCAAAATGGGTTGCAGTTGGAGTTCGTTCCCACCAAATCAGGATGGGAACTCATTCTGGCCGAAATCGCGCGCTCCTTTGCGGAAACGCTCAGCGGCGGCGAAAGCTCACGCGTCAAAATCTGCCGTAACTCGGGCTGCCGCTGGGTTTTCTACGACCGCACCAAAGGAAAAACTCGCTGCTGGTGCAGCGACAAAAGCTGCGGCAACCGCGAACGTGTCCGCCGCTCCCGCGCTCGTGCCAATCGTTAGATTTGTTTTCTACGAATTCCTAGGGCCGACCAGCGCGAGGAATTCGTCGCGAGTTTGCTTGTTGTGGCGGAAGGCGCCGAGCATGGCGCTGGTGACCGCCTGGCCATGCTGCTTTTCCACGCCGCGCATCTGCATGCACAGGTGGCGGGCTTCGATAATTACTCCAACGCCTTGCGGCGCGATTTTTTCTTCGATGGCCTTGGCGATCTGGCTGGTCATGCGTTCCTGAATCTGCAAACGGCGCGCAAACATGTTGACCAGACGCGCGATTTTGCTCAACCCGATCACCTTGTTCGTCGGCAGGTACGCCACATGAGCCTTGCCAAAGAACGGCAGCAGGTGATGTTCGCACAAGCTGAAAAATTCGATGTCCTTGACGACCACCATTTCATCGTAGTTGACGCTAAACGTCGCGCCGTTCAGAACGTGATCCACCGTCTGGTGGTAGCCGCTGGTGAGAAACTTCAGCGCTTTCTCGAAGCGTTCCGGCGTCTTGCGCAGCCCTTCGCGATTGGGGTCTTCTCCAACCAGGCGAATGATTTCGCGCATGTGATACGCGACACCGCGCGCTTCAACAGGCTTGCCTTCTTCGTGTAGCAGAATCTCTTCGGTCGGCTTGGTCATGGCGAAGTTCCTCTGTTTATTCCCCGGCATATTCGAAACTGTTGTTCGAAGTTTCTTCGACGCGAACAGATTCGAGTTTTGCGATGGGAAAGGATTTCAGGCGCTGGAAAATTTCAATGCACAAATTCTCGGTAGTAGGCACGGCATCCCGGAATGCCGGCACATCGTCCTGCAGCGATTTGTGATCAAATGGTTCGATCACTCGTTCATTCACAAATGCGTTAAGGTCCGCGAGATTCGCGATCATTCCGGTGGCGGGATCGACCGCACCGGAAAAACGGACTTCGACGGTGTAATTGTGGCCATGCCCGTATGGATTGTTGCACTTCCCAAATACTCGGCAATTCTCTTCTTCACTAAGTTTTGCGGTGTGCAGGCGGTGCGACGCCGCGAAATGATAGCGCCGGCCGAGTTCAAGGTGGAGTGCGGCTGGCATCATGCCGCTCCCTTCGCGCCGTTTTCAGAGCGCGCTTCCGCGCGACCGCAATAGCAATCGGCAAAAAGATCGGCGGATTCGTAAAGCCGTACGCGATGCAAATGGCCTTGCGGAATTTTTGTCTCGAGCAAATTCCAGATGACGCGGGCCACATTCTCGCAGGTCGGAATCTGGCCTTTCAATTCTGCGACTTCGTAATTCAAAAAGCGGTGGTCCATGCGCTGGGTAATTTCGCGATCCAGAATTTCTTTCAGCTCTTTCAGGTCAAGAACCATTCCAGTGATCGGATTGGGTTCGCCGGCGATGGTGACTTCCAACGTATAGTTGTGGCCGTGGCCATGCGGATTGTTGCATTTGCCGAAGACGCGCCGGTTCTCCTCCGCCGACAGCGCAGGATTGTGGTAGAGGTGCGAAGCCGAGAATTCGAGTTTGCGCGTTAAATAAACCATGGTGATCGCTGCCTATTTGGATGCACCAGGAGCGCCGACGGTGTATTCCCTGCCCTTCCAGGAAACTTTGCCTCGGGCGTAGCTCTCGTGCGAAGCCCATAGCACGCCAGAATACAGAAACACCGCCGGAAGATAATAAACGATGAGCTTGAACGGAAAATGGTTACGGGAAAGAGCTAAGCCGTAGGAAAATTGACGCAACAGCAAGAGTACTACTCCTGCAAACATCGCTACCGGAAGCTTGATGCCGATCAGCAGAATCACCAGCACCATCCAGGGAAACGCGGACTCGAATTCCGAGAAAACCGCTCCAGTAGTTCCGCCCATCAATTGATAAAGATTTTTCTTCCAGCCTTCCCACATCGCGGAAAACGATCGGTACATGCGCACCCGGACGATCCCGACTCCCGAAGTAAACCAGATGCGAAATCCGGTTTTCTTGACGCGGCGGGCCAGCGCAACATCTTCGAGGACTGCGCCGCGAACCTCGGCATGCCCGCCGACCGCATCGTAAGCTTCGCGCGTAATCATCAGAAATTGCCCGTTGGCGGCGGCAGCAGCGGATTTTGGGTCGTTGATTTCGTCAAACGAAAATCGTTGTGCGAGCCGCAAGTAAACGAATGGAATCAGCGCTTTTTCGTACCAGGTCTTGAGAACTTGTTCCGGCGAAAAGGAAACCAGCGCGGCATCGTATTCCGCGCCGAGCGCGAGCGCTTTGGCCACCGCACCATCCAGAAGAACCGCGTCGGCATCGGTGAAAAGAAGCCACGGATTTGTGGCGTGCTGAGCGCCGAGTGCGACAGCGTTGTTCTTGCCGACCCAGCCTGGCGGAGGCGGGGTGGCTTCTATAACTTTCAGCTGAGGAAACTTGTTTGCCAGATCAGCGAGGATTTGCACGGTGCGATCGGAAGATTGGTCGTTGACCGCAATAATTTCGGTGATTTCCGGCTGCGCCGCAAGTGATTCGATGCACGCAGCGATCACCGCTTCTTCATTGCGAGCGGGGACGATGGCGGTAACACGAGCGTCGGAAGGGGCGGAATGATTCATAGTTTAAGGGGCGGAGAGCGTTTCGATTCCCTGGCGGATAGGCTAGTATAGCACTGATATGGACCGACTTAGACGAGTGATGGTATGGGCGGCGCTGGCGCTGGGTGTGACGGTTTTGACGCTGTTTGCGCTGCCCAGCTACCGGCAAGGCGAAGCATCGATCGCGGGAAAAACCGCCGAAGACTTTGCGCTCACCCTGGACGGCAAGGCGATCCACCTATCCGACTATCGCGGCAAAGTGGTGGTGCTGAATTTCTGGGCTTCGTGGTGCCCTCCCTGTGTGGAAGAGGCGCCATCGCTGAATCGTTTGCAGCGGCATATCGAGTCGAACGGCGCTACGATTCTGGGATTCAGCATTGACGAGGATCCGGCTGCCTACGACAAGTTCCTGAAGCAATTTGCGATCGACTTCCCGACCTGGCGGGACCCTACGGTGCGCGATAACAAGTCGGCGATCATGACCGACTACGGGACTTCGCTGATTCCGGAGACGTATGTGATCGACCGGCACGGAAAAATCGCGCGGAAGATTGTTGGACCGCAACAATGGGATTCGCCGGAGATGCTGGCTTACTTTGACTCGATGGTCAGAGAGAAATAAACGGCCCGTGGTGGGTACCCACCCCCCTGCCTTTTTGGGTAACTGTTCATTCTAGGAGACTTACGGGCGCTGGATTTTGTAAGTATTGATTCCATGGGACTTAGTCTCGGCCCCCCAGGATCTTGCCCCCCCTCCCCTACCTTCTGTCCCTAAGAGCATGAAAACAAAGGGCGCGAGAAATATGAAAAAGTGAAGAGTGTGAAAAGAAAGGAGTTGCGGGCGCGAATTCTGGAAGAGTATCAAACGAAAGAAGATAGGTTGCAGTGCGGGGTGCAGCTCCGATTTCATAGGACATTATATACTAGCATTTACTGAATGTCAATAGAAATTATGAGTACCGATTTTGGGAAAATGCTGAGAGGTCGAAATCCGTTCCAAAATGGAAAAGCGTGGCGGCAGCTGGATTGGATTGGCTTTGCCCTTCGCCGAGAGCCGGCAGGGATTCCGGCACGTCGGAAGCGACAATCTGCGCGGGCTGGCTCCCGCTGGATGTTGATGGGGGGGTTGACGCCGGAAAAGCGGCGGCGAGCCGCCGCACTCCACAAAAGGCACGTAGTCACAATCGATCGAGGCAAAAATTCAGTTGAGATCGAAGAGAGAATCTGCAAAAGAGGCACGCAAGACAGGAGTGGCTAATGCTACAGGGAGAAACGGCCCGCCGCGGACGACGGGCGGTGCAAGGGCAGTTCTTCGGAGTCTGCCAATCACAAGTCGCGCTCGCGGCGGCGGGAGGGTAGCATTGTAGGTGGAAGGGTGCTCACGATCGCGTGAAGACCAGCTTGTTTGAGATATTCAAGATTGGGATTGGCCCGTCGAGTTCGCATACGGTGGGGCCGATGCGTGCGGCGGCGGCGTTTGCGGCGGGACTGCGCGATGGCGGGTTGCTGGAGAGAGTATCGCGGGTCGAGGCGAATCTGTATGGTTCGCTGGCGCTGACCGGGCATGGGCACGGGACCGACCGGGCGGTGCTGCTGGGATTGAGTGGGGAGTTGCCGGACCAGATTGCGCCGGAGAGTATTGAGCCGAAACTGGTGGCGATTCGGGAGGCGAAGAGTTTGTTGCTCGCCGGTTCGCACGCGATTGTGTTCAGCGAAACAACCGACCTTTTATTTCACAAAGACAAGACACTTCCCTTTCATCCGAACGGGATGCGGTACCGGGCGTTTGATGCTGCGGGAGCGGTGATTGCGGACCAGGTGTATTTCTCGATTGGTGGCGGATTTGTTTTGCGGGAGGGCGAAGCGGCCGGAGCACACGCGAAGGCTCCTGTGAAGTATCCTTTCACCAGCGCGGCGGAGTTGCTGAAAACGGCGGCGGAACATGGGATGGCGGTGTGGGAACTTGCGCTGGAGAACGAAAAGGCCTGGCACACGGAGCAGGAGATTCGGGAGTATGTTCAACGGATTTGGAGCGTGATGCAGGAGTGCATGGCGCGCGGGTTGGAGACGGAAGGAATTTTACCGGGCGGTCTGAATGTGCGGCGGCGGGCGAAGCGTCTGGCGAAAAAACTGGGAGAGAGTGGCAGCGGCGATCCGCTGGCGCCGATGGATTGGGTGAATGTGTACGCGATGGCAGTGAACGAGGAAAACGCGGCGGGCGGGCGAGTGGTGACGGCTCCTACGAATGGGGCGGCCGGAATTATTCCTGCGGTGGCAAAATATTACATGACGTTTGTGCCAGGAGCGGATGAGGCGGGATTGTTGCGTTATTTTTTGACTGCGAGCGTGATTGGAGTTTTGTACAAGGAGAATGCTTCGATCAGCGGAGCCGAGGTGGGTTGCCAGGGCGAAGTGGGAGTGGCGTGTTCGATGGCGGCGGGCGGATTGGTGGCGGCTCAGGGTGGCGAAAACGGACAAATCGAATACGCGGCGGAAATTGGGATGGAGCACAACCTGGGAATGACTTGCGACCCGATTGGCGGGCTGGTGCAGATTCCGTGTATCGAGCGAAACGCGATGGGTTCGGTGAAAGCGATCAATGCGTGCCGGATTGCGTTGCGCGAGGGCAGCGAGCATAAAGTTTCGCTGGATCAGGTGATTGAGACGATGTATCAGACGGGGATGGACATGCAGTCGCGGTACAAGGAGACGTCGCTGGGTGGGTTGGCGTTGAACGTGATTGAGTGTTGAGAGAGGCAGTTTTAAGTAATAAGTTTTAAGTTGTAAGTTTCGGAGAAAAGAATCGCCAGGCGTTCGGTAAGCAACTGGTGCGAATGATTCGTTGGCTGCGGCCCGCGTCAGAAGGCGGGCCCTACAACGACTAAACCAAGAAATGGATGACGCATAGACGCTGAGAACGCGCTGCGAAGCGCGAGAATCGCTTCACGCACGTGCCCCATGGCGAATATGAAAGACGTTCACGACTGCGTTGCGTCGGTCAATCTGGTACATGATTTTGTAAACGCCCGGCCTGGCGCCAAAGAATAGACGCCAGCGCCTTTTACTTTTCGGGTCGGGACTGCCGCGCTCAGGATGTCGTTCCAAGCTATAGACGGCTTTCTCGAATTCCAGGAACCAGGCGTACGCGCTTTCGGATGCGTCGGCCTCGACAAAATCGTAGATGTCGGCCAAGTCCCGTAAGGCGCGGTCGGAAAGCTTAACGCGGTATTCCACGGGAGCGCCGGAACTCTTCCAGAGCTTCTCGCGCTGGACGCACGCGGCCTTTCTTGAAGTCCTCGATGCCTTGCCGAACACCTTCGTCTTCGTCAGCCCTCGCAGCGATATCCAGCAGACGCTGATAAGACTCAGCGTCTTGCACTACCGCTTCCGCCTTGCCGTTAATCGTAAGGACCACCGGCTCCTTGGTTTTCTTAAGCTGTTTCAAGAACTTCGCTGGATTGCGACGAAACGTGGTCATCGCCTGTATATCTCTCTTGAGATCCAGCATAAAGACGGTCCCCCTTTTTCTGCGTGGCAACGATTATAGCACCTTTAAAGGTGCTTTGGGAAAGGAACCGGTCTGAAGACCGGCCACTAGAAGGTCAAAGAAAGAGCAGCGACATAAAGCCGCTGCTACACAAGTCAGATTCAGAGAGGGCAGACAGGATTCATCTCGCAAAAGACGCGAGATGACGAAGAGAAGTCTGCGCTACTTACTCGTAGCGGAGGGCTTCGACCGGGTCGAGTTTGGCGGCTTGCATGGCGGGGAGCCAGCCGGAGATGACGCCAACGACGATGAGAATCATGCTGGAGAGAAACATGGTCATGAAAGACAAGTTGAGGTGAATGTCCACTTTGCCGGTTTCGTCTTCATAGGCGGGGCCGAGGAACGGCAGAGTGCCGATGGCCGTGGTGAGCGCCCAGGAAAGCAGCATGCCGATGGCGCCTGCGGCGATGGTCATGACAAGAGCTTCCAGCAGGAATTGCCAGCGAATGTGTTTCTTGCGGGCGCCCAATGCGCGGCGCAAGCCGATTTCGCGCACGCGCTCTTCCACCGAAACCAGCATAATGTTCATTACGCCGACGCCACCGATGCCGAGAGTCATTGCGCCAACAAAGAAAAGCAGGGTTTCGATGCCGATGGTGATTCCTTCGTAGATGGGCTTGAACTCTTCGCGGCCGAACATGGTGATGGCACGTTTGTCTGAAGGGGAAAAATGCTGGCGATTGGCGATGGCGGTGCGAAACTGCACCATCGCCGCGGGTTCGAAGCCGGGAGCGACCGGTTCCCATACCAGGACGCTGGCGTACTTGGTGTCCCACAAATCACCGGCGGCGGTGTAGGGGATGAAGGCAGATTCGTCGTCGCAATTGAAATAGCAACTGTCGGAAAATTTGCGGTCCATGGAACCGATCACAGTAAAGGGTACGCCCTTGATGCGAACCATTTCGCCGAGCGCCGGTTCGCCGCTGAAGAGTTTCTTGCGCAGCTCGGAACCGAGAAAGACCACGCGGCGGCGTTCAGCGACGTCTTCTGGAGAGATCCAGCGGCCATCGCTGGGAACTTCGTTACGCATTTCACCATATTCGGGATAGATGCCGCGGACGGCAGCGTCTTTTACCCGTTCCTCGTGCGAGACGCCTTGAAACTGCACGGTTTCGCGGGTCACGCGGCGAATCAGGGGCGATTGCGCTTTTACCCATTCGGCGTCTTCGGCTTCGAAGCGCACAGGCTTGCCAGCGCGTTCGCCGCCTGCTTGTTCGCTAGTAGTGCCTGGCCATGCGATGACCGCACCCTTCCCAAAGACCTCAAATGTGTACATGAGCACGCTACGGAAACCCGCGCCGTAACTAAGCAAGAGCGTGACGGCCACGATGCCCCAAGAGATTCCAGACATTGTGAGGAAGCTCCGGACTGGGTTTCGTCCTAAGGCTGTCCACGCTTGTTTAAATATTTCTGCTAGCATCGCAACGCACCTTGAGTATAGTAATAAGTTATAAGTATTAAGTAATAAGTGAGAACAAGAAAAGACGGACTCAGTGGGTTCCGGGTATACGCGGGTTCCCGGTAAGCGGCTGGCTGAGCAAAGAAAGCACGGTACGGAACAGCGGTAGTTCCTGGGAGGAGGCCATGCAGGATTTCAGGAAACTTATTGTGTGGCAGAAAAGTCATACACTGGCGCTGAGCATCTATCGAGTGACAACGCCGTTCCCGGACTACGAGAGGTTCGGGCTTATCAGCCAAATGAGGCGCGCAGCTTATTCGATTCCCGCGAATATCGCGGAGGGGTGCGGACGGGCAGGGCGAGTCGAACTCCGGCAGTTTCTGCATCTCTCGCTTGGTTCGGCAAGTGAATTGGACTACTTCCTCGTGCTTGCGCGGGACTTGCAGTTCTTGGTCCCGCCTCAATATAGCGTTCTTGAGCGTGGTACCCGGGAAGTGAAATTGATGTTGGCTGGATTGATCGCCAAGATCAGCCGTGATTCGCCCCGCGAGTCGTTTGACAATAGCCAGAGTTTGAGTTGAACGCATCATAGTCACCGAATCAGAAAAACTTAATACTAAAAACTTATTACTTAGAACTGTTCTCAGCCTCCGGCCTCGAAACGCAAGGCTTCGATGGGATCGACGGAGGCGGCGCGGTTGGCTGGGTACACTGCGGAAAGAATCGCGATTACGCCGAGCAGCGATACGGACATCGCGCCAATCTTCCAACTGGTGAGCATGCCGCTGAAGAATGGCGGCATGGGCGCGAGATTTACCAGCCCGCAGAATCCGTAGGAAAGCAGCAAGCCGACTCCGCCGCTGATGGCGACGACAAATATCGTTTCCAGAAAGAACTGGCGGAGGATGGAGTGGCGCGTGGCTCCGAGGGCCATGCGCACGCCGATTTCGCGAGTGCGCTCGCGAACGCTGACCAGCATGACGTTCATAACGCTGAGTCCGCCAAGAAAAAGCGTAGCGATCCCGACGGCGCCCATGAAATATTCCATGCCGACGATAATCATGCGATTGGCTTCGGCGTTCCTAACGGTGTCCCAGATGCTGGCGGCCTCTTCATCACGCGGATCAAAATTGTGCAGCCGAGCCAGGGTATGGCGAAGCTGGCGAATGCAATCCTTGTGAGTCTCTAGCGACCAAGGAGCGATGAGCAAGCGATCCACGGTATGTTCGACCGCCGGAGGTTTGTTGGGAAAGTCCCTACGCATCGAATTAAATGGAATAAAAATTTTGCGGGTGTCGAAGCCGTCGTAGCTGGAATTCTGGTCCTTGGCCTTCATTACGCCGATCACTGTGTAGGGAGTGCCATTCATCCAGATGGTTTGCCCGAGAGCATCGCGTTCGGCGAAAAGCTGTTTCTTGGTGTCGCTGCCGAGGAACGCAACGTTGCGGGCGTTTTCGTTGTCTTCGTCGTTGTAAAAACGGCCTTGCGCCGGGGCCACGCTACGAATCTCGCTGAAGGGAGGCAGCGCGCCGACCACCGGAATGGTGCCGCTGTTAAACATACTGCGGACCTGCACTTCATTGCCGAGTTCGGGCATGACGTATTTGCAGGCCGGCGATTCCGCAGCGACGTGCAGGTAATCGTCTTCCATCCAGTGCATGACACGTCCGGCGCGCGAGCCGCCGGCCTGCATGCTGGTGCGGCCGGAGAAGACAATCATCACGTCCTTGCCAAAGGTTCGCTGATTTTTCTGGATGCCGTCGCCCAGGCCCTCGCCCGCCGCGACCATCACGGTGATGGAGATGATGCCCCAGGCGATACCGAACATGGTCAGCAGCGTGCGCCGCTTCTGCGCCCAGAGGGTGGCCAGCGTGTCGCGGAAGAGGTCGCTAAAGGACACGGGGTCTCCTACTGGAGAATCACTTGCTGTTTTTCGTTGAGGCCCGCCAGAATTTCGGTTTTCACACCGTTGGAGATACCGAGCTTGACGTCCAGTTTCTTTTTGCCGTTCGGCCCTTTGGCATCGGGAATTTCGACCTGCGCTTTGCGGTCCTTGTCGTAAATCATGGCGGCTTCGGGAGCCATCAGGACGTTTTTCTTTTCTTCGAGAAGAATTTCGGCGTTGGCGCTCATATTGGCTTTGAGTTCGCCGCCGGGATTAGAGATGGAGACACGAACTTCAAAGGTGGTGACGTTGTCCTTCTCTTTGCCTTGCGGAGAAATTTTGGTGACTTTGCCTTCGAACTTTTTGTCCTTGAAGGATTCAACCACGATGCGTGCGGGCTGATTGAGATAGACCTTGCCGATATCGGCTTCGTCTACTTTGCCTTGCACGTAGACTTCGCTGACGTCGCCAAGGGTCATGATCGGCGTGGCTTGCGAACCGAGAATCAGGATGGAGCTGACGGCATCGCCGACGTTTACGTCGCGAGAAAGAACCAGGCCGTCGATGGGGCTGACGATGGTGGAATTGCGCAAATCTTCCAGGGCGTTATCGAGCGAGGCTTGTGCTTGTGCCTGCTGCGCTTCGGCCTTGGCGATTTCCGCATTGGAGACGGCAAGGTTGCGCTGCGCGCTCATCTGCTTGTTCAACGCCAGCTGATAATTTTTTTGCGCGTCTTCGACAACGCTCTTGGACATAACGCCGTCTTTCAACATTTGTTGGGCGCGGTCCATGGCGAGTTTCAGGAAAGGAACATCGGGGCCTTCGGCATCGACCTTATTGCGTTCGAGAGAAGCTTGCGCGGAAACTTTCGCGGCTACGGCAGCTTCGAGGTTGGCGCGCGATTCGCGCACGATGGCTTCCAGCTGGATTTTGTCGAGTTCGGCGAGGATCTGGCCGGTTTTCACGCGATCGCCATAGTCCACAAAAATTTGCTTCACGATGCCGCTGGCCTTGGACTTGATTTCGGCTTTGGAGAGCGGCTGAATCTTGCCGGTAGCTACGACCACGCGGGCGAGGTCACCGCGCTCGACGTTGGCGAGTTTGGACGGATCAATCTCGTGGTTGGGGCTGAGGGCCGCTTTGACTCCGAAGCCAGCGCCAAGCAGCACCACCAGGCCTATCGAGCCCCAAATGATGCGGCGGCGCCGTTTTCTTCCGTTCTTGCCATTCGTTAAACCATTGGTAGTGCTCGACATACGGAGGACCCCCACTGCAATTAGTTCGTCACCACTAGATACGGGTGGAATCCACGAAAGGTTCCGTAGCCCGTGAGAATATAGACGAGCTGTGCGAGAAATGGTCTGCGAAACGAGAGTGAAAGTTAGGGAGATCAGAGGAATTTTGTTCCCAAGCACCGGGATCAGTCCCCCGGACCAATAGCCGACGTTCCATAAAACGAGACTGCGTTGTCTAAACCGATTTGTTTCAAAGACTTGCAAAGAGAAATGGGCACGCAATCGACGATTACCATTCGGCTTGGCGCCAGTCTAATAGATTGTGATGGATGCCGATTCGTAAATGGCGAAATTCAACACGTTGCGAGCCGATCTGGTTTGGTTGGAAGCGCGCTTGAATGCAGCCGAGCGAACGGGTAATTTAGAAACACCGTTCGAGGGGCTTGGCGAGGATAATTTCAAGCATCGCGGCCGCAGGTTGAATGAGTCACCAGCTCACGATAGTGGTTTATCCAGATTTATATGCAATCTGTAGACTCGATTCGGGAGCGGCTGTGCCCGCGTGGGCCAGCGGAGCGAGGTTCTTGAACATCACCCGGACCGCTAGCGAGCTCTCGATCGTGTGTGAAGAAAATCGAGTCCCGGAAGAAGTGCACGCGGAACGCAGCCACCGGCTGATGCAAATCGAAGGGACGCTGGCCTTCACGTTGACCGGCATCCTGGCATCCATCACTGCGCCGCTGGCAAAGGTTGGAATCGGTGTTTTCGCGGTTTCGACGTACGACACGGACTACCTGTTGGTGTCCGAGGAAGACTTGCGGGAAGCGACGCAGGTGCTGGAATCGGCTGGGCACGCGATCCGGCAAGTTTCATAGGGCTGCGAACGCAAAAACTCTCAGGAGACAAAAGAATGAACAGTGCGTCACGAAATGCCCGGTGGAGGTGCGCCCTGCGGAATGCAGGATGGTCGATTTGGATGATGGTCGCGTTGCTGGTGCTCGCGACCGGCGCGATGGCGGACGAGCCTTTTGCCCGCAGCAAAGACTACGACTTGCAACATTCGAAGATCCAACTGAAGTTCGACGTAGAACACAAGAATTTGATCGGCGATGTGACCCATACCCTTGCGGTGCTGAAGGACGACATCAGTAAATTGGTTTTTGACTCCGTAGCGCTAACCATCGACAGCGTGACGCTGAACAAAACGCCCGTAAAGTTTGAGAATTCGGCGACCAAGCTGATCGTGCCGCTTCCGGCCGCCGCAAAGAAGGGCGAGAAGTTTGAAGTCGAGATCAAGTACCAGGGAAAAACAACCAAAGGCTTGTACTTCATCTTGCCTGACAAGGACTATCCGCACCAGCCGGCGGAAATCTGGACGCAAGGCGAATCGGAAGACACGCGGAACTACATTCCGACGTATGACTATCCGAATGACCGGTTGACGACCGAAACGATTCTGACGGTCCCGGCAAGCTGGATCACGGTTGCCAATGGCAAGTTGATCAGCGTGAAAGACGCCGGCAATGGCATGAAAACCTGGGATTGGCAGGAGAGCCTGCCGAGTTCGACCTACCTGATTACCGTAGTGGCGGGGGAGTTCGACGAGTTAAAGGATATGTGGCGCGGTAAGCCGGTGACCTACTACGCTCCGAAAGGCCGCGGCGACCGGCTGAAAATAAATTACGAGCGCACACCGAAAATGCTGGAGCTCTTCAGCAAGAAACTGGGCGTCGACTATCCCTGGGAAAAATATACGCAATCGATGGTGGACGATTTTGTGGCCGGCGGCATGGAAAATTCCAGCGCGACCACCAACACCAGTTCTTCGCTGGTTCATCCGCTGCTGGCGCCGGAATACCCGACTGGCCAGGACGGGCTGATCTCGCACGAACTCGGCCACCAATGGTTCGGCGATTTGGTGACATGCAAGGACTGGGGAAACATCTGGCTGAACGAAGGTTTCGCGACGTTCATGGAATATCTGTGGATGGAGAACTATTACCCCAAAGACCAGTCGGAATACGAACGATGGCGCAACGTTCGTGAGTGGTTTGGAGAAACGGACCTGTGGGCCAAGCCGATCGTGCGGCATGATTTTGACGACTCCAGTGAATTCGACGGGAACGCCTACGGAAAAGGCGGAATGGTGCTGTATATGTTGCGGCACCAGATTGGCGAGGACGCGTTTTTCCGCGGGCTGAAACATTATTTGGAAGTGAATCGCGGCAAGAATGTGGTTACCGCTGACCTGGTAAAAGCAATTGAGGAAGAAACGCACAGCAACGTCGATCAGTTCTTTACGCAATGGGTGTACGGCGCGGGGGCTGCGAAGTTTGATTTGCGCTATTCGTACGACGAGGCCAAGCGCCAGATCACTTTAAAGGTAAAGCAGACGCAGAAGATCGAGGGGCGCGTCGGATTGTTTCGGATTCCGACTACAGTGGAAATCACCACCGCTTCTGGCGCCAAGAGTTATCCCATCACGGTTTCCCGAGCAGAAGAAGCCTTCGGTTTACCTGCTGACAGCACGCCGATTATGGTGTTATTTGATAAGGGCGGCCACATTCTGAAGACGGCGGAGTTTCACAAGGAAAAGAAAGAGTGGCTCTATCAGCTGAAAAACGCGAACGAATTTGCCGATCGCGCCGATGCTGCCGAAGCGCTGGCCAAACTCAAGGACGATCCGGACGTGGACGCGGCATTGGGTGACGCTACCCGGAATGACAAAGCGCTGGGCATTCGCGTAGTAGCCGCTGAAGCATTGGGCGAGCGGAAGTCGCCCGCTGCGGCAAAACAGCTGCTCGACGCTTTGAATGGCGCCACTGAGCCGTGGGTCCGCAACGGCGTGGTTACTGCACTGGGAAATATCAAAGACGTTCCCGAAGTCGCCACCAAGCTGGAAGCCGTCGCCAAGGACGACAAATCGTTCCGTGCGCGCTCTGCGGCATTGCAATCGTTGGGCAAGCTCAAAGCGCCGAACGCGCTGGCCACCCTGAAAGCGGCAATCGCGAGCGATTCTCCGGACGACATTTTGCGTAACGCAGCGTTGCGAGCGATGGGGCCGCTGGGAGACGACCAAGCGGTGCCGGTACTGCAGGAATGGATTGCAGCCGGGAAACCGACACCAACCCGGCAGGCGGCAATTTATAGCCTCGCGCGACTCAAAAAAGACGACCAGCAAATCACTGAGCAAATCGCCGGTTATCTCACCGAGCTGCACGGCCGCGTGCGTTTCACGGCCATCTTTGCGCTCGGCCTGCGCGGCGACGCGACCGCGATTCCCGCGCTGGAGGCGCTGCTCAGCAGCAACGATCTGAGCATTGAAGTGGCTCCTATGATCAAACAGCAAATCGCGAAGCTGAAGAAAGGCCCGAGCAAGAAATCTGAAACCGGCGACGCAAACGAATCCGGCGAAAGCGAAAGCGGAGAACCTTCCGTGGCCAACCGTCTGGAACGGCTGGAAAAAATGCTGCAGGAGATGAGCGATCGCCTGAAAAACATCGAAGAGCGGCTGCCGCAGAAGAAGTAGCCGCCCGACAAGCGGGGAGCGCCTAGGTTAGTGTTCTGGAAATGCAATCAGCAGGCGCATGTCGCGCAGATTATTTCCAGTTGGTCCGATCATGATGGTGTCGCCGAGCGCGTCGAAGAAATGGAACGAGTCGCTGCACCGGTAGAAATCGTCGGGACCAAGACTCGCGGCCACCGCGCGAGACAAAGTTTCGCCATCCGCAACCGCGCCGGCCGCCGGGCTGTTGCCATCGACTCCATCGGTACCTACGCTCAGCACAACGATGGGCTTCCCGGCTATTTTCTTGACGCAAGCCAGGACAAATGCGGAGTTGCGCCCGCCAATGCCGTCGCCGGTCACGGTTGAACTCAATTCACCATCGGCGATCAATGCTACGGGTTGCCGCGGATTCGCAGCGCACAATTCCCCCAGTTGAGCCAGCAAGTTGTCCGCGGCCTTGTCCAGTGGCCAGTCGTCGGTCGAATTGTCGCAGAACGCGAGACAGTCCTCCGATTCCGCGATGCGGTGCGCGGCGTGAAAGAGTTCGTGCGTGCCAAGAACCAGCTGGAATTGCGCGCGTTCGAACGCGGAGTCGCCGGACTTTGGCGTCTCGGGCATCGCACCGCTCGCAATCCAATCCATCAGCAACCGCGGCAAACGAGCCTGCAAATTATATTTTGCGATGATGGCTGCAACCTCTTCGCGAGTGGTTGGATCGGGCAGTGTTGGTCCGGAAGCGAGCGCCGATTCTTTGCCAACTGGAACATCGCTAATAGCCAGCGTAATCACGGCTGCCGGGGCCGCAGCCTGCGCCAGCCGTCCACCCTTCACCGCAGAAACGTGTTTTCGAATCGCGTTGATCTCGGTTATCGAGGCTCCGCATGTCACCAACGCGCGATTTAGCTGCTGAACGTCCGGCAGCGAGAGCGCGCGAAGCACTGGAAATTCCATCAGCGCAGACCCGCCGCCGGAGAGCAGCGCGATCACCAAGGTATCAGCGGTGCACCCGCGCAGCAGATTCAACGCGGCCTCGCCAGCCAGCAAGCTGTCCTCATTGGGAGTGGGATGGCCGCCGACAAAGTAGCGAACTTTAGCGTGCGGCCTACCAGGAGCGGTCGGGGCCGAAACGATTCCAGTGAAGTCGATTGTGGCGGGCAGGACCGCGGCCAGTCCGTCCAGCATTCCATGCGCGGCCTTGCCGACGGCAATCACCCGCAAATCGGAACCGCGCCGCAGATCGTATTCGAGGTCTCCACAGCGCAACACATGATCTGCGCAACTTACGCATGGCGAAATGGACGCAGCAACATCCAACGCCTCCAGTGTTCGCAAGAAAATTCGCCGGGCGAGTTGCTTTCCATCGATCATTGCTACGCGCAAACCAACATTTCAGCTCGTCTTGAGGACTTCGGGATTCACGAGATTCGGCGGACGCTGCCCTTGAAACAAGGCCACCGCATTCTGTGCGGCCAGCAGCGCCATCTTTCCCCGCGTTTCATTCGAAGCGGAACCCAGATGCGGAGCCAGCACCACGTTCGGGCGCTTTAGGCCTGGGTGGATAAACGGCTCCTGCTCGAAAACATCCAGGCCCGCGCCTGCAATTTTTTTTGCTTCCAGCGCATGCACCAGTGCCGCCTCATCTACAATCGGCCCTCGCGCGGTATTGATCAGGTACGCGGTCGGCTTCATCCGGAAAAATTTTGGTGCGTCGAACAACTGGCGGGTATCGCCGTTAAGCGGCACATGAATCGAGACAAAATCCGCTTCGGCGAGCAGCGCATTCATCTCGCGATACTCGGCGTTTAATTGCTTTTCAACCTCAGCGGATGCTTTGGTCTTGCTGTGGTAAATCACCTTCATGCCGAAGCCAGCAGCGCGCCGCGCAACCGCTCGTCCAATTCGTCCAAATCCCACGATGCCAAGGGTTTTACCCCACACGTCGGTGCCGCAAAACTGGTCGAAATTCCAGCCTTGCCAGCTTCCCGCACGGACATATTGATCGGCTTCGACCACTCTGCGTGCCACCGCCAACATCAGCGCCCACGCAAAATCCGCGGTCGTCTCGTCGAGCACCCCGGGAGTATTCGTCACCACCACACCGCGTTTGGTGCACGCGGGCACATCCACGTTGTCGTAACCAACCGCGACATCCGCCACAATTCGCAGCTTGGGCGCTGCGCGAATCACATCTTCGCCTATCCGTTCCGTCAGCAGGCAAACCAGCCCTTCCTTATCCTTCAACCGCGCCAGAAGTTCTTGCGGCGTGGGCCGCTCCTGCTTCTCCCAGAATTCACAATCGCAAGAGCCCTGCAGAAGGGTTCGCGCCTCGGGATAGAGCGGGTGGGTGATAAAAAGTTTGGCTTTCGGCATGTCGTTCCTCGGGCAACGCGGAGACAGTAAATTAACACAGGCCGGGCGCCGTTTCGCAGCAGACGTTGCGCGAGCGACGCAAGACTCACTATAGTTGCAGTGTCAGCTGGAAACACCTTTGCCGATGAATGCGTCCATTATTTCGGAGTTTCAATCCTGCGTCGGGCCCCGCAACATGCTTTGCAAACCCGAAGATCTCGTCTTGTACGAATATGATGGGTCGGTGGACCGCGCCCGGCCTGAGTTGGTGGTTTTTCCGTCGTCGACGGCGGAAGTCGTCCGCCTCGTGAAACTCGCGGTGAAGCAAGACATTCCGATGGTCGGGCGTGGAGCCGGTACGGGCCTCTCCGGCGGAGCACTGGCGCGCGGCGGCGGGATCATGATTGCCTTCGGGCGGATGAACGGTATCCTGGAAATTGATTTCGAAAATCGCCGCGCGGTGGTGCAACCGGGAGTCATCAATTTTGACTTGACCCGCGCGGTCGAGCACGCAGGATTTTATTTCGCTCCTGATCCTTCCAGCCAGAAGTCCTGCACGATCGGTGGAAACGTCTCGGAAAATTCCGGCGGGCCACACACTCTGGCATACGGAGTCACCACCAATCACGTCACGGGTCTTGAGTTGGTCTTGCCCGACGGAGAAGTAAAGCGCGTTGGGGGCAAGCTTGGCGAGCCTTTTGGCTACGACCTATGCGGGTTGTTCGTTGGCAGCGAGGGGACGCTCGCGTTGGTCACTGAAATCACGGCAAAACTTTCCAAGAAACCGGAAGCGGTCAAAACGCTGCTGGCGATTTTTGAAACCGTTGATGACGCTACTGAAACGGTCACCGACATGACCGCGCGCGCCATCACGCCCGCCGCGTGCGAGATGCTCGACGGCTGGACGCTCTGCGCCGTTGAAGATTACGTCCACGCCGGATTTCCCCGAGATTGCGGCGCGGTGCTGCTGATCGAGGTCGAAGGCATCTCTGAAGCAGTCGGCAGCCAATCACGCGAGATAGAAGAAGTCTGCAAAGCGCATAGCGCACGCGAAGTCCGCATCGCCCGGGACGATAAAGAACGTGAGTTGCTGTGGAAGGGCCGTAAGACGGCGTTTGGCGCTCTCGGGCGTCTTGCTCCAAGCAACTACGTTCTCGACGCGGTGATTCCCCGTTCGAAATTGCCGCAAGCGCTGCGGCGAGTTTTGCAAATCGGGAAAGATTCCGGCCTGCAAATTGGAAACATTTTTCATGCCGGTGACGGCAATCTGCACCCGCTGGTACTGTTTGACCCGCGCGACTGCTCGCAATTCGAACGCGCTGTGCGGGCCGCTGAAGATATCGTTCGCTACTGCGTGCAGATCGGCGGCGCGCTGACCGGCGAACACGGCGTCGGCATGGAAAAGAGCGAGTTGATGACGCTGATGTTTTCCGACGCCGATTTTGCGCTGATGCGCCGCGTGCACAGCCAATTCAATCCGACGGGATTGCTCAACCCCGGCAAGGTATTCCCGATGGGCAAGGGCTGCGGCGAAACTCGGGTGCGTGTGAGCCCATTGCACCCGCTGGTGCCAGCGTGAGTCCCACGCTTACGTCGTCGCTCGCGTCGCGCTTCGAAAGCGCCGTCGGTGCCGCGCACGTACAAATCACACCGGACGCTTTGGCGCGGTATCGGGTTGACGGATTCTTACCTGGTGTCGCGGTCCAGCCGGAAAATGCAGAACAGGCAGCGGAAATCGTAAGAATTGCCGTCGAAGAAAAATTGTCGGTCATCCCGTGCGGCGCGCGCTCGTCGCTCGCAATTGGCATGTCGCCCTCGCGCTACGACATTGCGCTCGACCTGACTCGCCTTAGTGGAATTGCGCACTACGACCCCGGCGATCTGACCATCAGCGTGAACGCTGGAACACGACTCGCGGATCTGGCGCGGGTCCTCGCCGAAAAAAACCAATTTCTACCGCTTGCCGTTCCCTTTTTTGAAAACGCCACCATAGGCGGCACGATTGCCTCCGGCCTCGATTCTCCGCTGCGCCATTTCTACGGAACGCCACGCGATTTTTTGGTCGGCGCGGAGTTCGTTGACGGCACCGGCGCGCAGACCAAGAGCGGCGGCCGCGTTGTAAAAAATGTAACCGGCTATGACTTTCACAAATTGCTGATTGGCTCTCTCGGTTC
>Ga0210402_10001950_pt1 | contig 20639 bp, 34 predicted proteins | sample IncBWC7MmetaG_FD_161055 | JGI IMG/M metagenome (GOLD analysis project Ga0210402, IMG submission 161055) | Forest soil microbial communities from Barre Woods Harvard Forest LTER site, Petersham, Massachusetts, United States - Inc-BW-C-7-M | ecosystem: Environmental > Terrestrial > Soil >... | reverse complement strand
AGATGACGGTAACCCTGATTGCGCCGATTGCGATGGAAGAGGGCCTGCGCTTCGCCATCCGCGAAGGCGGCCGCACCGTCGGCGCCGGGGTAGTGGCGAAAGTTATTGAGTAGATCGTCGGCGAAAGTAAAAACCTACTTTTCGCCGGAACAGCAAATTTAGCGCGAAACGCTTGGGACGGCCCGGCGCCTTTCGCCCAGTAAGAGCAACGAAGAACCGAGTGAGTGGTTGATCGGTTCTTCCAAAGGTAAAGCGATGCAAAACCAGAGAATCCGTATCCGCCTCAAGGCTTTCGACTACAAGCTGATCGACCAGTCGGCGCAGGAAATCGTGGAAACGGCGAAGCGCTCCGGCGCGGTAGTCAAAGGTCCGGTGCCGCTTCCAACCAAGATCGAGCGGTTCGATGTTCTGCGCTCGCCACACGTCAACAAGACGTCGCGCGATCAGCTGGAGATTCGCACCCATTTGAGGTTGATGGACATCATCGATCCGACGGACAAGACGGTCGATCAGCTGATGAAGCTGGATTTGCCGGCGGGTGTCGACGTGGAGATCAAGCTTCAGTAATCAGGAGTAAGGAATCAGGAATCAGGATGAACGCGCCGCCGGTCAATCGAAATCGGCGGCGAAGAATCAGGAAACCGGAATCGGGAAACCAGTTTCGGTAAACCAAGGAAAACGAACATGAGTCTAGGACTTGTCGGCCGCAAGATCGGCATGACACGGATTTTCTCCGACGACGGCGCTGCCGTGCCGGTGACCGTGCTCGATGTCGCCAACAATCGCGTCACCCAGATCAAGACCGAGGAAACCGACGGCTATTCGGCGGTGCAGGTCACCTATGGCAAGCGGCGCGCCAATCGTGTCACCAAGCCGCAAGCGGGACATCTGGCCAAGGCAGGCGTGGAAGCGGGAACGATGCTGAAGGAATTTCAGGTCCCGGCGGAGCAGCTGGCGAGCCTGAAGCTCGGTGAAACCATCAGCGTCGAGACCTTTGCTGTCGGGCAATTGGTCGATGTCAGCGGCACTACCAAGGGCCGCGGGTTTTCGGGCGTGATCCAGCGTCACAATTTCAGCTCGAACCGCGCCTCGCACGGCAATTCGCGCTCGCACAACAGCCCCGGCTCGATCAGCATGGCGCAGGATCCCGGCCGAGTGTTTCCTGGCAAGCGCATGGCGGGCCAATACGGCAACGTCAAGCGTACGGTGCAGACACTGAAAGTCGTTCGCGTCGACGTCGAGCGCGGCCTGCTGCTGGTCAAGGGTGCGGTTCCAGGCGCCGACGGCGGCCACATTGTGGTCCAGCCTTCGGTCAAGACCCCGCTGAAGAAGGGGGCCTAGAGCATGGATCTCAAGCTCATCAATGACAGCGGCAAGCCTGCCGCGACGCTTAGCTGCTCGGACTCGCTCTTCGGCCGCGAATACAACGAAGCGCTGATCCATCAGCTGGTGACGGCGTATCAGGCCAATGCGCGCAGCGGTAACCGTGCGCAAAAAGGCCGTGCCGATATCAATAAGTCGCACAAGAAACCCTGGGCGCAAAAAGGCACCGGTCGCGCCCGCGCGGGCCAGGCCAACAGCCCGCTGTGGCGCGGTGGCGGAAAGATTTTCCCGAGCTCGCCCGATGAGAACTTTTCCCAGAAGGTGAATCGGAAGATGTTCCGCGCCGGCATTGCCTCGATCCTGTCGCAACTGGTGCGCGAAGATCGACTGTCGGTCGTCGATCAGATCGCGCTCGATGCGCCGAAAACGAAGCTGTTCGCGCAGAAGATCAAGGCGCTGGGACTTTCCGGCTCGGTGCTCGTCGTCGTCGACACCCTGCACGACAATGTCCATCTGTCGTCGCGCAACCTTCACGGCGTACTGGTACTGGAGACGCGCGAGGTCGACCCGGTCAGTCTGGTCCGATTCGATCAGGTGCTATTGACCCGCGCCGCGGTGACGCAGTTCGAGGAGATTCTGGCATGAGCGCACAGAAAACGGCTGCGCCACTCGGCGCGGCGGCGACCAAGTTCAACCCGGAGCGGCTGATGACGCTGCTGCTGGCGCCGGCCATTTCCGAAAAGGCGACGCACATCGCCGACAAGCATGAGCAGGTCGTGTTCAGGGTCGCGCCCAACGCGACCAAGCCAGAAGTCAAGGCCGCGGTCGAGCTCATGTTCAAGGTCCAGGTCGAAAGCGTGCAGATTGCCAACGTCAAGGGCAAGGTCAAGCGGTTCGGCGCCTACAACGGCCGCCGTCGCCACTGGAAGAAAGCGTACGTGAGCCTGAAGCCGGGCCAGGAAATCAACTTCGCGCAGGAAGCCTGATCATGGCACTTATCAAAGTCAAACCCACTTCGCCGGGCCGACGCTCGCTGGTGAAAGTCGTTAATCCGGACCTGTACAAGGGCCGTCCGGTCGAGGCGCTGATCGAGGCGAAGAAACGCGGCTCGGGACGCAACAACAACGGCCATATCACCATGCGCCACCAGGGCGGCGGACACAAGCAGCATTACCGCATCGTCGATTTTCGTCGCAACAAGGATGGTGTTCCGGCCAAGGTCGAGCGGCTCGAATACGACCCGAACCGCAGCGCGCACCTCGCTTTGCTGCTCTACAGCGACGGTGAGCGCCGCTACATCGTCGCTCCGCGCGGCGTCGCAGCGGGGACGCAGCTGATGAGCGGGGCCGAGGCGGCGATCAAGCCCGGCAATTGCCTGCCGCTACGAAACATTCCGGTGGGTACGACCATACATTGCGTCGAAATGCTGCCTGGTAAAGGCGCGCAAATGGCGCGTTCCGCCGGAGCGTCGGTGCAGTTGCTCGCGCGCGAAGGCGCGTATGCGCAGTTGCGCATGCACTCGGGCGAGATTCGCAAGGTGCACATCGACTGCCGCGCCACGATCGGCACCGTTGGCAACGAAGAGCACAACCTGCGCTCGATCGGCAAGGCCGGCGCGCAGCGGTGGCGCGGCATCCGCCCGACCGTTCGCGGCATCGCCATGAATCCGGTGGATCACCCGCATGGCGGCCGATCCAATGGCGGCGGCCATCCGGTGTCTCCCTGGGGTACGCCGACCAAGGGTTATCAGACAAGGCGCAACAAGCGTACCGACGGCATGATCGTCCGCCGCCGCCACGCCGCGAAGAAGGGTTAGGAACCAAGATGGCTCGCTCAATCAAGAAGGGTCCGTTCGTCGACCACCATTTGCAGGCCAAGGTCGAGGCGGCTCGCGCCACGTCGGACAAGCGGCCGATCAAGACCTGGTCGCGCCGCTCGACAATTACACCCGATTTCGTGGGGCTGACCATCGCGGTTCACAACGGCAAGCAACACATACCGGTGTACGTGTCGGAAAACATGGTGGGGCACAAGCTTGGCGAATTCGCCTTGACCCGCACGTTCAAGGCGCACTCCGCCGACAAGAAAGTTGCGGCGCCGCTGCCGCCCCGGAAGTAGGAGAGAGCCAATGGAAACCAAAGCAATCCTGCGCGGCGTGCGCCTGTCGGCCCAGAAGGGCCGGCTCGTCGCCGATCAGATCCGCGGTTTGAAGGTCGACAAGGCGCTCGATGTGCTGACCTTCAGCCCCAAGAAGGGCGCGAAGATCATCAAGAAGGTGCTGGAGTCCGCAATCGCCAACGCGGAGCACAACGAAGGCGCCGATGTCGACGAGCTGAAGGTCAAGACGATCTATCTCGACAAGGCGACCAACCTGCGCCGTTTTACCGCCCGGGCCAAAGGGCGTGGCAACGTGATTCTCAAGCAGACTTGCCACATCCATGTCACCGTCGGTGACGGAAAAAAGGACTAGCTCATGGGACAGAAGATAAATCCGATCGGCTTCCGTTTGGCCGTCAATCGCGACTGGACGTCGAAGTGGTACGCCAACAGCAAGCACTTCCCTACGATATTGAACGAGGACATCAAAGTCCGTGCGTATCTGAAGAAGAAGCTCTCGCACGCGTCGGTCGGCAAGATCACCATCGAACGCCCTGCCAAGAACGCGCGCATAACCATTCACAGCGCGCGCCCGGGCGTGGTGATCGGCAAGAAGGGCGAGGACATCGAAACGCTGCGCGCGAACCTGCGCAAGATGATGGGTACCGAAGTTGGTCTCAATATCGAGGAGATCCGCAAGCCCGAGATCGACGCGCAGCTCGTCGCCGACTCGATCGCCCAGCAGCTCGAGAAGCGCATCATGTTCCGCCGCGCCATGAAGCGCGCGATGCAGAACGCGATGCGCCTTGGCGCGCAGGGCATCAAGATCATGAGCTCGGGGCGGCTGAACGGCATCGAAATCGCGCGTTGCGAGTGGTATCGCGAGGGACGGGTGCCGCTCCACACGCTGCGCGCGGATATCGACTACGGTTTCGCGGAAGCGAAGACGTCATACGGCGTTATCGGGATCAAGGTCTGGGTGTTCAAGGGCGAAGTGATGCCGCACAACGCGGAGCCGCAAGCGGCTCCCGGGCCGGTGCCCGAAGCGCCGAAGAGGGCGCGGAAGCCCGCGGGAGTGAAAAATGTTGCAGCCAGCTAGACGGAAGTACCGCAAGGAGCAGAAGGGCCGCAACAAAGGCGTTGCGACCGTCGGCGCCAAGGTCAGCTTCGGCGAATATGGGCTGAAGGCGGTCGGGCGCGGACGCCTCACCGCGCGCCAGATCGAGGCCGCCCGGCGGGCGATGACGCGGCACATCAAGCGCGGGGGGCGGATCTGGATTCGCATTTTCCCCGACAAGCCGGTGTCGCAAAAGCCGGCTGAAGTGCGGATGGGCAACGGCAAGGGGAATCCGGAGTACTACGTCGCCGAGATCCAGCCGGGAAAGGTTCTCTACGAAATGGACGGTGTCGACGAGGCGCTGGCACGGGAGGCGTTTGCGCTTGCCGCGGCAAAACTGCCGATCAGGACGACCTTTGTCCATCGACTTCTCGGCTAAAGGATCGCGACCATGAAAACATCCGAACGCAGGAACGACTTGAAGGCCAAGTCGCCTGACGAGCTTACGACCGAGCTTCACGCGCTGCTCAGGGAGCAGTTCGGCCTGCGCATGCAGAAGGCGACCCAGCAGCTCGGCAATCAGTCCAAGCTGCCCGCGGTCCGGCGCGATATAGCCCGGGTGCGAACGCTGCTTACTCAAAAATCGAAGACGGCACAGACATGAACGAACTCATCGAACAACCGGTACAACAAGCCGCCGATGGCGCCACGGGCGGCGTCCCCGCAGCGAAGGGCAGCCTGATTCAGACCCAGATCGGCCGGGTCGTGAGCGACAAAATGGACAAGACGGTGACGGTGCTGGTCGAGCACCGCGTCAAGCACCCGCTTTACGGCAAGGTCGTGACCCGCTCCAACAAGTACCACGCGCACGACGAGAAAAACGAATACAAGGCGGGCGACCTGGTTGAGATCGAGGCCTGCCGCAAGCTCGCCAAGACCAAGGCATGGCGGGTGAAGCGCTTGATCGAAAAAGCCAAGGATATCTAGGACTTGAGGCTTGGGTGGACTTGCCAAGGCTGACAAAAAGTGTCATACTTGTCAGCTTCGCCTGCCGCGACCAGGTCGAGGGTTTTTCGGTATCTGAAAAGGCAGCCTCGCCGCGCGGCGGCTTCACCCGGACGGGTTCCAAAACTGGTCGCCGCGAGGCTTAAGTTTCCGCGGCGGTTCAAGTTGGAGATTTAGCAATGATCCAGATGCAGACAATGCTGGAGGTCGCCGACAATACCGGCGCCCGGCGAGTGATGTGCATTAAAGTGCTCGGCGGCTCAAAGCGCCGGTACGCGCACATTGGCGACATCATCAAGGTCAGCGTGAAGGATGCGGCGCCGCGCGGCCGCGTCAAAAAAGGCGAGATCTACAGCGCTGTTGTTGTTCGCACCCGGCACGGTGTTCGTCGCGACGACGGCGCCAAGATCAAGTTCGACACCAACGCCGCCGTGCTGCTCACGCCCAAGCTCGAGCCGATCGGAACCCGCATTTTCGGGCCGGTCACGCGGGAGCTTCGCACCGAGCGTTTCATGAAGATCGTATCGCTCGCGCCGGAGGTCCTATGACCATCCGCAAGATCAAGAAGGGCGACAACGTGGTCGTGATCGCCGGTCGCGACAAGGGCAAGCGCGGCGACGTGACGCAGGTCGTCGACGACCAGCACGTAGTAGTCGCTGGCATCAATCAGGTGAAGCGGCACACGCGCCCTAACCCGATGAAGAATCAGCAGGGCGGTATCGTAACCAAGGAAACGCCGATCCACGTATCCAATGTCGCGATTTGGAACCCGATCACACTGAAGGCTGATCGGATCGGCTTTCGCAAGCTCGACGACGGCCGCAAGGTCCGGTTCTACAAGTCGAACAAGGAAGTGATCGGAGTTTGACCATGGCCCGCCTCAAGGAAATCTACAACAAGGAAGTCGTTCCGGCGCTGGTCAAGCAGTTCGGCTACAAGTCGACCATGCAAGTCCCCCGGATCTCGAAAATCGTCCTCAACATGGGCGTCGGCGAAGCGATTGCCGACAAGAAAATCCTCGAAAATGCGGTCGCCGACATGCAGAAGATCTCCGGCCAGAAACCGGTGATCACCAAGGCAAAGAAGTCGATCGCGGTCTGGAAGATACGCACCGGCTACCCCATCGGCTGCATGGTGACGCTGCGCCAGGATCGGATGTACGAGTTTTTCGACCGGCTGGTGTCGATTGCGCTGCCGCGCGTGCGCGACTTTCGCGGTGTGTCCGGACGGTCTTTCGACGGCCGCGGCAACTTCAACATGGGCGTCAAGGAGCAGATCATTTTCCCGGAGATCGAGTACGACAAGATCGATTCGATCCGGGGCATGAATATCACGATCACGACCACTGCCAAGACCGACGCCGAGGCAAAGGCGCTGCTGGCCGCGTTCAAATTCCCGTTCAAGAACTAACTGAGACTAGAAGGACGCCATGGCAAAAAAGGCTGTCATCAACCGCGATCTGAAACGCCGCCTGACGGTGAAGAAATACGCCAAAAAGCGTGCGGAGCTGCAGGCGACAATCGGCAATATGAGGCTCTCTGACGAGGATCGTCTGACCGCCCGGCACAAGCTGCAGCAGCTGCCGCGCAACGCGAGCCCGACGCGCCTTCGTAACCGTTGCAAGCTGACCGGACGTCCTCGCGGCGTCTACAGCAAGTTCGGCCTGGGGCGCAACAAGCTGCGCGAGATCGCGATGCGCGGCGAAATTCCCGGCGTGGTCAAGGCCAGCTGGTAATGAGCGCCGTTTTCGCCAGCGCAATGTCCGCGCAGTGCCGAGTAACGTGGCAACTGAGGTTGAGGTGACACAATGAGCATGACTGATCCGATCGCCGATATGCTGACGCGCATCCGCAATGCGCAGCTCGCGGAAAAGGCCACGGCGCAGATGCCTACCTCCAAGGTCAAATTGGCGATTGCCAAGGTGCTCAAGGACGAGGGCTACATCGAGGGTTTCGCCGTCGTGGGCGACGAGGCCAAACCGCAGCTGGAGATCGCGCTGAAGTACTACGCGGGCCGGCCGGTGATCGAAAAAATCGAGCGAGTGTCGAAGCCGGGCTTGCGCATCTACAAGGGCAAGGACGACATCCCGCGAGTGATGAACGGACTGGGAATCGCCATCGTCTCGACCTCGCATGGCGTCATGACCGATCGCAAGGCACGCGCCACCGGCGTCGGCGGCGAAGTGCTGTGCATCGTCGCGTGACGGAGAGAAGAACATGTCCCGCATAGGCAACAACCCGATCAAGCTGCCGCCGAAGGTCGAAGTGAATGTCGGCCCCGGCGAAATCTCGGTCAAGGGTCCGCTCGGAACGCTGTCGCGCCAGTTTGGCACCGCGATCACCGTTGAAAAGAACGGCGACACGCTCGTGTTCAAGGCGACCAACGCGGAGGCAAGTGCGATGCACGGCACCTTGCGCGCGCTGGTCGCGAACATGGTCAAGGGTGTGACCGATGGTTACGAAAAGAAGCTCGCGCTGGTCGGCGTCGGCTATCGCGCCCAGGCCGCGGGCGACAAGCTCAATCTGTCGCTGGGCTTTTCGCACCCGCTGGTGCACAGGATGCCCAAAGGCGTGAAGGTCGAAACGCCGCTGCAGACGGAGATCGTCATCAAGGGTATCGACAAGCAGCAGGTCGGGCAGGTCGCAGCCGAGATCCGGGCCTACCGCCCACCCGAGCCGTACAAGGGCAAAGGCGTTCGCTACGTCGGCGAGCGGGTCGTGATCAAAGAGACGAAGAAAAAATAACGCGACGGTCAAAAGTACAAACCTACTTTTGACCGAAGCAGTCGCTCTCGAATCGCCGGCAGAGCCGGACGATTCGAGACGGAAAGAGCTGGAAAGGGCTGTAGAGATGAACAAGAAAGACGCTCGAGTTCGCCGCTCCCGCAAAACCCGGGCGCGCATTGCCGAGCAGCGCGCCAACCGGCTGGTTGTCAGCCGGTCGAACTGCCACATCTACGCGCAGATCGTCGCTCCGTCCGGCGACAAGATCCTGACCAGCGCGTCGACGCTAGAAGGCGAGGTCCGGAAGGATTTGAAGAACGGCGGCAACAAAGCCGCGGCGGCGGTCGTTGGAAAGCGCATAGCGGAAAAAGCGAAGAAGCTGGGTATCGATGCGGTTGCATTCGACCGTTCCGGATTCAAGTATCACGGTCGCGTGAAGGCGCTGGCCGACGCCGCTCGCGAGGGCGGCTTGAAGTTCTAGCGCCACACGAGACAAACAGGGACGAAAATGGCAAAGCCAATGGGCAGGCAGCAAGGCAGGCAGCAGCAGGACGATCGCGGCGACGGGCTGCGCGAAAAGATGATCGCCATCAACCGCGTCACCAAGGTGGTGAAGGGCGGGCGCATTCTCGCCTTCGCGGCGCTGACGGTCGTCGGCGATGGCGATGGCCGCGTCGGCATCGGCAAGGGCAAGGCCAAGGAGGTTCCGGTCGCGGTGCAGAAGGCGATGGAAGAAGCGCGGCGCAGGATGATCAAGGTGCGACTGAAGAACGGGTCGTTGCATCACGCCGTTCAGGGGCGTCACGGCGCGACCAAGGTTTTCATGCAGCCGGCGTCGGAAGGAACCGGGATTATCGCCGGCGGCCCGATGCGTGCGGTGTTCGACGTGGTCGGCGTCACCAACATCCTCGCCAAGTGCCATGGCTCGACCAACCCGTACAACATCGTGCGCGCGACCTTGAATGCGCTCGAGCACTGCAACTCGCCGGCGGAGATCGCTGCCAAGCGCGGCTTGACGGTCGAGCAGCTTACGGAAGCTTAGGCATGGCGGCGGAAAAGAAAACGGGAACGGTACGCGTCACCCTGGTGCGCGGCCTGATGGGCAAGAAGCCGGATCATCGCGATACCGTGCGCGGGCTCGGTCTGAAATGGCGCAACCATACCGTCCTGCTGCAGGACACGCCCCAGATCCGCGGCATGATCAACAAGGTCGGTTATATGCTTCGGGTCGCCGAAACGGCTGGCCCGAGTGGTGAGTCGTAAGTGAGTGGCAAACAGGCAGCGAATGAGGACACGATGCGGATGAACACGATCAAGCCGGCGGCCGGAAGCAAGAAGGCCAAGCGCCGTGTCGGCCGGGGCATCGGCTCGGGACTTGGCAAGACCGCGGGCCGCGGCCACAAGGGACAGAAATCGCGCTCGGGCGGGTTTCACAAAGTCGGCTTCGAAGGCGGTCAGATGCCGCTGCAGCGCCGGCTTCCCAAGCGCGGATTCGTTTCGCGTACCCACGGGAATGCTGCCGAGGTGCGGCTGTCCGATCTGGCCAAGGTCCCGGTCGCGGACATCGATCTTCTGGCGCTCAAGGCGGCAGGACTGGTACCACCAGGCGCAACGACGGTGAAAGTGATCAAGACCGGCGAGATCAACAAAGCCGTGAAGCTCTCGGGCGTGCTGGCGACCAAGGGCGCCCGCGCGGCGATCGAAGCGGCCGGCGGCAGTATTGCCTAAAGCTCCAGAGATCTAGACAAGCTTAAGCGACGATACAAGGAATACTTTGGCTACCATCAATCCCGCGCAAAAGAGCGGCAATCGATACGCAGACCTGAAAAAACGTTTGTTGTTTCTGCTCGGCGCGCTCGTCGTCTATCGCATCGGAACGCACATCCCCGTGCCGGGGATCAACGCGTCGGTGCTCGATGAATTGTTCAAGTCGCAGCAGGGCGGCATCCTGGGTCTGTTCAATGTTTTTTCCGGTGGCGCGCTCTCCCGGTTTTCGATCTTTGCGTTGGGGATCATGCCCTACATTTCGGCGTCGATCATCATGCAGCTGTGCACGGTGGTCGTCCCGACTCTGGAAGCGCTCAAGAAAGAGGGTGAGGCCGGCCGCCGCAAGATCACGCAGTACACCCGCTACGCGACCCTGGGACTCGCGTTCTTTCAAGGGCTCGGGATCTCGATCGCGCTGGAAGCACAGGCCGGATTGGTGGTCGACCCGGGCGTCGCCTTCCGATTCCTGTCGGCCATCACGCTGGTGACCGGGACCATGTTCCTGATGTGGCTGGGCGAGCAGATCACCGAGCGGGGCTTAGGCAACGGGATCTCGCTGATCATTTTTGCCGGCATCGCCGCCGGGCTGCCGCGCGCTATCGGGCAGACGCTGGAACAGCTCAACACGGGCGCGTATTCCATTCCGCTGGTACTCGGCATCGTCGCGCTGGTGGTCGCCGTGACGGCGTTCGTGGTGTATGTCGAGCGGGCGCTGCGCAAGATTCAGGTGAATTATGCCAAGCGCCAGGTCGGCAACAAGGTTTATGCCGGTCAGCAATCGTTTCTCCCGCTCAAGCTCAACATGGCCGGCGTGATTCCGCCGATTTTTGCGTCGTCGATCATTCTCTTTCCGGCGACCCTGGCGCAGTGGTTTGGCTCGAGTGAGAACACGATCTGGCTGCGCGACCTGGCGGCGACGCTTGCCCCGGGCCAGCCGGTGCACGAGATACTGTACGCGGCCGCGATCATATTTTTCTGTTTCTTCTATACGGCGCTGCAGTACAACCCCAAGGAGACCGCCGAGAATCTCAAGAAGAGCGGTGCGTTCATTCCCGGGTACCGTCCCGGCGAGCAGACCGCCAAGTACATCGAGAAAATAACCTTGCGTTTGACGCTACTCGGCTCGATATATCTGGTGGTGGTCTGCTTTATCCCGAACTTTCTCATCGCCTGGAAGAACGTTCCGTTCTACTTCGGCGGGACCTCGCTCCTGATCATCGTGGTCGTGACCATGGACTTCATGACTCAGGTGCAGGCGTATGTGATGTCGCAGCAGTACGAGAGCCTGCTCAAGAAGGCGAACTTCAAGGGCGGATTACCGACGCGCTGATGGCGAAAGAAGAAACGATACAGATGCAGGGAGAAGTCCTGGAGACGCTGCCCAACGCGACGTTCCGGGTGAAGCTGGAGAACGGGCACGTAGTGCTGGGCCACATCTCCGGGAAGATGCGGATGCACTACATCAAGATCTTGCCGGGTGACAAGGTGACGGTGGACCTGACGCCGTACGACCTGTCCCGGGCGCGGATCATTTTCCGGGCGAAGTAGGGCCGAGCCAGGGTTCAAGGCCGAGCGAAAGGAAGAGCGATGAAAGTATTGGCTTCAGTCAAGAAGATTTGCCGCAATTGCAAGATTGTCCGGCGCCACGGTGTCGTGCGAGTGATCTGCACGGATCCGCGGCACAAGCAGCGGCAAGGCTAACGGAAACAAACGATAGGGTAAGCACATGGCCCGTATTGCAGGCGTCAACATTCCGAATCACCAGCATGCGGAAATCGCGCTGACCGCGATTTACGGCATCGGCCGTCCGCGCGCGCGCATGATCTGCAAGGCCGCGGGTGTCGGCCATGCGACCAAGATCAAGGATCTGTCCGATGCGCAGATGGACAAGCTGCGCGAGCTCGTCGGCAGGTACACGGTCGAGGGCGACCTGCGCCGGGAGGTGACCATGAGCATCAAGCGGCTCATGGACCTCGGCTGCTACCGAGGCGTGCGCCACCGCAAGGGATTGCCGGTGCGCGGCCAGCGCACACGCACCAATGCGAGGACACGCAAGGGGCCCAAGAAGGCCCGGCAGGCGAGCGCGTCGCGCGGAGCTGCCAAGCCGGCGAGCGCCAGCCCCGCCGCCGCGAAGCCGGCAGCCAAGTGACGTGACGCCGCCGATCAAGCATTGAGGACATAGGGAAACTAGCGAATGGCACAGGCACCGACCAAGACTGTCACGCGGACGCGCAAGAAGGTCAAGAAGAACATCTCTGAAGGCATTGCGCATATCCACGCGTCGTTCAACAACACCATCATCACCATCACCGATCGCCAGGGCAACGCACTGTCCTGGGCGACGTCGGGCGGCGCCGGCTTCAAGGGCTCGCGCAAGTCGACGCCGTTCGCGGCGCAGGTTGCCGCCGAATCGGCGGGCAAGGCGGCGCAGGAATGCGGCGTCAAGAACCTCGAGGTGAGGATCAAGGGGCCGGGACCAGGCCGCGAGTCGGCGGTGCGCGCCCTGAATGCGCTTGGACTCAAGATCACCAGCATTTCGGACGTGACACCGGTGCCGCACAACGGCTGCCGGCCGCCGAAGCGCCGGAGAATCTAGCGCTGGTTTTTAGTGGCAGTTATTGCTCGAGTTTTCGTTTGAGGTTTTCTGCTGAGAATCGTCGGGCTCTGCCTGCGATTCTCAGGTAACCAAATCGGTCGAAAGTAGGGTTTCACTTTCGACCGGGAGACTAAGATGGCTCGATACACCGGACCAAAATGCAAGCTGGCGCGACGGGAAGGGACCGACCTTTTCCTGAAAAGCGCGCGTCGATCGCTCGACTCCAAGTGCAAGCTGGATTCCAAGCCGGGTCAGCATGGCGTGAAATCCGGCATGCGCCAGTCGGACTACGGCAACCAGCTGCGCGAGAAGCAGAAGCTGCGCCGCACCTATGGCATTCTCGAGCGACAGTTCCGCCGTTATTTTACGATGGCCGCGCAGCACAAGGGCTCGACCGGCTCGAACCTGTTGCAGCTCCTGGAATCGCGGCTGGATAACGTCGTTTACCGCATGGGGTTCGGCTCGACCCGCGCCGAGGCGCGCCAGCTCGTGTCGCACCGTGCGGTGACGATCAACGGCAAGATCGTCAACATTCCGTCGGCGCTGGTGAAGGCTGGCGACGTGATCGCGGTCAAGGATGGCGCAAGGACTCAGCTGCGCATCGTCGACGCCCTGCAGCTCGCCGACAAGATAGGCTTTCCGTCGTGGGTTCAGGTCGACATCGCCAAGATGACGGGCACGTTCAAGGGTGCGCCCGACCGTTCCGAATTTGGCCAGGACATCAACGAAAGCCTCGTCGTCGAGCTCTACTCCAAGTAACTGGCGCGCTTTTTCCCAGGGCTTCGCCAGAAGTTTTGACCGGGTTTCGATTTAAGGACTTCGCATGCAGAGCAACGCTTTCTTGAAACCGCGCATCATCGATGTGCAAAGCACGTCGCCGTTCCACGCCAAGGTGGTGATGGAGCCGTTCGAGCGGGGCTACGGCCACACGCTCGGCAACGCGCTTCGACGTGTTCTTCTCTCGTCGATGCCCGGTTACGCGCCGACCGAAGTGAAGATCACCGGCGTGCTGCACGAGTACTCCGCGCTCGATGGCGTGCAGGAGGACGTCGTCGATGTGCTTCTCAACCTCAAGGGAGTGGTGCTGAAGCTCCACAACCGCGACCATGTCACCCTGAAGCTCGCCAAGACCGGCGAGGGCCCGGTGACGGCCGCCGACATCGAGCCGAATCACGATGTCGAGATCATCAACCCGGAGCACTTGATCGCGCATCTCACCGCAGGCGGCAAGATCGAGATGGAAATCAAGGTCGAGAAGGGCCGCGGCTATCAGCCGGCTACGGTGCGCATCAAGCCGGACGGTGGCCGCAGCATCGGCAATATCCTGCTCGATGCCTCGTTCTCCCCCGTGCGCCGCGTCAGCTATTCGGTCGAGAGCGCTCGCGTGGAGCAGAGAACCGACCTCGACAAGCTGGTGATGGATATCGAAACCAACGGTGTTATCGAGCCCGAACAGGCGATCCGCTACGCGGCGAGCATTCTGGTCGAGCAGCTTGGCGTTTTCGCCGATCTGAAGGGCACCGAGGCGCCGATCGAGCAGCGCTCCATGCCGCAGGTCGATCCGATCCTGTTGCGCCCGGTCGACGACCTGGAGCTGACCGTGCGCTCGGCCAATTGCCTCAAGGCGGAAAACATCTATTACATCGGCGACCTTATTCAGCGCACCGAGACGGAGTTGCTCAAGACGCCCAATCTCGGCCGCAAGTCGCTCAACGAGATCAAGGAAGTGCTGGCCACGCGCGGATTGTCACTGGGGATGAAGCTGGAGAACTGGCCCCCGGCGAATCTGGACCGGCCGTAAGGAAATATCATGCGTCACCGCCACGGATTGCGTAAGCTCAATCGCACCAGCAGCCATCGACTGGCGATGCTGCGGAACATGACCAACTCGCTTCTGACGCACGAAGTCATCAAGACGACGCTGCCGAAAGCGAAGGAATTGCGCCGTGTCGCCGAGCCGCTGATCACCCTTGGCAAGACGCCAACGCTCGCCAACCGCCGGCTCGCCTTCGATCGCTTACGCGACCGCGATGTCGTGACCAAGCTTTTCGACGAGCTCGGGCCCCGCTATGGATCCCGGCCCGGCGGATATCTGCGCATCCTGAAGTTTGGATTTCGTATCGGCGACAACGCTGCGATGGCGCTCGTCGAACTGATGGATCGGCCGGAAGCCGGTACCGCGACGGAAGACGATACCGCCGAAAGCAAGGAAGCGACCAAAGGCGCGAAGTCGAACAAGGCCGCCAAACCCGAAAAAACCGCCAAGATTGCCAAGACGCCGAAGGCCACCAAGACGCCCAAAACGGCCAAAGCCGCCAAAGGCTCGAAAAGCGCCAAGGCCGCGGCCTAAGAAGACGTGCTGCAGGCAATCGACCGGGCGTGAGAGCCCGGTTTTTTCGATTGCGCGAGGACGCTCGCGTAACATGACGCCATGGCAGATACCATTCTGGTCACCGGCGGCGCGGGATACATCGGCTCACACATCGTCGTCGAGCTTGCCGGCGCGGGCTACAGCCCGCTGATTGTCGACAACTTCGCCACCAGCTCGCCTTCGGTGGTGCCGCGGCTCTGCCGCGTGACCGGCCAGCCAGTTTCGTGCATCACCGGCGACGTCCGCGACCGTGCGCTGATGAAGCGCTTGTTTGCCGAGCACCCGATCTCCGCCGTTATCCATTGCGCGGGCCTGAAGGCCGTCGGCGAAGGCGAGGCAAAGCCGATTGCGTACTACGACAACAACGTCGGCGGCACGATTACGCTCGCTGAAGCGATGGCGGACGCGGGCGTGAAGACGCTCGTGTTCAGTTCCTCCGCTGCCGTTTACGGACAGCCTGAGCGCAATCCGGTGACCGAGGATGCGCCCTTTCGCACGGCGAGCGTGTACGGTCGCACCAAACGGATGGTCGAGCGGGTGCTCGAGGACGTGGCGGCATCGGACGCACAGTGGAGCATCGGATTGCTGCGCTATTTCAATCCGGCGGGCGCACATTCCTCGGCGCAGATCGGAGAGGCTCCGTCCGCGACGCCGAACAACCTGGTTCCAATCCTTGCGCAAGTCGCGGCGACCGACGCGCCCGAGATCGCGGTCTTCGGCAATGATTGGGACACCCCTGACGGCACCGGAGTTCGAGACTACGTCCATGTTGTGGATCTGGCCGCGGGACACGTCGCCGCGATGCGATATTTGGCGCGCGCGAGAGGAGTGACGACGCTCAATCTCGGCACCGGCCGTGGTCATTCGGTCCTGGAGGTTGTTGCCGCATTCGAGCGGGCATGCGGAAAGCCGATTGCGCGCCGTGTTGCGCCGCGCCGGCCGGGAGATGTCGCGATCTACTACGCGGATCCTTCGCGCGCACAACGGCTTCTCGGATGGCGCGCCGAGCACGATCTCGATGCGATCTGTGCCGATGCGTGGCGTTGGCAGACAAATCGGCATCGTTAGATTCACCGTATTTCACGCGACGCACCGGATCGATGGAACGCTTTTACACCGCCCACAACCGCTTCGATGCCTATCTCGTACTGCATCGGCTGCAGCAGGCAGGGATCGCGGCGCACATCTTCAACGAGCACATGTCGAGCATTGTCGGCGAGGTGCCTCCCGACGTGGCACAGCCGCAGGTGTGGCTCGAAAACGGGCGCGACCGGCCGCGCGCCGACGCCGCGCTTGCGGAGTTGCGATTCGATCGGGCGCGGACCGGCAGCGTGTTCTGTCACGCCTGCAAGGAGGAGAATCCGGCAAGCTTCGACCTGTGCTGGCATTGCGGGGCGGACCTGTAGCCGCGCTTGATCGCCGCGCTGAAACACGGACCGCCGGCGGGTGGATCCCGCGCGAGGGCCATCAACTTGCGCGAGGCGGCCCTTCGCCGTCGTCAAGCAGCGCGCGGCCACGCGCTTCCGCGGCGGGATCCGCAGTCGGCGCCATGAACCCGGCGGCGCGTTCACGACGCCGCAGTATGGTCCACCACAGTGCGCCGCCACCCGCGAGCAAGGCGAACGGGCCGATCCACAGCAACCACGTCGTGCGCTTGAGCGGCGGATCGTAAAGCACGAAATCCCCGTAGCGCGCGACCAGATAGGCGCGAATCTCGCTATCGTTCTTGCCCGCAAGCGCTAGCTCGCGCACTTCGCGCCGCAAGTCCTCAGCCAGCGAGGCGTTGGAGTCGGCGAGGGTCTGATTCTGGCACACGAGACATCGAAGCTCGCTTTCGAGCGTCTTGAGGCGAATGTCGAATGCCGCGTCGGCCGGCGCGTCCATCTTGGTGGCGGCTGCAACCAACGCAAACGCGGCAAGCGCGATGCCGCCCGCGAATCGCGGGTATGGCCTCACTTCTGCAGCTCGCGCACCAGCGGCAAGATCTTCTCCTGCAGCGACTCGACGCTTAAGGGACCGATCTGTTTGTAGCGGACGATTCCCGATCGGTCGATGACGAACGTTTCCGGCACGCCGTAGACGCCGTAATCGATGCCGACGCGCCCGTCCCGATCCACGATCGATGCGGTGTACGGATCGCCGTTCTGCGCGAGCCAGGCGCGAGCGTCGTCGGGCTTGTCCTTGTAGTCGAGGCCGTAAACCGGAACGATCCCGGCCTTCGCAAGCTGCAGCAGCAGCGGGTGCTCCACCCTGCACGAAACGCACCACGAGGCCCAGACATTGAGAAGCCACACCTTGCCCCTGAGCTCCGCGGTGGACAGCGGCTTGTCGCCGTGGATCTGAGGCAGCGCAAAGAAAGGCGCAGGCTTGCCGATCAGCGGCGACGGAACTTCGCGCGGATCGCGGCCCAGTCCGATCCAGAGGAATGCGATCAGCACCACGAAAAGGGCCAGCGGGATCGACCAGCGTACCGTTTTCATGGCTGGATCGTGTTAGTCCGCGCCGGCGTGGCCGACCGCATCGCCGAACCCTCGGGCGGCCCGGGTCTTGAGCGCGAGGCGATAACGGCGATCCGACACCGCGATGAATCCACCGAGCGCCATCAGGAACGCGCCCATCCAGATCCAGTCGACGAATGGTTTGAGATAGATCCGCACACCCCACGGGCCGTCGATGTTCGTCGCGTCGGCGCTGACCGGCTCACCGAGCGACACATAGCGGTCGCCAAGAATTCCGGTGTCGATCGCAGCGATCGTCATCGTCTGCCCCGACGCATTGTAGATGCGTTTTTCCGGAGCCAGCGTCTCGATCAGCCGCCCATCCTTGCGTACCTCGACCGTTCCCGTGAGCGCGCGGTAATTGGGCCCCGGCTGCGGCGTGACACCGACGAACTTGAAGTCATAACCGCCAAGCGCAACGCTTTCACCGACGTCCAGACGGACGTCTTTCTCGACCTCGTAGCCCTTGACCAGCGTTACGCCGATAATGAAAACACCCACGCCCAGATGCGCGAGGATCATCCCGTAATACGACGGAGAGTTGGCACGAAGCTTCGCCAGCACTCCACGTCGAGGCGACGCCAACAGCCGTTGACGCAGATTGACCGCGGTGGTCGCGAATATCCAGAACGCAAGAAAAAGACCGAAGGCAACGAGCAGCGACCAGCGTCCCAGCAGGAACGGTGCGACAAGTGCCGTGGCAGCCGCGACGCCAAGCGCCCAGCGCAGCCGCGCGGCAAGCTCGGGCAGCGGGGTACGGGTCCAGCGCGCGAGCGGTCCGACTCCCATCAGGAACGCAGCCGGCGCCATCAGCGGATAGAACACCGTGTCGAAATACGGCGGACCGACCGAAATCTTGCCCAGGTTCAGTGCATCCAGAAACAGCGGATAGAGCGTTCCGAGCAGCACGCTTGCCAGCGCCACAATGAGAAGCACGTTGTTGGCCAGCAGCATCGACTCGCGCGAGACCGGGCCGAACGCGCCTCCCAATCCGACCTTTCCCGCGCGATAGGCGAACAGCGCCAGCGAGCCGCCGATCACGATCGCCAGGAAGGCGAGAATGAAAACGCCGCGCGCCGGGTCGGTCGCGAAGGCGTGCACCGAGGTCAGCACGCCGGAACGAACAAGAAAGGTACCGAGCAGCGACAGCGAAAAAGCGATGATGGCGAGCAGCACGGTCCAGCTCTTGAATGCACCGCGCTTTTCGGTGACCGCGAGCGAGTGAATGAGGGCGGTGCCGGTGAGCCAGGGCATGAACGAGGCATTCTCCACCGGATCCCAGAACCACCAGCCGCCCCAACCGAGCGTGTAGTACGCCCAGCCGCTGCCGAGCGCGATGCCGACGGTCAGGAACGACCATGCGATCGTAGTCCAGGGACGCGACCAGCGTGCCCACGTGGCGTCGAGACGGCCGCCGAGCAAGGCGGCAATGGCAAACGAGAATGCGACCGAGAACCCGACGTAGCCCATGTAGAGCAGCGGCGGATGGAACACCATGCCCGGGTCCTGAAGCAAGGGGTTCAAGTCGCGACCCTCGGCCGCGGCCGGCACCAGGCGCTCGAACGGGTTCGACGTGAAGAGCAGGAACAGCAAGAAGCCGGCGCTGACGAGTCCCATCACCGAAATCACCCGAGCGAGCATAGGTGCCGGCAGATTGCGCGAGAAGAGCGTTACCGCGAAGCTCCAGCCGCCCAGCATCAGCGTCCACAGCAGCAGCGATCCCTCGTGCGAGCCCCATGTCGCGGCGACGCGATAGTGCAGCGGCAGCTCGGAATTGGAGTTGGTGGCCACATTCTGCACCGAAAAATCATTGGCCACGAAGGACCACGCGAGACAAGTGAACGCCAGCGCGACCAGCAAGAACTGGGCGCGCGCTGCCGGCCGCGCGAGCGCCATCAGTCGGGGCTCGCGCATCGCCGCGCCAAGCATCGGCAAGGTGCCCTGCACGAGCGCGGTGAGCAGCGCGAGGATCAGCGCGAAGTGGCCGAGTTCCGGAATCATCGCTCGGCCTTCGTGTCCTGGTGCAAGCTTTTCATGGTCATTCCCTTGTGCGCCTGATCAACGGCGGCCTTGGCTTCCGGCGGCATGTAGTTTTCATCGTGCTTGGCGAGCACTTCGCTGGCGTGGAAAACGCCGTCGGGGCCGAGCGTCCCTTGCGCGACGACGCCTTTGCCTTCCTTGAACAAGTCGGGGAGGAGCCCGGTGTAGGAAACCGGTATCGTCTTCGCCGTGTCGGTGACACGGAAGCGAACCGTCAGGCTGTCGGGCTCGCGCGCAAGGCTGCCGGCCTCGACCAGGCCGCCCACGCGAAACGGCCGTCCCTGTGGCGTCTCCCTGGCCGCGACCTGGCTTGGCGTGAAAAAGAATACCAGGTTCGATTGGAATGCCGAAAGCACCAGCGCCGCAGCAATGCCGAGGATGCCAAGGCCGGCCACTATCCACGCGAAGCGACGGGTGCGCGGCTTCATTGCGTATCGTCGGGCAGCGTTGCCGCTTGGTCCGGTCTCAGCGCGGATTTCACCGCCGCGCGGAGGCGAGCGCGCACGGCTACGATTTCCACGGCGACGGCGATCGCAGCCACGACGTACGACGTCCACACATAGAAGCCGTAGCCGCCCATCGCCAGAAACTCGGAGAGTCCGCTGGCCTTCATCGTATCCAGGGCACGAACTCGCCCATCCAGCGGACATTCCGTTCGCGTTCGACGATGATCGCCTGCACCCGTACCAAGGCGATCGCGATCGCGTAGAACCACGCGGCAATTGCCATGACCAGCATGCCGGTCAACATTGAAACCGCCATGGTCGGAGCCGAAGTCAGGCTTACCGAAGCGCCCTGATGCAAGGTATTCCACCATTTGACGGAGAAATAGATGATCGGGACATTGATCGCGCCGACCAGTGCCAGCACCGCGCTCGCACGGTCGGCCCGTCTCGGATCGTCGATCGCATTGCGTAGCGCCATGTATCCGAAGTAAAGGAACAGCAATATCAGCTCGGAGGTCATCCGCGCGTCCCACGCCCAGTAGGTGCCCCAGGCGGGCTTGCCCCACATCGCACCCGTGACGAGCGCCAGCGCGGTGAACATGGCGCCGGTCGGCGCCAGCGCCTGCGCCAGCATCGCGGCAAGTCGGGTGTTGAAGGTGAGCGATACCGCACACCAGAATGCCATGACGATATAGATGAACATCGACATCCACGCT
>Ga0210402_10001948_pt1 | contig 20651 bp, 19 predicted proteins | sample IncBWC7MmetaG_FD_161055 | JGI IMG/M metagenome (GOLD analysis project Ga0210402, IMG submission 161055) | Forest soil microbial communities from Barre Woods Harvard Forest LTER site, Petersham, Massachusetts, United States - Inc-BW-C-7-M | ecosystem: Environmental > Terrestrial > Soil >... | reverse complement strand
CGAGCACATGGAGATCGGCACCTACATCGAGCACAGCGTCGACCATGAGTTGTCGGCGAACATCATCGATCTGTGCCCGGTCGGCGCACTCAATAACAAGCCGTTCCGCTATCACGCCCGCGCCTGGGAAATGACGCAGGCAGCGCTGGTCTCGCCGCATGATGCCTTTGGCACGAATCTCTATGCTCACGTGTTGCGCGGCCGGCTGATGCGGATGGTGCCGCGCGAGAATGAGCAGATCAACGAAACTTGGATTGCGGATCGCGATCGCTTCGGTTTCGAAGGCATGTACTCCATGGATCGCATCTCCCAGCCCATGCTGCGCATCGACGGCACTCTGCAGGCTGTGGATTGGGAAGTGGCATTGAACGCCGCCGCCGAGGGTTTGCAGAGGGTTGCAGCCGTCAGCAAGACCGCTACCGGTTTTCTTGCCTCGCCGATGGCCACCGTTGAGGAGCTGTTTCTACTCGCGCAAATTGCGCGCGGCCTCGGCTCCGGCAATATCGACCATCGCTTGCGGCAGCTGGATTTCCGCGCGCAGGAGAACGAGGCCGCCTATCCTCACTTGGGCCTCAAGATTGCCGAGGTGGAACAGCTTGAAGGCGCGCTCTTCGTGGGCTCGGATTTGCGCCATGAGATGCCGATGCTGGCGCATCGCATTCGCAAGGCGGTCATCAAGGGCGGAGCGCAGGTGGCTTTCTTAAATCCGCGCCGCTTCGACTACATGTTCCCGGTCGCAGGTTACGTGGCAGCGACCGACCTGGTCGCAGAGCTCAAGTCTTTGGTGCAGGCCGCAGCAGGCGCGGCCAACAAACCCGTGCCCGCGGGTGTGGGCAATGCGCCGGTGACTGACTCGCACAAAACGCTGATCGCGGCTCTGTCGCATGGATCGCGCCGCGCGGTGATCTTGGGCACGTTGGCTCAACGTCATCCGGCCTACTCGCAATTAAAGGCCCTGAGCGGCGCGCTGGCCGAGCTATGCGGAGCCAGCCTGGGCTGCATCACCGAGGGTCCAAACGCCGCCGGCGCTTATCTCGCGGGTGCCGTGCCGCATCGGCAACCGGGCGGGGCGCCGCTCACGCCAGGATTGTCGGCGCGTCAAATGTTGGAGTCACCCCTCAAAGCCTATGTACTGTTTGGCGGCATCGAACCGGCCAACGATTTGGGCGTTGATCCGGCGGCACTGGCTTCCGCCGAATTGGTGATTGCCGTCACCTCGCACCTGCCGGAGTCGTTGCGCGATGCCGTGCACGTGGTGCTGCCCGTCGGGACGTTTGCCGAAACCTCGGGCACCTATGTGAATGCGGAAGGACGTTGGCAGAGCTGGGCGGGCGCTTCCAAGCTGCCGGGCGAGAGCCGACCCGGCTGGAAGGTGCTGCGCGTGCTCGCCAATTTACTCAACCTGCACGGTGTGGACTACAACAGTTCGGAGGAGATTCGCGACGCATTGAAAGCGCTGTGCGGCGCCCGCATCGAAGCTGCGCGGTCGAGCGTAGGCGCCATACCCAATGGCGAGATTCCCAAAGGTTCGTGGGTGGATATCCCGCCGTACCAGACCGATGTGCTGGTGCGCGGTTCCGAACCGTTGCAAAAAACGAAGGACGGGCGCCTGACACGCGCCGTGATCTGATCATGTGGGATTGGACGCCGCTGCGCGATTGGATCTCCGGCTACCTCACGCCGTACTGGACGACGCCGTTGCTGCTCGCGGTACAGACTTTGATCATGATGATTTCGATCATTTTGGTGATGGCGGTCTATACCCTGGCGGAGCGCAAAGTCATCGGCTGGATGCAATACCGCCGCGGACCGAATCGAGTCAATCTGTTCTGGATTCCGGGGTTGGGCCAACCGTTCGCCGACGTGATCAAGCTGATGTTCAAGGAAATCATGATCCCGGCGGATGCGAACGGGTTTCTGTTTCGGATGGCGCCGTTTCTCGCTCTGGTTCCCGCCCTGGCGCTGTGGGCGGTGATCCCGCTGCGTCCCGAGCATGCCTTCGCCAACATCGATGCAGGGCTCTTGTACGTCCTGGCGCTCACATCGATGGGGGTCTACGGGATTATTTTGGCCGGTTGGGCGGCGAACTCCAAGTACGCCTTCCTGGGTGCGATGCGCTCCGCGGCGCAAATCGTCGCCTACGAAATCGCCATGGGTTTTGCAATGGTCGGCGTGCTCATGGCCTCGGGCAGCCTCAATATCGGCGAGATCATCCATCGGCAGCAGGGGCTGTTCGGTTGGAACTGGACCTGGCTGTTTCCGCTGTTCATCGTGTATTTCATTTCGGGCGTCGCGGAGACGAATCGCGCGCCGTTCGATGTGGCCGAAGGCGAATCGGAAATCGTCGCCGGGTTCCATGTTGACTATTCCGGGATGGCGTTCGCGCTGTTTTTCGTCGCCGAATACGTCAACATGATATTGATTTCGACCTTGACCTCGATCTTTTTCTTCGGCGGATGGCTCTCGCCGCTCGACGGTTGGGTGGCAGCGGATTCCTTTTTGGCGCAGCCCAGTTTTTTCTGGCTGGCACCCAAGGTATTTTTCTTCATGTTCGTGTTCCTGTGGTTCCGTGCGACGTTCCCGCGTTACCGCTACGATCAAATCATGCGCCTGGGCTGGAAGGCGCTGATTCCGGTGACGCTCATTTGGCTGTTGGTTGAGGGCGTCATGGCCTATGTCCATGTCGGTCCGTGGAAGGGCTAATGCAAGCTATTCGCAGCTTTATCAAAACATTCCTGCTCTGGGAGCTGTTGCAGGGCCTATGGGTCACCCTGAAGAGCATGTTCGCGACCAAGATCACCCTGAACTATCCGGAAGAGAAGGCGCCGCAGAGCAGCCGCTTCCGCGGCCTGCACGCGTTGCGGCGCTATCCGAACGGCGAAGAGCGCTGCATTGCCTGCAAGCTGTGCGAGGCGGTGTGTCCGGCGCTTGCAATCACGATCGAATCGGATGTGGCAAGCGACGGCACGCGCCGCACCACGCGCTATGACATCGATCTGTTCAAATGCATTTACTGCGGCTTTTGCGAAGAGGCGTGCCCGGTGGATGCCATCGTGGAGACGCGCATCCACGAGTACCACATGGAGAAGCGCGGCGAGAACATCATGAGCAAGGATAAATTGCTCGGAATCGGCGAACGCTACGAAGCCATGATTGCGGCCGACCGCGCCGCCGATGCACGGTATCGCTGATGTTTCCGACGATACTGTTCTTTATTTTCGCCGGCGTGCTGGTCTGCGCGGCCTTGGGCGTGATTCTGTCGCGAAATCCGGTGTACTCGGCGCTGCTGCTGGTGCTGTGCTTCTTCAACAGCGCCGTCATTTGGGTGCTGCTGGATGCGGAGTTCCTGGGGATCGTTCTCGTTCTGGTCTATGTCGGCGCCGTGATGGTGCTGTTCCTGTTCGTGGTCATGATGCTGGATATCAACCTGGAGAAGCTGCGCAGTGATTTCGTCGGCTACTGGCCGCTGACCGTGGCGGTGGCGGGTTTCGTGGTATTCGCGATGATCAATGTCATCGTCGTCAAGCATCTGGGCGGTGCGGCGCTCAAGACGGCACCGGCGATTGCGGCCGACTACTCCAACACGCGCGAATTAGGCGTGCAGCTGTTCACCCGCTACGCGTATCCCGCGCAGGTTGCCGCGCTGATACTGCTGGTGGCGAGCGTCGCGGCCATCGTGCTGACGTTGCGGCAGCGCAAGGGCGGCAAGCCGCAAGACATCGCCAAACAAGTTGCGGTGCGCGCCAAGGACCGCATTCGAATTGTCAAAATGGCCTCCGAGAAAAAATCGTGATTTCTCTCACCTACGTGCTGGCGCTGTCGGGAATCCTTTTTGCCATCGCGGTGGCCGGCGTGTTCTTGAATCGCAAGAACATCATCGTGCTGCTCATGTGCATCGAACTCATGCTGCTCGCGGTGAATTTCAATTTCGTCGCGTTTTCGCGCTACCGCGGCGACATCAGCGGGCAAATCTTCGTATTTTTCATTCTGACGGTCGCGGCAGCCGAGGCGGCGATCGGACTTGCGATTTTGGTAGTGCTGTTCCGCGAACGCAGCAGCATCGAAGTTGAGGATCTCGACACGCTTCAAGGCTAAGAAAAAGCAATGCAGTCCATTTATCTCACCATCGTCCTGGCGCCGCTGATTGCCTGCGTCATCGCGGGGCTCTTCGGCAAGACCATCGGCAGGGTGGGTGCTCAGAGCGTCACGATCCTGGGCGTGGCAATTTCCTGCGCGCTGTCCTTCTATGTGCTTTACCAACAGGTGTTCGCAGGCATGCCGCCGTTCAATGGGACGGTCTATACCTGGTTGTTGAGCGATGGGCTGCAGCTCAACGTGGGGTTTCTGATCGATCATCTGTCGGCCTTGATGATGGCGGTGGTGAGCTTCGTGTCGTTGATGGTGCACATCTACACCATCGGCTACATGGCCGATGATGATGGTTACCAGCGCTTCTTCAGCTATATCTCGCTGTTCACTTTTTCCATGCTGATGCTGGTGATGGCGAATAATTTTCTGCAGTTGTTTTTCGGTTGGGAAGCCGTGGGCATGGTTTCCTACCTGTTGATCGGTTTTTGGTACAAAAGACCGACCGCCATATTCGCGAGCCTCAAGGCCTTTCTGGTCAACCGCGTGGGGGACTTTGGCTTCGTCCTCGGCATCGCCGCGGTGCTGCGCTACACCGGTTCCTTGGACTACGCCACGGTGTTCGGGCACGCCGGCCAGATCGCCGCCGCGCAGGTCCATATCACGAGCACGGTGAGCTGGTCGGCCATCACCTTTACCTGCATTTGCCTGTTTGTCGGCGCGATGGGCAAGTCCGCGCAGGTACCGTTGCACATCTGGCTCCCTGATTCGATGGAAGGCCCCACCCCGATCTCGGCGCTGATCCACGCGGCCACCATGGTGACCGCCGGCATCTTCATGGTGGCGCGCATGTCGCCGCTGTTCGAATTGTCGGAGACGGCCTTGTCCTTCGTGCTGATCATCGGATCGACGACTGCGTTCTTCATGGGCCTCATCGGCATCGTCAGCAATGACATCAAGCGCGTGGTCGCGTACTCGACGCTCTCGCAGCTGGGATACATGACGGTGGCACTGGGCGTTTCCGCCTATGGCGCCGGCATCTTTCATCTCATGACGCATGCTTTTTTCAAGGCATTGCTGTTCCTCGCGGCGGGCTCGGTCATCATCGCCATGCACCACGAGCAGGACATGCGCAAAATGGGCGGCTTGCGCAAATACATGCCGATTACCTACTGGACCTGTCTCATCGGCTGCCTTGCGTTGATTGGATTTCCCGGCAGCGCGGGGTTTTTCTCCAAGGATTCGCTCATCGAGGCGGTCGGCGCCTCGCATCGGGTGGGCTCGGGGTATGCCTACTTCTGCGTGGTCACCGGCGTGTTCATCACGGCGCTCTACACATTCCGCATGTTCATCATGACCTTCCTCGGCAAGGAGCGCATGGATCATCACACCCAGGAACATCTGCATGAGAGTCCGTGGGTTGTGACTGTACCGCTGATCATGTTGGCGATTCCCTCGGCGGTCATCGGCTGGTTTACCGTGGGACCGGTGCTGTTCGGCAAGTTCTTCGAGGGCGCCATTTTTGTCGCGCCCGCCAACAATGTGCTCGAGCACGTCGGCGAGGAATTCCATGGCCCGGCTTCCTTCGTGCTGTCCTCATTCCTGGCCCCGCCCGTGTGGCTGGCGGGGCTCGGCGTGTTGACGGCTTACGTGTTCTTTTTGTGGCGGCCCGCGTTCGCGGATGCGGCGCAGGCAAGATTGAAATGGCTGTATGTCATTTTGATCGATAAATTCGGCTTCGATTGGTTCAACGAACACATCATCATGGTCAGCGCGCGCTGGCTGGGCGGCGGCCTGTGGCGCTTTGGCGACCAGCTCGTGATCGATGACGGAATGGTCAACGGCAGTGCGCGCACGGTCGGCTGGCTCGGTTCCGTCATGCGCTATGCGCAATCAGGCTATCTGTACCACTATGCCTTCGCCATGATCTTAGGGTTGGCCGCCATGCTCCTGTGGCTGATCTGGCGATGATGCTGAGCTCTCATTTGCTGTCGTGGTTGATCTGGCTGCCCATCGGGGGCGGATTCGTGGTGCTTGCCTTCGGTTCAAGAACCACGCTGGCGAAGTGGTTTTCGCTGCTCGTCAGCCTGGCGGCGCTGCTCCTGAGCATCCCGCTTTGGAGCTGGTTCAAGACCGGCACGGCCGAGATGCAGTTCGTCGAGCGCTCGCCGTGGATCTCGACCATTCATGCCGAGTTCTATATCGGTGTCGACGGCATTTCAATGCCGCTGATTTTGTTGACCACCTTTACCACCGTGCTGATCGTGATTGCCAGCTGGCAAAATGTCGAGAAACGCGTGGCGCAGTACATGGCGTCGTTTTTGATCCTCGAAGGCTTGATGATCGGCGTCTTCGCGGCGCTCGACGGCGTGTTGTTCTACGTTTTTTGGGAGGCGATGCTGCTGCCGATGTTCATCATCATCGGCGTGTGGGGCGGACCGCGCAGGGTGTATGCGACCATCAAGTTCTTCCTGTACACCTTCATCGGGTCGCTCCTGATGCTGGTTGCCCTGATTTACATGTACCTGAAATCGGGCAGCTACGAGTTGGCGGTCTTTCAGCACATGCCGCTCACCTTGAAGGAACAGATCTTCATTTTTCTCGCGTTCTTTGCCGCCTTCGCCGTGAAGGTGCCGATGTTTCCGGTGCATACCTGGTTGCCCGACGCGCACGTCGAGGCGCCGACGGGCGGCTCCGTGGTACTGGCCGCCATCATGTTGAAAATGGGTGGATACGGTTTTCTGCGCTTCTCTCTACCCATTGCGCCCGATGCGGCCCGCCAACTGGATTGGTTGATCATTGCGCTGTCCCTGATCGCCGTGGTCTACATCGGATTTGTCGCGCTGGCGCAGAAGGACATGAAGAAGCTGATCGCCTATTCCTCGATTGCGCACATGGGTTTTGTCACCTTGGGCATGTTCATCGGATTTCAAATTGTCGCGCACACCGGCAGAACAACCGGCATTGAGTTGGGACTGGACGGCTCTGTGGTCCAGATGCTGTCGCATGGCCTGGTCTCGGGCGCGATGTTCCTTTGCGTCGGCGTGATGTACGACCGCGTTCACAGCCGCGAGATCTCGGCCTACGGCGGTGTCGTCAACACCATGCCGAAATTCGCGTCCTTCATGGTGCTGTTCGCGCTTGCCAACTCGGGACTGCCGGGAACCTCCGGGTTTGTGGGCGAGTTTCTGGTCATCTTGGCAGCGTTCAAGGCCAACGTCTGGTATGCGTTTTTCGCGGGCACGACGCTGGTTCTCGGCGCCGCCTACACCTTGTGGCTGGTGAAGCGGGTGATCTTCGGGGAAATCGCGAACGACAAGGTGGCGGCTCTTAAGGATCTCAACCCTCGGGAATTCTTGGTGCTGGGCCTGCTCGCCATTGCCGTTCTGCTGGTTGGACTGTGGCCGGCGCCGTTGCTGGATGTGATGCGGGCCACGACTCAACACTTAGCCGAGCAGCTGCTCATCTCCAAGGTTGCTCTTTAAGGTACGTATGATCTCCGCGTCATTCAATCCGAGTTTCTTCAATTCAGGCCTGATATACGCCTGGCCTGAAATTTTTCTGTCTTTGGCGGCGTGCGCGATTCTGATGCTCGATCTGCTGCTCAACGACGCGCAGCGTCGCTGGACGGGTGTACTGGCGATCATCAGTTTGCTGGTCACCGCCGTGCTCGTCGTGGTTCAGCCGCTCACCGTCAAGGTCGTCGCTCTCGGCGGTCTGTTCGAACTGGATCGGATGGCGCAGGTCCTCAAAGTCGCGACGCTTCTGGTCGTTGCGGCCGTGTTTGTGTATTCCACCGACTACCTGCAGCGCCGCCTGATCCTCAAGGGCGAGTACTTCGTGCTCGGATTGTTCGCGACTGTCGGCGCAATGGTGCTCATTTCGGCGGCGAGCCTCATTACTTTGTACTTGGGGTTAGAGCTGATGTCGCTCTGCCTGTACGCCATGGTGGCCTTCGATCGCGACTCCGGCATTGCAGCCGAGTCTGCCATCAAGTACTTCGTTTTAGGCTCGATGGCCTCGGGCACACTGCTGTACGGCATGTCCATCGTCTACGGCGTCACGGGGAGCTTGGAACTCGGCGAAATCGCGACGGCGGTGCGCAGTACCGGCATCGGCGCCAACATTGGACTGCTCTTCGGCATCGCCTTCTTGATCGTGGGCGTCGGCTTCAAATTTGGCGCCGTACCGTTCCACATGTGGATACCGGATGTGTACGAGGGGTCGCCGACCTGCGTGACGGTGTTCATCGGCACTGCCTCGAAGCTGGCAGCCTTCGCACTGGCCATGCGGCTGCTGCCGGAGGCACTGGGGGCTTCCCAGGCCGATTGGAGCCAGATGCTGGTGGTGCTGTCCGTGCTCTCGATGGCGATCGGCAACGTGGTTGCCATTGCGCAGACCAATGTGAAGCGCATGCTGGCGTATTCGACCATTTCACACGTGGGTTATGTGCTGCTTGGGATTCTGTCGGGGACGGCGCAAGGCTACCAGGCCGCGATGTTCTACATGCTCAGCTATATCATCGTCGCCGCCGGCGCCTTCGGCATGGTCTTGCTCCTGGCAAAGCAGGGCTTCGAAGCCGACAAAATCACGGACTTCAAGGGCCTGAACGCAAGAAGTCCCTGGTTCGCGGGCATGATGGCCATCCTGATGTTCAGTTTGGCCGGCGTGCCTCCCTTTATCGGCTTTTGGGCAAAACTCGGCGTGATCCAAGCGGTACTCGGGGTGCACATGACCTGGCTTGCGGTGGTTGCCGTTCTGTTCTCCGTGGTGGGCGCGTATTTCTACTTGCGCATCGTCAAGCTCATGTACTTCGATGAACCCACTGAAACTTCGAGCATCGGCGGATCGTTGCTGATGCGCGCCGTGCTCAGCGCGAATGCGCTGCTGGCATTTGCTCTCGGCGTCATTCCCGGAACGTTGTTGCAGATCTGTCAAAGAGCTCTGCAGTAGGGAGGGTAAGAAGAATCAAGGCACGAACAGTGCCTTGATTCTTCTTTAACCTCCCTGGCGATTGGTCGAGCCGGTCCACATCACATGCCGAAGCTAGGTCACCCGCAGGCTCGGTCAATTTCACAGTGCCGAACTAGGTTAAAATCTGGATTCGCCGAGGGAGGGGATCATGATCACGCTGTATCATTCGCCACAGACTCGATCCGCAAGCATCGCGTGGCTTCTCGAAGAGCTCGACATGCCCTATCAGACCAAGATAGTGGATTTTCGACGCATGGACGGCACCGGTTCTCGCGATCCTGCCAATCCGCATCCGCATAGCAAAGTCCCGGCGCTGGTCGACGGCGACGACACGGTTTTCGAAGGCAGCGCCATCGCGCTGTACCTGACCGACAAATACCGTAAAAAAAAGCTGGGCCCCGCGGCGGGAGAGCCGCAGCGCGGCGAGTACCTGTCCTGGTTGGCGTATCGACCAGGCGTGATGGAACCTGCGCTCATCTCGCGCCGCTTCGACATCAAGCATGTCTTTGGCGCCATGGGATGGGCACCGGCGGATGAGGTGGAGGAAGTGCTCAATAAGCATCTCGCGTCGCGCAAATATTTTCTCGGAGACGACTTTTCGGCCGTGGACATCATGCTTGGCGGCGGCGTGCACTTCATGTTGATGGCGAAAATGATCAAGGACACGCCGGTGATGAGGGCTTATTCGGAGCGTGTCGTTGATCGGCCCGCGTTTCGCAAAATGATGGAGACGGATAAGAAGTAAAAGCTAGCCAACTTGCTTTAGCCGTCCGGCCCGGTACAATGCTCGGCTCTTCCGGTGCGGGGTGGAGCAGTCTGGCAGCTCGTCGGGCTCATAACCCGAAGGTCGTAGGTTCAAATCCTACCCCCGCTACCAATTTTCCCCTTCTAGATCAATGCGTTAGCCTCGATTTGCGCTCCGTCGGTTCCGTTGCATTAGCGGGCAATACCGTGTAATCGCGGGCGTCCGGCGACGCCAAGTGCCCAAGGGGCGATATCGTACAATTCCGGCGTCCGTGAGACGCCTGATGACCAAGCCAATTGCCCGAGATCCCATTTACCGACGCCGCCGGTTCGCTGCCGAGATCATCGAATGGTGCGTCCGCTGGTACGTCACCTACCGATTGAGCTATCGGGATCTCGTGGCGATGATGGCGGAGCGCGGCATTGTCGTGTCGCACACGACGATTCATCGTTGGGTGATTCGCTATGTGCCGGAGTTCGAGAAGCGATGGAACCGATTCGCTCGGCCGGTGAATACTTCCTGGGGTGTGGACGAAACTTACATACACATTCGGGGCAAGTTTAGTTATCTATATCGGGCTGTCGACAAACACGGCAAGACCGTGGATTTTCTGCTTCGGCCGGATCGCGGCATCGCTGCGGCACAGGCATTCTTTCGCCAAGCTCTATCGACGAGTTTGCCGAGGTGGCCTCGCAAGATCACGCTCGATGGTCACTTGCAGAGCCACATGGCCCTTCGGCTCCTGCGGCGGGAGAATCCGAAGTGGAAGTACGTTGAAGTGAGAAGTAATCAGTACCTCAACAATCATCGAGCGATCAGGCGCCGATGCGCCGCGATGGTGGGAGGCTTTAAGTCTTTCGGGAGTGCGGCCATCACCTTGGCCGGCATCGAGCTTGCACATCGGATACGCAAGAGACAATTCTCGTTTGGGCGGGGCCGATATCACAATTTCGGGTCACTAAAGCAAATCTGGGATCGAGCACTCGCGTAGCACTTCGCCTGGGACCAAGTCCTCGAATGCGCGGATCGGACCAGATTTTCGCCCTGAGACCCCAATTTCGAGCGCCTTTGATGCACCACTTCCTGCGCAGGTTGTCGCGCGTCCCCGCTCTGCCGGGGACTTTCCGCACGGACAGCAAATTTTTGCGATGCCCCGGTGCACGCACAGATAACGGAAAGGTGTGATAGCCGCAGCTCTCGAGAATGCCTAGGATCCCCAACCGACCGTTTGCGTGTAGTAGGCATCGGGTACTGGCAGCAGATTAAATGGAGCAGTCTAATGTTGAGATCAACATCTGCCGACAGCATTGGCATGCTTGCCAGCCTTCTGGCTACCGCAAGCGTCGCACTGGACACCGACAGTCGCGCGGCGAAGCGCTGCATCCAGCGTGTGGCGGTACTGCTTGGAATCGACCTGAGCCCGGCAGGGGATGGGGCCGCTGAGCGCTCGTGTCTGCGGGGTGGGCTCGCCCCGTGGCAAGCCAAGCGAGTCAGATCTCACATCGAGGACAAACTGGACTCGAGTATCCGAGCCACTGACCTCGCAGGCCTCGTTGAGCTTAGCACGAGCCATTTCTTTCGAGCCTTTCGCAAGACCTTTGGAGAGTCCCCTGTTACCTACATCATGAAGCGCCGCATCCGGAGAGCCCAGCAATTGATGTTGACATCGCGGCTACGCTTGTCGCAGGTGGCGCTAGAGTGCGGCATGGCCGATCAGGCTCATTTTTCACGCGTCTTTCGCCGGATCGTGGGAACCAATCCCGACGCCTGGCGGCGTCAATTCCTTGTGGGTCCGGCACCCGACAGCTCCGTTGCAGGGAAATCTCCATCCGGACTGCCCGATGAGCCCGGCTACTCGACCGCAAGACTTCTGTGGGAGGGTTTCACATCGAGCACAGGTTGAACTAAAAGCACGAGCGCTAGAAATTATGCATGTCGTCCTCAAGAAACTCATCGAAACGGGTGTGACGCGGTTGGTTGACACTTTCCAACATGTCAGCGCCCATGTCGACATCGACGTTCTATCCTGGCCCGGCGGCAGCTTGATTGCGATTGTCCTTTTGCTCTATGCAAGCGTCAGAAGCTGAAAGTAGGTATTCGCAACATCGAGCAGCAATTGCGGCACAAGCCCTCTCGTTAGGACACCGCTTGTGCAACCGAAGAAGCGCGAGTTTACAGCCCGCTCATCCTACTGCACATTTCCGTGGCGTCTGGTTGACTCCCCGCACATACTGACCGTGCCATTTCTTTCAAGTCCGTAGCACGACAGCTAGTCGGGCCGCGCAGGGGATGCCGTTCTTGGCACGCAATGGCCCCGCATACCACCCCGCGCGTGGGTCGAAGAGAATCTGAACTCAATCTGGCGGTCGCCGATTGGCAGTGTAACGCCGGAGCAAGCAGACATCTCATCGCTCGCAGATCTCGATTTAGGCCCGCGAGTATCAATGCGGTGCGACGCCGGCTCCGGCGTGCGTGCGGCGATACCCAGCTACAAATGGGGGATGACACAGTCAATCGCCGCGCGGGCAGGCATGATCAACTCCACAATATTGTGGATTTAGGTGTGGACCGATCCATTCCAGAAATCGATCAAGTGAGGAGAACTTCATGCAAGCTGACTACTTTGGCGGATATCGCTATTTGAAACTGTCACGTGATGACAAAGGTGTGCTGATTGCCGAGTTCCATAACAACGGTGGTGCATTTATCATGAACGCGCAGGCACACACGGAGTTTGTAGAAGCCTTTTACAGAATCGCCCAAGACCGCGCGAACAAGATTGTCATCATGACAGGCGCGGGCGGCAGTTTCATTGAGGACGTAGAATGGACTTCGTTCGGAGATGTCGCTGACCCAGGGATCTTTAGCAGAATTCACGATGAAGGCGTTCAGGTTTTAGAGAACATTGCGAACATCCGCGTTCCGGTGATTGCGGCCATCGAGGGGCGAGCCCATATTCACTCTGACTACGCGCTCCTTGCCAGCGTCATCGTCGCGGCTGAAGGTGCGACATTCCAGGACGTCGGCCATTTTGCTGTAGGAGTCACGCCGGGTGACGGGGTCTTTACAACCTGGAGTTATCGGGCGGGACCAGGTCGAGCCGAGGCATTCCTGCTCAATCCGCAACCGCTGCCAGCGCGTACCGCAAAGGAATGGGGAGTCGTCGCAGAAGTAGTACCGAACGGCAAGGCAGTGGCACGCGCTCGGGAACTGGCAGACTTGTACCTGCATGCTCCGGAAGTGACGCGCCGGAATACACGCATTCATTTCATTCAACCGCTGAAGGAGAAAGTCGTGCGGGAAGTCGGTTACGGACTATCCCTTGAGGGCGCGTCCTCGGCCGCTTTGGTGAAATCAAAGCAATCGCAGAGCGCCTCTCTCGCTGAGAGAAGATCAGCGTAGAGGAGGGCGTATGGGCGGACCGCTTGATGCGGTCCGGTCGGGCACGACGGCGCTGCTCAGGAGGGGCGGCGGTGCTTCGAAGCTGCTCACGACATTGGTAAGAGGTCGCGTATGGCACGGAATTCGTCTGTTCAAGAAGACAATAAGTCGCTCGTACAAGCAAGCTTCGACAATTGGAGAAGGGGAACCGGCAGTCCATTTGATTTGCTCGCTCCGAACGCAGAGTGGACAATCGTCGGCTCGTCGCCACTGTCCGATACGTATCGCAGCAAGAACGAATTTCTCGACAACGTGATCTATCCATTCAACGCCCGAATGGCGACGCCACTGGTTCCGTGGGTTAGGGGCATTTACGCCGACGGTGACATGGTCGTCATTCTTTTTGATGGCGAAGCGACCGCGATGGACGGTGTGCCCTATCGGAATACCTACACTTGGTATTTCCATATCCGGGAAACAAAAGTCGTCAAGGCGATCGCTTTTTTTGACACGAGAGTCTTCGATGACTTTTGGATGAGAGTCAAGCCACAGGAGTGGAGCTCCCGACGTCCTATCGAAGAGGCGCTTCGCTTTATATAAAGCAGCTCAATGCTCTCCAAATCAACCAACGTTGGGCTCCGGAGCAACACTATAGAATTCGCAACTGTCCATTCGCCGGAAGCATTGCGCTGGCACGACGAAGTCTCGGGCATATCAATTTTGGAGTGATAGCGCGGGGGCGTTACTTCGCGGCGCAAGTCGGGCGGGTGAACGCGGAGGCGGAACAGTCTGAATCGCCCGCAGCCCACAAGTTCGACATCATGTCGGCGACGATACTGAATAGGCCGAACCCCTAGCCATGAGCCCGAAGCGTTACTTCGCGCACAATCAATGGGTTGCGCGTACCTCCAGCGCTCGAAAAATTCTTTTCGGTAAAGGGGGGTCCGACAGCCCTGCCTTTCGCTCTACAGTATTAGGGATTCACACTAGGGGCCGCTTGTCGCATGCCGAATAGTCCGATGCTCGCGGGATGGCAGCAGCGCTGGAATCGGAGCCTTCTGCGTTTCCTGGGGCGGCGCGTGCGCTCGACCGTGGATATCGAGGATTTGGCACAGGAGACCTACTTACGGTTGCTGCGCGCACGAGACTTGGGCGACGTGCGCAATCCGCAGGCCTACTTGCTGCGCGTAGCCAGTCACGTTCTGGTCGAGTGGCGCGATCATGAGCCTCGACCTGAATCTCTGGTGGAAATGGATGACGATCTGCTGATCGACGATTGCCCGCCAGAGTTCGAACTCGAGGCAAGCATCTCACAGGAGCGCTTGAATCTTGCGCTGGCCGCCGTATCGCCCATGATGCGCGCCGTACTGCTGCTGCGATTGCGCGATGAGCGCTCCTGCAAAGACATCGCACAGGAACTCGACATCACCTTAAGACAGGTCAGGCGCCATCTGGCGCGCGGTTACGAACGACTGCGCACGGCGCTGGAGAATTGAAATGGCGAGCGATATCGAAGCTACAATATCAATTCTCGAGCAGGCTTCTCATTGGTGGGAACTACTCCACAGTGACAGCGCCTCGAATTCCGATCACCGCGAATTCGGCGAATGGGTGGCTCGATCGCCGGAACGCGTAGAGGCTTATCTACAAACGGCGCGACTGGCTAAGGCGATCAGGTCGCCCCGGTTGATTTGGCCGAGCACCGCGGCGGAGGTACTGATTCGCGAGGCGAAGGCCTCGTCTGAAACGGTGCTACCATTTTCGACAACCCGAGTCTCGGCGTCTGTCGGTCGCGGCGAAGGTCGGAATGTTCAGAGCCGCTTTGCGTGGGCCGTCGCCGCGGTACTGCTCATAGGTGTCGGACTAGCTCTGTTCATACGGCAGACGCCGCAAGAGTTTAGAACAGCGCTGGGCGAACAACGCTCACTGCTTTTGGCTGATGGCTCGCGGGCGACGCTCAATACGGCCTCAACCATCGAAGTTATTTTGCAAAAGGGCCGCCGAGAGGTGCGTCTCGTGCAGGGGGAAGCTCTGTTCGAAGTAGCGCACGACGCGGCGCGGCCCTTCGTGGTGCGCGCCGGCAATGCGCTGCTTAAGGATGTCGGCACGCAGTTCAATGTCGATATACGCTCGAACGGCACGACGGTGACCGTAGTGGAAGGCGAAGTGGCCGTCGACTCGGCAGCGAGCGAGAGTGCAGCCGCGCAAGCGAGTCACGGAGTAGGTGACACATTCGAGGCGTTGATTCTGAGAGCCAACGATCGCGTCCTCATTACGCCGGCAGGCGTCGGCACCCCTCAGCGCGGCGTCAACGTCGCGGCATCCGTCGCCTGGACTCAGCGCCAGTTGATGTTCGAGCATCGACCCTTAGGCGAAGTGGCCGAGGAATTCAATCGTTACAACAAGGATCGAATTGACATTGATAGCGCAGAACTCAAGCGTCAAGAGGTGACCGGCGTTTTCGACGCCAAGGATCCGGCATCTTTTGTGGCGTTTTTATCGAGCGTCCCCGGCGTGGAGATTCGAGAGGGAGCGAACGGCACTCACATTGTGTTGCTTCGAAATCCGATGGGCCATCCGGACACGCGGGGTACGCCGAAATGACAAGCGCTGACGTGCCAGAGTTCGCAATGAAACCCACGGTCTATGTCGTGGATGATGACGCGGGTATCCGCGAGGCATTGGATGAAATGTTGACGTTGGCAGGCATGGGCGTGGTGACCTGCGCATCGGCCAGCGACTATTTTCGCGTGCCAAAGCCCGATCTGCCCTCGTGCTTAATTCTGGATGTTGCGCTTCCAGACGGTAGCGGCATCGATCTGCAAAAGCAGCTGATCGCGGAGGATCACCCACCCATCATTTTTCTCACCGGCGCCGGCGATATACCGACCTCCGTGCGCGCTATCAGGGCGGGCGCCATCGATTTTTTGACCAAGCCCTGCCGTAAAGCGGACTTATTGGCCGCGATCGACAGCGCCATCGCGCAGGACTGTCAAGTGCGCGCCGAGAGACTGGAGCGTATGCGGCTCAAATATCGCCACTCCTGCCTCACGCCGCGGGAGCGGGAGGTCCTACCGCTAATTGTCGGTGGTCTCCTCAACAAACAGGCCGCCGACGAGCTCGGCATCAGCGAAACCACGCTACAGATTCACCGCAGCCGCGTCATGCGCAAGATGGAGGCCGAGTCACTCGCTCAGTTGGTCCGGATGGCGGGCAAACTAGCGCTACCGCTGCCGCGCTCCAAATCGCACTAGACGACATGAGAAATCCACCTGCATGGCTGGCTGGCGCATGGGGCTCTCTGGAGGTACCGACCGGCTCCCTGCACGATTCGCGAGCCACCGCGTCTCAAGCGCCGCGCGCGATGACGGTGAGGGAACTGATCGCATCGGTCGCCCATGAAGTTAACCAGCCTTTGGCTGCCATTGTGGCGAATGCCGATGCCTGTTTGAGCTGTCTTGGGACGGATCAGCCGGATTTGGCACGAGCGCGTAAGGCCGCGAAACGCATCCTCAGGGACGGATACCGCGCGAGTGCCGTGCTCAGCAGCATGCGCGCCGTGCTCAAGACTCCTGTGCCGGTGATGTCGGAGCTCAATCTCAATGAGACCATCCGGGATATTCTTGACCTCATGCGTAACGAGTTGAGCAGGCACGACGTCATTCTTCTGATCGACCTGTGCAAACAGCTCGGCTGCATCCGGGGGAATCGGATCCAGTTGCAGCAAGTCCTTGTTAATCTCACCAAGAATGCCATTGAGTCCATGATCGATTCGGTCGTGCGGCCTCTATTGGTGCGGGTGAGCACGGCGATCCAGGGCGAATGGGCCGTGGTCGCCGTTGAAGATTCTGGCAGCGGATTTGATGCCGCGGCGGCAGAGCATATGTTCGAGCCCTTCTTTACCACCAAGCGCGAGGGCACCGGTGTTGGCCTGTCGATTTGCCGCTCCATCGTGGAAGCTCATGGCGGAGCCCTGAGTGCAGCCCGCAAGGAGTCTCCAGGAAGCGTGTTTCAATTTACTATGCCGCTGATTCACCCGCCGACATCGATACAGAATTAGGGAAGTCTCTGAATTCTCCGTTTGGCAGCGGCGGCGGATTCTGAAGAAACCTTCAGTACCTGCCGCGACGATTTATAAGAACAATCAAAGGGGCTCTTGCAGGTGCGCCGTAATTTTTTACTGTGTCTTTGCATCGTTGCCATCGCTTGGATCACGCGGCTGACGGCAGCTCCGAGCAGCGAGCCCGTCAAGTACCATTTCAAGATTGACAGTCAACCGCTAGGCACCGCGCTGCAGCAGTTTGCGGAGCAGAGCGGGATACAGATCATCTTTTTCTCCCAGGTGACGGAAGGACTTCGAGCGCCTGCCTTGAACGGCTCCTACACTATTTCCGGCGCGTTGGAAATGCTTCTCTCCGGTTCACATTTGATTTTTCGAGTGATCAATCCGAAGACCATTGAGATACGCTCCCCGACTGCGAGAGATTAGAGCATATTTTCGATCAGACCCTTGGGAGCGCTTCGGGCGGCAATTGAGGCCGGGCGCGGCGCAATCGTCTGGCCAGGATCGAACGGTAACTGAGGGCAGCCGCGCATCGTGAAACTCAAGGCACCTGCGACGATATTGTGGAGTTTTTTTATTGCAGCCGGGTGCGCGCCTGGATTGGTCGGCGCGGCCCCGAGTACCGAACCTGCAAAATACGCTATCAAGATTGACAGTCAGCCGCTCGGCACTGCTTTGCAAGCGTTGGCCAAGCAGAGCGGCGCGCAGATCATTTTTTTTTCGCAGATCACTGAAGGCCTTCGGGCACCGGCGCTTGAGGGTCAATTCACGGTCAGCGCGGCTCTGGAACTCCTTCTTGCGCATTCTCGATTGACTTTCCGGGTCCTCAATCCTAAGACAATCGAGATACGCGCGCTCGGTGCCGACAGTTCTCAGAGTCAACACGATGCTCCTGCTGTCAAAGGCGAAAAGGCAAGGGCTCCCGCCGACTCGCGCCAGAGCCCGGCTGAAAAAACGGCTGCTTTGGAGGAGATCGTGGTGAACAGCACTGCCGAGGGATTGGTTGCCACGCGCACCGAGACGCCGCTGCGTGAGATTCCTCAGACCGTTTCGCTCATTTCCCAAGAACAAATACGCCGGCAAAACGATACGGATCTTGCCGATGCACTTAGCAACGCGGTGGGCATCACGGTTGTCCGGAATAATTCGCTGAGCCCCACCTTTGTCTCTCGGGGATTTACGATTACCACATTCCACCTCGACGGCGGGGCTGCGTTGAATTCCTTCAGCAATACGCCCATCTACGGTACACCCGATTTAGGCGAATACGACCACGTCGAAGTACTGCGCGGTTCTGATGCGCTGTTTGGCGGCATAGGAAATCCCGGCGCCAGCGTGAATATTGTTCGCAAGCGTCCGCTGTCTACCGACGAAGCACTGTTCAGTGCCTATGCGGGATCCTGGAACAACTACCGTGCTGAAGCGGATGTTACGGGGCCGCTTGGCTTCGAGGGGGCGTTGCGCGCACGGCTCGACGTCGTCTTCGGCGACAGGGATTACTTTTTCAAGCCTGCGAGCCTCGAGCGAAAGAAGGTCTTTGGCGTGCTCGAATGCGATCTAACGACGCGAACATTGTTGACGGTGGGCGGCAGCTACCAATGGGACAATGCTCTGCCGCTGATCAACGGTTGGCCTTTCTATGCCGATGGCAGCGATGCGCAATTACCGCGCAGCATGGCGCTCGCCTTTAATTGGTCGCGTTACGACACACAGACTCGCGAGTACTACGCGCAACTGCAGCAGTCATTTAGCGGCGAATGGAAACTGAAGTTGAACGCAACTTCGTTGGACACTGCGGCCAGCTACGGCTATGGCGTATTTGGTTCTCCCATCGATCCGATCACGAAGGCCCTGCCGGTACTTCCCTTCGCCCTCTTCAGTCCTAGACCTAACACGCAGGATCAATTCGTCTTCGACGGCACCCTCACGGGTAGTTTCAACCTGTTGGGCCGACGATTCGATGTGGCCGTCGGCGGCGACTACACCCATTATAAGGGGGATGTGCCCCTCCAAGCGGTGTTCGCGTTTGGTCCTGCAGTCAACAACGTGTTTACGTTCAATCCCGCGGCCTATCCGGATCCGCCGGTGCCGAATCCCGGGTTCCTTCGATCGCTGGCCACAACCAATCAGAGCGGCGAGTTTGCCTCTGCAAGAGTGTATTTGACCGGCGCTCTGTCTGTGGTGGGCGGTGCGCGCGTAAGCTCCAATCGATTGTCAAACGCCATTTACGATAGTCTCACCCCATCAACCCCCGACAGCATCGCAGAGACCAAGAACGACGATAAAGTAACGCCCTTTGTCGGCGCGACTTACGATTTGAATGCACACTATTCCTTGTACGCGAGTTATGCCGATATCTACCAGACCAATAACGGCGCCAGGGAAATCGGCGGCGCCTTTTTGCCGCCGGTCGACGGGATCGACCGAGAACTGGGGATCAAGAGCTCGTGGCGCAATAGCGCGCTCAACGGAATTGTCGTGCTCTATGACATTGAGCAGCGCGGGCTTGCTGTACTCGATCCTAGCGCATCGTTTGCTGATCAGCTGGCATATTCACCATGCTGCTTTCTCTCGAATGGCACAAACAAGAGCAAGGGGGTCGATGCGGAACTCAATGGCGCATTGGCACCCGGATGGCTCATCGGTGCAGGCTATACCTTTAACAACAATCAAAGTCTCGTGGGCGGCGCTTTATCCAGCGTCACGCCACGGCACCTCCTGAAACTCTGGAGCAGCAAGCAATTGCCCGGGGAACTGGCGCGTTGGACAATCGGCGGCAGCGTTCAAGCCCAGAGCAGCAACTCTGACAACGGCCCTCTTTGCGGGACGCAGGGCCAAGCGGGTTGCTTTGGGTCTCCGCTATCAATTGGGGATGTGCAAGGCCCCTTCGTTGTGATCGACCTTCGCGCCGGTTATCAGATTGATGCTCACTGGCGCGCGGCGTTGAGCGTGAACAATGTTTTTGACCGCGTCTATTATCAAACCATTGGAAATCCCCCGGGCGGAAATTGGTACGGAGAACCGCGCGGCTTTGTGCTGCGCATCGATGCCCGGTATTGACGGAGGGACACCCGCTGCCGGCGCACCGCCGCAACAAGAAACGCTGAGCTGACTGATATAGCTACGTGGCGCTCGCGCCTGTACGCCTTACCCAGTGGGTCGGAAGTGGAAGTACATTCTGTTCTTTTCAGCTTGTCCCGACCTCCTGGTGTTTACAGAAAAATACCAGGAGATCGTTTTTTCAAAAAGCGCTCCGGAAGGTCGAAATGGGGCACCAGGAGATTGTGGGAGTTTTGTGGAAGTCAGTCCTGCTTTGTTGTGCTTTTCCGCCCTCCGGAGTCGATTTGCAACGGACATCCCGCGAGCGAGTTTGTTAAAGATCAATAAGATACGAATTCAAAA